>Ga0070665_100000432_pt1 | contig 61004 bp, 73 predicted proteins | sample KBSS13metaG_FD_65862 | JGI IMG/M metagenome (GOLD analysis project Ga0070665, IMG submission 65862) | Switchgrass rhizosphere microbial communities from Kellogg Biological Station, Michigan, USA - KBS S1-3 metaG | ecosystem: Host-associated > Plants > Roots > Rhizosphere > Soil ... | reverse complement strand
GATCGGAAAGCGATGGTGCTGCCGGTGAGGATTGAACTCACGACCTCAGCCTTACCAAGGATGCGCTCTACCACTGAGCTACGGCAGCACGTCGCTTTGCGAGGAAGCGGGCCTATGGCCGCGCGCCCCGTCCTGTGTCAAGGCACCAGCCATGGCCAGGCATGACGAAGAGCGCGAGAAACGCCTCGCCGCGGCGCTCCGCGAGAATCTGAAGCGTCGCAAAGCGCAGTCGCGCGACGGCGTCGAGGGGCTGCGGACCGAGCCGGTGAAGAGGGATTCGGGCGAAGCCTGACCGGCTCAGAGCGGCGCGCAGGCCGCCTCGAGCCAGGCCTTGGCCTCACCATCCAGCTGCGGGCCGACGATCCTCAGCACCTGGGCGTGATAGTCGTCCAGCCAGGCCAGCTCGTCCGGCGACAGCATCGCCTTATCGGTCAGGTCGCGGGCGATCGGGGCGAAGGTAAGCGTCTCGAAGCCGAGCATCTTCTTCTCGGCGCCCGCAAGCTCGATCGGCACGACCAGCACCAGATTCTCGACGCGGATGCCATATTCTCCAGTCTTGTAATAACCGGGCTCGTTGGAGAGGAACATGCCGGCCCGGAGCGGCTCGTCGCCGCCCGCCTGGCCGCTGCCCGCGGGCGCGATTCGCTGCGGCCCCTCATGCACGGAAAGGAAGCTGCCGACGCCGTGGCCGGTGCCATGGGCGTAATCCAGGCCCGCATTCCACAGGAACTGGCGGGCGAAGCTGTCGAGCTGGGAGCCGCGCGTTCCTTCCGGGAAACGCGCCCGGGCGACCGCGATATGGCCCTGCAGGACGCGGGTGAACCGGTCCTTCATCTCCGCCGTCGGCGTGCCGACGATCACCGTGCGGGTGACGTCGGTAGTGCCGTCCGGATATTGGCCGCCCGAATCGACCAGATAGATCTGGTCCATGAGCAGCGGCCGGTTGGTCTCCTCGCTCACCCGGTAATGGACGATCGCGCCGTTCGGCCCGGCCCCGGAAATGGTGTCGAAGCTGAGGTCGCGCAGGTCGCCGCCCTGCTGGCGGAAGTCCTGCAGCTTCGCCGCCGCCGACATTTCGTCCACGCCGCCCTTCGGCGCCTCGACCGACAGCCAGTGCAGGAAGCGCGAAAGCGCGGCGCCGTCGCGCGCCTGGGCGGCGCGGTGGCCGGCCTGCTCGACCGGATTCTTGATCGCCTTGGGCAGGATGGAGGGATCGCGGCGCGACACGATCTGCGCGCCGGCCTTGTCCAAAGCCTCGAAGATCGCCGCCACCGAGCGTTCGGGATCGACCGCGATGGTCTTGCCGGCCAGTTCGCCCAGCGCTCCCTCGAAGGCGCTGCGCTCGTGGATGCGGACGCCATTGCCGAGATGCTGGCGGACATCGTCGCCGATCTTCTCGCCGGCCACGAACAGGTCCGCGGTGCCGTCGTCGCGGACGAGGGCGAAGGACAAGGCGACCGGCGTCCTGTCCACGTCCTGACCGCGCACATTGAACGTCCAGGCGATCGAATCGAGCGCCGCGAGCACGGCGGCGTCAGCTTTCTGCTCCTTCAGCCAGTCGGCCATCTGCTGCCGCTTCGCCGCCGAGCTCTCGCCGGCATAAGCGTCGGGATGGACGATCAGCCGCGCCCGGCTCGGCTCCGGCCGGTCCGCCCAGACCTTGTCGATCGGGTTCATGCCGACCGCGACCAGCTCCGCGCCCTTGTCGGCCAGAGCCTCCTTGGCCCGGTCCACCCAGTCGCGCGTGTGCAGCCAGGGATCATAGCCGATCCGGCCGCCGTCGGGCGCATGGGCCTTCAGCCAGTCGGCGATGCTGGTCTGCGGGACGGATTGATAGGACCAGAAATTGCCGTCCACCTGGTCGCGCACCTGTAGCGTGTAGCGCCCGTCGACGAAGATCGCCGCCTCCTCCGGCAGCACCACGGCCGAGCCCGCCGAGCCCTGGAAGCCCGTCAGCCAGGCCAGGCGCTGGGCGTAGCTGCCGACATATTCGCTCATATGCTCGTCGGTCAGCGGTACGACGAAGCCGTCGAGCCGGTCGGCCTTCAATTGCTCGCGAAGGGCGGACAGGCGGTCTTCATAGCTGGACATATCAGGTCTTTCCGGATGCGGTTGTCGCCCGCTAGATACGTCTCTTCAGAGCCACGCGCCACCCCGGCGCCCGACAGGATATCGGCCACATGCGCCTGCTGATCCCCGCCTTGCTCCTCGCAAGCCTCCCCGCCGCCGCCCAGACTCGGAACGAGAATATGACCGCCCAAACGCCCCCGCCCGCTTCCCTCCCCGCGCCGCCCGTCGCCGAACAGCGCCCGCACAGCTTCACTCGCCACGGCGTGACCGTGCAGGACCCCTATGCCTGGCTCCGCGACTCCTCCTACCCGACGGTCGACGACGCCGACGTGCTCTCCTATCTGCGCGCCGAAAATGCCTATTTCGAAGCGGCGATGGCGCCGCACCGGGCGCTGACCGACACATTGTTCGCCGAGATGCGCGGCCGCATCCCAGAGGATGACAGCTCCGTCCCGCAGCGCGACGGCGACTGGAATTACTGGTGGGCCTTCCAGGCGGGCGCGCAATATCGCACCCATTACCGGATTCCGGTCATGGCCGGCGGGGCCCCGCAGACCGTGTTCGACGAGGCCGCGGAGGCGCAGGGCAAGCAATATTTCCGGCTAGGCGCGCTCGAGGTCAGCCCGGATGGCCGCTATGCCGCCGTGCTGGTCGACGATGACGGCTCGGAGCGCTTCCAGCTGCGCATCCGCGAGATCGCCACCGGCCGCGACGTGGAAACCGTGACCGAGGTCGGCATCGGCCAGCCGGTCTGGACCGCCGACAGCCGCGCCATCGTCTTCACCGAGGTGAACGACAATTGGCGCTCCTACCGCGCCCGGCTGCACCGGCTCGGCCAGCCCGCCGCCAGCGACCGGACGCTCTACGAGGAGACCGAGAATGTCGCCTTCACCGTCGGCGTCGGCCACACCCAGGACCGGCGGTGGATCGTCATCCAGACCGGCGAGAACAGCTCGAATGAGACCCGCATCGTCCCTGCGGACAATCCCGAGGCGCCGCCGGTGCTGGTCGCCCGCCGACGGCCGAACATCCAATATTCGGTCGATGCGAGCCACGGCAAGCTCTGGATCCTCACCAATGACGATCATATCAATTTCCGTCTCGCCGAGGCCGATCCGGCCACGCCCGGCACCTGGCGCACGGTGATCGCCGGTTCCGACCAGGTCTATCTCCGCGGCGTCACCGCCTTTCGCGACCATCTTGCGATCAGCGAGCGGGTGAACGGGCTCGACCAGATTCGCCTCCGCACCTATCAGGGCCGGGAGAGCCGCATCCGCTTTTCCGAGGCGAGCTACCAGGCCGGACTCGACACCAATCCCGAATATGCGCCCGCCGCCTACCGGGTCTATTACGGCTCGATGGTCACGCCGCCGACCACCTATAATTATCACCCGGCGGAGAGCCGGCTCGAGACGCTGAAGGTGCGGCGCGTCCCCTCCGGCTACGATCCGAGCCAATATGTGACCGAGCGGCTGATGATCCCGTCCCGCGACGGCAAGCAGATCCCGGTCTCGATCGTCTACCGCCGCGGCTTCGAGCGGAACGGGCAGGGCCGCGTCTTCCTGTACGCCTATGGCGCCTATGGCATCGCCACGCCGCCGAGCTTCAACACCAACCGGATCAGCCTGCTCGACCGCGGCTATGCCTATGCGATCGCCCATATCCGGGGCGGCGACGACATGGGCTATGGCTGGTATCTGGACGGCACCCGCACCCACCGCACCAACACCTTCAACGATTTCGTCGATGTCGGCCGCGGCCTGATCGAGCGCGGCTATACGCGCAATGGCCGGATCGCCGCGCAGGGCGGCTCGGCGGGCGGCGAGCTGATGGGCGCGGTCGTGAACCAGGCGCCGGAGCTGTTCGGTGCGGTCGTCGCCGACGTGCCCTTTGTCGACGTCGTCAACACCATGCTGGACGAGACCCTGCCGCTCACCCCGGGCGAGTGGAACGAATGGGGCAATCCGATCACCGACGCCGAGGCCTTCCGCTATCAGCTCAGCTACAGCCCCTATGACAATGTCCGCGCCCAGGCCTATCCGCCGATGCTGATCACCGGCGGCCTGAACGATCCGCGCGTGACCTATTGGGAACCCGCCAAGTGGAACGCCCGGCTGCGCGCGACCCGCACCGACCGCAACCTCCAGCTCATGAAGATCAACATGGGCGCCGGCCATGGCGGCCAGTCCGGCCGCTGGACGCGGCTGCGCGAACAGGCGGAGGCCTATACGTTCGTGCTGACCCAGATGGGCGGAGCGGAGGCCTCGGCTCCCCGGGCCGCGCAATGAGGGCGCTGCTCGCGGCGTTGGCGCTGGCCTTCGCCGCTGCCCCGTCCGCCTCTTCTGCGCAAAGGCCCGGCACGCCGCCGCCGTCCGTGGCCGCCACCGTCATCCGCGACGGCGACAGCTGGACGGTTGAATTCCGGTTCGCCCTGCGCTCGCCCGCCTGGATGTTCGGCCATAGCTCGGTCACCCGGGAGGGCAACCGCGCCTGGCGGCCGCCAAGCTGGACGGTGCTGACACCCGGCGTGCGCATCGAACGGCGCGGCCGCCACGACGTCCTCTTCGCCGAGCGCGGCAATGTGCCGGCGGTCGTGCGGATCCGCTTCACCCCGGTCGCGGACGATCTGATCGCGGAATATGATCCGGCGTTGATCTTCAGCGACGGCTCGGTGGCGCTGTGGAGCGGGCATTTCCACCTGCTCCCGGTCGCCTCCGCCGCCACGGTGGCCGCCTTCCCGGTCGATCTCAGCGGGCGCACCTTTGCCGGCAACGGTTCCCAGGTCACCTTCCGCGACCGGCGCGGGCAGGTCCTGCATATCGGCCAGAGGTTCGATTCGGCGACCCTGATCGGCGGCAAGCTCTACGTCCTGTTCGGCCCGCTGCAGCCGGTGGCGAGCCCGGACATCGCGACCCTGATCGATCCCGCTCTCCCCGACTGGCTGAAGCGCGAGCTTGCCGTCTCCACCCCGGCCATCTTGCGCCATCTGACCGAGGTGCTCGGGCCGCATGGCGGTGCGAAGCCGACGGTGCTGGTGAGCTGGGCGGGCCCCACGCCCGGGCGGCAGAGCATGGGCGGCAGCACCCTGCCGGGGCAGATCGGCATGACCTTCGAAGGCATCGGCGTGGTCGCCGAGAGCCGGGACGTGCGCGACGGCGCGCGCTGGTTCATCGCCCATGAGGCAGCGCATTTCTGGCTCGGCACCACGGTCCATTATGAGAGCCAGAGCGACAGCTGGATCATGGAGGGCGGCGCCGACATGCTCGCGGTGCGGGCGATCGCCGCCATGGATCCCACCTACGATCCGAGGCCGAAGCTGCAGTCCGAGATCGAGGCGTGCGCGGGCTTCGCCACAAGGCCGATCGCGACGGCGGGCGAGCGCGGGGACAACCAGGCCTTCTACGCCTGCGGCGCGGTCTTCGCGCTGATCGCGGAAGGCGTGTCGCGCCGGCCTTATGGCGCGTTCATCCGGCCGGTGATCGACGCGAACCGGGCGGACGGCGTGCTGACCACCGCCGAATGGCTGGCGGCCCTGGCCAGCGCCGGCGCCGATCCGACCATCGTCCGCGACATCGAGACGATGCACCGCAGCGGCGTGGCAGACCCGAAGGCGATGATCGGCTCGCTGCTCCGCCGCGCGGGCATCGCCTTCACCCCCGGCCCGAACGGCGTGCCGAGGCTGTCGTGAACGAATTCCGGAAAAGCATCACCGCAACCGAGGACGACATCGACGAGCTCGGCCATGTCAACAATGCGGTCTGGGTGCAGTGGATCCAGGATGTGGCGGTGTCGCACTGGTATGCGCTCGCCCCGGCCGAATATGCCGATCGCTACATGTGGGTCGTGACCCGGCATGAGATCGACTATCTGCGCGCGGTGCTGCCCGGCGAGACGGTAACCGGCCGCACCTGGGTCCCCGATCCCCCCAAGGGCGCGCGCTTCGACCGGCACATGGAATTTGCCGGCGAGGACGGCAAGGTCCGGGTGAAGGCCAAGACCACTTGGGCGATTATCGACAAGGCGACGGGGCGGCCATTGCGCGTGCCGCCGGAGATGGCGGCTTTGTTCCTGGCCTGAAGATCCCCCCGGGACGGGGAGGGGACCAGCCGCAGGCTGGTGGAGGGGGCTTCGTGCCAGATGAAGGACCCCCTCCGTCAGCGCTCCGCGCTGCCACCTCCCCGTGCCGGGGAGGCGCTAGAAGTCCCGGATCGCCTTCACCACCGAGGGCACGGCCCGCCCGCTGACCGCGAAGCCCATATGAGAGCAGTCGATCTCCTGCTGCCGGTCGCTCTCGCCGGGCAGCCCGCGCGTCGCGCGGATCGAGACAATGCCGTCTCTTTTCGACCAGAGCGCGAGGGTCGGCACTGGCGGCTTCTCCGCCAGCACGGTCTCGATCGGCGGCCTGTCGACCCGGTGCCTGGCGATCCACTCGTAGAGCCGCCAGACATTGTTGCTGCGCGGGTCGCCGGAGAAAGGCGAGCCCATCGTGATCACTTTCTCGACCAGGTCCGGGCGGAGCTTGGCGACCTCGCGGGCGAAGACGCCGCCCAGGCTCCAGCCGACCAGGATCACTTTCCGGCCGCTGCCGAACGCCTCGATCTGCCGGGCGATCCGCTCGCGCATGTCGGCGGTGACACCTTTGTTGAGGCCAAGCCCCCAGCCGGTTACCCGATAGCCCGCCGCCGCCAAGGCGCGCTGCAGGCCCAAGGTGGTGCGGTCATTGGCGACGAAGCCGGGGATGACCATCAGCTTCGGCCCGTCCACCGGCCCGCGCTGGGTCAGCTTCCCGAAGCTCTTCCAGAGGCGCAGCCACAAAGCCGGCCCCTCGCGCAGGAAGAGCCCGAGCCGCGGCCTGGCCTCGTCAGAGATACTCGCCTCCCATCAGCGCCTGCAGCGGCGCGGGGAGCTTCACCCGGCCGTCGGCGGTCTGGTGGTTTTCGAGCAGCGGCACGAGGATGCGCGGGCTCGCAAGAGCCGTGTTGTTGAGCGTGTGCGTGAAGCGCACCTTCCGGTCCTCGTCGCGCCATCTGAGGTTCGCGCGGCGTGCCTGCCAATCGTGCAGCGTCGAGCAGCTGTGCGTCTCGCGATATTTGCCGAGGCTCGGCACCCAGGAATCGATGTCGTTCATCCGGAACTTGCCGTTGCCCATGTCGCCGGTCGAGGCCTCGATCACCTGATAGGGGATTTCGAGCGCCTGCAGCATGCCCTCGGCATTGGCGAGCAGCCGCTGGTGCCACCTAGCGCTTTCCTCCGCATCGTCGCGGCAGATCACATATTGTTCGAGCTTGTAGAATTGGTGGACGCGCAGCAGGCCGCGCACGTCGCGGCCCGCGCTCCCCGCCTCGCGGCGGAAGCAGGGCGAATAGCCGGCATAGAGGATGGGGAGCTTGTCCGCGTCGACGATCTCGCCCGAGTGAAGCGAGGTCAAAGCGATCTCCCCGGTGCCAGCCAGGTACAGATCGTCGGCGGGCATGTGATAGGCCTCTTCCTCATGACCCGGGAAATGCCCGGTCGCGACGAAAGCCTGCGGCCGGGCCAGCGCCGGCACGGTCATCAGCGTGAAGCCGTCCGCGGCGAGGCGCTGCTGCGCCCAGAGCATCAACGCCTGCTCAAGCAAGGCCAGCCGCCCCTTCAGGCAATAAGTGCGCGAGCCGGCCACCTGCGTGATCCGCGCCAGGTCCGCCCAGTCATTCTTCTCGATCAGGGCGACATGGTCGAGCGGCTCGAAATCGAAGCTCGGGATCACGCCTTCGGTGCGCACGATCGTATTGAAGCTCTCGTCGGGCCCGACCGGCGCGCCTTCCCAGGGGATGTTCGGGATGCGCAGGAGCAGACCGTCCAGCTCGCCTTGCTTGCCGCCGAGGCTCTTCTCGACCTCGCCAATCTCCGCGCCGATCGCCTTGGCGCGCGCGCCGAGCGCCGGCCGTTCCTCGGGCGTGGCGCTCTTGAAGCCGTCGCTGATTGCGTTGCGCTCGGCCCTGAGGCTGTCGACCAGGGTCTTCAGCCCGCGCACCTCGCCGTCGAGCGCCAGCAAGGCGTCGAGGTCCAGCGTGCCGTTCTTCTGCGCGATGGCGGTCCGTACCGCGTCCGGATTTTCACGGATATATTGAAGGCTCAGCATGGCCTCTCCCCTGAGGGGCGATCCCGCAAAAAGCAAGCCAAGGCCGTCATCCGCGCGGCCCGCGCAGCCGGTTCACCGCCCGCCGCGCCGTCGCCCCGAACCCGATCGTGCGCGAGAGATGCAGCGCGCGCCGGAGCGGCCGGGGCAGCGGCGAGCGCCGCCAGCTTGCCGGGTCGCGGAGCGCCGCAATGAAGCGCGCCGTCTCCGCCCGCTCGCTCTCCCTTGCCGCGCCGGGGTGCAGCGCCAGCAACCGGTCCAGCGTCAGCAGGATCCTCTCCCGCGCCGCCGCCCGCCGCGCCGGCGCCTCGCTGCCGAAGCCGCGCAGGAAGCCGCTCGCGTCCAGATCCGTCTGCCGGTCCTCCCGGTCATGGGCCAGGCCGAGCGCCCGCCAGAGCGAATCGCGGATCGCGTCGGTGCGCGCCCGCGCGCCCATCTGATGGGTCGCGGTGAGGCCCTTCCGGTTCAGCCGGTAGCGGGCCAGCGGCTCGGCCAGGTTCCGCGCCCGGACATGGGGCAGCATGGCGGACCAGAGGAAATGGTCCTGCACCAGCCGTTCGTCCGCCCGATAGCCGCCCGCCGCCGCGAACGCGGCCCGGCGGAAGGCGGTCGCGGAATGGTAGAAGGGGTTGTGGAACAGCATGGTCCAGCGGATCGCGAAGTCCGTCTCCGGCATCCGCTCCACGCCAACGGGCCGTCCGGCCTCGTCGATCAGAGTGGCGGCGCTGCCCACCAGGCCGAGCCGCGGGTCCGCGCGCAGCGCCCCGACCAGCCGGCCAAGCCGTGCCGGCTCCGCGGCATCGTCGCTGTCCAGGCGGGCGATGATCTCGCCCCGCGCGGCCTTTATCCCTGCATTGGCGGCGGCGGCGGTGCCGAGATTGGCCTGGTTGCGCAGCACCCGGATGCGCGGGTCGCGCGCCGCCTGCGCCGCGACCGGGCCGGGATCGGGGGAGCCGTCATCGACCAGGATCAGTTCGAAGTCGTCGAACTCCTGCGCGAGGATCGAGCCGACCGCCTCGTCGAGGAAACGGAAATCTTGATAGACCGTCATCACCACCGAGCAGGCGGGGGCACCGGCGGCGGCCGCTGCGAACCGGAGCGGGCGCGGCGCGAAGACGGTCGGTGCTAAGTTGGACATCCAGGCTCCCGCGCGTGAGGCGGCCGAGCCTAACAGCGCCGGCGGGCCGGGCAAGCGGGGCGATTCTGCCGTCGGGAAGGCTGGCGGAGACGGAGGGATTCGAACCCTCGGTAGGAGTAATCCCCCTACGGCGGTTTAGCAAACCGCTGGTTTCAGCCACTCACCCACGTCTCCGGAAGGGCTCGGGAAGGGCTATACCGGCCCGAAATCAAAGTGCAACCGCCCCAATCGACTCGGCCTGGCGCATGATCGACTCGGTTCGCCGCCGATTCATGGACTGGCAATGTTCGCGGGCGCTACTCTTTGGGCGAGAGCCTGTGGGGGTTTTGCCATGTTGAAAACGTTCAGAAATCTGGCCGCCGCGGCGGTCCTGCTCGCGGCCGTCGGGCCGGTCGCCGCGCAGGAGATCCGCGAGGTCGATCCGAGCGCGCCGAGCAGCTGGAACAACGAGCCGGAGACGCCGAACCGCAACCGGGCCGCCGATCCGGACGCCGCCGCCGCGCCCGCGGACGAGGCGCCCGAACGGACTCCGGCCGAGATGCGCGGCCCCGCCGGCGCGGCGGTCGCCCCTGCTCCCAACGACATTCGCTCTATCCCGGTCACCGGCCGCGCCGGCTCGGTGCCGCGGCGCGACGTGTTCAACGCCGCCGAGGGCGTGTTCGGCCGCGGCGCCCGCGGCCTCGCCGGCATCCTCGAAAATATCCTGCGCGATCAGGGCGAGCCGATCGCCTATATTGCGGGGCAGGAGGCGGGCGGCGCCTTCATCTTCGGCGTCCGCTACGGCTCGGGCGTGATGCACCACAGCATCGAAGGCGCGCGCGACGTCTACTGGACGGGCCCGTCGCTCGGCTTCGACGTGGGCGGCGACGTCAACAAGGTGTTCGTGCTGGTCTACAACCTCCACGACAGCCAGCAGCTCTTTCGCCGCTATCCTGGCGGCGAGGGCCATGCCTATTTCGTCGGCGGCTTCTCGGCCACCTATCTGCGCCGCGGCGACGTGGTGCTGATCCCGGTCCGTTTGGGTGGGGGGCTGAGGCTCGGCGTCAACGTGAACTATATGCGCTTCTCGGAGCGCAACCGCTGGCTGCCCTTCTGAGCTTTTCGAGTCATCCCGGCGCAGGCCGGGACCCATGAACCCGGATATTTGCTGTCTGGCGAAGGCGCGATCGCTTTACCTCTAAGCCGGTGGTCATGGGTCCCGGCCTGCGCCGGGATGACTACGGGTGGCTGTCTTCACGAAGCCCACGAACGCCCTGAGGGGGCGGGCAGATAGCGTCTGCCCGGATAATAGAGCCACGGTCGGGGAAATTCCTCTTCCGACTCCCGCAGTCGGCGCCTGAGCCGCCGGGCCGGTTCGGCGGCACTGGCGCCGCCGCCGAACAAGGTGCACATCGTGTCACAGGCGTCACAACCGACTCGGGAAAAGCGGCGCCCTTTCCACTGGGGGGAGACCTGAAATGGATATCCAATATCTGCTCACCTTGATCGTGATCGGCGCCGTCGCCGGCTGGCTCGCGGGCCAGATCGTCAGGGGCTATGGCTTCGGCCTGCTCGGCAATATCGTCGTCGGCGCTCTCGGCAGCCTTATCGTCGGCTGGCTGTTGCCGAAGCTCGGCGTGGCCCTGCCCGCCCTGGGGACAAGCTGGATCCTCAACGCCATCGTCTACGGCGCGCTTGGCGCGATCATTCTGCTGCTCGTCGTCGGAATGGTCAGACGGCGCTGACCTTGATTGGGGGCGGGCGGAACGTCGTCCGCCTCTAATTCTCGTCGGGTCGCCACCAGATGGCCAGGCCGATCATCGCAACCGTGCCAAGGATGAGCACGCTCAGCAGGGCGAAATCGCGAAACGCCATGGCGTCATCCTGGCATTGTTGGCGGAAGATGCCAGTAAAACCTTGTTAATTCAGATCAAATTTCGCCGGCGTAACTATTGCGCAACCTGCTAGGAAAGACGGATGACCGATCCCGACGCCCCCTGGCACGCCCATATCTATTTCACGCCTGCCCAGCGCGCCGCCGCCGCGGCGCTGCGCGACGAGTTCCTGCGTCTGGCGGAGGCAGGCGGCGACCCTATCATTCTGTTCGTCGGCCGGATGATGACGCAAGGCGTTGGCCCGCATCCCATCCCGCAATATGAAGTGCATTTCCGCGAGCGCTCGATCCCGGCGGTTACCGCCATGCTGGAGGCGTCCGGCCTTCGCGCTCTCGTCCACCCGCTCACCGACGACGACCTCGCGGACCACACCACCCACGCCCGCTGGCTCGGCGAGCCCGTCGAGCTCGATGTCACCACCCTCGACCCGCCCGGCCAGAATCAGGGCATTCCCCGGTTCGGGGTGTCGGATTTCTAGCGCAGCAGCCGTCGTGCCGCCCGCGCCGGCGCGCTTCCGGCCTCGAGGATGAAGGGCGGCGAACACATGCCCTGCAGGACGATCAGCCCCGGGCCGGAGGCGCCGCCGCCGTTGCGCAACGCGATCAGCACGGGAGCACGCGGCATGGTCCGGGGCGCGCCATACATGGTCGGGTCCAGCCGCACGGCCAAAGTACGCCCGGCGCGTCCGCGCAGCACCTCGGCCACCGCCACGCCGAACGTCGCCCGCCGGCCGCCTTCCCCAGGCCGATAATTGACGATGCGGCCCACGACCACGAGGTCGGCGGCCCCGACCGCACTGGGGCTCACCGGCGTATGGACCGCGCAGGCGGAGGCGGGGGAAGCAGCGACCGCCGCCGCAAGGGCCAAAGCGGTCATGATCGAACGGCGCAGCATCGTCATTCTCCGGTGAGCGTCCAGCATGCGGAGACTCCACCGTCTCGCATGACGGCCCGCTGAATGAAAGCGAGCGCCCATTTGCCGCCGCCCTCTCGCCGCGATATCCCTGCTGGCGATGAACCCGGTCACGGCCACGCAACCGATCCGCGCCCGCTCCTGGCTGGCCTATCCGCTGGCGGTGGCGCTCTCGGTGCTGGCCCTCGTGGCGAAGCTGAAGCTTGGGGGGCTGTTCGATCATTCGCCGTTTCTGCTTTCCCTGATCGCGGTGTCGGTCAGCGCCTTTCTCGGCGGCCTCGGGCCCGGCATTCTCGCGGCGCTGACCTCGGGCCTGCTCGCCGCTTATTATCTGATCCCTCCGATCCACAGCTTCGCCATGACCTGGCCGCAGGGCTGGATCGGCATGGGCGCCTTCGCCCTGGTCTCGGGCGTGGTGATCCTGCTGATCAACGGCGTCCTCCAGGCCTATGAGATCAGGCGGCAAAGTGAGCAAAGACTGCTCGACATCAATGCCGAGCTGGAGGCGCGGGTCGCCGAGCGCACCGCCCAGCTCGAGGCGGAGGCGGCGGAGCGCCGTGGCGCGGAGGCGATGATCCGCCAGATGCAGAAGATGGAATCGATCGGCCAGCTGACCGGCGGCATCGCCCATGACTTCAACAATATGCTGGCGATCGTCACCGGCTCGCTCGACATGGCGAGAAGGCGGCTGAAGGGCAGCGAGGACCCGAAGGTCGGCCGGTCGATCGACAATGCCGCCGAGGGCGCGCGCCGCGCCGCCGTGCTGACCCAGAGGCTGCTCGCTTTCTCCCGCCAGCAGCCGCTCGAGCCGAAAGCGGTGGACGCCAACCGGCTCGTTGCCGGCATGTCGGAGCTGATCCGCCGGACGATCGGCGAGACGATCGCTGTGGAGACCGTGCTCGGCGGCGGGCTCTGGCCCTGCTTCGCCGATGCCGCGCAGCTCGAAAACGCGCTGATCAATCTCGCGGTCAATGCGCGCGATGCCATGCCGGAGGGCGGCCGCCTCACCATCGAGACCGCCAACGCGCATATCGACGACCTCTATGTCGCGGCCAATCCCTATGCCGCGCCGGGCCAATATGTGATGCTCGGCGTCACCGACACGGGCACCGGCATGTCGGCCGAGGTGATCGAGCGGGCCTTCGATCCCTTCTACACGACCAAGGGGCCGGGCCAGGGCACCGGCCTCGGGCTCAGCCAGGTGTTCGGTTATGTGAAGCAGTCGGGCGGCCATGTGAAAATCTATTCCGAGCCCGGCCGCGGCACGACCCTGCGGCTCTATCTGCCGCGCCATTTCGGCCCGGCGGACGCGGCCGCCGCCGAGGAGCGGAAGCCGCCTGCCGTCGCCCCGCAGGGCAGTGCCGACCGGCTCATTCTTGTCGTCGAGGATGAGGAACAGGTCCGGGTGATGACCGTCGAGGCGCTGCGCGACCTTGGCTATGAAGTGGTGGACGCGGCGGATGGCGCGGCGGCCTTGGCCCGCCTCGAGACGCTCGAACGGGTCGACCTCCTGCTCACCGACGTGGTCATGCCGGGGATGAACGGTCGCGAGCTCGCCGACCGGGTCTGCGCGGCGCGGCCGGGGACGCCGGTGGTCTTCACCACCGGCTATACCCGCAATGCCGTCGTCCATAACGGCATGCTCGATCCCGGCGTCACCTTCCTCGCCAAGCCCTTCACCATGGACCAGCTGGCGCGGAAGGTGGCGGAGGCGCTGGCCCCGGAGGAGCCGGTCAGCCCCTTACCCAGCGAACGCCCGGATCGTTGAAGTCGATCACGTCGTTCAGCTCCCGCACGTTGCGATAGCCATAGCCGACCAGGTTGATGAAGGTCTGGATGTTGAGCGCGAGGGGCAGCATCTTGGTCACCACCGGCTCGACATTGTTGCGGAAATTATTGTTGCAATAGATGAGGATGGGCCGGTCCGTCCGGCCGATCACCCGGCGCAGGCTGGTGGCGTTGAAGTCTGGCAGCGGCAGGTTCACCGCGCCCTCGATATGGCCCCGGCGATAGGCCGCCTCCGAGCGGGCGTCGAGGATCAGCACATTGCGCTCGCCGCGCGCCCGGTCGAACGCGGCCCAGTTGATCAGGCGGGCCTGGCGATAGGGCTGCACCTCGCCGGCGAGACGGCGGAAGCCGGGATAGTCGATCAGCGGATTGTCGCGCTGAACAGCCGGCCGCGCCGGCTGGGCGGCGGCAAGCGGGGCGGTGGCCCCGGCGATGAGCAGGACGGCGATGACAGGACGGAGCATGGCACTCACTCCTTCTTCTTTCTTGGGTGGCCGGATCAGCGCGCGCGGCGCGGGCTTCCGGTGGGGGTGGGGCCGCTGACCCATTGGATCCGCGGATCGCTCATGCTCACCACATCATTGAGCTCCCGGATGTTCCGGTAGCCGTAGCCGTAGAGATGGGTGAAGGTGGACAGGTTCAGTGCGAGCCGCCCCGTCTTCAGGATCAGTGGCGGGCGGTCGTCGCGGAAATTATTGTTGCAGTAAATCAGGATCGGCCGGTCGCGATTGGGGCCGATCACCTCGGCGAGCAGCCCGACGCTGAACTCGGTCAGCGGCACGTTCACCGCGCCCCGGATATGGCCTTCGGCGAACTGCCGCTCGGAGCGGGCGTCGAGAATGAGCACATCCGGCTGGCGGGCCGCGGCGGCAAACGTGTCCCAGTCGATCAGCCGGGCGAGGCGATAGGGCCTGACCTCCGTGATCAGGTCGCGATAGCCGTCATAGCTCATCTGCGGATTGAGCAGCACCGGCGCCGGCGCGGCCACGGGCGGGCTGACGGGCGGTGACGGATGGGCCGCGGCCGGGGCGGCCGTTGCAAAAACACACAAAGAAAAAGCGAGGGCGCGATACATGGCAACCTCCTTGGACAGGCACATTGGGCAATGGGCGTGGCGTTGGTACGGCTCCGAAACTGTCCCGCCGCTGAATGGGCCGCACCTTCCGCGAAGGTTCAGCTTTGCCTAGGAAGAAAGGCGAAACGCACTTCCGGAGAGCCGCTCATGCCCGCCGCCCGACTTTTTCCCCTGCTCCTCGCCAGCATCGCTCTTTCACCCGCCGCCGCGGTCGCGCAGGCCGCGACTCCCGCCGTGCCGGCCGCGCAGCCGCCGGCGGCCGAGGCGCCGGTCCGGGCCGCCGTCGCCGAACTGGTCAACGCGACCAACGCGCTGGATGCCGAGCGGCTCGGGCGGACCATGACCGACGATGTCACCGTCTTTTTTCCCGGCCCGCCTTTCCCGGCGGCGCGGGCGCAGGGGCGCGCCGCCGTGCAGAATGCCTTCGCCCAACTGTTCGGCCAGCTTCGTCAGCGCGGCACGCGCAATGTCAGCCTCCAGCCCGCCGGCCTGGCAGTGCAGCTTTATGGCGACACCGCGATCGCGACCTTCCATCTGATGGGCCAGCAGGAGGTAGGGCGGCGGACGCTGGTGCTGCGCCGGGTCGGCGCGCGCTGGCTGGTCGCCCATATGCATGCCTCGATCGCGCCGATGCAGCAGCGCCCGGCCGCAGCGCCCGCGCCCGCGACGCCGCCGCGCCCCGCCCCCACGCCTGCGCCGCCGCCCAGGCGCTAGAGGGTCGCGAAGGCCCGCACCGGAAAGGTGCCCATGCCGGCCACTTTGGGCGGCACCGCGGTGAAGCTGAAGCCGTCCGCCGGCAGCGCGGCGAGGTTCGTCATATGCTCGCAGATCAGCACGCCGGCGCCGAGCAGGATGGTGTGCACCGGTCGCGCGCGAATAGACGTGTCGTCGATATTGTAGCTGTCGATCCCGACCAGCTTCGCGCCCCGCTCGACCAGCAGCCGCGCCGCCGCTTCGGTCAGGAAAGGGTGGCCGGTCGCGTAGGCGCCGGTCCGCCAGTGCCGGTCCCAGCCGGTCTCGACCAGCACAGCTTTGCCGGCGACGTCGAGGCCATCGAACGCGTCCGCGCCCACCGCCTGCGCTGCCGCCATCACCTTCGACCCAGGCAAGGCCGCGAGCCGTTCCAGGCTTAGAGCGGCGAGGTCGTCGCCCTCCGCATAGCGATGTAAGGGCGCGTCGAGATAGGTGCCGGTATTGGCGACCATGTCGATCCGCCCGATCTGGAAGGAGGAGCCGTCGTCATAATGGGCGGCCGAGCCTTCCCGCGTCCAATAGTCGCAGATATGCGGCCCTGGCAGGTCGCCATAGGTGACCATGCCATGCTCGATCACATGGCTGAGGTCGACGAGCCTTTGCTTTTCCATATCGCCACAATGGCTCCCGCCGCGATCAGCATCCAGATCAGGTTCAGCGTGGCCGACGGCAAAGCCCCGTGCCACCAGCCGTTCACCAGAAAGCCCGCCGCGCCGATCAGATTCATCCACTGGAACAGCGGCGAGCGGCCGGTCAGCCGCCCGACGGTCACCAGCAGATAGGCGCCGAGCACCAGGACAGCGCCGGTCCAGCCGGCGGCCTCGATCGCAAGCTCCGTCGCGCTCAGGCCGCCGCCCCCCGCGCCAGGTTCCGCAGCACATAGTGGAGGATGCCGCCGTTGCGGAAATATTCCAGCTCGTTGGCGGTATCGATGCGGACGCGCGCGGCGAAGGTGAAGCTCGTGCCGTCCGCCCGCGTCACGGTGACGCCGATCTCCTTGCGCGGGGTCAGCTCGCCAACGCCGAGGATCGTGAAGGTCTCCGTGCCGTCGAACTCGGGGACCTCGTCGACGAACTGGAGCGGGATCACGCCCATGCCGACGAGATTGGAGCGGTGGATCCGCTCATAGGTCTCCGCGATCACGGCGCGCACGCCGAGCAGGTTCGTGCCTTTCGCCGCCCAGTCGCGCGAGGAGCCGGTGCCATATTCCTTGCCGGCGATGATGACGAGCGGCGTGCCCGCGTCCTTGTAGAGCATGGCGGCGTCGTAGATCGGCATTTGCGCGCCGGTCGGAATATGTTTGGTGATGCCGCCTTCGACGCCGGGGACCATTTTGTTCTTGATGCGGATGTTGGCGAAGGTGCCGCGCATCATGACGTCGTGATTGCCGCGGCGGGCGCCGTAGCTGTTGAAGTCCGCGCGGCTAACCTGATGTTCCGAAAGGTATTTTCCGCCAGGGCTGTCGAGCTTGATGGCGCCGGCGGGGGAAATATGGTCGGTGGTGATGCTGTCGCCAAGAATGGCCAGCGGCCGCGCGTCGACGATGTCGCCCGGGGCCACCGGGGTCATGGTCATGCCCTCGAAATAAGGCGGGTTGGCGATATAGGTGGAGCCGGCCGGCCAGCCATAGGTGGAGCCGCCGATCACCTCGATCCCCTGCCAGCGCACGTCGCCCTTGTAGACGTCGGCATAGCGCGAGCGGTACATCTCGCCGTTCACGAAGTCGTCGATCGTGGTGCGGATCTCGTCGTTCGAGGGCCAGATGTCCCTGAGGTAGACGTCCTGCCCGGTCAGATCCTTGCCGATCGGCTCGGTCACCATGTCGCCGACCACGCTGCCCTTCACCGCATAAGCGACGACGAGCGGCGGCGAGGCCAGGTAATTGGCGCGCACGTCGGGGCTCACGCGGCCCTCGAAATTGCGGTTGCCCGAGAGGACGGAGGCGGCGACCAGATCGTTCTTGTTGATCGCGGCGGAGATCGGCTCGGGCAGCGGCCCCGAATTGCCGATGCAGGTGGTGCAGCCATAGCCCACCAGATCGAAGCCCAAAGCGTTGAGGTCCTCGGTGAGGCCCGCCCGGTCCAGATAATCGGTCACCACCTGCGAACCCGGGGCGAGACTGGTCTTCACCCAGGGCTTGGAGTTCAGCCCCTTCGCGCGGGCCTTGCGCGCCACCAGGCCGGCGGCGACGAGCACGGAGGGGTTGGAAGTGTTGGTGCAGGAGGTGATCGCGGCGATCACCACGTCGCCATGGCCGATATCATGGGCGCCGCCGTCGACCGGGAAGCGCGTGCCGAGCTCCTCCGGCTTGTGGCCATATTCCCTGGCGAAGTTCGCGACGAACTCCTCGTCCACCTGGCTGAGCAGCACCTTGTCCTGCGGCCGCTTCGGGCCGGCGAGGCTCGGCTCCACGGTGGACATGTCGAGGCGGAGCGTCTCGGTGAAGACGGGATCGTCCGCGCCTTCCTCCAGCCACATGCCCTGTGCCTTGCAATAGGCCTCGGTCAGGGCGATGTCGCTCTCCGGCCGGCCGGTGAGGCGCATATAATCGAGCGTCTTGGCGTCGACCGGGAAGAAGCCGCAGGTGGCGCCATATTCGGGCGCCATGTTCGCGATCGTCGCGCGGTCCGCGACCGACAGCGCCGAGACGCCGGGGCCGAAAAACTCCACGAAGCGCCCGACCACGCCCTTGGCGCGCAGCATCTGGGTGACGGTGAGGACGAGATCGGTGGCGGTGATCCCTTCCTTGAGCGCGCCGGTCAGGTGGAAGCCGACCACCTCCGGGATGATCATCGAGACGGGCTGGCCGAGCATGGCCGCCTCGGCCTCGATCCCGCCGACGCCCCAGCCGAGCACGCCGAGGCCGTTGACCATCGTCGTGTGGCTGTCCGTGCCGACGAGCGTGTCCGGATAGGCGATCTCCGCCTCGCCCTTCACGCCGACGCCGATCACCTCCTGCGTGCTCCACACGCAGCGGCAGATATATTCGAGATTGACCTGGTGGCAGATGCCAGTGCCCGGCGGCACCACCTTGAAATTGTCGAAGCTGGACGAGCCCCATTTCAGGAACTGGTAGCGCTCGATGTTGCGCTGATATTCGAGCGCCACATTCTGCTCGAACGCCTTGGGCGTGCCGAATTCGTCGACCATCACCGAGTGATCGATGACGAGGTGGACGGGGACGAGCGGGTTGATCTTGGTCGGGTCGCCGCCGAGCTTGGTCATCGCGTCGCGCATCGCGGCGAGATCGACCACGGCGGGCACGCCGGTGAAATCCTGCATCAGCACGCGGGCCGGGCGATACTGGATCTCGCGGGTGGAGGCGCGCGTCGTCTGCCAGTCGACCAGGGCCTGCACGTCCTCGACGGTGACGGTGACGCCGTCCTCGAAGCGGAGCAGATTCTCGAGCAGCACCTTCATCGAGAAAGGCAGCTTGTCGACATTGCCGAGTTTCGCGGCCGCCTTGGCGAGCGAATAATAGGTGTAGCTCTTGCCGCCGACGTCGAAGCTGCTGCGCGTGCCGAGCGTGTCGTGCCCCGTGGAGGTCATAGGTACTTGCCCCTTCCCAAGGATGTGCGTGGTGGAGGCGAAGCCCCCGGGCCGGACTCGGGGTCCGGTCGTTGCGGAGGCGCGTAGCAGAGAGAGGGGTGGGGGGAAAGGGAGGGGGTGGGTGGGTTGAATGTTTGACGGCGCATGCGTGGCGGCAGCGCGTCGCCCGGATACGGCAATGCCGCAGTCACCCCCTTGAAAGAGGTGCAGCAATGCCGTACATATAGCCATGCATACGGTGATCGAGACCGATGCCTATCTGGCGGCGACTGCGTTCCGATCTTCCTGCTGACCGTGTTCGGAAAGAATGAGAAGCCAGTCTTTCCGGCGCCGAGCGCAACGCGCTGTCGGCACTGACGAAGCGGCTGACCGATGGATTGAAGCGAGGAGTTCGTGATGTCCGAGCGTGCGTTCGACAAGATCGCGGCAGGCCTTGAGGATGCCATCGCCTATGCCGGCGGTGACGCGTCCCGGGGACGTGCGCACCCGCCCATCGATGTGAAGGCGATCCGCGCCAGGACCGGAAAATCGCAGCAGGCTTTCGCCGATGCCTATCGGTTGCCCGTCGGCACCGTGCGCGACTGGGAGCAGATGCGCCGCCAGCCCGATGCCCCCGCCCGCGCTTTGCTTTCGCTGATCGCTGCCGATCCGGGTGCGGTGGAGCGGCTTATTGCGAAGGGGTGATTGGCGCGAAGTGCGCCGCGCCCGATGATGCGCCGGGATACTAGTGCACTGTCACCGTAATCCGGCCGCCCAGCGTGCCTTCTCGGTGCTGGTGAATGCGCTGCAACAGGCTGGACGTGACGCCGGTGTAGATCGTCCCGTGGAAGGCGCTGGCCATGATGTAGACGGCGGGGTCGCGGTCCATTCTTAGGCCGCTAAAGAAGGTGGATTCCGGATCAAGTCCGGAATGACGATGGTGGGGACAATCTCGTCCGGAATGGATCGGGTTCCCCGCCCCGCTCATCCGCCCATATTGTTTCCAAAGGAACACAATGCGTTGCCGGCCTTTATCCTTTGGACGAAGCCGCCCGGGAGACAGCGTATGACGGATCGGACGCCGCAGCAGCAGAAGGAAGGCGCTGACCGGGGCAAGCGGGCCTCGTTCGACCGGCGGACCGGCGCGGTCCATGGCAGCGGCGCCGGGATCGGCGATCCGGCGGCGGATGAGGATTATGCCGACGACCAGAAAGTCGGCTCCGGCAGCGACCGCAAGGACGGCGATCCGTCCAACGCCGCCTGACCAGGTGCATGGAGCGCTTCTTCTTCAACCTGCTGGGCGCCAGCCGCTGGGCCGACGAGGACGGCGAGGAGCTGCCTGATCTCGCCGCCGCCCGATGCCGCGCGGTCGAGCGGTTCGCCAGGGTGGCCGGCATGGCGCCGCATCTCTCGGTTCAGGTGACAGGCGGCGACGGCCGGACCTTGTTCACCGTCCCGGATGGCCAGCCGGCAAGTGGCCGGCACTGGCTGCACTAAAGGGACAGCCCCAGCTCTTTCCGATAGCGCGCGAAGCAACGGGCGCCGGCGCCGAGCCGGATCAACGCGCCCTCGGCGATCGCCGTCGCCCGGCGCGGGTCTTCCGCGACGAGCGGGCCGATCGCCTCCCGGTTCCAGGCTTCGCTATGCTTCACGTCGAGCACGGCGTGGAGATCGAAATAGTGGCGGTCCTTGCCGCTGATGCCGAGCCGCCGCAGCCCCGCCGCGGTCGCGGCGGACCGGCCCGGCGCGGTCAGCTCGATGACGCCGAGCGCGCCGACCGCATGCCAGGCATAGCGGCGCGTCGTCGCCATGGCGGTCATCGCATTGGCGAGCGCGAGGCTTTCCCAGGCCGTTGTCTCGATGGACGGCGCCAGGCCCAGCACCTCGACCATATGCTCCAGCATCGGGCCGTGCATGCCCTTGGCATTGCCCCGGCCCATCTCGTCCCAATAATTGCGGGCGAGCTCCAGCTTGGCGCGGGCAGGCAATTTGACCTGGGTGTAGGCGGTCAAATCCTCGAAGCCCGCTTCGCCGGCCGCCTCCTGGGTCAGGAACCAGCGCATTTCGTCGAGGCTGGCCTCCGCGGCAAGCCAGGGGAAGAGCGGGTCTCCCTGGCCGGGGCCATTTTCCCGCAGCCCCTCGAACCAGGCGACAAAACCCGCGGCATCCGTCGGGACGGCGGCGGCTTCGGCCAGCACCTCGGCGCGCAGCTCCTCGAGAAAGGCGCCTTCGAGGCGCAGCATCTTGGTGTCGCCGGCAAGGATTGTCTGCCAGTCCGCGCTGGGCAGGCCGGGGGCGAGGCGCTGATGATTCCAGTGGGCGAGCGCCTGCTGGAAGATGTCGTTCAGGAATTGCGACTCCGGGTGACCGGACGCCGTGTCATATGCAGTTGCCATATCATGATCCGGACTGGGGGATTTGCGACAGGAAGCGCCGCGCGCCGCCCTTTGTTCCCTGTCGCCAAGCGACCTTATCGCAGGTTAATCAGCGACTTGGGGCTTTCGAGAGCCAGCCTTGCGCGCGATGGGATCAAGCGCAATGATCCTATATGGAACATTTTATGATCTATGATTGTAGGATTTGGTGTGTCATCCTCTCTGCGACTCGCGGATTTGCGCGGGGAAGCGGACGGATGGAACGATGGCGAAAGACGGTATTTTCCAGAAGCGGCAGCATCTGATCGAGCTGATGGAGGCGGGGCAGCTGGTTGCGGCGCCGCCTATGACGCCGCCTTCGACCGTCTTGAGACCGAGGATCCGGGCGGCGACACGCAGCCGCCGGAGCTGGCGGAATATGAAAGGTTGCTGGTCGATGTCGGCAATCTGATCGACCGCGGCGTCTGGCCGCGCCATTTGCACTGGACGGTCTGAAATGGCGGGCGATCGCGTGGACGGGGAAGGGGACGGGGACGGGGACGGGGACGGCGAAGCGCCGCAGCGGGGCAAGGTGGTGCGGCTGCCGTCGCGGCTCCATTCGGGCGTGATCCGGCCGCGGCATGACGGCTTCACGCCGGCCAAGCAGCAGAAATTCTTCAAGGCGCTGAGGAAGACGGGCTGCATCAGGGATGCCTGCCGGGCGGCGGGGATTTCCAAGACGACGGTGGACCGGTGGCGGAACAAGGACGAGGTGTTCGACGACAAGGTGGAGGCGACGCTCAACCTGGCGTCGGTCACGCTCGACACGATCGCCTGGAAGCGGGCGACCGAGGGAACCGAGGAGAAGATCTATCGCGACGGGCGGCTGGTCTTCACACGGCTGAAGCCGTCCGATTCGATTCTCAAGCTGCTGATGCAGGGCGCGGACCCGGAGCGTTACGGGCGGATCGGGCGGATGCCGCGCAAGGACAAGCATCTGGAGAAGAAGCTCCGCAAGCAGATCGCGCGCGAGATGAAGGCGGCGGAGAGCGAGGAGGCGCGGGCGGCGCTGGAGGGCAAGCTGATGGGACTGATCGACATGGTCCGGCGGCGGAACGCGCGGCAGAAACTGGCGGCGGGCTGGTCGCCGGGGCCGGACGGCAGGCTGGTCGTGCCGCCGGGCTACCGGATGGTGGCGGAGCCGAAGCGCCTGCCGCCGCCGGCGGATGGCCCGGCGGCCTGAGCCGGGGGGAGTTCAGACCCCTGGCAATCGGCCAGGCCTCGCGGCGCTAGCGGGCCTCGGGCGGCAGGCTCCGTCTTTGCTCCTCGCGCCTTGCCCGATCATGCCCTTCGCTGAACGCGGGCTCGGCGCCGGCGGCCTTGCGGGCGCGCTCGGCGTCGGGGTCGACGGGGGTGGGGTCCGCCTCCGTCGGCGGCGGCGGGCCGCTTCCGGCGATGACCTCCGCGGCGAGGATCCGGGTTGCCCTGATCTCGCAGCGCCAGCCGCCTAGATGGCCATAGCTTGCCGGGCCGCCGGCGGGATCGATCGCGCGCTGGCCGGTGATGCGCAGGCGATAGGCGCGGCCATGTCGCGGCGCGTCGGCGCTGTCCCGCGGGTAGAGGCGGCGGAAGTCCGCGGCGGCTGCGGGCGTCATGCCGAACCAGCAGCCGTTGAACTCCGAATGTTCGAAGCGCGTCGTCCAGGTGCCGGCCATCGCCGTTTCGGCGCCGAATTGCGGCTCCCGCGGACCGGTCCGAGGCGGCGGGGGCGTATCCTCGCGGGCCGTGCGATTGTCGGGGGGCGCGCCATTGCCGCAGCCACCGAGAATGAGGGTGGCCACGGCGAGCGCGACTGAGGTCCGTTTGTTGTGCATGGCGGCGTTCCTGCCCGGCCTGGGCGGCGCGCGCATGCCCGGCACGACCAAGCAGCGGTCTGGCGCGACGGAGGACGCTGGCCCCGGCCCTGATCAGGCGGCCGCAGATATGGGGGCGGGGGCGCGGGTGGCGGCCGGGATGGCCCGGCGGACGCGCATCGCGATGAGCCAGGCATTGTGCTCGGCGACGTCGAGCGGCTCCAGATAAGGGACCGGCGCGCCGCGATAGTCGATCAGGGCGCCGCGCTCGCGCAGCCGGCCGCCGACGATCCCGGTCTCCAGCAATCGGTGAAAGCTCATCGCGGTCGCTCCCGGCCTGCGCCCTTCCGGATTGGAAGAAGTTTGCGCGACAATGGGTCTAGCCGGTTCCCGATCCAGCCGCGATTGCCATTTTGACGCGGATTGGGGTGAATTCTCCTCATCCGGACGAGCGGGCGCGGAAGGGTATTCCCCCTGCGCGGGGCGGGAGTCGGGCTTCTGGCGGCGATCTGCTATGCGTGGCGCATGGACGGGAAGCGGCCCTTGCGGGAGCGGCGGCGCTCGGCGGTGGCGCGGCTGGCGTTGAGCCTGGTGCTGCTGCTGACGCCGCTCGGCGCGCCGGCGATCGGCTTCCTCCTTGCCTCGGTCTGCGACTTCCATTTCATGAGCAGCATTGCGCAGCCGCCCCAGTGCTTCCTGCCGGCGCCGCTGACCGATTATTTCGCGGGGATGCTGTTCGGTGCGCTGACCAGCGGAAGCATCATCGTCGCCATTGTGTGGGGATTGCTGGCGGCCGGCCTGCTGACCGCGTTCCTGGCCTATGCGGTGAAGGTGGCCTGGCTGTTCGGGGTCGAGCGGCTGGCGGATGAGAAGGACCCCAGCGAGATGGACTCCGGATCGGAACAAAGCTAGAACAAGTGCATCCGATTCGGAGGAGATTGAACGTGCCGATGCTGCCGATCCTGTCCTATGACGAGGCCCAATATGTGGGCGCGGACGTGCATGATCACTGGCTGCGGATGACCGGCGCGGCGCCGATCGGGCGCGACGATCTGGGCTGGGCGGACCTCGTCCAGTTCGTCACGCGCAAGGCCTGCGAGCGGGTGGTGGCGCGCGACGATGAGGCGGAGCCGCTGGCCCGCTGAGCGGCGGCTTGCGGCAAAACGTGCCGAGACGCGGGCAGGCGGGCGCGGGGCCCCTGCTGGCGGCTTGCCAGCATGATGGCGGAACCATAGGCCGATGAAATTCGAGGAGAAAGTTTCATGATGCTGCTCGCGTTCGCGGCCCTGTTGCAGGCCGCTCAGGCCGGACCCGCCACTTCCGGGCCCGCCGCTATTGCGCCGCCTCTCGCCACGCCTGGCGAAACCGCCGGCGCACCGGTGCCGCCGTGGCGCGCCGCCGGCCGGGCCTGGAGCGACTGCGCCAAGGGCCGGATCGACGCGCGGCTGCAGTCCAGCGACACGGCCGAGGCGATGGCGGACGCGGCGATCGCCGGCTGCACAAGCGAGATGGAGGCGGTCCGGAGCGCGATCGCGGCCGAGCGCGGCGCCGACGTCGCGGCCGCCAATGTCGAGAGGGTGCGGACCAGCGGCCGCGCGATGTTCCTTGCCTATATCGCCAGCCGCCGGGGCCGGGGCGCCACTCCCGCCGCCGCACCGTCCACGGGGCCGGGGCGGTAACGCCCGAGCCTATTCGTCAAAATCGTCCTCGCCGAGCCGCCAGGTCACCTCGGCCTCGCGAAAATCGGGGACGGGATTGCCCGCGCTGTCGCGGGCCGGGGCGAAGCGCGCCCGGCTTCTGACGATCCGGCAGGTGGCCTGGTCGATCGCGCTGGAGCCGCTCGAACCCAGGATCGTGCAGGCCGACACCCGGCCCTCCGGCCCGATCTCCACTCGGTAGCGCACCGTGCCCTGCTCTTCGCCGCGCATGGCGGCAGCGGGATAATCCAGGTCGTCGGGGCGGAACGGCCAGTCGGTGAGGATCACCGGCGCGGGCGTGGCCGCGGCGGGCCGGGGCGGTGTGGGAGCGGGAGCGGCCGGAGGCGCGGTCCGGGCCGCGCCGCTCTGGGCGGTGAGCAAGGCGGCGAAGAGCAGGGCCGGGGCCATGCGTGAAATCTAGACCCGCGCGCGCCCGTCGCCAAGCCATTCGCCCCTGGGCCGGATCATGTTATGCCCGGCGCCTTCGGACAGCTTAGGGGAACGGCGATGGAAGAGATCCTGATCCTTGGTGGCAGCCTGGTCTTCGTCCTGGTCTTCATCTGGGGCGCGCGAACATTCTATTACCGCAAGCCGCGCCGGTTCACCGGCCATGACGGGCGCAAGTGGACCTGGCACCCCGGCGGCAGCTACAGCGATCCCCAGGGGCGGAAAGTGACCGACCCGGCGATGATCGCGAAATGCGAGGCGGCCTGGGCCGAGCTGCACGAACGCACCGCGCGGGAGACGGCGGCGATCCAGAGCGGTCGCCTTCTCGGCGATTGAAGCAACGGTTCGGGCTTGGCAGGGCGCGCGCGGCCATGCCATGCTGGGCGCATGAAGCCGACCCGCAAGCTCCGCCCCCGTTCCTTCATCAGCCAGGTGTCCGGCGGCAGCCGGAGCAACGGCCTCGGCAAACTCGCCGGGCCGAGCCGCGAGGAATATGAGAACGATCATGACGCCCCCCATCCGGCGCAGGGCCGGGGCGGCGCGGCGACGGATCACGACGCCTAGGCTTTATTCGTCAGGCAGCTGCCAAGTGACCCTGATGTGGGTGACGCCGGGCACTGGCCTCCTGCCGTTCACGGCTGGCCGGTAGCGGACGCGGCTGCGGACGATCCGGCAGGTGGCGGTGTCGAGCGCGGCCGACCCGCTGGACGCAGTGACCGTGCAATTGCCGACCCGCCCCGTCACCGCCACATCGAGGCGGGCCTCGACAATGCCCTGCTCCTCGTTCCGCAATGCCGAAGCGGGATAATCGTCCATCGAGAAATAGGTGAGCAGGTCCGGCCGGTCGTCGCGCGGCGGCCCGGCGGGCAGCGTCCAGCGCACGTCGCCGGAGATGATGGCGCCGGTCACGCCGCGGCCCTCATCGTTCGTGGCGGCCAGGATGCGCGCGCGCAGCAGGTCGCAGGTCGCCCGGTTCAACGCGACCGACCCGCTCGAGACGGCGACTTCACAGGCCCGCGGCCGGCCATCGGCACCGAGCTGCACGCGGACGCTCGCGACACCCTGCTCCCGCGCCGAATAAGCGGGGAGCGGATAATCGCCGCCGTTGAAGCAGGGGCCGAAATCATATTGCTCCTCATGCGCGTAGACGAGGCAGGTCTGGGGCGCGCGGATGATGCGGGGCGGCACCGCAACCGGGTGAGGCGGCGGCGGGCCTGGCGGCACCGGCAAGGGCGGGGGCGGAGGCACGACCATCGGCACGGGCAAAGGCGGCATCGGCACATATTGAACGGGCGGCGGCGCGGGCCTGGGCTGCACCTCACCCGCATGGGTCGCCAGCATAGCCATCGTCATCGCGAGCGCGGACATGAGTGTCTCCCAAGGGCGCTAATTCGGGCTCCAGCCCGGACAATGGCGGCCGCGCAGCTGCGCGCGGAGCGGGCCGGGCAGCCGCGCCGCGGGGCGGCGGCGGGCCCGCGGCGTGGCCGCGGCCGGGCCGCCCCAGCCGACGGCATCCCAGATCACGTCGCAGACGGCTGCGCCCGCCGCATTGCGAGCGGGGGTGAAGCGCATGCGGGCGGCGTAAAGCGGGCAGGCGGCGGCGTCGAACAGGGCCGAGCCGCTGCTTGTGGCGATTTCGCAGCCGATCACCCGCCCCGTCCGGCCGATCGCCACGCGCAACTGGCTCGCGCCCATGAACGAGGGCGGCGCCCCGGAGGGATAATCGGCCTGGGTCACCATCCCGTAAGCCCGGGTCAGCGGCCGGACGGGAACCGGCGCCACCGGCACGCCCGCCCTGCCTTTGTCCTCCCGCAGCCGCCAGCGGACCGTGCCGAGGATGATATCCGGCCCGAAGCTGCCGTCGCGCATCAAGGCGGGCGCGAAACGCGGCCGCGCGCGAAAGATCCGGCAGGCCGCATGGTCCAGGGCCGGAGAGCCGCTCGAGACGATGATCGTGCAGGTGTCGACCCGGCCGGCCGGGTTCACGTCGAGCCGGAAGGAGACCATTCCGTCATGCGCGTCACGCATCGCCCGGGCCGGATGATCGTCCGCGCTGATCCAGGCCTGGAGATTGGAAGCGGCGCGACGGACGGGCCGCAGCGCCCGCGGCAAGGGCGCCGGCGCCGAGGTCACCACGGGCTCAAGGGCGGGGACAAATTGGCGGATCGCCAGCGCTTGCGGTGGCGAGTGATAGAGAGTGACCGGCGATGCGGACGGCGTGGCAGCCTGCAGCGCGGTGCCGGTCAGCAGCATGGCGGCGGCCGTCGCAAGGCTCATCGCGCTTGTCCCCTCATTCTTCCGGCAGGCGCCAGATGATGAGTCCGTTGGGATCGACGCCGGGCACCGGCCGCCCCTCGGCATCGCGGGCGGGATAATAACGGGCGCGGCTGCGGATGATCCGGCAGGCGGCCAGATCCAGCGCCTCCGCACCGCTGGAGCGGGTGATTTCGCAGCCGCTCGGGCGGCCGGCCGCGTCGACCTGGATGGTGAACCTGACGGCGCCTTGCTCGTTCGCGCGCAGCGACACCGCCGGATAATCGCTCATCGTGAAATAGCTGGTGTAAGCGGCGGGCATGTCCCGCGGCGACCGCGCGGGCAACGTCCAGGCGAACTGGCCCGAAAATGTCATCGCCCTCGGCCGGGCCTCCGGGCTGTAGGGCATCGCGATCCGCCGCTCAAGGAGAGCGCAGGTCGCCGCGTCCAGCGCCGCGGAGCCGCTCGATGCGGTCACGGCGCAGGCCGTGGCGCGCCCGCCGGGGCCGATCTCCACGCGGAAGGCGACGACGCCTTGCTGGCGCGCGTCGAAGGCGGCGAGCGGATAATCCGATTCCAGGAAGCAGCGGTCGAAATCGCGGACGCTTACATCCTGGGACGGGCCAGACGGAAACACGCGGACCTCGCAGAAGCGCGGCCCTGGCACGAGCTCGGGCGGCGCCGCGCCGGTCGCGGGCTGGCGCGGCCCGCGGGGCATCAGCGGCGGCGGCGCTTCGGCCACGGCCCCTGGCGCCTGCGCCCCGGCCAGTGCAATCGCGAACAATGCGACGGACATGCTTTTCCCCCCTGCCGCATCATCAAGCGCAGCTAGGGGAAAATGTCCATGTGTCTTGGTGGCTTGAGCGGTACGCTAGCGCACGGCGGCGTCGGCGCGGTCCTGCTGGTCCTGGAGCTGGTCGGCCAGGCGGGCATCGCGGGCCGAACGGGCCCGCATCGCGGCGGCGGCGTTCATTGCCGCATTATCGTTCTTCTGCGCGATCCGGTTCAGCGCCTGCGGCGGCACCGGTTCCGCGCCCGCGCGATTGTCGCCATAATCGGGGATCAGCATCGACGCGGCGAGGATCAGGACGACGAGCGCTACGGCACCGCCGATCATGGTCCGCTTGCGGAGGCGGCCCCGCCGCCTCATCGGGCCGACGCCTTCTTGTCGAGGCCGAAGAAGCGGGAGACCATCTGCTGTGCCTCGCGGATGCGCTTCTCCTCCAGCCGTCGGATGCGGGTCGCCTCGGCGCGGGCGAGGATCAGGTCGCGCCGATCATTGCGGGTCGTGGCGGGAAGAAAAGTCATGTTGCTCAGAAAGCACTTAAGGCCCCGAAGTTCCCTTCGTGCCGGGGCCGTCATGCAACCGCCTGGCGGTTTCGCGGGTTGAGCCGGGCGAAACAGAGTGAAGGAGCAGGCCCATGGCCAGCGGGTTCAATGTCCTCGAAGCACGCGGCGGCAGCCTCGTCCCCCCGGCGGCACAGCGCGGCTATCATATCGTCTATCGCGACCATGAGACCAATTATTGCCCCGGCTGCGGCCGGTCTCACTGGCATATCGGGCGGATGATGGCGGAATGCGCCTTTTGCGCCACCGCTTTGCCGCTCGAGGGCTCCCAGGGCATTGGCGGCAGCCAGATCGTGCGCACCGTGCGCCGGCGGCTGATCCCCGATCCGCAGCACCAGCACGCGGCGTAAGGCAGCACTACGCTCCTTGTGCTCCGGTGAAGGCCGGAGCGTTGCGAGAGAACGCCACCGCCTTGCCGCATCCCAGCGCTCCTGCCGTCGCAGGCACGCAAAGAGGCGGCGGTGGCGTTAACCCGCTCTTTGCAGGCAGGCGGCTAGACTCGCGGCATGACCGCGGGAAACGGCCTCATCATCGGCGGCGTGGCGCTGATCGGCGTCGGCATGCTCTCGCCCATCTTCCGGCATGAGTCGAAGCCGGTCGCGCCGGCGAATGAGAGCGTGACGGCCGCGCACAGCCTGTCGCGGCCGAAGCGCATCTCCTCCACCGACCCGGTCACCGCCGCGGCGCCGCGCGAATTGCAGCGCGGCCCGGACGGCCATTTCTACGCCGACGCGCAGGTCAACGGCACGACCGTGCGCTTCATGGTCGACACCGGCGCCTCGGTGGTGGTGCTGACCCCCCAGGACGCGCAGCGCGCCGGCATCCAGCTTCCCTCCGAGCGCTCGATGGCGATGGGCGTCGGCGGGCCGGTCGAGACCATCCCGGTGACTCTGGACCGGATCGCCGTGGGCGGCATCGAGGCGCGCGGCGTGCAGGCGGCGGTGGTCGACGAACTGCCCGTGTCGCTGCTCGGCCAATCCTATCTGCAGCGCGTGAGCAGCGTGGAAATACGTGGCGACCGGATGGTGCTGCGCTAGCCTCGGCAGTTAGGTGTTACCGACTATCGTCCTGACCCGGCTGCTCGCCATCGTCGGCACGGTGCGGGCAGGCGACCCCTTCGTCGCCGCCAATGCGAAAAGGCTGCAGGCGATCGCCTGGGTGCTGATCGCGCTGCAGGGGCTGGGCGTCGTCATCGCCATCATCGTCAAGATGATCTCCAGGGCGCATCCGATCAACATCAGCGCGGGCCCGTCCATCGCCGGCCTGCTCGCCATATTGCTCATGTTCGTCCTGGCCCGGGTGTTCGCCGAGGGCGCGAGGATGCGCGACGACCTGGAGGGGACGGTCTGATGGCGATCCTGGTGAAGCTGGACGATCTGCTGCACGCGCGGCGGATGACCCTGACGGAGCTGGCCGAGCGGGTCGGGATCACGATCGTGAACCTCTCCATCCTGAAGACCGGCAAGGCGCGGGCGATCCGCTTCTCGACGCTGGAGGCGATCTGCGCGGCGCTGGCCTGCCAGCCGGGAGACATATTGGAGTTCGTGCCCGAGAGTCACAGCCGCTGCGCGACGCCGCGCCGGATCGCGTCGCCGAGCAGGGCGCGGAAGGCCGCCTGCGCCTGACGATGGAGGCGCTCCTGCTCACGGCCCAGCACTTCCTGCTGGCGGCCCAGCGCATTTTGCTGCGTGCCCAGGACGTCCTGCTGCCGCCCAAGCTCCGATTGCTGGCGGCCGAGCGCGTGCGCCTGGCTCGGCGTGGCGCCGACCTGCCGGGCGCCCAGCCGGGCCTGCTGCCCGCCCAGAGCGGCCTGGCGCCTGCCAAGTGCTGCCTGCTGCGACCCGAGCCGCGCCTGCCGGGCGCCGAGTTCTTGCTGCGGGGCGAAGAGCGCCTCCGCCCGGCGCAACGTCTCGGGGTCACGGATCACGTAGGCGACCCCGTTTTGGCGAACGTAGAGCAGGCCTTCACGGGCGTTGCGAAGCGCGCGGGCGCGGCGCAGATCGTCGGTCGACCCGCTCATCGTCGTGCTGTCGCGGCCCGCATTCATCAGGATGTAGGAGAGCGAGTCTTCGGACTGGGCGGCGGCGGAGGCCGGAAGCTGCACCAGCAAAGGCGCGGCGGCCAGCGCGGCGCGCGCGACCAGAGCGAGGCGGCGGTGCTTCGGAGAGCGGATATTGGCGGATTCGGTCATCGGGCGTCCTTCCTGAGAAACGGGCGGCCGGAACCTCCGCGTCCCGGCCGCACCCGGCGCTGCAACTTTCGCGCCAGCCGGTTCCCTCTCTGCGGGAGCGCGCGCAGGCCGCGTTTGCCGTCCGATTGCGGACAGTCGCCAGTCCGCTAGCGGACAGGCTCCCGGCCGATCTCGTTCGGGCCGGGCAGCGGCACCAGCGCGTCCGGGCCTTCGCCGAGCGGCCGCACGTCGCTCGTCCGCCCGGTGCAGGTGATCCGCGTGCCGCCGCGCCGGCCGCCGGTCAGGTCGGCCCGCCAGATCGTGCCCCAATGCGCGCTCCGCGTCACCGCCACGCGCGCGATCCGCGACCCGTCGGCGATCGTCATCCGCTCCGCCAGCCCGGCACATTGCCGGACGACCGCTTCATCCGGGGCCGGCTGAGCGGTCTCGCCGGGCACGGGAAAGGGCGGCGGCATGTCGGTGGTCAGCTCGGCGGCGGCGGCCGGCGCCCTGACCCCGAGCGCCACGGCCCGGTCGTTCAGCTGGCGGCTCAGGTCCAGCGACAACGCGGTTTCGGGCGTGCCTTCCACATAGCGGCTCCCGGTGCGCGCCTGCAGGTCCGCCAGGCGGCGGTGAATCGCGTAATAGGTCTCGTCCGCATAGAGACGGGCGACCTCGTCCAGCTGCGCGCGCCGGCGCGCCCGGAGCTCGGCGATCGCGGCGCCGTAGGCGGTCGCGTCCGGCCTGCGCCGCGCATTCCAGCCCGGATCGTAGGAAGGGCCGTAAGCGGGCGACCAGCCGTCATAGAGGCGCCAGAGGCGGGTCCTGAGCCCCGGATCGCGCAGCACCTCGTCGCTCCCCGCGCCGCCGGCGAAAAAAAAGAGGAAGCCGCCCAATTCGCCCTGCTTCAAGCTGTCGGCACTGGTGGCGGGGACGATCAGGGCCAGATCGGCCATCGCGCGCGCCTGGCCCGCGATCATGAGGAAGCTGCTCTCGACCTGCCTGCCCGCCAGATTGCAGATGGCGGCGGCATATAAGAGGTCCGGCGCGTTCAACGTGGCGGCCTGGGCAACCTGGGCGTCGCAATTGGCAGGGGTCGCGGACGCCGGCGCGATGCCCCGCAGCCGCTCCACCAGCGGATTGACAGGCGGCGCGACTGCCGGGTCGGCCGGTTGCGCCATGGCCGGGCCCGCGAGCAGCAGCATCAGGAAGGCCGGAACGCGCATGGCGCTATGCTATGCCCGGCCTGCTTGCTTGGCCATAGCCGCCGGTTGCGGACCGGAAGGCAGGTCCGTTAAGCTGGCCGCAGGGGGAGTAAGCGCCATGACCAACCGCCGGACCTTCATCCTCGGCAGCGCCGCTCTGCTGCTGCCGGCGCCCGCGCTTGCCCGGAGGCCCTTCCGGCGCCTGTTCAACGGCCGCAACCTCGCCGGCTGGAGCGCGGTTGGCGAGGCCAATTGGCGGGTGGAGCGGGGCGCGCTGACCGCCGACGACGGCGACATGGGCTTCCTGGTCTCGCGGGAAAGCTTCCGGGACTTCGAGCTGCGCGCCTATTTCTGGGTCAGCGAGGACGCCAATTCGGGCATCTTCATCCGCTGCACCGACCGGGCGAACATCAATCCGGCGACGAGCTATGAGGTCAACATTTTCGACATGCGGCCGGACCCGACCTACGCCACCGGCGCGATCGTCAACATTGCCCCGGTCTCGCCCGTGCCCCGGACCGGCGGGCGCTGGAGCGTCATGCTCATCCGCGCCAGCGGCGACCGGTTCGACGTGCGGGTGAACGGCGTGGCGACCGTCGCCGGCGCCCGCAACACGGCGCATCGCGAGGGGCCGGTGGCGCTGCAATATGGCGCCGGGATCGTGCGCTTCCGGCGGGTCGAGATCAGGCCGCTCTGAGGCTTCATGGCGGACGAACCGGAAGCGGGGCCGGAAGAGAGGCGGAGCACCTTCGATCTCTGGGCGCTTGTCCTGCTGCTGGCCTTTGGCGGCAGCGTCGCCGGCCTGCGGCTGGCTTATGGCAGCTTCTTCTTCCTCTGGCGGTACCCGGGAACCGTGTTCGGCCTCGCGTTCAGTATCGGCCTGCCCTTCGTCTTTCTCGCGGCCGGCGGGGTCCGGGTCTGGCAGGTCTGGGCGATTGTCGGCGGCCTGAGCCTTGCCTTTTACGGGTTTGTTTTCACGATGATCGCGGGAGCGCATTAGGATGATGAGCCCGAGACGATGACCGCGACCCTTCATCTCCTCTGCGGCAAGATCTGCGCGGGCAAGTCCTCGCTCTCCGCTCAACTCGGGGAGGCGCCGCTGACCGTGATTGTCAGCGAGGATGCCTGGCTGTCGCGGCTGTTCGGCGCGGAGATGGCCTCGGTCGAGGATTATATAAGCTGCGCCGCGAAGCTGCGCGCAGCGATGGGGCCGCATCTCGTCGACCTGCTGAAGGCGGGCCTGTCGGTGGTGCTGGACTATCCGGCGAACACGCTCGCCAACCGGGCCTGGATGAAGGGGATCGCCGACGAAGCGGGGGTGGCGCACCAGCTGCACTGGCTCGACGTGCCCGACGCGGTCTGCAAGGCGCGGCTCCGGGCGCGCAACGCCGCCGGCGCGCATGAATTCGCGGCGACGGATGAGCAGTTCGACCTGATCACCTCCTATTTCGTGCCGCCGACGGAGGCGGAGGGGCTGGAGATCGTGGTGCACCGACCAGAGCCGCGCGGATAAATTCGCCATGCGCACGGGGCCGTGCTACCCGGCTCGCACTATCCGTTATCCTCGCCGGCGGCCTGTGACTGACAGGCTGCGAGGATCAGGCCAGGCCGATCGGCCCCGTCCGACATGAAACAGTCGATCGACCTGCCGGAGACATGAGATGTCGCGCGCGCTCAACATCAATAGCACCGAAGCCGAGATCGTGGCGGCCTGCCAGGCGGCCGGGATCGCGATCAGCACGATCGAGCGGCTGGTGTCCGGCGGGACTCGCGTGGTCCTCCACAATGGAGTCGACGCCGCCGCGATCGCCAAGGCCTTCAAGGCGAAGCTGCTCAGCGGCCCGGTGACGCGGCTGCAGACCCGCCTGAACCGCGGCCATCGGGGTGCGTCGGGGGCCTAGGCAAGCCGGCATCCCTTTGGCTTTGCTTAACTTCCGGCCGCTAGCCCTGCGGCCATGGCGGAGCAAGCGAAGCATTGGACACAGGCGCAGCTGGACGCGGCGCGCGATCTGCTGCTGATCTGGGGCAGGCTCTCGCCCGGCGACATTTCCGTCATCCAGGTCGCGCTCGCGCAGCAGGGGTCGTTCGCCGCGACGGTCGAGGGCTGCGCCCATTGCGAATTCTGGGAGAGTTTGGTCCGTCTCGGCTGGGCCGAGCGGACGGACCCGGCCCGAGACCTGCCCGAGATGACGCCGAAGCCGGCTTTCTTCGCGCTGACGCCGAGGGGGCGGCAATTGCTGCCGGATTTCATGCGGCATTACGATCTGCGCGAGGGCCGGAGCTACCCGCCGCCGAAGCAGGCCTTGCACGAAAAGGTCCTGGACCAGGCCTCGTTGGCCTATCTGGCCTGCCAGGATTACCGGCGCTTCACCAAAGATGCAGCGTTCCGGCTCCGCCGGGCGGAGGCGGCGCTCGTGGGCGTCGCCATCGCCGACTATGTCGAGGATATCAGGCTGACCGCGGCCAGGCTGCTGGCGCTCGCGGCGGCGGGAGCGGCCGAGGCCGAGGAGCTCTACCGGCAGCGCGTGGGCCTGATCATCCGCATCGACCAGAACATGGCGTTCGACAATGGCTCGCTGAAGCCGCCCCATGTGTCGATGCGCGCGGTCGGGGCGGACCTGGACCTCGGCCTCGGGCCCGAGCTGGACGCGTGGCTGCGCAAGGGGACGCTGCCGGTGCCGCTGCTTGAGGCCTGGCAGGCGAAATATGCGGCGGAGATCGAGCGGTTCGCGGCTTATGCCCTGGACTGGAGCAGGCGGGCGGGGGAGCTCGCGCCTAGCCCGGCCGCCGCCGCACCGGCACGTTGACGTTGCACACGTCGACGCCGCCCGCCGGCGTGCGGAAGAAGGTGCCCCCGCGATTGGCGCGACCGCGCAGGTAAGCGGTAAAGGTCGGCGTGTCGGTGCGCATGACCTCGAAGCGCGGGCGCTCGGCGGCGGGCATGTCGGCGGCGATGCGGACGCGGGCGATGCGGATCGGGGTCTCGCCGCGGTCGGCCTGGTAGAAGCCGAGATTGCCGGTGCCACGCGGGCGGGCCGACAGCAGGGCGACGCCCTCGACGACGCGGCCGACATTGGCGATGTTGCGGTCGAGCGGGCGCGGGCTGTGGCCGATCACCGCATAGAGCTCGCCGCCCGTGCCCGTGTCCGGGTGCAGATCGCGGCCGACGCCGACGCTGGCATAGCAATGGGTGAGCCAGGCGCTGCGCCGGACCGGGTCCCAGGCCATGGGCCAGCCGTCGACGAAACCGGTCATCGGCGCATAGCTGTCCGGAAAGCCGAGCGCGCGCGGGGTCAGGCCGGCGGTCGGGCGCTCATATTCGGCGGGCGGGCGCTGGACGACGCCTTCGGGCAGAGGGACATTGGCGTCGCCATTGCCCCATTGGGCGACATAATTGTCCTGCACCCGGTAGATGGTCGCCGCGTCCCACCAGCCGGCGCGGGCATAAAGGCGCATGTTGGCGACATGGACGGGGGCGAAGGCCGGCGCCAGCTCGATGATCACGCGCCCCCCCTCGGCGAGGTCCATGACCAGGAGGTTCTCCGGCGCGATCGGGCGCCAGGCGGCGGCGGGGGCGTTGGCGACCACCTCGGACGGCTCGGTCGCGTTGGGGATGGGGCGCGGAGCCCAGCGGCCGGGCTGCGCGGCGGCGGCGCTGGCGAGGAAAGCGAGGGCGGTGACGGTGGCGAAGCGGCGCATGATCGATCCCCTTTTGCCGGCAGGGTGCGCGGGATTGCGGGACGCTTCAAGCCCCGATCCGGCGGCTCGCTTCGGGTCGAGTGACGGCCCCGGCGGACAGGCCTATGATAAGAGAGACTCGCGGCAGGAGACATCATGGGCATCAACCCGCCTCAGCAGACTATCATCGCCGAGCGCGGCGCGCAGATGTTCCCGACGCTCACCGGGCTCGAGCTTGCGCGGCTCAAGCGGTTCGGCACGCCGATGCGCTTTGCCGCGGGCGAGGCGATGCAGCGGACCGGGGAGACCGGGCACGGCCTGATGCTGATCCTGTCCGGCGAGGCGGAGGTGACGCAGGTCGCGCACGGCCATGCGCCGCTGCACATCACCACGCACAAGGCCGGCTCCTTCATGGGCGAGCTGGCGCAGCTGTCCGGCCGGCCGGTGCTGGTCGACGCGGTCGCGCTGACCGACGTCGAGGCGGTGGCGATCCCGCCGGACCGGCTGCGGGCGCTGATCATTGCCGAGGCCATGCTCGGCGAGCGGATCATGCGCGCCCTGATCCTGCGCCGCGTGGGCCTGATCGAGAGCGGCGGCGGCGGGCCGGTGATCGTCGGCTCCACCGGCGATGGCAATGTGCTGCGGCTGGTCAATTTCCTCAGGCGCAACGGTCATCCCTACACGCAGCTCGATCCTGCCGGCGACAGTTGCGCGCAGACCCTGGTGGGGCAGTTCGAGGTCACGCCGGACGAGCTGCCGATCGTGCTCTGCCCGAGCGGGAAGCTGCTGCGGAACCCGGACGAGAATGCGCTGGCGCGCTGCCTCGGGCTGGTCGGCACGCTTGACGCGGATGCGCTCTACGACGTGGTCGTGGTCGGCGCGGGGCCGGCCGGGCTGGCGACGTCGGTCTATGCGGGCTCCGAAGGGCTGAAGGTGCTGACGCTCGATTGCCGCTCCTTCGGCGGGCAGGCCGGCGCCTCCAGCCGCATCGAGAATTACCTGGGCTTCCCGACCGGCATTTCCGGCATGGCCCTGATGGGCCGGGCCTATAACCAGGCGCAGAAATTCGGCGTCGAGATGGCGATTCCCGACGAGGCGGTGACGCTGGAATGCGGGCTGGACCCGCTTCACCTGAAGCTGGCCAGCGGCGAGCGGGTCCGGACCCGCGCCGTGGTGATCGCGACCGGCGCCACCTACCGGCGGCTCGATGTCGAGGATCTGGACCGGTTCGAGGGCGCCAGCGTCCATTATTGGGCCTCCCCGATGGAAGGAACGCTCTGCGCGAACGAGGAGATCGCCCTGGTCGGCGGCGGCAACAGCGCCGGTCAGGCGGTGGTCTTCCTCGCGGCCCATGCGAAGAAGGTCTCGTTGCTGGTCCGCAAGCCGCTCGAAGCGACCATGTCGCATTATCTTATCGAGCGGATCCGGGAGCAGGCCAATATCGAGGTGGTGACCGGGGTTGAAATCTCGCGGCTGGAGGGCGAGGAGGGCGCGCTCTCGAGGGTCTGCTGGCGCAAGCTCGCCTCCGGCGAGGAGGGCTGTCACGATGTCAGCCATCTCTTCTCCTTCATCGGCGCCGATCCCAATACGGACTGGCTGGCGACGGCCGGGATCCGGCGCGATGCGCGCGGCTTCCTGCTGACGGGGGCGGACGCCGGTGAGGGCCGGCTGCCGCTGGAGACGAGCCGGCGCGGCGTGTTCGCGGTGGGCGACGTGCGCGCGGCCTCGGTCAAGCGCGTCGCCGCCTCGGTCGGCGACGGCGCGCAGGTCGTCGCATTGCTCCATGCCTGGCTCGCCGATCATCCGGCGGAACAGCCGGGCGTGCTGGCGGTTCAGACGGCGTAACCTATTTCAGACCCCCCGAAGGAGTGAGCGACATGGCCGGTTTCGACGACGTGAAAGAAGGCATGGAGATTATCGGCGCGGACGGCGTGCATGTCGGCACGGTCGACCGCATCGACGGCGACAAGATCAAGCTGACCAAGAAGGACAGCGGCCAGGGCAGCCATGAGGGCCATCACCATTATCTCTCCAAGGGCCTCGTCGCCGAGGTCGAGGGCGACAAGGTACGGCTGTCGGCCAATGCCGACGTCGCGGTGACCTTCGAGGAAGAGAAAGGCTGAGTCCCTTCCGGACTTAAGCCCCGGTTCAGCCCTTCCCGGCTCCAGTGGCGGCCGGGGAGGGTTGCCGCATGTGGGTGATGGTCGCGGCGCTGGCTATACTGGTTCAGGCTCCGGGCGAGCCTGTTCCCTATCCCGGCATCGCCGATCCCGTCGCCTTCATGACGGCGCGCTATGGCGAGTATCGGCGCGGCGTCCGGCCCTCGGTGCCGGCCGACACTTATGCGAGCGCGCGCCTGCGCCGCCACTTCTACGCCTTTGACGAAGCTGCCGGCGGGCAGGAACTGGACAGCCTCGATTTCTGGATCGACGACCCGGATGACTGGGCCTTGGCCGGGCTTGGCCTCACGCTCGAGCCCGTGCGGGCGGCGGGCCGCCAGATCGTAACCGCGCGCTTCCGCAATGAGGGCCGGCCGGTGCGGCTGCGCTTCCACTTCGTGCGCGAAAGCGGGCGCTGGTGGCTGGACGAGGTGGTGAAGCCGGGCCGCGGCGGCTGGACGCTGACGCAGAGGCTGGCGATAAGACCGTCGGCGCGGCCCAATCGCTGAGGGGGAACAAGTCATGACCGGATTCCTGTTCCTGCCCGCAGCCCTGCTGTCCGCTGGCGCCCAGGCCCTCCCGGCCACGCCGCCGCCCGCAGCGGAGCCGCAGGTGGTGATCGCCGACATGCGCATTCACGGCGTCGCCGATCCGCGCGTCTTCGTCGAGGCGACCTATGCCCGCTACCAGGCCAGCCCCAATGTCCCGCCGCCGGACCAGAGCTATGCCTACAGCCCGCGGCTCAAGGCTCTGTTCGACGCCTATGATGCCTGGTCGCGTAGCCACGAGGATCTGGTCGGCGCGCTCGACTTCGACTGGTGGACCAATGCGCAGGACTATCGGATCCGCAACCTCTCCTATCGCGTGATCGAAGAGGGGCCGGACCGGCGCTGGATCGTCGCGCGGTTCGACAATTACGACCGCCATGACGAAATCCGCTTCCGCTTCGTGCGCGAGGGCGGGCGCTGGTTCCTGGACGATGCGATGCAGGGGACGGGAAGCGGCAGCGAGGGCTGGACCCTGTCGGAATTGCTGGAGAGGCGGGAGCAATGAGTCCGCGCGCCCTCGGGCTTGCGGCGCTGGCTCTGCTGGCGATCTTGCCCGTGGCGCCTGCTCTCTCCCTCGACCGCCGCCCGGCATTGACCTGCCAGTTGGAGCGGACCGACGCGGCGGGCACGATGAATTTCTGGCAGCGGATGGACGGGCGCGGGGGCACGCTCTTTTCCTGGCGGGGCCCTTATAGCCGATCAGGCCCGTCGCTGAGCGTCCATTGGTATAGCGAAGGGGCGGTCGTCCGGCCGCCCGGACCGGAGGCGCAGGCGCATTTCACGTTCTTCGGCGTCGACCTGCAGCGCCGGCGCGCGCATGTGGAGCTGCGGGGCCGGCCGGACGAGGTGATCGCGGGGCCGATCACCCGGCGCGCCGACCGGCTCTACGTCGCGATTCCACTCTACCGCCTGCGTCCGCTGGCGGACGGCACCGAGGCTCTGGTCGCTCGGGTTGTCGACGAGGCGAGCGGTCAGGTTCTGTCCGAAGGGCGGGTCGATCCGGCCTTTCTCGACCTGCCCACGCGCGGGTTCGAGGCGGCCCGGACGGAATGGGAGGCCATGCTCGCCAATCCCGCCACGCGCTGCCGGGCACCGGACGAGATTGTCGTGACCTGAGCGCGCTCAGCGGGGGCAGGGCAAACCCCGGACCATCGCATTGACGAAGACGAGCAGTCCGATCGGATGGTCCTTCGCCTGCGGGTGCGCGTCGACGAAGGCCAGATAGGCCTCGGCCTCGTGCCGCGCATAAGCGCGGCTGCGGCTCGACGGCGCGGAGGACGGCGGGCAGTAGCGGCCGCTCGGGTTCGGCCCGGCGGCCGTCCCCCTGATCGTCAGGGCGACGGTAAGGGCGGCCGTCTCGCACTCGCTGCTCGGCGGATTGGGCGCGTCCAGCGGGAGCGGGCGATGTCCCGCAGATAGAGGGCGCAGGATTCGTAGAGCTGCCGGGCCGTCGTCGGGGGCGCCTCGCGGGACAGGGGTGCGGCCTGGGCGAGCAGGACGGCGAGCAAGGCGGCGGTCATGGGCGCATCATCCGCTGCGCGCCCCGAAAAGAAAAGGGGCCGGATTTTCGCCCGGCCCCTTCTTCATCCTACCAGATGTGCACCCGCTGCTCCGGCGGCAAATACAGGCGGTCGCCGGGCTGGACGTTGAAGGCGCGGTACCAGGCGTCGATGTTGCGGACGACGCCGTTGATCCGGAACTCGTCCGGGCTGTGCGGGTCGGTCAGCACCTGCTGGCGCAACGTGCCCTCGCGGTCGAGATTGCGCCAGACCTGTGCCCAGGCGAGGAAGAAGCGCTGGTCCCCGGTGAGTCCGCCCAGAACCGGCGGCTCGCCATGCTGGGCGACGTGGCGGCGATAGGCGGCATAGGCCATTTCCAGCCCGCCCAGATCGCCGATATTCTCGCCCATGGTCAGCTGCGGGTTGATCGCGAGATCGGGCAGCGGCCGGTAGGTGGCATATTGGGCGCCGAGCCGGGTCGCCCGCTCGGTGAAGCGCTCGCCGGAGGTCGCCGTCCACCAGTCGCGGACCCGGCCCTGCGGGTCGAAGCGGCGGCCCTGATCGTCGAAGCCATGGCCGATTTCATGGCCGATCACCGCGCCGATCGCGCCGTAATTGACCGCCGGATCGGCATTGGGATCGAAGAAGGGCGGCTGCAGGATGCCGGCCGGGAAAGTGATCTGGTTCTGCAGCGGGTTGTAGGACGCGTTGATGATATGCGCGTTCATGCCCCACAGGCGGCGGTCGACCGGATTGGGCAGGCGCGAAAGCTGCAGGTTCCAGTTGAACTCGCCCGCGCGGACCATATTGCCGAGCAGATCCGCCCGGTCGACGCGATAGTTGCTATAGTCGATCCACACGGTCGGGTTGCCGATGCGCGGCTCGAACGCGTCGAGCTTGGCGAGCGCCGCGGTGCGGGTCGCGTCGTCCATCCATTCGAGGTTGCGTAGCCGCTCGGCGAAGGCGGTGCGGAGATTGCCGATCAGCTCGTTCATCTGCCGGCGGCTCTCGGCCGGGAAGTGGCGCTCGACATAGATTTTGCCGACCGCCTCGCCCATGCTCGCGTTGACATAGGTGAGGCCGCGTTTCCACCGCTCGCGCTGCTGCTGCTGACCCTGGAGGGTGCGGCTGAAGAAGCCGAACTTCGCCTCGTCGAAGGCGCGCGGCAGATATTGGGCGTAGCTGTTGATGAAGTGGAAGGCGAGATAGTCCTTCCAGGTGTCGAGCGGCACCTCGTCGAGCAGCCGGCCGATGGCGGTGATCGCGGTCGTCTGGGTGGCGATGATGATCTCGGCACGGCCGAGGCCGCGGCGTTCGAGATAGGCCGGCCAGTCGAACTGCGGGGCCAGCTGGGTGAGCTGGGCGCGGTTCATCGGGTTGTTGATCTGCTGGATGTCGCGGCTGCGCTCCGGGGCCCAGTGCGCCTCGGCGATGCGCCGTTCCAGCGCGATGATGCGGTCCGCCTTCGCCTCGGCGTCGGGAATGCCGGCGAGCTGCTGGAGCCGGATCACATAGGCGCGATAGGCAGTGCGATAACCCTCGAACTGGGCGCCCTCGCGCAGGTAATAATCGCGATTGGGCATGCCGAGCCCGCTTTGGCCGGCAACGGCCACATAATGGGTCGGATCGGCCGGGTTGGGGGTGATGCCGACGCCGACCGGCGCCTGATAGCCGGGCGTCGCGAAGGTCGCGAGCAGACCGGCGCGGTCGCGGATCGCGGCGATGCGCTGGAGATAGGGGCGCAAAGGCGCGGTGCCCCGCGCCTCGATGCCGGCCTCGTCCATCCAGGCGGCATAGAAATCGGCGACCTTGCGCTGGCCGGGATCGCGCGAGCCGGCGCCTTCGGTGACGATCGCGCGGACCTGCTGCTCGATCGTCTCGGAGAGCAGGGTCCACAGGCTCCAGCTGGTGCGGTCGGCCGGGATCTGGGTGGTACGGAGCCAGGTGCCGTTCGCGTAACGGTTGAAATCGTCGCCCGGCTTCACGGCCGTGTCGCGGGCGGCGAGATCGATCCCGAATTCGCCAAAATGCGCCTTGCCGGCGGCGGCCGGGCGGTTCGGCTGGGCGGCGCCGGCGAGCATGGGCGCGGCGCCTGCGAGGAGGAGGGAGGCGGCGAGCAGATATTTGCGGCTCTTCATGAGGAATGGCTTTCTTCGAAACGGGGGGCTGGACGCGAAAAGGGCCGGGCTTTCGCCCGGCCCCTTCGCTCGATTACCAGATGCGGACGCGGTCGGCGGGCGCGAGATACAGGCGGTCACCGGGCCGGATGTTGAAGGCACGGTACCAGGCGTCGACATTGCGGACGACGCCGTTGACCCGCCATTCGGCCGGGCTGTGCGGATCGGTCAGCACCTGCTGGCGCAAGGCATCCTCGCGGTCGTGCCGGCGCCACGCCTGGGCATAAGCGAGGAAGAAGCGCTGATCGCCGGTCAGGCCGTTGATCACCCGGGCACGGCCGTGGCGGGCCTGGTAGCGCTGATAGGCGGCATAGGCCATTTCGATGCCGCCCAGGTCGCCGATATTCTCGCCCATGGTCAGCTGGCCGTTCACATTCTGGCCGGCCGACTGATAGGCCGAATATTGCGCCCCGAGGCGGCGGGCCAGCGCGGCGAAGCGCTCGCCCGACTGCGGCGACCACCAGTTGCGCAGCCGGCCTTGCGGATCGAAGCGGCTCCCCTGATCGTCGAAGCCATGGCCGATCTCATGGCCGATGATCGCGCCGATCGCACCGTAATTCACCGCCGGGTCCGCCTGCGGGTTGAAATAGGGCGGCTGCAGGATCGCGGCCGGGAAGGTGATCTGGTTGGTCTGCGGGCTATAATAAGCGTTGATCGTCTGCGGGGTCATCACCCAGAGCGCGCGGTCGACCGGATTGGGCAGGCGCGACAGCTGCAGATTGCGCTGGAACTCGGCCGAGCGGACCATGTTGCCGAGCAGGTCGTTCGGGTCGACGCGCAGCGACGAATAATCGATGAAGCGCGCCGGATTGCCGATGCGGGGGTCGAAGGCGTCGAGCTTGGCGATCGCCGCCGTCTTGGTCGCCTCGTCCATCCAGGTGTTCGCGCGCAGCCGTTCGGCCAGCGCGCCGCGCAGATCGCCGATCAGCTCGGCCATCTGGCGCCGGCTGCTGTCCGGGAAATGGCGCCGGACATAGATTTCGCCGACCGCCTCGCCGACCGTGCCGTTGAGGATGCCGAGTCCGCGCTTCCAGCGGTCGCGCTGCTGGGGCGTACCGGCGAGCGTGCGGGCGTAGAAGTTGAAATTGGCCTCGTCGAAGGCGCGCGGCAGGAATTGCGCGTAGCTGCGGATGAACTGGAAGGTCATCCAGTCCTTCCAGGTCTGCACGTCGACCTCGCCGAACAGCCGGCCCTCGGCCTGGATCGCGCTGTTCTGGCGCAGGATGACCAGGTTGACGTTGGCCAGGCCCTGCTCGCGCAGGAAGAGCGGCCAGTTGAACTGCGGGGCATATTCCTGCAGCGCGGCCGGGGTCATCGGGTTGACCGACTGGCTGATGTCGCGGCTGCGCTCGGGCGTCCAGTGCGCCTCCGCGATGCGGCGCTCCAGCGCGATGATGCGGTCGGCCTTCGCCTCGGGGTCGGCGATGCCGGCGAGGCGCAGCATGGTCGCCACATAGGTGCGATAGGCGGCGCGATACTGGTCGAAGCGCTCGCCCTCGTTCAGATAATAGGTGCGGTTCGGCATGCCGAGCCCGCTTTGGGTCGCGCCGGCGACATAGCGGGTGGGGTCGGCGGTATCGATGGTGACGCCGACATTGATCGGCGAGGGCCAGCCCGGCTGTGCGAACAGGCGGATCAGATCGTCGCGGCTGGTCGCGGCATTGATCCGGTCCAGATAGGGACGGAGCACGGCAGCGCCGCGCGCCTCGATTCCGGCCTCGTCCATCCAGGAGGCGTACATGGCGGCGACCTGGCGGCTGACCGGGTCGGTGCCCTGGTTCGCGGTCTGTACGATGTCGCGCAGCTGCGCCTCGACATCCTCGCCGAGCAAGGTGCTGACGCCCCAATTCTGCCGGTCGGCCGGGATCGGATTGGCGGCGAACCAGCGGTTGTTGGCGTAGCGCCAGAAATCATCGCCCGGCTTGATCGCCGGATCGCGCGCACTGAGGTCGACGCCCCAGGCCCCGAAGCGGGCGCCGGGCGCCGGGCGCTGCGCAGCGCTGCCACCGCTGCCCTGCGCCAGAATCGGCGTCGCAGCCGTGATCAGCAGCGCTGAGATCAGCGCGAAACGCTTGTTTTTCATGAATATCTCTCCAGACGGCGGGCGCGCGGGCGCACCGTCCCCAAAATCGAATGTCCCCATGCGAGCCGATGGCGCGCGCGCAGGAATCCGCAAGCCCCTTTTCGACGAAGCGCTTGATCGTTCTTGCGAATATGCAGCCGGCTAGCGCCCGGGGCCGCGCCTCGGCGGGGGCGTCGTCTCGCGCGGGATTTCCGCGATGCCTTCGGGGGTGACCGCGAACAGCCTTTGCGGGTCACCGGCGACGACGATCAAAGGATGGCCGGTCCAGGCCGCGAGGAAGGCGTGGATGTCCTGCGGCAGCGGGTCCAGCAAATGGGTGAACGTGATCGGCGCCGGGCGCGTGTCGGGCGCCGGCGGGGCGACGGCCGTGTCGAGGCAGGCATTCGTATAAGCGCGGGTGGCGGCGACGCTGCCGTCGGGCGCGATCGAGGTCCGGAAATGCCCACCGAGCGGGTAGTATCCGGGCCGGGTCTGCGGGCTGATCTGATAGACATCGATCACGCCGTCGGGGGTCAAGGGCGGCACCACGAAGACGTTGAAGACGTCGCCGCCGCAGGGCGTGTGATCGAGCCGGGCGGTGGCGGCGCGGGCGGCGGCCATGCGCGCCTGCAGCGGGTTGAGGGGCGGCCGGGTGCCGGCAACATAATTGTCGCGCCCCACGATCCGCCCGCCATTGATCATCACCCGAAAGACGATGACCGGGCCGGTGTCGGCATCGGCATAGAAGGTCACGCTGACGCCATTGCCCTCGGCCTCGGCGAACCAGCCGCTGATCCCGGCCCCGTCAGGGTCGGGCACCCGGCTCAGCATGTCCTGCGTGCCCATCCGGCCAGACCGCTCGATCACGCCGAGCAGCCGGCCGCGCACCGCCGCCGCCTGCAGCTCGGCGAGCTGGGCGCGGGTGAGCGGCTCGGGCGGCATCACGATCTGTGGCCGCGACGGCGTTGCCGGGGCGGGGGGCGGGGGAGGCGCGGGGGTTTCGGCCGGGGCCTCGGCCGGAGCAGGAACGGGCACGGCGGCGGGCTGCGTCTCGGCGGGCGCCGGCGTGGGTTGGGCCTCGGCGGGCGCGGGGCCGGGGCCGGCGTCCTGCGTGTTGGCGGCGGGCTCGGCGGCGGCCTGGTTGGTTTCGTCGCTCAGCCCGTTCAGCGTGTCGGCGAGGCCGCCCAGGCCATTGCCCTCCGGCTGGGCCGCGCCCTGGGCGATGGCGGCGGTGGCGACGAGCGCGAGCGCAGTGGCGGCAAGAAACGGGGCGAGACGCATGAACGGGGTCCTCGGCAGATCAGCGCGGGGGTGTGGACCCGCGCGGGGCCGGGATCAAGCCGGGATGAGATGGTGGCCGCCGGACGCGGGGCGGAGCGATCAGCCGATGATCAGCTCGCAGCCGAAATTGAGGCCGACCCGGCCATCCCGCGCCCAGCGGACGAAGGCGTAGATCGGGCTGCAGCCCTCGAAATGGATGGTCACGCTCTCGCCGAGCCGCGGGCTGATGTCGCTTGCGATCATCGTCCCGCGCGAGGAGATATTGAGCACGGGCGCGGGGTAGGAGGTGCCGCGAAAGACGAGCACCGACTGCTCGCCAGCGCAGTCCATGCGCGGCTCGGCGCGGCGGTCCGCTGCCGGCTCGTTGATCTGGGCGGCTGACGCCATGACACACCCTCCCCAAGGACGGGGAGAATGCGCCCTAAACCTTACCGAAACATTTGCGATGACCTGCGCGCGGCGCAGGACAGAAATGGTGGGCGGCGGCACCGACGTGCCGAACAGCTGGGGTCGCGCCAGCGCCGCCGCCCACTTTCCTCCTTCCGTCACGGGAAGGAGGAAGGCGTCAATCGACGTGCGGCGAGACCGCGGGCGGGTCGCTGGCCGGGAAGCTTTCATCCGCCGCCTGGTCGACCTTGCTCCAGTTCTTCGGCGGGTCGCGCATCGCCTCGGGGCCGGCCGAGCGGGCGGCGCCGGAATCCCCGGCCGGGCCCGGCTCGCGCCGGTTGCGGGCATGGGCGGGGGCGGGGCGCTCCTCGCTGTCGCCACGCCTGCGGCGGCGGACGAAGAGGGCGGCGCCAAGGCCGACAATGGCGGCGGCGCCGGCGGCAATGATCCCGGTCTTGCGGTTCCACTTCATGAGAGGCTCGCTTTCGTCTGGTGTTGCAGTCTGGCGCGCCGCTGGGGCGCGCCGCTCGGCTGTCTTGGCAGGCATGACCTGAACTCCTGATTGCGGGGGTGGAACAACCGGACAAGGGGCCGGTTCCCGCGCGGGACGGCCAGCCGACAGGAATCTTGCACGAACGGCGCGCAACGCGCCTATAAGAGCCCGCGAGACGAGGGAGATGCTGTCAGTGGCCGAGGCCGACGCGAAGCCGAAACCGCCGTTCGGGGCGATTCACCGCCACGGCTATGTGCGCGTCGCCGCCGCGAGTCCGCCCGCCTCGGCCGGGGACGTCGCCTTCAATGTCGACGAGACGCTCAAGCTCGCCCGCGAGGCGGACGCGCGCGGTGTCGATCTCGCCGTCTTCCCGGAGCTGAACCTTTCTTCCTATGCGGTCGACGATCTGTTCCTGCAGGACGCGTTTCTCGACGCGGTCGAGGCGGGGATTGGCCGGCTGGCGGAAGCGACGGCGGACCTGCGCACGGTGCTGCTGGTGGGCGCGCCCATCCGGCGGAACGGGCGGCTCTACAATTGCGCTTTGGCGATGGCGCGCGGCGAGATTCTCGGGGCGGTGCCGAAGACCTTCCTGCCCAATTACCGCGAATATTATGAGAAACGCTGGTTCGCGAGCGGCGCCGAGCTGGACGGGCTGAAGGCGGAGATTGCGGGCCGGCACGTGCTGTTCGGGACGGACCTGCTGTTCGCGGCCGAGGACCTCCGGGACTTCGTCTTTCATATCGAGATTTGCGAGGATTTCTGGGCGCCGCAGCCGCCCTCGACGCTGGGCGCTCTGGCCGGGGCGCTGATCCTGACCAACCTCTCCGCCTCCAACATCACGATCGGCAAGGCTGACGAGCGCAAATTGCTTTGCGCCGCCCAGGCCAGCCGCTGCTGCGCCGCCTATGTCTTCTCGGCCTCCGGGCCGGGGGAGAGCACCACCGACCTCGCCTGGGACGGGCAGGGCTCGATCTACGAGCTGGGCGAATTGCTGGCCGAGACCGGCCGGTTCGACCGGGGCGCCGAGCTGGCCGTGGCCGATATCGACGTGCAGAAGCTCCGCCTGGAGCGGCTCCGTTTCGGCACGTTCAACGACAATGCCCGCCTGGCCGGCCACCCCGAGCTGAAGTTCCGGACGGTGTGGTTCGAGCACAAGCCGGCGAATGCGGAGATCGGCTTCGAGCGGACTCTGCGCCGCTTCCCCTATGTCCCGAACCGGCCCGAGCAGCTGGACCAGGATTGCTATGAAGCATTCAACATCCAGGTGCAGGGGCTGGTCCGCCGCTTCCAGGCGACCAATGGCAAGCACCTTGTCATCGGCGTGTCGGGCGGGCTCGATTCCACCCACGCGTTGATCGTCGCCGCCAAGGCTTGCGACGAGCTCGGCCTGCCGCGCTCCACGATCCTCGGCTTCACCATGCCCGGCTTCGCCACCAGCGAGCGGACCAAGGGCAATGCCTGGCTGCTGATGAACGCGCTCGGCGTCACCGGCGAGGAGATCGACATCAAGCCGGCCGCCACGCAGATGCTCGGCGACATGGGCCACCCCTTCGCCAGCGGCGTGCGCGATGCGCACGTCTACGACATCACGTTCGAGAATGTTCAGGCGGGCCTGCGCACCGACTATCTCTTCCGCCTCGCCAACCAGCGCAGCGGCTTCGTCATCGGCACGGGCGATCTGTCCGAGGTGGCGATGGGCTGGTCGACCTATGGCGTCGGCGACCAGATGAGCCATTATGGCGTCAATGCCGGCGTGCCGAAGACGCTGATCCAATATCTGATCCGCTGGGCGATCCGCACCGGCCAGTTCGACGAGGCCACGGACCGCGTCCTGCAGGCAATCCTGGACACCAGGATCTCGCCGGAACTGGTGCCCGCCGACGCGGCCGGCGACATGCAGTCAACCGAGGACCGGATCGGCCCCTACGAGCTGCACGATTTCTTCCTCTACCATATCCTGCGCCACGGTTTGCCGCCGTCCAGGGTGGCCTTCATGGCGCATGAGGCGTGGAAGGATGCGAGCGCCGAGCTCTGGCCGTTCGACTATCCCGAGGCGCTGAAGCGGCAATATGACCTCGCCACGATCCGCAAATGGCTGGAGGTCTTCCTCTTCCGCTTCTTCCAGATCTCGCAGTTCAAGCGCTCGGCCATTCCCAATTCGCCCAAGGTCTCGGCTGGCGGCGCGCTCAGCCCGCGTGGCGACTGGCGGGCGCCAAGCGACGGCAATGCCACGCCGTGGCTGGAGGAACTGAAGGCGGCGTTCGAGGAATGATCATCGTCACCGGCAGCGTCACCGCGCGCCCCGACTCTTTCGACGCGCTGAAACAAGCCTGCCTCGATCATACCGCCCGCTCGCGCACCGAGGATGGCTGTCTCAGCCATAGCGTGCATGTGGATGCGGGCGATCCGCTGCGGCTCTTCTTCTACGAAGAGTGGACGGACATGGTGGCGCTGCAGGCGCATTTCCGGCAGCCGGGCAGCGCGGAGTTCATTGCCGCGGTGCGCGCACATGCCGCGGCCAGCACGCCCCCGGCCGTGTTCGAGGCGGCTTTGGTCGGCGGGAACTGACGGCTCAGGCGACGGCGAAGAGCGTCACGCCCGCATAGCGGCTGTCGCCCGGGTCGAAGGCGGCCTCGCGGTCGAAGCCGCGGTCGGTGAGAGCCAGGTCGCGGAGGCCGGTCAGCTTGAAGGCGCCGATCTTCACCTCGCGCGGGGGCACGCCGTCGCGCGCGATCGTGACCGCGTCGACATAGAGCTCGTCATGCCGGGTGTAGAGGATGTGCGGGGCGAGAAGGACCTTCCCGCCATTATAGACCGCCTCGATGCACCGGCCGAGGGCAACAGCCTCGAGCACAATCCGGTTTGCTTCCATGAGGCCAGTCTGGCGGCTGAGCACGCCGTCCGCAAGTGAAAATTGTGCGCTGCAACATTTGTGAAAGGTCGGTGCATGGACAATATGACGTGGTCCGGCGGAGGCGGGACCGTCGCGAAAGCAGGCCGCGACATCTTCGTCCAACGGTCCGGCCTTCGCCGGACCACGATGAGGGAAATCACGCTCCGTCATCGAAAAGGGGGCCGCGCCTCCCTTGGGAAGCGCGGCCCCTGAAAGTGCCTTGGTCAGGCGGGCTCAGCCCTTGTTGTAGCCGCCGTCGTCGCCGCCGCCCTTGTCGCCATAGCCCTGGTCGTCGCCGCCGCCCTTGCCGCCGTCGTCCCAGCCGCCCTTGCCGCCGTCGTCGCCGCCGCCCTTGCCGCCGTCGTCCCAGCCGCCTTTGCCGCCGTCCTCGCCGCCGCCTTTGTCGCCATAGCCGCCGTCGTCGCCGCCACCCTTGCCGCCGTCGTCCCAGCCGCCCCCTTTGCCGCCGTCGCCGCCGTCATCGCCGCCGCCCTTGTCGCCATAGCCCTGGTCGTCGCCGCCGCCTTTGCCGCCGTCGTCCCAGCCGCCCCCCTTGCCGCCGTCGCCGCCGTCGTCACCGCCGCCCTTTTCGGGATAGCCCTCGTCGCCGCCCTGATATTGCTGCTTGCCGCCGCCCTGATCGTCCTGGCCGTCCTGATAGTCAGGCTTGCCGCCCTGGTCGTCCTCGTACTGGCCTTCCTTGTTCATCGTCGGTCTCCTTGGGGGTGAGGAAAGGGTCGGTTCAACGCTTGAGCAGGTTCGTGAGGTCGTTGATCGGGTTGCCGTCGCCGTCGCGGTCGACCGCATGCTTGATCTGGTCGAGGATGGAGCCGCCGCCCGCGGCCGGGGCCGCTGCCTGCGCCGCGTCCGGAGCGCCGCCACCGCCACCGCCGCCAAGCCCCTGGACGAGGTTGGCAAAGGGGCCGCCCGAGGCGCCGAGCTGCTTGGCCTGTTCGAGCAAGGCCGGGACCATGGCGGAAAGCTGGCTGGCGTCGATCCCGGTCTGGGCGGAGACGTCCTGCGCCGCCTGCTGGTTGTCGACCGCCGGATTGGCGATCTGCGGCAGCAGCGCGCGGGCGCCGGCCTCGAGCTGCTCCTGCGAGATGCCGACGCGTTGCGCCACGGCGCCGAGATCGAGGCCCTGCGCCTGCTGGATCAGCTGATCGAAAATGCTCATGTCGCTGCTCCCGCGGCCTGTTCGAGTCATCGCAAGTCCTAGCATGAAGTCCGGGGCGAGTCTCAAGCGGCATTTGGGGTTGGCGGAGAGGGAACCTATCCTTCCGAGAGCTGGTAGCCGGGGGGCTGGCTCATCCTTCTATCTCGACGGTGTTGTCGTCCGGCGGCGGAGGCGGCTGATTGCTCGGCCGGGGCAGCTGATAGCCGTCCGGGAGCCGGAAACCGTCGTTGCGATGCGCGAAGATCGGCCAGATAACCGGAATGCCTCCCTCGCTGCCCGCCAGTGTGCCGATGATGAAACCCGTCCGGCCATTGACGAAAAAACCCACGCAGTTGCTGGGCCCCCGTCCAGAGCGCACGATGAGGGTCGGTGTGGCCTCACCCTGAATCATCCGGCGGACGCGGACGCGCGCTCCCGCGCGGAAGTCGGCCGCGCCTGGCCCGGCGTCTACTTCGGCGACGATCGTTCCCGCGGGCAGCGGCGTGGGCAAGGCGCTGTGCATCAGCGCAAACGGAAGCTCTTCGAAGCCACAGGCCTTCGCGCTGTCGGCAGAAAATATCCCCCCAGACAGGATGGCCGCGGCGAGACAGGCGAGGCGCTTCATCTCGTAGCCGGAGGCGTTTCGGCCGCGTCGGGGAACAGGCCATCCCACTGGATCACTGGACTGACGACTAGAGTGTCGCCGTCTCTCCTGACGCGCGTCGCCACTATGTAGCCGGCGGCGCGTCCCGGCATGCCGTCGACGCAAGACTCGGCAGGCGTGATCAGGAATTCGGCCGGCTCTCCCTGGATCATGCGCCGGACGCGGAAGCGAATCCCGCGATCGAGAAGGGACGGGAGTCTGCTCAGGTCCATCTCGACCTCAGCCACAATCGCATCCTCGCTGACCTCGTCCGGCGGGAGGAGGCGCACATAGGTGGGAGTCCTTCCGCAGGCCATCGCACCGGGCGCCATCGTCAGCGCGGCGAGGCCGGCGGCAAGGCATGAGATACGCTTCACGGCGCCAGACTATCCCCCGCCGGTCCGTCCGTCGAGACCGCCTTGCCTGTGTTGCGCGGATCGTGCAGCAACCGCGCTTCATCCGAGTCCCAGGGGGTCCTCGCATATGTTTCGCAGCCTTGCCGCGCTTTCCGCTCTGCTTCTGTCCACCACCGCCACGGCGGCGATCGCCCAGCAGCGCGGCGCGCGGAGCGGGGGCAGCGAGGCGCCGGCCTGGGACGTGAACGCGCCGCCGGGCCAGCGCCTCCGCCAGGTGCCGATCAACGTCAACGAGGGCACCTGGATGAATGTCGACGTCAGCCCGGACGGGCGGACGATCGCCTTCGACCTGCTCGGCGACATCTACACCATGCCGATTGCGGGCGGGACGCCGCGGCGGATCAGCTCCGGCCTCGCCTTCGACATGCAGCCGCGCTTCTCGCCCAACGGCCAGCTGATCGCCTTCACCTCGGACCGCGGCGGCGGCGACAATATCTGGGTGATGAACGCGGACGGCACCGGGGTGCGCCAGATCACGCGCGAGACTTTCCGCCTGCTCAACGCGCCGACCTGGAGCCCGGACGGGCAATATATCGCCGCCCGCAAGCATTTCACGACGCAGCGGAGCTTGGGCACGGGCGAGATCTGGCTCTACCATGTCTCCGGCGTCGGCGAGGGCGTGCCTTTGGTCGAGCGGCCCAACCCGCAGCTGCAGAAGGAGCTGGGCGAGCCGGCCTACGCGCCGAACGGGCAGTCCATCTATTTCAGCCGCAACACCACGCCCGGCAACACATTCGAATATGCGCAGGATTCGAACCAGCAGGTCTTCGCGATCGAGCGGTTCGACCTGGCGACGGGCGAGCGCAGCACGATCGCCGGCGGCCCTGGCGGCGCGGTCCGCCCCACGCCCTCGCCGGACGGGCGCTGGCTCGCCTTCGTCCACCGCATCAACGGCCAGTCGCGTTTGTTCGTGAAGGACCTGCGCTCCGGCGAGCAGAGGGAGGTCTATGCCGATCTCGACCAGGATTTGCAGGAGACCTGGGCGGTGCACGGCGTCTATCCGAACATGGCCTGGACGCCGGACTCGAACAGCATCATCTTCTGGGCGGGCGGCAAGATCCGGCGGGTCAACCGCGATCGCTCGGCGCCGAGCGAAATCCCCTTCCAGATCGCCGACACCCGCGTGGTGATCGATCCGGTCGCGCCGCAGATCGACGTCGCCCCGGCGACCGTCACCACCCGCATGCCGCGCTTCTCGGTCGTCTCGCCCGATGGCCGCCGCGTCGTCTTCGAGACGCTCGGCCGGCTCTATGTCAGCGATGTCGCCGGCGGCACGCCGCGCTTGCTGACCAGCCAGGATGGCGACTTCCAGCTCTTCCCGAGCTGGTCGCGCGACGGCAGCCGGATCGTCTTCGTCTCCTGGAACGACCAGCGTCTCGGCGAGGTCAGGACGGTCAGCGCGGACGGCTCCAACCTGCGCACGGTGACCCAAAATCCCGGCCACTATCGGCGCCCGCGTTTCTCGCCCGACGGCGGCACGATCGTCTACGAGGCGAGCGGCGGGCAGGGGCTGACCTCCAACCGCTGGTCGTCCGACACCGGCGTCTTCCGCGTCCCCTCAAGCGGCGGCGCGGCGACCCGCATCCTGGCCGATGGCGGCAACCCCCAGTTCGGCAGCGCCTCGGACCGGGTCTTCGTCGAAGTGAACGAGCAGCAGAAGCGCAAGCTGGTCAGCGTCGACCTCAATGGCGGCAATAGGCGCGACCATGCGCAGGGCGAGATGGTGACCGGCTATGAGCTGTCGCCGGACGGCCGCGTGCTGGCCTTCCGGGAGAATTACAATCTCTACGCCGTGCCGTTCTTCGGCGCGAACCGGGTGCTGGAGCTGTCGGCCCGCGCCTCGCAACTGCCTTTGGTGCGGGTCACCACCGGCGGCGGCGCCAATTATCCGGCTTGGGCGGGCAATCGGCTCAGCTGGACGATGGGCGCGACCCTGTACAGCGCGACCCCGGCGCCCGGCGGCCCGGCCTACACCGCGCCGACCACCGGCACCTCGCTCGCCATCACCGTCCCCGCCGACATTCCCACGGGCTGGACCGCCCTGGTCGGCGCCCGCGTCGTCACCATGGCCAATGAAGCGGGCGGGATCATCGACGATGCGGTGATCCTGATCGAGGGCAACCGCATCCGCCAGGTCGGGCCCCGCGCCTCGGTCGCGATCCCGGCCGGCGCGCGCACCGTCGACCTCGCCGGCAAGACCGTGATCCCCGGCCTGATCGACGGCCACGCCCATGGCAATCAGGGCGAGGACGACATCATCCCGCAGCAGAACTGGTCGGCCATGTCGCATCTCGCCATGGGCGTCACCACGGTCCACGACCCGTCCAGCAGCGCCTCTGAAATCTTCCCGGCCGGGGAAATGCAGCGGGCCGGCATATTGCTCGCGCCGCGTACTTATTCGTCGGGCGAGATCGTCTATGGCGCCCGCGCGCCCGGCGCTTATGCCCTTATCGATTCCTATGACGACGCGCTCGGCCATGTCCGCCGGCTCAACCGCGAGGGCGCGCACTCGATCAAGAATTACAACCAGCCGCGCCGCAACCAGCGCCAGCAGGTCGCCGCCGCCGCGCGGGCGGAGAATATCCTGGTCGTGCCGGAGGGCGGCTCGCTCTTCCAGATGGACATCACGCTCATCCAGGACGGCAATTCCACGCTGGAGCACAATATCCCGCAGCGCCGCCTCTATGACGACGTGGCCGATCTCTGGTCGCAGACCCAGGTCGGCTACAACCCGACCCTCGTGGTCACCTATGGCGGCCTCGCCGGCGACCCTTATTGGAGCCAGGCGACCCAGGTCTGGAACCATCCCTTGCTGACCCGCCACACCCCGCCCTCGGCGCTGGCCGGGCGAGTGCGCAACCGGACGGCGCCGGCCGACCAGTTCGTCGACCAGTATAATGCCCGCGAGGCGGAAAGGCTGGCGGCGCGCGGCGTCCGCGTCGCGATTGGCGGCCACGGCCAGCAACCCGGCATGGCCGAGCATTGGGAGCTCTGGTCCTATGTCCGCGGCGGCGCGACCCCGATCCAGGCGCTCCGTCACGGCACGGTCGATCCGGCGCGGATCTACGGCTTTCGCGATCTCGGCAGCATCGAGCCGGGCAAGCTGGCCGATCTGGTCGTGCTCAATGCCGACCCGACCGAGAATATCCGCAACACCGAGCAGATCGCGCAGGTGATGCTGAATGGCCGGCTCTACGACGCCGCGACCCTCAACGAGACCGTCACCGGCAACCGCCAGCGCCGGCCTTATTATTGGGAGCAGGACGGCGAAGGCACACCGGCGGGGCGCGCCGAGAGCAACGGCCATGACGAGGATTGAGGCCGCCTACTTCCTCCCCTCGAAAGCGAGGGGAGGATGTTACCGCGTGCACCTCTGGTAGAGCCCCTCGACCGGCGTCGTGCGCTGGCACAATATCCCACCCCACTGGAAGCCGAGGCGGCCGTCGGCGAGGCGGATCAGGAACCAGGGGAAGTCGTTCCACATGATCCCCGTATTGTAGAGCAAAGTGACGCGCTCGCCTTCGCGCAACGTGGCGACGCGGGCATGGCGCATGCCGGGACCGTTGCGGACGATGCCGCCCCAGGAGCCCGCCTCGATCGGCCGATCGAAGCTGGGCGGCGGCGCGGCCGGGCCGGCGTCGGTCTGGGCGACCGCCGCCGGGGCGAAGCCGGCGCCGATCAGCAGCAGGCATGAGAGCAGCTTCATTCTCTTCTTCCCCTCCCGGTCCGGGCAAATTCGAACATGGTGAATAAGCAAAAGCTCTCGTTTTTCAAAGCCCGCTTGCACTCAGTTGAAAGCCGGTTCAGGTTACTCGTCTGGAGGGGTGAATGAACGATCTGGGCCAGGCCGCCGTCTCGGCCGACAAGGCGCCGCGCACCGAGCGCGGGCGGCGGACGGTGCGCAAATTGCTGGAAGCGGCGGCGCAGGAATTCGGCCAGCGGGGCTATCACGAGGCGGCGATCACCGGCATCACCCAGCGCGCCGGCGTCGCGCTCGGCACTTTCTATACCTATTTCGAGAGCAAGGAGGAGCTGTTCCGCGCGCTCGTCCGCGACATGAGCCAGGCGACCCGCGCCCATGTCGCCGAGGCGGTGCGCGGCGCGCCGGACCGGCTCGCCGCCGAGCGACTCGGCCTCGCCGCCTTCATCGGCTTCACCCGCAAACATCCCGAGCTCTACCGGATCATCGAGGAAGCGCAGTTCGTCGCCGAGGACGTCTACCGGGAACATTATCTCACCTTCGTCGAGGGCTATCGCGAGGGCCTCGCCGCCGCCGCCGCCAAGGGCCAGATCGCCGGGGGGCCGGATGAACTGCGCGCCTGGGCCCTGATCGGGATGAGCGTGTTCCTCGGCATGCGCTACGGCATCTGGAACGAGGACATGACCCCGGAGCAGGTCGCCGACGGCGCGATCGACCTGGTGTCGGAGGGCCTCAGGAGACGGTCGCCATGATCGTCGACATTCCCGATCTCCTCGCCAAGCGCGCGGCGCTCAGCGCCGGCAAGGTCGCGCTCGAGGATGCGGCGACGGGGCGGACGCTGACCTACGCCCAGCTCGACGACCATGCCGGTCGGGCGGCCTCCTTGCTGGCCGCGCGGGGTGTCGGCAAGGGCGACCGGGTCGCGATCCTCACTCGCAACCGGAGCGAGTTTTTCGAGATCCTCTTCGCCTGCGCCCGGCTCGGCGCGATCCTGGTGCCGCTCAACTGGCGGATGCCGCCGGCCGAGCTGGACGGGCTGATCGCGGATGCGGAGCCGGTGCTGCTTCTCCATGGCGCCGAGGAGGAAGCAGCGGCCGCGGGGCTGGCCGCGGCCCTGCCTGCTTTGCACCTCGACCGCGATTATGCCGCGGCCCGCGACGCCTCGCCGAGGTCGCCGCGGCGCCCGCTCTGGCCGTCGGCGGGGACCTGGTATCTGATCTATACGTCGGGGACGACCGGACGGCCCAAGGGCGTGATCTACACCTATCGGATGGCGGTCGCGAATTACGTCAATATCGGCGCCTGCATCGATCTCGCCTCGACCGACACGACGCTCACCTTCCTGCCCAATTTCCATACCGCCGGGATCAACCTGCACGCGCTGCCGACCCTGATCGCGGGCGGGCGAGTGATCGTGATGGACGGCTATGACGGCGACGCCATCGTCGCGCTGCTGGAAGCGCGGCGGCTGGACACATTGTTCGCGGTGCCGACCGTCTATCACAGCCTGCTTGATCATCCCGGCTTCGCGGGAGCGCCGCTCGATCATGTCCGCCACTGGGGCTGTGGCGGCGCGCCCTTGCCGGACGCGCTGGCGGTGCGCTGCCGCGATCTCGGCATCAGGGTCTGCAACGGCATGGGCATGACCGAGACCGGCCCCACCGCCTTCCTGGTCGACAGCGCCGACGCCTGGGCGCGGATCGGCTCGGTCGGCAGGCCGCAATTGCTTTGCAGCGCCCGCATCGTCGACGAGGCGGACCGGGAGCTGCCGGACGGCGCCGTCGGCGATTTGCAATTTTCCGGGCCGGGCGTGACGCCCGGCTACTGGCGCAACGAGGAGGCGACCCGCGCCGCCTTCACCGAGGATGGCTGGCTGCGCTCCGGCGACCTCGCCCGGCGCGACGCGGACGGCTTCTACTGGATCGCGGGGCGGCGGAAGGAGATGTTCATCTCGGGCGGCGAGAATGTCTATCCGGCCGAGGTCGAGAATGTCCTCTCCGCCCATCCCGACGTGATCGACGTCGCCGTGCTGGCCGAGGCCGACCCCAAATGGGGCGAGGTCGGCCGCGCCTTCGTCCAGCTCGCGCCCCATGGCAGCCGCCCGGACGGCGCCGCCCTCGACGCCTTCTGCCGCGCGCGACTCGCCCCCTACAAGGTGCCGCGCCGCTTCGATTTCGTCGCCGAATTCCCGCGCACCTCGGCGGGCAAGATCCAGAAGCATCTGCTCGCCTGACCCGGTCTTGATCCAGGTTGTCCGGCGGCCGGCAGCTGACCTGCGGGTCTTACCGGGTCCGGCGGTGAAAAGCCGGCGGAACCGCCGGGGGCGCCGCGCATTTGCTTGAAACCGCGCGCCAAATCTGTTGCAAACCCCCAAGGTCCGCCCGCGGACACGCCATGGCCAAGGCAGGAGGATAGACGATGTCGAAGTCCCTCACCCGGTTCCAGCTCTCCCGACAGCTGCGCGACGATCAGGATGACGCGGTCGCCCTGCAGCGCGGCCTGACGGCGGCCGGGCCCCAGGCCAGCGCCGGCCCACCGGGGCCACAGGCCCTGCTGGCGCCCTTTTCGGGCACCATCCTGACCAGCAGCCTGAATGGCACGGACGGCTTCCGCGTCGAAGGCGCCAGCGCGGAGAATGAGGCGGGCACGGTCGTCACGGGGCTTGGCGACATCAATGGCGACGGCATTGACGATTTCGCGGTCGGCGTCCCGCTGGAGGATGTGGGCGCCGCCGACGCCGGCGCGACCTATGTGATCTTCGGCAATGCCTCCGGCTTTTCCAACTTCGCGCTCTCCGCGCTCGGCACCGGCGCGGGCTTCAGGATCGTCGGCGGCACCGCCGGTATCCAGGCGGGCTATATCGCCGGGGCGGGCGACGTGAACAATGACGGCATTGACGATTTCATCGTCGGCGCGCCGAGGTCGGACAACGACACGCTCGTCGATGTCGGCGCGGCCTGGCTGATCTTGGGCAAGAATACCGGCTTCTCGAACCTCGATCTCAGCACGCTCTCCGCCAGCGATGGCTTCAAGATGACTGGCCAGCTCAGCAGCGGCCTCGCCGGCTTCAGCGTCGCCTCCGCGGGCGACATCAACAATGACGGCTTCGACGACATCATCGTCGGCTCCCCGCATGCCGGCTCGACGAGCCGGGCTTATGTGATCTTCGGCAAGGCCAGCGGCTTCGGGCCGCTCGACCTCGGCTCCCTGGGCAGCAACGGCTTCTCCATCACCAGCGAGCGCAACGGGGACCAGGTCGGCTATTCGGTCGCCTCGGCCGGCGACGTCAACAATGACGGCTTCGACGACATCATCGTCGGCGCGCCGGCGCATGACAATAACAGCACCGATTCCGGCGCGGCCTATGTGATCTTCGGCAAGGCCACCGGCTTCGGCGCGATCACTCTCGGGACGCTCGCGGCGGCGGACGGCTACAGGATCAACGGCGAGCCGACGCCGGGCCCAGGCCTGCCCGGCGACAGCGCCGGCTTCAGCGTCTCCGGGGCCGGGGATGTGAACGGCGACGGCTTTGACGACGTCATCGTCGGCGCCTATCGCAACGACCAGGGCGGCGGCGACGCGGGCGCGGCCTATGTGATCTTCGGCAAGGCAAGCGGCTTCGGCACGTTCAACCTGACCGACTTCACCAGCGCCCAGGCCTTCAAGATCATCGGCGAGCGGCCACCCCTCGCCGGGGTCGAATATACCGGCTTCAGCGTCTCGGGCGCCGGCGACGTCAATGGCGACGGCTATGCCGACATCCTGGTCGGCGCCCCGAATAACGATCTCGGCGTCGAGGCTGGCAACGGCCCGCAGGACCGTGGCGCGGTCTATCTGATCTTCGGCCATGCCGGCGGCTTTCGCGACATCGACATGACCCAGGCGCTGGTCCCGGCCGACGGCATCCGCATCAACGGCGATGACGGCTTCCTGACCGGGACCAGCGTCAAGGCGGCGGGCGACGTCAACGACGACGGCTTTGACGACCTGATCATCGGCTCGCCCATGCATGACGGGACGAACGGCAACGACGCCGGCGCGGCCTATGTGATCTACGGACGGGCCGGCTTCGGTGGCACCCAGATCCTCGGCACGGGCGGCGGCGAGGCCCTGTTCGGCACGGGCGGCACGGACGACATTCGCGGCCTTGGCGGCAATGACTATATCGAGGGCCTCGGCAGCGGGGACCGGCTGGACGGCGGCCTTGGCGACGACATCCTGGTCATCGACCAGGCGGCCGACGTGGCGGTCGAAGCGGTGGGCGAAGGCAATGACACGCTTTACGTGTCGGTCAGCTACAGGCTGAATCGCGGTGCGGAGATCGAAGTGCTGGCGGCGCGCGACAACCAGGCGACCACGGCACTCACCTTGACCGGCAACGCCTTCGCCAATGCGATCCTCGGCAATAATGGCGACAACATCATCGACGGTGGCGGCGGCGGCGACATCATGGTCGGCTATGGCGGCAACGACACCTACACGTTGCGCACTGCCGCCGATCAGGTGTTCGAGGGCGTCGGTGGCGGCAACGACATCGTCTACACCACGTTCGACTACACGATCGACGCCGGCCAGGAGATCGAGACCGTCTCCGCGCTTTTGACCTCGTCCACGACGGCGCTCAACCTGTACGGCAACCAACTGGACAATATCCTGATCGGCAATAACGGCATCAACACCCTGCTCGGTGGCGGCGGCAGCGACACGCTGCGCGGCTTCAATGCCGATGGCGGCGGCGATTATCTCGACGGCGGCGCCGGCGCCGACATTGTCGAGCTCGGCTCGGGACGGCATGTGGTCATCGTCGACAATCTGGGCGACACCATTACCGGCGCGGGCCGCGACGACGTCATCTACGCCACGGCCAGCTACACTTTGGCCACCGGCAACAATGCGGGCGGGCTGCTGGCGATCGACAATCAGGCGACCACCGCCATGGATCTCACCGGCAATGCGCTGAACAACACGATCATCGGCAATAATGGCGCGAACGTCATCGACGGCAAGGGCGGCAACGACACGTTGCTCGGCTTTGGCGGCGCCGACACCTTCGCCTTCACCACCGCGCTGGGCGCCGGCAATGTCGACTGGATCTTCGGCTTCAACGCTACCGACGACACGATTGCGCTGGACGATGCCGTGTTCACCGGCCTGACCGCCGGGCCGCTCCCGGCGGGCGCGTTCGTAATCGGCACGGCGGCGGCGGATGGCGACGACCGGATCATCTACAACCAGACGACCGGCGACCTGTTCTTCGACGCCGATGGCAGCGGCTCCGGCGCGGCCGTGCTCTTCGCCCATCTCGACGGCGCGCCGGTGATCAGCGCCTC
>Ga0070665_100000431_pt1 | contig 61155 bp, 55 predicted proteins | sample KBSS13metaG_FD_65862 | JGI IMG/M metagenome (GOLD analysis project Ga0070665, IMG submission 65862) | Switchgrass rhizosphere microbial communities from Kellogg Biological Station, Michigan, USA - KBS S1-3 metaG | ecosystem: Host-associated > Plants > Roots > Rhizosphere > Soil ... | reverse complement strand
ATCACGCGCGGCGTGGCCGCCATCCATCACGGTTTCCAGAAGACTCTCTATCTGGGCAATCTGGATTCGCTGCGCGACTGGGGCGATGCGCGGGACTATGTGAAAGGCATGCATCTGATCCTGCAGCAGGACAAGCCGGACGATTACGTACTGGCAACCGGCGAGATGCACAGTGTGCGCGAGTTCATCGAACGCGCCTTTTCCGAGATCGGACGCACCGTCGCCTGGCGCGGCAAGGGCGTGGATGAAGAAGGCGTCGACAACAAGACCGGCGAGGTCCTGGTCAAGGTCGATCCGCGTTACTTCCGCCCCACCGAGGTCGATCTTTTGCTCGGCGATCCCGCCAAAGCCCGAACCGTCCTGGGTTGGAAGCACGAAATCACCTTCCCCATGCTGGTGAAGGAAATGGTCGCCTCCGATCTCAAGAAGGTCTCCGCGGAAGGCCCTCGCAATTCATGAGTTATGGCCTGGCGGGCAAACGCGTCTGGGTTGCCGGCCATCGCGGCATGGTCGGCGGCGCGGTGGTGCGCCAGCTCGAGAGGGAAAATTGCACCGTCCTCACGGTAGGACGTGACCGGCTGGACTTGCGCGACGCGGGCGCCGTCAAGGCATGGATGGCGACGGAAAAACCCCACGCGGTCGTGCTTGCCGCGGCCAAGGTCGGCGGCATTGTCGCCAATGACAGCTGGCCGGCCGATTTTCTCTACGAAAATCTGGCAATTGAGAATGCGATCATTCATGCGGCATTCGAGACACGGGTCGAGAAGTTGCTCTTTCTCGGCTCGTCCTGCATCTATCCGAAATTCGCGCCCCAGCCGATCACCGAGGACGCCCTGCTGACTGGCCCGCTCGAGCCGACCAACGAATGGTATGCCATCGCCAAGATCGCCGGCATCAAGCTCTGCCAGGCCTATCGCCGCCAACATGGCTGCGACTTCATCTCAGCCATGCCCACCAATTTGTATGGTCCCGGGGACAATTTCGACCTCATCAGCAGCCATGTGATCCCCGCCCTGATCCGCAAGGCGCATGAAGCCAAACTGGCAGGGTCCGGGTCGATGATGATCTGGGGCACAGGTGCGCCGCGGCGCGAATTCCTGCACGTGGACGATTGCGCCAGCGCTCTTGTATTCCTCCTTAAGAACTATTCCGGCGACAGCCATGTCAATGTCGGCTCGGGTACCGATGTCACCATCGACGAGCTGGCGGGACTGGTTATGCGGGCCGTCGGCCTTCACGGCGTACTGGAGCATGACCTGTCGAGGCCGGACGGCACGCCCCGCAAGCTGATGTCCAATGAAAAGCTGGCTGCCATGGGCTGGAGCCCACGGATCGCCTTGCCGGAAGGCCTGAAGAGCACCTATCAGTGGTTCCTGGCCCACCGGGCCTAGGCCGAGCCGCGTGACTGAAAGAGCAGATCGGCCTGCAGCGGCGTGCCATCACGTCCGCGGCTTGGATTGTAGCGCCCAACCAGATCAAACTGCCGCATCTTCAGCCACTGGATCACCTCGTCCGCCAAAGCCTGCCCTTCGTACAGTGGCACCGAGGAGCATTCTGCGTAGATCCAGCGGAAACGGGGTAACAGGGATTCCGCGGATTTCAGCACTTCGAGCTCAAACCCCTGGACGTCGATCTTGAGCAGGTTTCGCTCACCGAGATCGTCCGCTCCAACGAAATCCGACAAAGGTCCGACAGGAACGCTGGTGAGGCCCACCGCTTCCGTACCGGGAAAATTCTCGCTTTGCAGCGTGGAGATGGGCAGAAGCGAGGAGGAATCCTCGCGGCCGGAGACATGCATGGTCATCTCGCCCCGCTGGGGAGCCAGCGCACACGCATGCAGCCGCACCCCCGGATCGGATTCGAACAGCGCGCGGTAGATCGCCGCCGGCGCGGGAAGAGGCTCAAAAGCCACGATCCGCGCCTGCGGCCGCATGCGCCGGCACACCAGGGAAAACTGTCCCCGGTTGGCACCCACATCGACGACGAAATCAAAGCCCAGCCCGCCCAGGACAGCTTCATGTTCGATTGCCGGCGCCACACCGTGGCGAAGAAAAGCGCCGCGATAGGAAGACCGGACCGCTATGGCGGCCAGCTTTCTGAGCCGTATCGTCAAGAGATCGAGGTTCACCGGCACCTTCCGCACAAGCCTAGCCAGTCCAGTGCGCCCCCCTTATGCTCCCGCCGCGTTTCCGCCGGGGCCGAATCTCTTCTCTCATGCTGTTCAATTCGACCATCTTCCTGTTCGGCTTCCTGCCTGCAACCCTGCTGCTCTTTTTTCTGTTCGGACGTTATTCGGTGCGCTTGGCCCGGTTGTGGCTGGCAGCGGCATCGCTGTTTTTCTATGCCTGGTGGAATCCGCCATACCTGATCCTTCTGGCGATATCCATAATTTTCAACTACGGCGCGGGCTATCTGCTCCAGTTTCGCGAGCGTTTTACCTCTGCCCTGCCGCCTGCGAAGCTGATCCTCGCCCTGGGCCTGGCATTCAATCTCGGTTTTCTGGGCTATTTCAAATATTCCGCCTTCCTCGTCGAAAACCTGAATGAGGTGGCGGGCACCGATTTCGTCTTGCGCCATGTGGCGCTTCCGCTGGCCATTTCCTTCTTCACCTTCCAGAAAATCGCCTATCTGGTCGATTCCTACCTGGGCAAGGTGAAGGAAAAGAGCTTCCTCAACTACGTACTTTTCGCGGCCTTCTTTCCGCAGCTGATTGCGGGACCGATCGTTCACTACAGCGAGATTTTCCCCCAGTTCAAGAAGCCGGAAACCTACCGCTTCCAATGGGCGAACTTCTCTGATGGCGCCACGCTTTTTCTGCTGGGCCTTGCCAAGAAAGTCGTCCTGGCCGACGAATTTGCGCGTTACAGCGACGCAGCCTTCAATGGCGCACAGGGCGGCGCCCTGATCAGTCTCGCGCCCGCATGGGTGGGCGCGCTCTCCTATACCTTGCAGCTCTATTTCGATTTTTCCGGCTATTCCGACATGGCGATCGGCCTGGCCAGAATGTTCAATATCGAGCTGCCGCTGAATTTCTGGTCGCCGTACAAGGCCGGCAGCATCATCGAATTCTGGCGGCGCTGGCACATGACCTTGTCGCGATTTTTGCGCGATTACGTCTACATTCCCCTTGGCGGCAACCGTCACGGCGAGGTCAAGCGCTACCGCAACCTGTTCCTCACCATGCTTGTTGGCGGCATTTGGCATGGCGCCGGCTGGACTTATGTGATCTGGGGCACACTGCATGGCGTCGCGCTGGCGGTGAACCACCTGTGGGACGTTAGGATCGCATCGCGCACACGGCCTTTGCTGTACCGGGCCGCGGCCCATGTCCTGACCCTTGCGGTGGTCATCTGCGGCTGGGTGATCTTTCGCAGCCCCTCTTTGCAGGCCGCCCGGCAGATGTTTGGCGGCATGGCCGGCCGCAACGGAGCCTATCTTCCGGACCAGATATTGAGCGCCGCACCTGCCTTGAGCAGCTTCTTTGACGGCCTGGGACAAGTCCCCTATCTGGGCGATTCAACGGTGATGGGCAGTTTCGAGATTCTGGTCATGCTGCTGCTGGGATATGGAATCGTGTTTGTGGCGCCCAATCTTTATCAGATGAGCCGCAGCCGCAGGCTGATTGCCGTGACGCTCAGCTTTGCCTTCACCTTCCAGAAAATCCTGTTTGCGGGCAGCATGTCGCCCTTTCTGTATTTCCAGTTCTAGGCCGAAGCGATGCGCGCTTTTCTCACCTTGATGGCCGCCGGCACCCTTTCGCTGGTGCTTTATCTTTTTGTTTTCGGCTTTCTTGTATCGCGCCCCATGGTGGTGGATCAGGCGCAACAGATGCTCGATAAAAAACTGGCCTATGGTCTGGCCACCGGCCATCCCAAAATTGTTCTTGTCGCCGCCAGCAACGCGCGCTTCAGTCACAGTTGCGCCGTGCTCGAAAAGTCCTTGCATCGGCCTTGCGTAAATCTTGGTGTCGCGGGGGATGTCGGCATCGATTGGGTTCTGGATGCTGCCCGCCGGATTCTGGCACGTGGCGATCTGGCTTATATGCCGATCGAGTTTGACATCTATTCGGAGCCGCGCACCCGGCTTTTCACCGGCATGGATGCCGCCTACCGCTTCCGGCATGACAAGGGATCCCTGACCGAGCGAGGTCCGGAAGGCGTGATCCGGGCCGCCTTCATGTTCAGCCTGCCGACCCTGGCCCAATCGCTGGGAGAGATGGCCCTGGCTGAGGCCGGAGTACGACGCCGCTTCGGGCTGGACACCCTCGATCAGCAAGGCGACGAAACCGGCCATGACGATGCCAAGGCCATCCCCTACCTGGCGGTCATCCGCGGCGAACAGGAAAACATGCCGAACAATGACGGGCTGTTCGCCAATCCGGACGGCAGCCAGGCCGCGATCACGGCCTTTCTGGACTGGTGCCGAACCCATGGCGTGACGGCGGTGGGCGGCCTGCCCACTATTTTCAACGACAGGCCGGTACCGGACGCGCCGATAGAAAAACTGCGCGCTTTCTATCGCGCACATGGCGCGGAATTTCTGGCGCTCCCCAACCGCAGTCAGTATCCACGGTCAGCCTTCTACGACACCAGCTACCACCTGCGCGAATCCTGGCAGCACCGCCATTCTGCGTTGCTGGCGGAAAAATTGCGGCCTTTGCTTTCGCGCTAGGGACTGCGGGCTGTTCAGCCCAGCCCTTTCAGGGGACGGTGACGCAGGATATAGGTCACCAGGGATTTGGGCAGCATCTTCTTCACCGGGCCTGCGAGAAGCACCCAGGTGATAAGGCCGGCATAGTGAAGAGCCGTCCTGAAATTCATCAGGCCATGGCGCCGCAGGATGGATATCCGCTGCGAGAGAATGGTGAGACGATTGTTGTCGCTGCGCCCGCCGACGGATGCCACGGCGACCACGCAGTTCACCAGCTTGAAGCGGCGGCCGATAACATAGGCGTGAAGGATGGCTTCGTAATCGGCGGCCAGCAGCCGCAGAGAGAAAGGCCGCTCCAGCAGGATTTCCCGCCGCATGAACAGGCTCTGATGCGAGCAATGCATGCGCAGCGGCAATACGTTGGGCGCTTCGGCATGAATGACACGATCGATGCCCTGTTTGGGATAACGGCGCATGTGATGGCCATAGAGCGCATCGGCGTCGGCATGGTTTTCCGAGAACATCGCGGACAGGACATGGGAATCGGCAAACCGGTCGCCGGAATTCATGAACAATACCCACTCGCCGGTGGCCGCACGCACGCCCTTGTTCATGCCGTCATAGAGATTGCGGTCGCGCTCACTCGTCCAATAGGCCAGCCCATCGCTATAGGCGGCGATAATCTCCTGGCTGCCGTCCGTCGAAGCGCCGTCGATCACGATGGATTCGAAATTCGGATAGTCCTGGGCGAAAACGCTATCGAGCGTGCCGGCGATTTGATCCGCCATGTTGAAGTTCACGGTGACGACCGAGACTTTGGGACGGGCTTGGGAAGGCATGGCAGCGCGCATCAAACTCTTCAGAACCTGGGCTCTATAGGCAAGTTCCGCGCCGCAGGCCAGCCCGGCCTCAAGTTTCGTCCAGGCTCCAAGCAATCAGACGATCCACCTGTCCGGCGGCCTTCGCCTTGTCGGCTTCGAATTGCTGGCGCGCGTGGCGGCGGCGCTCGTCCAGATCGCCCCGACCTGCCTGTATCCAATCTGCTGCATCAGCCGCATAATCGGCGGTGGGCGGGATAAGCAGCCCTCCACGGCCCACAACTTCTCCGACAAAGCGGTGATCGTGGGCGATCACGGGAACGCCAACGGCCAGGGCTTCCGGCACGGCGAGCGACTGGGTTTCATGCGGGTAGAGCGAGGGGAACAGGAAATAGTCCAGCCCGGCCCGGAAAGCGTCGCTCTCCCGTCCCTGCAATAGCCCCGGGACAAGCAATGCAGAACCGAACTCCGCAACCGCCTCGTCTATCAGCTGGCGCGCGGCCAGGTCGCCGACCGCGCCGGCGACCGCGAGCTCGGCGGGCACGCCACGCTGGTGAAGCGCGCGCAGGGTTTCGATCGCCCGGCCAACTCCCTTCTCAAGACTGAGCGCACTGAGAAAGCCCAGCCGCAGAGGACTGTCGTTGCCACGTCTGCTGGTGGCGGGCACCGGCGTGACCCAGGCGGCATTGTTGATGAGCAATGCCGGACCATGCGGCTTGTAGCGCTCGAAAAACAGGGAGGCCATTTTTCCGCTGCAGAACACCTGAGGTGCCTTGCCCGCCACCGCCACCAGCAGACGCATCACCGCGCTGTCCGCAAAGACATAACGCGAGCTGTGATGATAGAGCAGCATGGGTTGGCCGGTGAGGCGCAGCGCCAGCGCCAGCGCCAGGTTGTAGGCAAGCCCCGGGCCACCATCCAGATGCATGACATAGCGCCGGCGCGTCGGGGCCAGTGCCGCGCCCAGGATACGCAGGACACCCCAGGCCGTCCGCGCCATCCGCACGGCATGATAGGTCAGCCCGCGCGATCTGGATCCGGGCGACAGATCGATGATCGCGGGTTGAAGACCGCGCTGCACCATGACGGCATGGAGCGTATTGTTAATGACGGAAACGCCGTGGACCGGACCAGAGAAAGGGCCAATCAGGACAGGAAGAACGCGCTTATCCCCCATGACATCCAATCAGTTGCGCGCAAGGAACGTAAACGGACAATAAGGGCTGCTTTTTCAGGCGTCTATCATCAATTCGGCCGCGCCAGAACGGCCATTGACCCCGAATTCAAAATATCGTTCATCCAGTGACAGCTGGGACTTCCATGAAAATCTTCGTCCACGACTATCCCGGTCACGCCTTTCCGGCCCAGCTATCGCGCGAGCTGGCCCGCCAGGGCCACACCGTGACGCACGCTTTTGCTGCAGCGCTCGAGTCCCCCCGCGGCGCTGTTGAGTCGCGTCCCGATGATCCCGCCGGACTGACCATGCTTCCCATCGTCACCGGGCACCGCATGGACAAATATTCCCTGTTTCGCCGCGTGCTGGACGAGCGCGCCTATGGCGCGGTGCTTGCCGCGAAAGTCGCGCAAGCGGGGGTGGACCTTTTCCTCACCTGCACCACGCCCAACGACGTGCTGGACGTGCTGCGCCGCGCTTTGCCGCCCAAGCTGAAGGTCGTCTGGTGGTTGCAGGATATCTACAGCATGGGCATTCGCAGCGTGCTCAACCGCAAGCTGCCGCCGGCGGGCACCGTGATCGGCGCGATCTACCGCGGCAAGGAGCGGCGCTTTGCCTGGCGAGCCGACTGCATCGTTTCCATCACCCCGGATTTCGTGCCCTTCCTGCGCCGGCTGGGTGTACGGCCCGAGAAAATCACCGTTATCGAGAACTGGGCGCCGGTCGACGAAATCACCCCGCGCCCTCATGACAATGCCTGGAAGCGCGAACAGGGGCTCAGCGGCAAGACGGTCATTCTGTATTCAGGCACCCTGGGGCTGAAACACAATCCAGCGCTTCTGTCTCGCGCGGCCCTGCATTTCCAGAACCAGAAGCGGGACGACATCGCCGTCGTGGTGGCGACGCAAGGGTTGGGCGCGGAATTCCTGAAAAAGGACGCCGAGGAGCGCCAGATCCGCAATCTCAAGGTCCTGCCCTGGCAACCCTATGAAAGGCTGCCGGAAGTGCTTGCCACGGGCGACATCCTGACGGCCATCATCGAGCCGGATGCCGGCCTGTTTTCCGTCCCGTCGAAGATCCTCAGCTGCCTGTGCGCCGGCCGGCCCGTAATGGCCGCGATTCCGGCCGACAACCTGGCCGCCCGCACCATCGAAAGGGCAGGCGCCGGTTTGATCGTACCGCCGGGCGATGAAGCCGCCTTTGTCGCGGGTCTGGAGCGCCTATTGGCCGATCCGGGCCTGCGCGACCGGTTGGGTGCGGCTGGCCGCAGCTACGCGGAAGAACATTTCGACATTCGCAAGATCGCCAGCCACTTCGCCACTTTATGCGCCTGAGCGAAGCATTTCGGCCAAAGCGATAATTTCTCCGACTCTGCGATAGTAATTCTGGTGCTGGATGGCCTGCTGCTGTCCCGCCGCGGCGATGCGTTCGCGCATGACATCGTCGGCCAGCAGCGCGGCGACCTGCGCCACACAGTCATCGGCATCCCGGTAGGTGGCGACATGCTCGCCCGGCACGAACATCTCGTGCAAATTTTTCTTCCAGTCGGTGAGCAGCAGCGTGCCCACGCCCGTGGCTTCATAGAGCCGCATATTGTTGGCCCAGCCGTCAGCCAGGTCGATGTGGAAATTGAGCGTCACCCGCGAGCGGCGCATGACTTCATACATGGCGCGTCCCCAGGCCTCGCCCTGATAGCAGGCATGCAGCGGCGAAGATTGCGGCAGGCGCTCGATGCCGTTGCCCCACACTTTCAGCGGCGTGCGCCGGGCGACATGTTCCAGGAACGCGATGCGACTCTTATGGTCCGGCGACAGACTGCCCACGAAGGATAGCGGAATGTCCCGCACCGGTTGCGGCCCCAACCGCTCCAGCACCACCGGATCGAAGGCCAGACGGTTCAGTTCGGCGCGCAAGCCATGCTTGCGGAACCACTCGACCTGGTTCGGCAAGGACGAGATCATCATGTCATAGCTGGCGAAATCGTCCTCCGGCATTGAGGAGGCGATCTGACCGAACAACAGACAGCCTTCCGGCTTGGCGTCGCGGAAGAACGGACTGGGCAGATAGGCCAATTCCTGGTTCAGGATCAGGTCCGGCTTGAAATCGGCAATCTGGGCCCGCAGCACCGTCTGCTCCCACTCTACGCGGCCGAGGCCTGGTGTGGCCGCAGCGCCCGGACGGCGCAAGCGGTCCAGACGATGTTTCACCCGCCGCGCGACGGGAATCAAAACGGGCTTGAAGGGGCGCAATACGGATTTCACTATTCCTATCGCGCCGTGACTGGACGCGCGAGCCGTCCCCTCGCGGCTGGACGGGGCCGCGAAAGGCGGCAGATCCAGGCCATGTTCGCGCGCCCAGGCATATTGCAGCCAGTGATTGTTGAGATGGATCTCCGCCGCCTCATGGCCATGGGCGTGGAAATTGCGCGAGTAGAAATCGGCGACGCCGAACAGGCTGTCATTGCGGACCGCCATCTGTTCCGCATAGGACCGGTCCGCCAAACCCCGACGCGCCAGATAAAGCTCCCGCAGGAAATTCGGATAGTCGGAGTTGAGGATCAGAACGCGCACGGCCTCAACCGACTACAAGCTTCTGCAGCTTGAACGCTTCCAGAAGCTGACGCGGCGAAACTTTCAGCTTTTCCATGCTCAGCCCGGCCTGACGGAGCTCGGCTTCGGATTCGCGCAGCATGCGAACATAAGGCTTGTAAAGAATATCGCGGTCGGCCGGCGTGAACTCATAGCCCATGGCCGGCAGCGCGGCCCAGCGTTTCCAGCGTCCCGCGAGCAGGATCCGCAGCGCGTGATAGTGATAGAAAATCAGCGGCTGACCGTCGACCGTGACCTGTCCGCGTTCTTTGCCGATGCGGTGCGCCTCCACATTCCAGGGCGCCAATCCCACACCCGGATGCTTCGAGATGACCAGCTTTTTGTAGAGCGAAGGCCATTCATCGAGATATTTCTGGTCACCGCAATAGCCGTTCTCCGGGTCCAACTCGCACTTTTCCAGATTTTGTAACCGCCAGCGTTGGAGACACGCCATGCCTTCCGCGGCGTTGCGGATCGCCATCAGCCCGACATTGAAAATGCCGGACGCCTTGGCGTAGGAGGCATAACGCAGCGCGAAATTGTGGCCGTGGATCAGGATATCGTTGTCGCCCAGCTCGCCGTAGAGCGGCTGCGGATCGCTGTAAAAACCCAGATCCGCGTCCAGATAGGTAACGATCGAGTCCGTACCAGCCTCATTCAGCAGCGAGATCAGCAGTGGCCCCGGACAGGTCCAGCAGAATTCGCGGCGCGGCCGCGTCTCGCGCACCGCCAGAAGCTCCGCATCCCCGATATCTTCTACCTGCCACAAGCGCACATGCGGCAAGTCCAGCCTGGCCAGGGCATGACGAACCGGCTCGTCCATGCACAGAATGGTGAGCCGGAAATCGCTGCGGCAATGGCGCACCAGCGAGCGGTAAAGCGACAGCCCACGCGAGGCATAGTTGCGATCGAACAGGGTGCAGAAATTATAGCGCATCGGGCTTGATCGAACCGGTGGTTATGAGCAGCCAGAGCTTCTTCAGCCGGCGCTTGAATATGGAAAGATGAACCCGCACGGGATTTAACTGCGGGGCGATATAACGCCACCAAACCTTGATCAGATTGACCGGCGTGTAAAGCGGCGGCGAGGCCAGCAGGACAAAACTGCTCCAATAGACCGGATTGTCCGTGGAACGGATCGAAAAGGGCGCGCGCAGGCGGCGGAAAAACGACTGGCCCTCCAGCGAGCGGATGCCGGTCAACTTTTCGTCATAGCGCAGGAAGACAGCCGGATCGGTGAGGAGTTTGAAGCCCTTGCGATAGGCACGCTGGGTGAATTCATAGTCCGACAGATAGTGCGGCAGCATCACAGGATGGAAGCCGCCGATTTCCAGAAAGTCACCCACCCGCAGGAACAGGCCCCGCGTCGAGAAACAGTTGATGCCCTCGCCATCCTTGACCGCGGCCCAGTCGAATTTGCGCCAGTCCCATTGGACCCCCGCCTCGCAGAATTCGCCGGTCGCCAGATTGTACAATTGCGCCAGAAGCAGGCTGCGCGGCTTCAGGCTGGCCGCCCCCTTTGCCAGGAAATCCGGAGCAAACTCGGTGTCATCGTTGGTGATCAGGACAATATCGTCCGCCGGGATACCGCTGCGCTTCAGCCATTTGTAGCCCTGGTGGAGCGCGCCCCCCCACCACCAGTCACCCGCCCCCTTCAGAATGGTCGCGTCCGGCACCTGTGAACGCGCCATCTCTTCGGTGCCATCGGTCGAACCATCGTCGATCAGGACCAGGTGCCAGTCCGCGCCCGTCTGCGCGTTCAGGCAGGCGACAAACCTCTCCGTGGTCGCCTTGCGATTGTGCACCGGCAGCAGGACGTGGATGCGCGGTCCCGTCATGGCTTCTTCAGGATGAAGACGTGATTGTCACCCAGGCCCAGCGCATCCAGCGTCCGGCTGATCCACAGATGCGCCCGCCATTTGTACGCGCCACTAATCCACTGCTCGCCGCGCGAATCCTGTTTCGGCGTCACCTGCCCGCCCGACCAGAAAGCCGAGCGTTGGCCCTGCTGCGGAAACTGCACCACGTGATGCCACTGATAGAATTGCCAGGCCGAGGCGGTGGTTGTGCGCGTGCTTTCCAGCCTGAGACCGGCGTCTTCGGTCACCTTCCGCAGCGATCGCTTTGTATAAAACTGGATGTGATAGGGCGTGTGCCAGTTCAGCCATTTGCGCCCGAAGATGCGCGCCGGCAGGCTTTTCGGATTGGGCGTGGTGATAATCACCCGGCCGCCGGGCTTGAGCACCCGCGCCACACCGCGCATCAGGGCGCGCGGATCGGTAACATGCTCAGCCACCTGGTCGAGGGTGACATAGTCGAAATATCCAGATTCGAATTGCGTGCCGTCGAAAATGCCCTGCCGTATGTCGAGGCCATAGCGCTTGGCGATTGGCTGGACATTGCTGTCCGCCTCCATGCCGATGGCCTCGCAGCCGCGATTACGGTGATAGGCGAGCGTGGCGCCGATCCCGCAGCCGATATCCAGCACCCGCACATTGCGCGGCACCCAGCGGAAGGCCGAACCGCGCTCGCCATTCAGCCAGGCCACAAGGCCGCGCTTCTCACGCTCGGGCTGGAAATTGTCCAGGTCGAAATTCCCGCGCGGATAATATTGGGTGTAGAGCCGGCCTAGATCGTCCGGCGTGAAGTTGGTCGGAATATGCATGTGCCCGCAGGCGCTGCATTCATAGAGGGTGAAGGCGTCGGGATAGCCGTAGCGGTCGTCGTACAGATCGCGGAAGACAACATACGCGGCCTCTCCACAGACCGGACAGGCGACTTTGGCGGCGATGGGTGCGCTCAGGTTCATTTCAGCGTGACTTCCGGCGCTCGAAGAAAATGCCGCGATAGCGCGCGCGCGACCGGTCCACGTCTATGGTGGTGCCGACATGCGCTTCAAAACTGAAGCGCGGCTCATAACGGTCCTCCAGCGCGGCCTCGATGGCGCCGGACGCAAAAAGCCGGCAGGCATAGGTAGCGGTGTAGATGCTCGGCGGCACCGTCTGCACCACGATGCGCTCGGATCCTGCGTCCAGAACCGGTGTACGGTCGATCAGGATATAGGGCGGATTGCGGTCCGCGATTTCCTTCAGAAGCGCGAAGGGGTCGCTGAGATATTGCAACACGCTGGAGAGCAGCACCACATCCGGGGCGCTGGCCCGCCAGGCCGCATCAATGGTGGGATGGAACTCGAGCTGGCCGTTGCGAAACTCCTGACGCCCCACTTCGACGAAGTGCGGCTGCTCCACCACATGCCAGGTCAGCTCCGCCAGATGCGAGAGCATGTGGCGGTTCTGGTAGTAGGTACTGCCCAGAGCGCCACCGAAATCCAGCACGCTGAGACGGTTGCCATTGCGGGACGCCACCAGCAGCAGCGCCGCCAGGGTCGGGAAGAAATATTCGACTTCGTCGAACACCACGCTGTCGCGCTCATAGACCGCCTGCCCGTCGCGCACCTTACGCATGGCGTTGCGCTGGATCTCCAGAATGTTGGCGGCCTGATAGCCATCCGCGGCCGCCACCGCGGCGGCCCAGTCGGGATAGTCACCCCTGTGCCAGAAAGGCGGCGCGTCCGGCTCGCGCCGGGCCGCGCGGAACGGGATCAGCAGTACGGGGGGCGCGATCCATTTGATCGCCCACTTCAGACGCTGCTTGAACGCAGAAAAGGACATCGTGCCGTGGCGTTCCTGGTCAATCGCGGGGACTTAAGCCCGCCGAAGCCCGATGTGGAAGAGATGGCCGGACGGGAAGGCCGCAACCGCCTGAGACTTGCTGTTGCTCTTCCGCACCAAAGCCCGATTTCTGCTAGCATTTCCGTGAACCGATCGTCAAGCAAAGCTGCCAGCTTAACCCCCTGAAATAGAGGCAGATTCCTGGGTATTGGGAGCTCAGGGCCCGTGACAGGAAGCCGGTATTTGGTCTATAGCGCGCCGCTGCCGCCACCGGATCGCCCGTATCATGCCCTCTCACCGCCTGATCGAACTGCCTCGGCGCGCCGATGCCCGGGGCGCCCTGATCTTCGGGCAGGATGGCGATCATATCCCCTTCCCGGTAAAGCGCTTCTTTGCCTTGTATGACCTGGCGGAGGGCACCCATCGCGGCGGTCACGCCCATCGCCAGCAGCATCAGTTTCTCTTGATGCTGGCGGGCGCCTCGACCATCACCGTCGATGACGGCAACACCCGCACACCCGTTCGGCTGGATCGGCCCAATCTGGCGCTCTATGCGCCACCCATGCTGTGGCTGGACCTGAACGATTTCACCCCGGGCGCGATCTGCATGGTGCTGACCTCTGACGTCTACGCTGAATCTGACTATATCCGTGACCGCAACACCTTCCTGGAATTGACGAAAGCGAACCGGTCATGAGCGAACGCAATGTGGCGATGGTGGACCTCAAGGCCGCCTACCGGGCGCAGGCGCCGGAACTGGACGCCGCCGTCAGGCGGGTGCTGGAAAGCGGCTGGTATGTCCTGGGCAAGGAATTGGCGGCCTTCGAACAGGCCTTCGCCAGCTGGAGCAACACAAATCACGCTATTGGCGTGGGCAATGGCACCGATGCCATCGTTGTGGCGCTCAAGGGCCTGGGCGTGGGCGAAGGCGACACTGTGTTCACCGTCTCCCATACAGCCGTGGCCACGGTTGCGGCGGTGGAAATGGCAAATGCCACGCCTGTGCTGGTCGATATCGACCCGGCGACCTACACCATCGATCCCGCCAAGCTGGAAGAGGCGGTAAAAGCCGCGAAAGCCGGTGGCGCGCGGCCGCGCGCGGTGATCGCGGTGCATCTCTACGGCCATGCCTGCGACCTGGCGGCCATTTCAGATATCTGCCGCCGGCATGACCTCTTTCTGATCGAAGACTGCGCCCAGGCCCATGGCACGACCATGGGCGGCAAGCGCGTCGGCAGCCTGGGCGAGATCGCCACCTTCAGTTTCTATCCCACCAAGAATCTGGGCGCCTTTGGCGATGGCGGCGCCATCGTGACGAACGACAAAGCACTGGCCGAACGCTGCGGAGCCATTCGCCAATATGGCTGGATCAAGCATTATCTGAGCGACATGGTCGGCCTGAACAGCCGGCTGGATGAAATCCACGCCGCCATGCTGGCCGTGCGCCTGACCCACCTGGACGCCGAGATCGCGAAACGCCGCTCCATAGCCGCCGCCTATAACCATGGCCTGGCGGGAGCGGTTCAAACCCCGATCGTTCGCCCGGGTGTGGAGCATGCCTATCATCTCTATGTCGTGCGCAGCGGCACGCGCGACGCTCTGGCCCAGGCGCTGAAGGCCAAGGGCATCGGCACGGGCATCCATTATCCCCTGCCCGTCCATCTGCAGAAGGCCTATGTAGGGCGGGTGGCGCTGGCGCCCTCGGGCATGGCGGAAACCGAACGCGCCGCGCGGGAGGTCCTCAGCCTTCCCATGCATGCCTTCCTTAGCGATAAGGATGTCGCCTATGTGATTGAGGGCGTACAAGCGGCGACGCGCTGAACACCCGCGCAACCGGACGGCATGGATAATCGGCCCGGAAGCCATTAGAAAAGGACATGCCCGGCGCGAAAGAATCCTTCAAAGGCATCATCCGCAAGGCCGCGAACGCCCTGGGCTACGAGATCGTCCGCTATGACCTGGCCAGCCCCCGCTTCCGGCTCGCCAGGCTCCTTGCCAACCATCGTATCGATGTGATTCTGGACGTAGGGGCCAATGCCGGCCAGTTCGGCCTGGACATGCGCGAAATTGGTTTTTCCGGACGCATCGTCTCGTTCGAGCCCCTGGCGGAGGCTTTTGGCCGTCTGCAGCAGGCGGCCCGGGGAGATGGCAAATGGCAGACCGTTAATATCGGGCTGGGGGATCAGGACGGCCAGGCTATCATCAATGTGGCCGCCAACTCACAGTCCAGTTCTTTCCTGCCGATGCTGACAGCCCATAGTGAGGCAGCTCCTGAGAGCAAATATGTGGGCGAACAGTCCGCGGAGATCCGCCGCCTGGACGGGGTGTTTTCTACCTATGTCAGGCCTGACACGCGGGTCTTCCTGAAGATCGACACTCAAGGGTTCGAAAAGAAAGTCCTGCAGGGGGCCGAAAAGGTCCTGGAGCAGATCGAACTGGTTCAGGTGGAATGCTCGTTCGTGCCGCTTTACGAAGGTGCGGTCCTGATCGAAGAGATGATCGCCTTTCTCCGTGGCGCCGGTTTCGATCCGGTCGAAACCATGCCCGCCTTCCACCATCAAGAAAGCGCGCACCTGATGCAGGCGGACATTCTGTTCGCGCGCCGCTAGTGTCCCGACACTAGGCCGGCGTCAGTCCCAACCGTTCGGTGCGATAGCTGCCCGAAAGGATTCGCTGCCACCAGGGCTTGTTGTCCAGATACCAGCGCACGGTTTTGGCTAGACCGGTCTCGAAGCTTTCGAGCGGGCGCCAACCCAGCTCATCGCGGATCTTGCTGGCGTCTATGGCATAGCGCAGGTCATGGCCGGGCCGGTCGGTGACGAAGCTGATCAGCTCGCGGTGCCGGCCGCCCGCAGGCGCCATCTCGTCCAGCAGGTCGCAGATCGCATTCACCACATCGATATTGCGGCGCTCGGCGCTTCCGCCAATGTTGTACACCTCGCCCAGCCGCCCCTTCTGAATCACGGTGATCAGCGCGCGGGCATGGTCTTCCACAAACAGCCAGTCACGAACATTCTCGCCTTTGCCGTATACAGGCATGGGCTTGCCATCGAGGCCGCGCAGGATGTTCAGGGGGATCAGCTTCTCGGGAAAATGGAACGGCCCGTAATTGTTGGAGCAATTGGTAATCAGCGACGGAAAGCCGTAGGTGTGGTGCCAGGCGCGGACGAAATGATCGGACGCGGCCTTGGATGCCGAATAGGGCGAATTGGGCTCATAACGGCTGTCTTCCCGAAACAGGCCTTCCGCGCCCAGCGAACCATAGACCTCGTCGGTGGAGACATGATGGAAGCGGAAACGGCCCTGGGCCTGCGGGGAAAGACCACGCCAATATTCCAGCGCGGTCTGCAGCAGGTTGAAAGTGCCCACCACGTTGGTTTCGACGAAAGCCGCCGGACCATCGATGGAGCGGTCGACATGGCTTTCCGCAGCAAGGTGCATGACCGCGTCGGGCTTTTCAGCTTCGAACAGCGCCTTCACGCCCTTCGCATCGCAGATATCGAGATGGGCGAAGGTGTAGCGTGGATTGTCCGCCACCGAGGTCAATGAATCCAGATTGCCGGCATAGGTCAGCTTGTCGAGATTGACCACCTGCCAATCGGTATCGGCCAGGATGGTGCGAACCACGGCCGAACCGATGAATCCGGCGCCTCCCGTAACAATGATCTTCACGTCTTTGCCGCTCTGGTATTTTGGCGTGTGGTGAGCCCGGCTGGTATCGAACCAGCGACCCTCTGATTAAAAGTCAGATGCTCTACCACTGAGCTACGGGCCCTCCGAAGGGGGCGGACCATAGGGATGGCCGCCTTTGGGGTCAACGATTCGGGCGGGCTTCTTCGCGGCATATGTGACGCGGTTTTGTCACATCGATTTGGCACAGGCGCCGATCCGATTCCAACAAACCAGCCGGAATGCCCGGATTTGACACCCAAGACCCGGATTGTTATCAACAAATCGGGCCCGGACCTCCACCCTGCAGCCATAGAAGAAGCCCCTAACGGGTTGTTTTTTCTGGTTAATTCGCTGGGTCACCACGGGTATGAAGTATTCCCGGGGCACCTTGCTATAGCATGACTATGACGGTTCCAACCGAAGCCGAAGACAATCCCCACACGGTGGTGCTGTACCCCCGGCAGGGATTGGCCGCGATCAACCTTCGCGAGGTCTTCGCCTATCGCAACCTGCTCTATCTGTTCTTCTGGCGCGACATCAAAACCCGCTACAAGCAGTCCTATCTAGGCGTCGTCTGGATCGTGCTGTCGCCCCTGGTTTCGACCGCGATATATTCGGTGCTGCTGGGTTATCTGGCGCGCTTTCCATCCGACGGCCTGCCCTACCCGCTCTATGTGCTGGTGGGCATTACCGCCTGGCAGTTCTTCAGCCGCTCGCTGAACGGCGTCAGCACCAGCCTGGCGGACCAGCAGGTGCTGATCAACAAGATCTATTTTCCGCGCGTGATCGCGCCCCTGTCCTCGATACTGAGCGCGGCCTTCGACTTTGGCATCATGCTGGCCCTGATCTTCGCGGCCATGCTGGTACTGGGTATCTATCCGGGGCCCCGCACACTTCTGGCGTTTGCGTTCATCGCGCAGATGGCGCTGCTGGCCTTGGGCATCGGGTTGGTGCTGACGGGATTGGACGCGGTGATGCGGGATGTGCGCGTCGTCCTTAATCTGGTCCTGCAGGTCTGGTACTTTGCCTCCCCGATCATCTACCCGGTCCAGATCGTCCCCCCGAAGCTGATCACCTACTACTATCTCAATCCCCTCGCGCCGCTGATGCAGGGCTTCCGCTGGGCGATGCTGGGCGGCTCGGTCCAGCCGCCGCCTTTGTGGAGCATCGGCCTTTCAGCTCTGGTGACCCTCATTTTCCTGATCGTGGGCATGCTGTTCTTCCAGAAGGTCGAACGCACGATCGTGGACCATCTCTAAGCCATGTCCAAACCGATCATCTCCGTCGAACATCTGTCCAAATATTACCGCCTGGGCGAGACGCAATCCGCGCTGTCCCTGAAAAACATATTCGGGGCCAAGCGGCAAGGCGTATCCCGGGACCTGTGGGCGCTGAAGGATGTCTCCTTCGAAGTGCCCAAGGGCGAGGTGATGGGCGTTGTGGGCCGCAACGGCGCGGGCAAGAGCACGCTGCTGAAGATTCTCTCCCGCATCACCGATCCGACCGAGGGCCGCGCGGTGGTGCGCGGGCGCGTAGGATCGCTGCTGGAAGTCGGCACCGGCTTTCATCCCGAACTTACGGGGCGGGAAAATGTGTTCATGAACGGTTCCATTCTGGGCATGACACAAAGCGAGATTCGGCGAAAATTCGACGAGATCGTGGATTTCTCCGAAATCGGTGATTTCATCGACACGCCGGTGAAGCGCTATTCCAGCGGCATGTTCACGCGCTTGGCTTTCGCGGTGGCGGCCAACATGGACCCGGAAATCCTCATCATCGACGAAGTGCTTTCGGTCGGGGACGCCGCCTTCCAGAAAAAGTGCCTGGTCAAGATCCGCAACCTGATGAAGGGCGGCAGGACGGTCATCTTCGTAAGCCACAGCATCGGATCGGTCGCCGAGCTGTGCACCTGCGCCATCTTGCTGCACAAGGGCCGCATCCTGAAAAGCGGCAGTACAAGTGATGTCATCGAACAGTATGCCAAGCTGATTGCCCAGGACACCGCTGCCCAGACGACGCGGCAGGATGCCACCGGCCATCACGGGGAGGCAGTGAGCATCACCTCCGTGACGACCCGCAAGGCCGGCGGCGCACCCGATACGGTTTTCGATATCAATGACGAAATGATCCTCGAAATCGAATACGAAGTGCATGCCATCCTGGAGACACTCCAGTTGTCGGTCGCGGTCAGCCGCAACATGAGCGAGCTATTCTCATCCTTCGATACCGATGGTCTGGAAATGCCGCTGCTTCGCCGCGAGCCCGGCAAGTACAAGGCGTCGCTGCATATACCCGCCCACTTCTTCAAGGCCGGCAGCTATTCGGTGGCGGCCCATCTGGGAACGATTTCGGCTTTGCTGCTGGACATTCCATCCGCCGCGCAATTCTCGGTGGAAGAACTGTCCGAGAATACGGCCTATCGCAGCTACAAAAAGGAAAGACTGGGCGCCGTGGTTTGCCCTGGCACCTGGACGACCATCGGCCTGTCATGACGATGCCGCTCGCAAGGCCTTGCCCGGACATCTGTTCGGCCAGCGGCCTGGAAAAGGACTTCCCACCGGCGGACGGGCCCATTAAGACTGCATGTCGCATGATCCGGACCTGCCCCAGTACCGATGAATCAAGTGCCGATGAATGACGCCCAGGCGCGGGCGCACGCGCATTTCCGCGCCATGCAGGAAAATTTCCGCAAGCTCGAGGATCAGGTTCCGCTGGTCGCCGAGATCGCCGGCCGCATGGCCGAGGCCCTTAAGCGCGGCAACAAGGTGATGTTCTGCGGCAATGGCGGTTCGGCGGCCGACAGCCAGCATTTGGCGGCGGAGCTGATGGGTCGCTACATGCGCGACCGCCGTCCGCTGCCGGCGTTGTCCCTGACCGTTGACACCTCCGCCCTCACCGCCATCGGCAACGATTATGGTTATGCCGAAGTCTTCGCCCGCCAGCTTCGCGGCATCGGCGTGCGCGACGATGTACTGGTCGCGCTGTCGACCAGCGGCAATAGCGAGAATGTGCTGCGCGCGGTTGCAGCAGCGCGGGAGATGGGTATGACCACCATCGCCTTTACCGGGCAGGGCGGCGGCAAACTGGCCGCGGCGGCGGATATCTGCATGGCCGTGCCGTCCGCCAGGACCAACGAAATCCAGGAAATGCATATCGCCATCGGCCATCTGGTGTGCGGCCTGGTCGAGGACGCGGTTTGCTGAGGCAGGCCGTATTCCTGGTGGGCGGCCTTGGCACCCGCCTGAAGCATCTTACCCAGACCACGCCCAAACCGTTGCTGGACGTCGGCGGCCGTCCCTTCTTGGACTATCTGGTCGAGGAAGCGGCGCGCCACGGTTTCACCGACATTCTCCTGCTCGCGGGCCATCTCGGCGAGCAGATGACCGCGCGCTATGAAGGCGGCGACTGGCACGGCGCCAAGGTGCGCGTGCTGCGCGAGCCCGAGCCCCTGGGCACGGGCGGTGCGCTGCGTTTCGCCGCCCCGCAGCTTGCGCCCCAGTTTCTTCTGGCGAATGGGGACACATTCTTCGACATCAACCTGCGCGCCCTCGCCCAGCCCGGGCTTTTGCCGCCGGGTGGCACGGTCATGGCGCTGGGCGATCGGGTGGCCGGCGACCGCTATGGCCGCACCAGCTTTGACGGGACCTATATCCGCCGCTTCCATGCCGCCGGCGACATGGCCGAGGGACCGATCAATGCGGGCATCACCGTGCTCGACCGCGCCGTGCTCGACCGGTTGCCGCAAGGGCGCTCCTCGCTGGAAGCCCTGGTCTATCCGGAACTGGCGCGAGAGGGACTGTTGCGGGGATTGGCTTTCGATTCCTATTTCATCGACATGGGCATTCCCGCGGACCTTGAGCGGGCACGAGCCGAACTTCCCGCGCGTCTCAGACGCCCGGCTTTGTTTTTCGACCGCGACGGCGTGCTGAATGTGGAAAAAGGCTATCTCCACAAACAGAGCGAATTCGAATGGATGCCGGGCGCGCGCGAAGCCATCCGGCTGGCCAATGATAAAGGATGGCTTGTCTTCGTTGTCACCAACCAGGCGGGCGTGGCGCGAGGGTTTTACGAGGAACGCGACGTCCACGCCCTGCATGCCTTCATGCAGGAAGAGTTGGCGGCAGCAGGCGCTCACATCGATGCCTTCGAATATTGCCCGCATCACCCAGAAGGCGTGCGTGCCGAATACAAAAAACATTGCGAGCGCCGCAAACCCGGCGCCGGCATGATCCGTGACCTTTTGAAAACCTGGCCGGTGGACAGCGCGCGCAGTCTCCTGGTCGGCGACATGCCCCATGACGTCGCCGCCGCGGAGACTGCGGGCATCCGCGGCCACCAGTTCACGGGCGGCAATCTCAGGGACTTCGTCGCGCCGCTGCTGGACTAAAGAACCGAGCGGCCGCCATCCATCACAATGTTCTGGCCCGTCATGTAAGACGAGGCATCCGAACACAGGAACTGCACCGCCGCGCGATATTCGTCGGCGCGCGCCATGCGGCCCATGGGAATCAGATCGGTCAGCCTGGCCACAAAGGTCTCGCCCTGGCCGTTATAGACGCCGCCCGGCGACAGAGCGTTGCAACGCACGCCCTGCCCCGCCCAATAAGTTGCGAGATATTTGGTCAAACCCACCAGACCGTGCTTGATCGCGGAGTAGGTCACCGGTTTGACCGGCTGCTCATCTTCCCGCGCCGCGCGATCCAGCCGGTAGAGCCGCTGATCCGGCGCAATCACCGACAGATCCGAAGCGATGTTGAGGATCACGCCGCCGCCCTTCTTCGCCATGCGGTCACCGAAGGTCTGGCTGAGCAGCATGGCGCCGGTCAGTCCGACAGCGACCTCGATATTCCATTGCTCCAGGGTGAAGGCTTCCAGCCGCGAACCGTTGGCCACACCCGGCTGCGCCGTGACCTTGGCGTCAATGGCGGCGTTGTTCACCAGCACGTCCACCCGGCCGAGCTTGCCCGCAACCTCCTGCACCAAAGCCGGCTTGGTCACGTCTAACAGAAGCGCTTCGGCTTGTGCGCCGGCCACGGATTTGCGCACGGTTTCGGCTGCGGCCTGCGCCTTGCCCAGATCGATATCGGCGAGCAGGACCTTTGCTCCCGTTTCCGCCAGCGCCGTGGCGTGCTGGGGGCCCAGCAGGCCACCAGCGCCCGTGATAAGCGCCGTGCGTCCGGTCAGATCATAGGCCTTGGGCAGGGCAAGAGTCATGGCGATCCTTTAGCGCAACTGGCCGCCATCAGCGACCACCACCTGGCCGGTGATGAAATTGGCCCGGACGCTGGCGAGAAAAACAACCAGGGCGGCGATTTCTTCCGGCGTGCCCAGACGCGCCTGGGCGACATCCCGGCGCAGCATCTCCGCCACACCCTCGGGATTTTCGCTTTTCTTGCGATCCCAGGTCCCGCCGGGAAAGAGAATGTTGCCCGGCGCCACGGCGTTGATACGCAGACCCTCCTGCGCCAGCGGCCGCGCCAGACCTTTGATGGCGGCATTCAGCGCCGCCTTGGCGGCGGAGTAAGTCACCGGCGCGCCCAGCGCCGCCAGCCCGCAGATGGACGAGACGCAGACAATAGCCCCGCCGGCACGCAGATACGGGCGGGCGGCCGAAATCATGTTGAGAGCCGAGAAAAGATTGAGGTCGAGCACCCGGCGCCATTCCGCCTCGGTCTCTTTGCCGGGCGGAACGGATGCGCCGCTGCCGGCATTGCAGACCAGGATGTCCAGCCCGCCCCAGCGCGAGGCCGCGGCCGCGACGGCGCTCTCCGTCGCTGCTGCATCGGCGGCATCAGCGGCATGGAAAGAAACCCGGCTGCCCAATCCGGCCGCCGCCTGCTCCAGCCCCGGCGCGCCCCGCGCCACCAAGGCGAGGTTGCAGCCCTCTTCCGCCAGCGCCTGGGCGATAGCCAAGCCAATGCCCCGGCTGGCGCCGGATATCAGAGCCGTCTTGTTTTCCAGGCCCAGTTTCATGCCGTGATCAATCCGGCGGCCAGGTCCCGATACCGCGCCAGTGCGCCCGCATGATCGCCATCCGCCGCGCGCGCGGTCTGAAGGATATAGGCGCCGTCATAGCCGCGCCGGCTCAGGTCCCTCAGGGTCGCCGGCAGATTCGCATTGCCGGTGCCCAGCGGCACGGTGGTGCCGCCCAGCAGCCTGTCCTTGATGTGCACATTGAGGATGCGGGGAAAATAGGCGGCAATTTCCTGCGCGCTGTCATATCCAAGCGCCGCGCTGTTGCCGATATCGTAGTTCACGCCGAAATTTCCGGCGGGAAAGCGGGCGATGAAATCGGCCAGCTTCGCGGGCGGATAGTCGCATTCGAACACCACGGCCAGACCACGTTGCTGCAGCCAGCCGGCGCGGAGCCGGAATTCCTCCACCACCGCGCTTTCCTCTTCCGGAGTTTTCATCCCGCCATTATCCACCAGGGGTACGACAATGAAGCGGATGCCGATGGTGGCGCAGGCTTCCGCCACCTGCTCGAACTCGGCCAGGCGCTGGGCGCGTTCGGCGCCGGTGACGCGCCAGAAAGGCATCTGCATGAAGATGTCGCCAGTGAGCGAACCGACGCGCACGCCATGCTGGGCGGAAAGGACCCTTATCTCCGCCTGCCCCGCAGAGGTCATCAGGGGATTTTCCGCCAGCCGGTCATGATCCAGAGTCCATTCCATCAGGCGAATGCCCAGCTTCTGCGCGGCGGGAAATTCCTCGCGCCAATGCTGCCAGGGAAAGGCCTGGATCTTGCCGTCCACCTGGGGCGACAGCCTGCCTTGCATGAATCCGATCTGGTTCATCGCTACCCCTGCACGAGTCCGTTCACGGTCCAGCCGCCGTCCACGAAAATTTCCTGGCCGGTGACATAGGCCGCCGCATCCGAGGCCAGGAACACCACCGTGCCGACCATGTCGTCCGGCCTGCCCCAGCGTCCGAGCAAGGTATGGCGGCGGCGTTGTTCATGCATGCCGGCATCGGCATGGCTCTTGGCGGTCATGTCGGTATGGACATAGCCAGGCGCCACCGCGTTCACCCGGATGGGCGCCAGATCCACCGCCAGCGCGCGGGTCAGGCCCGCCAGTCCCGCCTTGGCGGCGACATAGCCGGGGTTGCCGGGAAAACCCATGCGCGCATTGATGCTGGTGATGTTGATGACGCTGGCATGAGCTGATGCCCTGAGCAGAGGCAACAGCGCCTGGGTCAACGCATAAGGCGCCATCAGGTCCACCGCCAAAGTCTGGCGAAACCGTTCCAGCTCGTCTGCGCCGGGCGGCAGGGACAGGCCGGCTGCATTCACCAGAATATCCAGCCGGGAAAAATCCAGACGCGTGGGCAGCGCGGCGCAGGCCTTGGGATCGGCAAGATCCAGCGCTATCGCCGCGACGCCATTGGGCGCCGTGCCGCTGCGGCTTACCCCCATCACCTGGGCTCCCGCGCGCGCCAATCCCTCCGCCAGCGCCGCGCCGATGCCGCGCGAGGCACCGGTAACCAGGGCGGTGCGCCCGGACAGGCTGAAAGAGTCAGGCATAGCCATAGCCTTTCATGATCGCGGCACAGAGCTGAAGCTCTTCGGGCCGGTCAATCTGGAACATCTTGTGACGTTCCATCACATGCATGCCGATGCGTCCACCCAGCCGGTTGGCGGTATCTCGCAACATCCGGGGCGGAAAAACGTAGAAAGACCCGTTCTCCAGATAACGTTTTTCGATCTCCTGGCGCCGGCGGCGATTGCGCCAGTCATAATTCACGGCATCGGCCGAGCCGTCGGGCATGACCTTCCAGTTGAAGAAATCCTCGATCTCGCAAACCGACAGGATGGAATCGAAACCACCCTCGCGATAGAGCGCCAAGGCCTCGGAAAGGTCACGGGCCTCGCGCACCGGCGATGTCGCCTGCAGCGCCACCACGCAGTCAAATGCTCCGGTCGCCGGCTCGCGCGCTTCCAGCGCGTGCAGCCAGGCCGATTCGGAAGTTGCCGTATCACCGGCGATCTCGGCCGGGCGCTTCACGCCAACCGCGCCATATTGTTCGGCAACCGCCAGAATCGCATCGCTGTCGGAGGAAACCGCCACCTCGGTGATTTCAGGCGCGGCGCGCGCCTGTTCGATGCTCCAGGCCAGCAACGGCTTGCCACACAGCTCGATCAAGTTTTTGTTGGGAATGCCCTTGGACCCGCCGCGGGCCGCAATGACCGCCAAGGTCCGCGCGGTCGGGTTCATAGATAGGGCTCCAGCCGGTCCAGCGCGATCCAGAAGCCCTCGCCCAGATTTTTGTGACCCTGCCAGATCTCCGGGATGAACCAGGCCTTGGGCGCGTGCCGGGCCATGACCTCGCCCAGCCTGCCGAAGTCGATATCGCCTTCGCCGATCTGCAGACCTTCGCCATCCACGCCGCGGGAGTCGCCCAGATGATAGTGCCGTGTATGGGGACCGAGCGTGGCGATGGCCTGGTAGAAATCAAAGCCGAAATGGTTGGACGCCAGCCTGGTGTGCGAAATATCCACGCACATATTGAGGCCCAGCCTGGCGCAGATCGCGGCGCTTTCGTCCGGCAGGATGAAGATATTCTGGTGGCGCTGCCCGCCGAAGTGCCAAGGGAACGGCGCCATGGTCTGGGGAATGAGCTCGACACCCTCCATGTCCAGTTCGCCCAGGCTTTTGGCGAAGGTCTCGTAGAGACGCGCCTTCTTGTCCGAAGAAAAGGTCTCGTCCATGGAAAAGCCGCCGACATTGGCGACAATCGGCGGACGCTCAGTCTTGGGGAAGAATTTCTTGAGACCGCGGGTGATGTCGATGACCCGCTGGGTCTCACGGATGGAATATTGGCGATAGTCTTCGTCGTCGGTCGCCAGATCCATCAACCGGCTGCCTTGGAACAGTTCCGGGGCGTGCACCACAAAGTCGATATCGAAGGGCGTGTCGAAATAATCCGCCGGATCGCGTTCCATGTCGGAATAGGAAAGATGGAATTCCAGCAGGTCGGGCTTGCAGCGCGCCAGGAAGGCGTTGGTGTCGTGATAGCGCACCGGGATGCCCCAGGGCCGCTTGAATCGATAGGCGCGTGGCTCGCTCTCCCCGCTCTCCAGATCGGAAAGGAAAAAATAGTCGTCGGGCTTCATGGCCCGGCGCAGAGTATGGCCGATCAGTCGCGGCAAATGGATAGGCGCCAGTCCCTGGCCGGGACTGCGCACCAAGAGATCCTCGGCCTTCAGCACCGTGCCCATGGGCAAGGCACGGGCGGCCACGACACTCTTGCCCAGATTTTCCCGGTTGATCAGTTCGCCCTGGCTGAGGATGCGCTGGCGCGGCATGTTCAGCGGGCCGAGCGCGGTCTCGACCTCACGGATGCCGGTGACCAGGCCGGAATATTCGGCCGGCTCCAGGCTGGCGGCATGGTCGGGCCCTTCCATGGTGCGATCCAGGGTGATGTGGCGCTCGATCACCACGGCGCCAAGCGCCACCGCCGCCAGGGTCACGGCATTGCCGCGCTCATGACCCGAATAGCCCACCAGCGGGTGCATCTCGCGCAACCGCTCCATGAAGCGCAGGTTGATGTTGTGAAGCGCCGCCGGATAAGTGCTCTGGCAATGCAGCAGCACGAACTGCGCCTGCCGGCTGTTGAGGAAGGCGACAGCCGCTTCGATCTCCGCCGTCGTGCTCATGCCGGTGGACGCGATCAGCGGCTTGCCCGTCGCCGCCATCGCCGCCTGTAGCGGCAGATTGGTGAGATCGGCGGACGCCACCTTGAAAGCCGGCACGCCGAACCCGTCCAGGATCTTCACACTGGTGGGATCCCAGGGGGTGCAGAGATACAAAATGCCCACCTGGTTGCAGTAATCCAGCAGCCGCTTCTGGTCCTGGGTGGAAAGCTCGAAGCGCCGGAGCAGATCGAGCGTATATTCCACCGACAGATCGTCTTCCGCGCCGCTGAGGCTGGAGGCGCGATAGACCTCGTCCAGCTTGCGCATCTGGAACTTGGCGCAATCGGCGCCGGCGGCCTTGGCCGCATCGATCAGGGCGATGGCGCGGTCAAAGTCGCCATTGTGATTGTTGCCGATCTCTGCGATCACAAAACAGGGTTGGCCCGGCCCGACCTGGCGCGAACCGATGGCGATGGAGGCAGAGGCCTGCGGCGTATGCAACATCAGGCGGCTCCGGCAGGCGGCGATGCAGGCACGCGCATCTTCCAGGACTGCATGCCGTCGGCATCCAACATCAGCCTTTCGCTGTCATAGCCGATCTCCTTCAGGGCTTTGACAAGCCTGTAACGCCCAAAGGGCGGAACGAAGAACAGGAAATAGCCGCCGCCGCCCGCGCCCAGGATCTTGCCGCCTTCCGCGCCATTGCGGATCGCATGGTCATAGATGCGGTCGGTTTCGCCGTCGCTGATCAGGTGGGACAATTGACGCTTGGCCTGCCAGGCTTCGTGCAACAGCCGGCCATAACGATGCACCTCACCGCGCAGCAGGGCCCTGTGCATCTCGGCCGTGATTTCCTTCTGGCGCTGCGCCGCCGCAGCCGCCTCGGGCGAGGCCTGCATGCGCGCCTTCTGGTCGGCATGGATGGTGCCCGAATTATGGGCCCTGCCTGTGTGGCAAAGCAGGAAGCAGGCTTCCAGTTCGCGCAGGGTGCGCTGCTCCAGCCTGAGCGGCACGATCAGGTTTTCGTCGGCGGTGAATTCCATGAAATTGAAGCCGCCGAAGGTCGTGGCATACTGATCCTGCCACCCGCCCGCGATGTTCAGCATCAGCCGCTCGGACTGAAAGGCGATTTCGGCGATCTGATGCCGTGTCCAGGGATCGGTGCGGAATTCGTTGAAGCAGCCGATGATCGCGGCGGCCACCGCCGCCGAACCGCCCAGCCCCGACCCGACCGGGAAATCGGCGGATACTTCCAGTTCGAAGCCGCCCTGCGGCTTGACCAGGGCGATCACCGAATTGATCAGGCCCATGTCCCCATCCAGCCGCAGTCCGGAAATGTCCTCCACTTCGACCTGGCAGTTGAGATCATGGGAATAGATGCGGATGCGCCCATCCTTGCGCCAGCGCAAGGTGGCATGGGCGTATTTGGCGATGGTGGCGTTGATCACCACCCCGCCCTGCTCGAAAAAGAAATGCGTGATGTCGGTGCCGCCGCCGCCGAAGCTGATGCGCGCCGGCGCCCGCGCGCGCGCGAACGTCTCGCTTTCGTCCTGCAGATGGAATTCCTCGCGGGTGCAGATACCGACCAGCCTTCCCGCATCGTCCAGCACGGGCACGGCCTGTACCCGGCCATCCAGCAGCTTCAGGATCTGCTCGCGCGGCGTGCCGACAGCGGCCCGCACGAAATCCCGGTTCATGAAACCGGCCAGCGGCGTCTTGAGATCGTCCTTGATCAGGAGTTGGCGGCGGATGTCGCCGTCCGTGACGCATCCCACCACCCGGCCGTCGTCGGCGACCGTGAACAGAATGCCCCGCCGCGCCGCGTTGAACTGGCGGAAGGCCTGCTCGATCGTGGCGGAGGCGGGAATGAGGATCGCGTCAGGAGGTGACATGCGTTTCTAATTTCCCAAGCCAAACAGCATTGTAAAGGGTGACGGGCGCACGGGGCCAAGCTTTTCCACATTTGACACCTCCCGTCCCCGGTTGTTATCAACAAATCGGGCCCGATTTCCCCCCTTCCAATCTCGAAAGATGCCGCTAGTAGATTGATTCTGCTGGTTAATTCCAGGAAAGGGTAGAGGGCCAAAACATCTGCGGACGATCCGATCAATATGAGCAAAATGGCTGCCAGCGACGCGACGGGCGAAAGCCCGCATGCGCCGTCAAAGCCGACCGATGCGCCGCTGATCGATCATGACGCCTACCGCTTTCAGCTCGACCTGTCGGACAGCATTGGCGCCTATATCCGCGAAGCACGCTGGGAACAGTTTGGCGGCCTGACCTATCGTGGCGCCGATCTCGGCCGGGCGATCGGGCTGAATTTGTATTTCCGCCTGGTGAACGATTCGGTCCTTCGGGCCGCGCATGCGCGAGCGATGGCGGGCGAAAAGCTCAGCGAAGACCCCGACGCCATTCCCGTCACCACCGAGGCCTATTGGGTCCTGCGCCAGATGCTGGGCCGGCCACCGCCGCAGCTTCCTCGTCACGGTTTTCAAGCGGCTCTCAAACGGTGGAAAATTTATGCCGAGCGGTCCTGGGCCATGGGCACGCCACATCTGGAAAGAGAGCCGCGACTGGCCCGGCAGAACGGCGGGGTGCTGATTCTTGCGCTGTCGCGCCGCTTTTTCGACTATCTGCTGCCGGTACGCCAGGCACTGGGCGCCGATGCGGCATGGCTGGTTCCAGCAGGAGCGGCGTGGGCCGAGGAAGCGGTCGCAAGCGGCGAACCTGTCCTGCAGTTCAGTGAGAAAGAAGGCCGAAAGCCGGAAGGCCCCCTGACCGCGCCGCTGGCCGAATATTGGCGCGAAATGGCGCTGCGCTTCGACACTTTCCGCGAAATTCTGGAACGCGAAGCGCCCGCCGCCGTGATGATGACCGAAGGCAACCAACCCGATGACGAGATTCTCGCCCGGGCGGCCCGGACGCTGGGGATACGCAGCATCTGCATCCAGCAAGGCTGGTCGCCCATCATTCATACCGGCTTTCGCGACATGCAATATGACGATTTCTGCGTCTGGGGGCCGGAGTTCGGCCGTTTGCTGCAGCCGGAAAATCCGCGCCAGCATTTTGCCGCCACCGGCAGCCATCGGATCGAACCAACAGCTGCCGCCACGCCCGCGAGCGCGCGGGCCATATCGTTTTTCCTTCAGAAGGATTCGCTGCTGATCACCGAACGCGCCTGGCGCGAGATGCTGGACCTGGTGCGCTGGACGGCCGCCACCTGGCCGGAACGCGATATCCTGGTGCGCGAACATCCCGCCGCCCCCCTAACCGCCGAAGAACGGTCCGCGCTCTGCGCCCTTCCCAATATCGTCCTTTGCCCCTCCGCCACCATGTCGCTGGACACGGTGCTTCGGCAAACGGGCGTCGCCGTGGCCTTCTACTCGACCACGCTGATCGAGGCGCTAGCCTATGGCGCCGTACCACTGATCATCAACATCACCGGGGCGCCGCATTACGTGCCGGATCTGGCGGCGATGGGCGCGGGAATCGAGGTCAAGGATTTTGCCGCCGCACGCACCGCCATGGGGCAGCTTTGCGATGGCGGCGGTCCGACATGGTCCCACATGGCCAGCGTTTTGCCCCGGTTTTTCGCTGGTTCATCGGCAGAAGCATTGCGCAATATCGCGGCCCTTGCCCGGTTACGCTGATTGCGCCGCCACCGCCCGCTGGGCTAGAATGGCAAGCTATTCCAGAGCCTTGGAAAGAATCGTGCCGTCTCCGCAGTCTCGCCACATCCCAGCCCCAGCCCGGCCTGCGCCGGTCCGGCGGCATCATGTCTGGCAGACGCCGGACGCGCGCATCGCGCCAAACCCGTCCCAGCCCGCCGCGCCGCCGCGGCTGCCGCACTGGCTGGCCACCCCGCTCAAGCGGCTGCTGGGCGCGGGCCTATATGCGCGGTGCAGGAACTTGGCGATGGGCACGCCCGCCAGACAATGAATTCGCTGGTCAAGGACAGCTGGTCGGCTTTCGACGCGGAAACGGCCAAGATTTATCTGGACGGCTACGGCCATCCCTCAGAACGCTCCAAGATATTGATGGCGAGCGTGTTGACCGAATTGTTTGGCACACAGCAGTTTCACCTTGCTGATTTCGGCTGCGGCAATGGTCACCTGTATGGCTTCTTTCGGCAGCGGGGGCTGAACCTGCGCTACACCGGTTACGATTTCTCGACCTCGCTGCTGCAGGCGGCCAGCGAGAAATATCCCGGCGATGACTGTGTGGGGTTCAAGGAAGCCGATATCCAGGATCCGGAGATAAGCGGCGCGCCAGCCGACATTGCCCTGTTCTCGCATGTGCTGGAGATGCTGGAGTGCCCCGGCGGCGCCCTGGCCGCGGCACGGCGCCTCGCGCCCCGTATCATGATCCGCTTCTTCGAACCGCCGGCTCCGCGCCATGATCTGGTGGAGATAAGGAAGCTAGACACCGGTCCGGGCCAGCCAACCTCGCCCTATCTGCGCCGGTCCTTCTCCAATGACCATTACGACATGCTGCTGTCGGCCGCCGGCTGCCGCTCGATCGATGTTCACCGTGTCGATAACGACAAAGACGAAATCCACGTGCTGAATTTCTGAAGCGCCCCTGGCGCGCAGATACCGCACGATCAAGAACGGGAATCCCCATGGGAATGCTGATGTATGATGCGCTGGTCCTGAAGCGCGCCTCCCAAGACATTGCTACCAAGCAGTCCTGCCTCACGCTGGGCGTTCCGACTTTGAATTTCACCGACCGGCATTATTTCGATCAGGTGCGGGGCGACGCAGATCCGGGCCAGACCGGTGAAACACCGTTCGACACCGCTGCGGGCTTTTTTGCCCAGCTCGGCTTCGAGCAGGTCTCGGCCCTGGATATTTCCGATTATGAAGGCGCCGATATTGTAGGGGATCTCAATGATCCCGACCTGCAGCGGAAGCTGGGCCGACGTTTCGACCTTGTGTATGACAGTGGTACGATCGAGCATATTTTTGATGCGCCGGCGGCCTTGCGGACCATCGCCGGGCTCATCCGTCCCGGCGGCGTGGTGGTTCACGCGACTCCATGTAACGGGTTCGTCGATCACGGTTTCTGGCAGGTGAGCCCGGACCTGTACAAGGCATTCTATGGCGCGGCCGGATTTAACATCATGACGGCGGCACTGTTTGTTTTCGCCGATACTCCCTACGCCGTTCAGGTCGCGGAAAACCTTTACCGCACCAAGGGCCGCAAATACATAAGTACGCACGCCGCCGAAGCCATCCTGGTGTTCGCTGCGCAGAAGAATCGGGACGTTGAAAAGCCGGACGTTGGAATGCAGGACTATTACGCCCAGATGCACGAAAGCGCCGCCACAGAGCACGCCATGCGGTTTTTTGTTCCTTTCGGAAATCCGCATGATGCAAAGGACGAGGCTTCTCGCGCTACAGGCGCATTGGGGAACGATGCGGGCTTCCTGCGCCGCGGTATGAGAGCCTTTGCGCGGCATTGGGGTAACTAGAAGATGGCCTGCCTGCTCAAAGCACCAGAAGGCTCCCTGAAAGGTTGCGTCGTCTTTACGACGCAGGAGCGCGATCTTGTGATCAACAAGTCCGCCGAGCTGCGCGCTACCATACAGGCACTGAAGCAGCGCTATGTCATCGGCCTGCACCATAACTGGCACGATCACCAATTTCACTACGACTCCTTGTTCGATTTCAGCATGGCGGGTGACGGCGACCTGATCGAAGCCGATGGCAAGGGTTTCGCGCGCGTTCCGCTGGACGCCTGCAATTTTGCGCCCGCCTGCTATTCGGCGTCGCGCGGCGAGCAATTCTGGGACATTCTTTATGTGGCCAGGGCCGTCGCCTTCAAAGGCATCCCGGAATTCTTCCAGACCATCCGCGCGTTGTACGATCGTGGGCTGACGCCGCGCGTCCTGTTCATCTGTCCTCTGCCGGAAGAGGTGGAAATCCCCGGCATCGCGGATTTGCGCACTTATTTCGAAGACCTTTTTTCGGTGGCTGAGCGGCGGCGGGTTACGTTCCTGACTCTGGATTGGGAATATCCCTTTCCGTTCGATGCGGAGACGCTGGCCTTCTTCTATCGCAGCAGCCGCATCTTCTTCCATCCCGCGCCCGACGAGCGTCGCTGCCGCACAGCGGCTTATGCCTGGGCGAGCGGTATGCCGGTGGTTTGCGGCGGCAATGTCGCCTCGATTCTGCCGCAGCGATTTCACAGGCCGCCACTTCTTTTCAGCTTTGAAAATCCGGGAGACGCCACGGACGCCCTAGCCACGGCCTTGAGGGAAGGCGCAGGTCTTGATGCCCATTGGCTCGATGTAGCGGCAGAATTTTCAACCGCACCGTCCGCCTCGCGCCTTGCCCACATGCTCGACAGTCAGGCGACGCGCTTTGGCTGGGGCGAGATGGCGAAGGCGCCGATCAATCCGAGTGGTCTCGATATCCGGCTTGGCCGGCACCATGGCATTTCCATGGGGGCCAACCGCGTCGACCTCACCATTGCGCAATTGTGCGAGGCGCTTTCTGTCCTGAGTGATGAAGACGTCAAGTCCGTCTGCGCCGCCGATGATACGGAACTGGCATTACGCGATGCCTGGCAGGCACGATCTCGCGCGGGCGGCGCGGTGACGGGCCTCCTCAAGAAGATCGGCCTGTTGCGGACATGATGCTGACGTCGGCAAACCGGCTTCTACGCCTGTTAAAGGCCGCTGCGGCAGAGCGGCTGGATGCAGCGGAGGATCTGCCGTCGGGCCGTTTTATCCTGGATCGCCACAAACGGTTAGGCGACTTCAGTAAGACCAAGGTGGAAATTAATACCGGTATCGCCAAGGAAGAAGATGCGAGGCGCATTCTGTTCGACCCCGCGACACCAGGCGGCGTTTTCTTCGAAGCCGGCGGGCGTGACGGTGATCTGACATATTTGTTGGGCATTCGACAAAACCTGGAATACGACCAAGCGGCCCATGTCGAAAACCGCCGCCGCTTCGATGCGAAATTCCAGTATATCGGCAACGACCTGTCGCCTGATCCCACCGGCCGCGCGCTTGTGACGGGCGATTTGTGCTCGCCCACCTTTCTTGAGGATTCCGGTTTCGCGGAAGGCTTCGCCGCTGTGGCCTATTCCAACAATGTGTTCGAACATCTGCGGCGGCCCTGGATCGCAGCTCGCAACCTCTACCGCACCCTGCAGCCCGGCGGCGTTGGCATCACCGTGGTGCCGTTCGCGCAACGCTACCACGAATCGCCCGGCGACTATTTCCGTTACACTCATGCCGGCATCGCCGCCCTGTTCGAGGATGCGGGACCGCTGGAACCGCTGGCGGCGGGGTATGACATTCTGGGCCGGCGCAATGATTGGCAGGGACAAGGCCAAGCCAAGGACATCGTGCCCGTCGATTCGTTTGGCGCCTGGCGCGAAACATGGTTTACCTTCCATGCCTTCCGCAAACCGGCCAGCGCGCCCCCGCAATAGCTATGTTCGATTTCAACGCCGCATCCCGCGCACGCCGCTGCTGGAAGGAACATCTCGTCCAGCAAGCCGAGAACGCCGCCCCAGCCGATGTCGCGGCGCTAAAGCAGGCGGCGCGGACGGCTTATCCCGGCATCGACGCCCAGCTTGCGCGCCTGCACCGGGACGGCGTGGCGGTCATCGAGAATTACTGGGATGCCGGGCGCTGTGCTCAGGCGCGCGCCGAATTGGACCGGCTGATCCTGGACCAGCCGGGCAGTGTGCGGCTTTTCTCCAATGGCTCCGATAAGCGCCTCTTTGGCGCAGAGAGGGCGGGGCCGCAGATACGATCGTTTCATGAAGATTCTTTTTTGAAATCGATCGGCGAGATCGAGGGTGGTTTCTCGATCTACAATCTGGTCACGCTGGGCGCGCGGATCGACGCCACCGAGGCCAATCGCGGCTCAGGGGATGGCTGGCACCGTGACGCGTTCGGCTATCAGTTCAAGGCCATCCTCTATCTGAGCGACGTGACGGACGACAACGGCCCCTTTGAATATATGACCGGCAGTCACAAACTGTGGCGCGTGGGCCTGGATTCGGCGCTGGGGCGCTTTCCCACACCGCCTGAAACGCGCATTGACCGCAGCCACATAGACCGGCAGGTCGAACGCGGCCTGCTCAGCCCCCGCCGCTTCACCGCACGGGCTGGAACGGTGGTGCTTGCCAACACGGCGGGCGTTCACGGCGGCGCGCCGCTCAAGGCGGGCAATCGCTACGCCCTTACCAACTACTATTACTACCCGTATCAGATCGGAAAAACGCTGGTCGAGAAATTCGAGCCGTTGGTGGCGGGGGTATCCAGCCGCCTGGCGCTCTTTCTGGAAGCGGAAGAAAAGGCTGCGCGCGCCACGGCGGGGCAACAGACATGACAAAGGTCATGGATTGCCTCATAGCCGCTGCCGCCCAACGCGCCGCGCTCGCCCGGACACGGCCTGCTCCAGCGGGTTCGCAGCCCGCCGCGTCTGGCGTCACCAACTTCCCAGTCCCGGATTAGAAACATGACCGACTATTCCACCGCCCGCATCGAACAGGCCATGGCGGCGATCAAACGCTATATCGACGCCGAAATGGGTCGCTCGGCTGAGAGCGTGATGGGGCGCACCTCCAGTTTCTGGAAGGTGGAATTCGCGGCCCGGCCCAACTATCCCACCGTGTCCGATTATCTCGCTTTCCGCCGTGAAGGCTTCACCCATGGCATGGCGGACGGCTTTTCCTTCGATTTGGCGAACGCGCGGGCGCAGTCCCTGGCCGCCGAGGAAGGGCATGCGCGCCGCACCTATGAAATTTTCCGCCAGTCCGCCGATCCCGCGCGCGTCGCGGCGCTGGATGAAGCGGCCTTGGGGGCGCCCTTTGTGTTCGAGCATGCCGGCGCGAGCCGCAGCGCCTCCTTCTGGACCAACGCCATCACGGCGTTGCGCGTAAAAGACATTCTGGACACGCAAGGCCTGTCGGGCCGCCCGCTCGACATGCTCGAGATCGGGGCCGGCTGGGGCTGCATGGCGCAGCAGCTGCATCAGCTTCTCGACATGCGGTCCTATACCATCATCGACCTGCCGCAGAACCTGTTCCTGTCTTCGACCTACGTCGCCGCTACGACAAATCGCAAGCTGCTGTTTGCGCGCGGGGAAGAGAAATCGGTAACCACAGATCCAGGCACCCTGCTCTGCGCCCTGCCCGGCGCGGTTCCCAGTATCGGTCAAAAATACGATGTGGTGGTGAACAGCTTCTCGCTGCAGGAAATGGACCTTGAGACGGTCCAAGCCTATTTCACCTGGATCGGTCAGGCACTGAAAGAAGATGGAGTCTTCATCTCGTTCAACTCCCATGGCAAGGCCGGCGTCCATGCGCCAAGCGACTATCCGCTCGGACAATTTCAGCTCAGGGGTCTGGGCATGTTCCGCGCCTATCCCTCCGGCCTGCTCAACACCATTCCCTATGAGATGATTCTGGCGCCGAGAAAGAACGGCCCGCCACCGGACCCGGTGCTGCTCGACACCCTCTGCTGCCTGATGCAGTTCGGCCTGGCCGACGATCTCGAAACGATCTCGGCCGCTTTCACCAGCCATACGCTGGCGGTGGAACTCGATAACGCCCTGCGCGACCTTTCCGGATATTTCTCCGCCGATCGCGACAGCCGGATAGCAGCCCTGCACCGAACCGCTGCCGCACTGCCCAAAGCTCTGCATGCCTATCTGAGCGGTCTGGATGCTTTCGCGCGCGAGGACTGGAAAGCGGCCCGGCCCTTGCTGGACGCGGCGCTGGACGCAGGCTTGAAAGGCTTTGCGCGCCTGCGCGCAAGCGCCAAGCTTGCGATCCTGACCAAGTCTAAAATGCCACCCAGATGGGATTTGGATTTCGACGCCCGGCAGGCCTACCCGGAACTGGCGGAGATGCTGGATCAGGCCAATCCCAATCCGTTCACCGTGCAGTTCAACCGTATCGTGTCCGTAGAATTGCCCATGCGGAAGCGGGCCTGAAGCCGTCGTACCAACTTGGCTCTCCCGAACTGGCCCGTCGTCATTGGAACCGCGCATATTCAGGCCGTCGCCAGCCCGCATCTGCGATTTCTCCACACGGCTGGACCAGAAGACCAGCAAACCGATATAAGAGACCCCGGCCCGCACCCCTTCTGTAAACAACCCAAAAGAGGCCAACGAGGCGGCGGATTTTCATCTTGTTTGCCGGTCTCATGTCAGCCTGTGGAGTAGGAAATGCAGTTACAGAAAACGGGCGGGCCCCTGTCCATGCCGTTCGTGCCAGGCAACATCAAGATCAGCGTCGTGCTGCCGATCTACGATGAAGAGGAAACCCTTCCGCTGCTATTTGCGCGGTTGCTGCCTGTTTTGCGCACCCTGGGATGCCCGTTCGAGGTCCTGGCTGTCAATGACGGCAGCAAGGACGATTCCCTTGCGGTGTTGAGGGCCCTGTCGGCAGAGATCAGTGAGCTGCGCGTGATCGATTTCCGCCGCAACTATGGACAGACCGCTGCCCTCATGGCCGGATTCGACTATGCCCGCGGAGAGGTCATTATCACCCTTGACGCGGATCTTCAGAACGATCCGGACGACATTCCCGCGATCATCGCGAAAATCAATGAAGGGTATGACGTCGTCTCCGGCTGGCGCGCCGACCGCAAAGATGCCGCCCTCAGCCGCAATCTGCCGAGCCGGATGGCCAATGGACTTATTTCGCGCATCTCCGGCGTGCGGCTTCGCGACTATGGTTGCACGCTCAAGGCCTATCGCCGCAGCGTGATGCACGGCGTGCGCCTCTATGGTGAAATGCATCGCTTCATCCCCATCTATGCCAGTTGGATGGGGGCCAAGGTTACGGAAATCCCGGTTCGTCATCACGCGCGGAAATTCGGGCGTTCAAAGTATGGGTTGGAAAGGATTGCAAAGGTCCTTCTCGATCTTGCCGTCGTCAAATTCCTGGAGCGCTACCTGGTCAAGCCGATCTATGTGTTTGGCGGTTTCAGTATCATCTCGATTCTGGGATCATTTTTCGTCATAGCGCTCGCTATTGCCTTGCGGCTTTTTGCCGATGTTTCATTGATCCAGACGCCATTGCCGCTTCTGTCCGCGATGCTGTTCCTGATCGGCTGCATGAGCATGCTTATGGGGCTTCTTGCGGAGATCCAGATGCGCGTCTATTTTGAAAGCCAGGGGCGCACGCCCTATTACGTCCGGGAAGAGATCAATTTCGAGCCCGAAAACTGATGTGTGGCATCGCGGGATTCGTCGGCCCAGGAGACCGGGCCGATCTGGAGCGGATGACAAATGCTCTGGCGCATCGCGGCCCTGATGGCGCCGGCTTTTATTGCCAGCCCGACCTGGGGCTGTTCCTGGGACACCGCCGGCTTTCCATCATTGATGTCGCCGGCGGCGCCCAGCCCATGTGGAACAGCGATGAAACCATCGGCGTAGTTTTCAACGGCGAGATTTACAATCATCTCGAACTGCGCAAGCTGCTTGAGGCGCGGGGATATCGGTTCCACACCGATCATTCCGACACGGAAGTTCTGATTCATGGCTATGCGGAATGGGGTGATGATCTCCCGGCCCGGCTCAATGGCATGTTTGCCTTTTGCCTCTACGACCGCAGACAAAAGCGTCTGTTTCTCGCCCGGGATCGTTTCGGTGAGAAACCACTTCATTTTGCCACGCAAGGCCGTTCGTTCCTCTTCGCCAGCGAGCTGAATGCCATCGCTGGCCACTCCCATTTTGTTCCCAGGCTGAAACAGCGCAGCCTGCAGAAATACCTGGCATACGGCTATGTGCCGGCGCCGAATTCAATCCTCGAGGACTGCGAAAAACTGCCCGGCGGATGGGCTCTTTCCTATGACATAGCGACCGGCCAGCTCCGGCGTCGGCGCTATTGGCAGTTCCGACTGGAACAGGATGATGCGCTGCTGCGGCGTCCAGAATCCGAGCTGGTGGAGGAATTGCGTCAGCACCTGTTCCAGGCGGTTAAGCGCCGTCTGATTTCTGATGTACCCTTAGGCTTCTTCCTGAGCGGGGGGATCGACTCCAGCGCAGTCCTTGCGGGCGCCGCAAGAGAGTTGCCGCCCGAACAACTCAAATGCTTCACCATCGGCTTTACCGAGCCCACCTTCGACGAAACCGGTCCTGCCCGTACCGTTGCCGAAGCCTTTGGCGCCCAGCATGCCGTCGAATGGCTGGAGTTGGACAAGGCGCGGGATCTGGCGCCGGCCGTGCTTGGCCGGCTGGACGAACCACTCAGCGACCCATCCATTCTCCCCACATTCCTGCTCAGCCGATTCACGCGATCCCAGGTCACCGTGGCCCTTTCGGGCGACGGAGGCGATGAACTGTTTGCAGGATACGATCCATTCGCGGCGCTCGCGCCCGCGCGCCTGTATCACGCGTTCATGCCACGCCCGCTGCACGCGCTGCTTGCCGAATCGGCCCGCCGCTTGCCCATGTCCACCCGAAACATGGGGCTGGATTTCAAAATCAAGCGCACGTTAAACGGGTTGAGCTACAAGCCCCATTTCTGGAACCCCATTTGGATGGCGCCAGCCGACCCAAAATTCATTGAACATCTGTTTGAAGACGCCCTAACCCCGGAAGAATTGTATTCCGAAGCGCTGGAAGTGTGGGATGCCGCGGGAACGGCCTCGCTGGTGGACCGCACGCTAGAATTCTATGTGAACTTCTATCTCCAGGACGACATTCTGACTAAAGTCGACAGAGCGACCATGATGTGCTCGCTCGAATCCCGGGCGGCTTTCCTCGACAATGATCTGGTGGATTTTTGCAGGCGCCTTCCAGGCCGGTACAAGTTGCGCGGCAGGCAGCGAAAATATCTTCTGAAAGAAGCCATGAGAGGAATCCTGCCCACCGAAATCATCGACCGTCCCAAGAAAGGCTTCGGCATTCCGACCGCGAAATGGCTGCAATCCCTGCCCGAGTCTCCGCCGCTTGAACCGGTTGAGGGAATGAGGATGGACCGCGTCGGCCAAGCGTGGAAAGAACATCGCAGCGGTAGCGTGGATCACCGGCTGTTCCTCTGGAGCTGGCTTTCGCTTCAGGCGCTGAACTACCCATCATCGGCCGCAGCATGAAGACAACTGTTCTTACCGGCCGGCTGGGCCGCGTCATCCGTTATGGCCTGATCGGGACGGGCGTTTCGATACTTTACACTCTTCTCGCGACCCTGTTTCACGAGACGAAGACTTTCGAAGATCCCGCCCTGGCGAGCGCCATGGCTTTTGCCCTGGTTCTGCCCATCTCGTTTCTTTCCCATCGCCGCGTCACCTATGCGGATGCCGCGAACGATTCGCTGCAGTGGGCGCGCTTTGTTCTGGTCGCGGTGACCAGTTTTACGATCGCTGTGGGCTCCGCGAAATTGGCAAGCCTGCAAGGCTGGCCTTTCTGGACCGCGCTTCTCGCGACATGGATTCTGATTCCTGCCGCCAACTATTTCATCAATGTGCTATGGGTTTTTCGGGTGTCTCACACATTCGGATCCGAAAAGCCATCGGCGCCGCAATCGGCCGAATTGGAAGGTTAAGAACATGGCCGACAGCACCGCGCCGATTTCCACCAACCGGGGCTCCCCCGAACGCTTCGGTTATTCCTGGAATCACTATTCGGGCATATTGCCGGAGCATGAGGAGCAGTTTCGCAGATGGAGCGCGCCGCTAGAACCATCGGACTGGGCCGGCAAACGGATTCTCGATGGCGGATGCGGGATCGGCCGGAATACCTACTGGCCGATGACGTACGGCGCCGCGAGTGCTCTGGCCATCGACGTGGATCAGCGCACCCTCAGGCAGGCAAGGCAAAACCTGTCCGTTTTCCCGACCGCGGAGGTAAGATATCAGAGCCTGTATGAGATTCCGCAGAAGGAAGAGTTCGATATCGCCTTCTCGATCGGCGTCGTACATCACCTCGAATTCCCGGACAGGGCGGTGACGAGCCTGGCGGCTGCGGTAAAGCCCGGCGGCAAGGTTCTGGTCTGGCTATATGGCCGCGAAAACAATGGCTGGATCGTTTATCTCCTGGATCCCATCCGCATTGGCCTTCTCAGCCGCCTGCCCCTGGGTTTCGTGCATTGGCTGTCGTTACCGTTGACCGGCCTGCTCTGGCTCTTTTTGAAAATGGGCTTCGGATCGCTGGACTATTTCAAACTGCTTCGAACATTTACATTCGAGCATCTGCGCGCCATCGTTTTCGACCACCTGATACCGAAAATCGCGCTCTACTATCGCCGCGAAGAGGCAATCGCCCTTCTGGAAAAGGCCGGTCTGCGCGACGTCCAGGCCCACTGGGTCAATCAAATGTCCTGGACAGTTATCGGTTCGAAGCCTGATGCGTCCGGCCCGAAATCTTCGTCCAGCGGGCAATAAAAGACGCAAACGGCCAGGAACCCGGCAAACAGTCGTACGCGCGCTCCAGGGCCATTAAAGGCGGGGACATGATTTGTTTCGCGCGCCGGGGGAGCCGGAAAACCAGGCTGTTATAGACGAGAAAAAAAGCCGGGCCGCCGAAATATTTGACTTTCTCGCACGCGAAATGGCCGCCGCCCATCGAGAGAAGCTCACGGTGCGAAAGCGCCCGTTCCGTCTTGTCGTCGAAATAGTGGTCGGCCCTGTACCAGAGCTTCCGTGCAAACTCGAGTATATAGTCGGCATTGGGCTCGAACATCATCAGCTTGCCGCCGGGCACCAGCATGCGGGTCACATTCGCCAATGTGGTGGGCAGGTCGACCACGCAATGGTGAAGCCCTCCCATGATAACGGCGGCGTCGAACCTCTGGGCTTCCTGCACCGGCTTGGTGAGATCCAGAACATGGCCCGGTGCGTGGGTCAGCGCTTCGTACCGCCGCACCGCTTCGGGGGAAATGTCAAAACCCTCCACCGCCACGTCCGGAAAACGCTGCTTCAAGTAGAGCGACGTGTGGCCGCTTCCTGACGCCAAGTCGGCAACCCGCATGCCATTGAGATCAAGGCCCGATACCATCGGATCGAGAATGAAGCGGCGGCGGTAGCTCAGGGACTGTTCGTCGTAATAGTGCTGATCATAATCGCTTATGATGCGATCATATTGTTCGGCCTGCCGATTGCTTTTCAGATCGTTCATCGCGGATCAGGCCAGCGCCAGATAAAGAACATCGTGCATGGGACCCTCGACCACATCCTGGTCGACGATGCGTCCCAAGGGGCCAAACAGTTCGAGCATCTGTCTTCGGGTTCGCTGGTTCCGGCCACGGTCATGTTCGAACAACCACCTTTTGAAGTGGGCATTGGGGCGAGCTGGCAGGACTGGATCAATCACATGGAATAAACCGCCTGGCGCCAGGACGCGCTTCATATCCGAGACCATCGCGCGGATAGTCTGGTCGGACAGATGATGGCATGTCGCGACACTTACCGCCGTATCGAAGCTGGAGTCAGCAAAAGTGAGAGCACTGGCGTCCATCGTAAAGAAAGCGCGGCCATGCCGGCGCTCGGCTTCAGAGATATAGGCAGGATTGATGTCTATTCCCGTATAACGGCACGGCATCAGGACGTCCCAGTTCGCGCCGACGCCGCAGCCAACGTCCAGAACCCTGGTTTCCGGGCCACGCCGAACTTTGTCTCTGACAAAATCTCGGTATGCGGCAACAGTCCAGGGATTCAGCATCTGGTTGAGCGAATAGGCAAACGGATGCTCAAGGATGCGATGCAGAACCGGCTTTTTTTCCTTGAGCTGCATTCGATCGCCTAGGGCTTCCAACGGGGCAGGAGGTCTGCTGCCGCATCGCAGGGCGGCAAGCCATGTTTTTCTTGATGCATTTGCTGGATTTTTATTGCTTTGTCTAGCAAAAGGATTCGGCCAAAAAGGAGAACCCGTGAGCTCCGAAACCAGCCCGGCAACCCGCCCGGCCAAAACGCAGCAACTGCTTGTCTGGCTTGGGCTCGCGATCATTTTGTGCGGGATCGCCGCATATTGCTACCCTGTGTACTTTTCGGCGCTAACCCGCAGCGGACGCGCCATCTACACCTACAGCCTGGACTCCTTCGTACTCCTGTCACAAGTCGAGACCGCGTTTAACGCACCGCGCTTCCATCTCGAATTTACCGACTATGGTCAGTTATATTTCAATATCGCCATAGCATTGACTGCCCTTTACAGCCTATTCGCCCATCCCACGGACGGCGCAATCTATTTCTTCCTCCAAATCGCCGCCCTGGCAGGGGGCCTTTTGACGGTGGGCGCGATATTTCTTTTCAGCCGGCGCTTCTTTGGCGATCTGATAGCGCTGTTTTGCGCTGCGACCATGGCCCTGGCGCCAGTCTTTCTTTCCTGGTGTGTCGAGGCCCATCCCGACACGTGGCAGATGTTCTTTGCATCGCTATCGGTATTTCTTTGTGTTTTGAGTTATCCGGCGCGGGACACTTCTCGAAGCGGGGAACAGCTCAAAGTGCGTCCTTTGCTCGGAGCAGCAGCGGCGGCCGGCGCCGCCTTCAGCACCAAATATATCGGCGTCCTGCTTCTTCCCCTCTTATTCGCAACGGCGTTGGCTGCGCCAATCCCCGCCATTTCTGAAGAAGAAGCCGAACGCACGAAGCGCCAATTGTCCACGGCCGCGACCATCTTGATTGTACCATCCCTTTTTTTCGGGATGCTCCTGAACCCATCTCGGACGCTCCGCCTATTCCCGTCCTGGCACGCCCTGCCTCCCGACACATTGGCATCATTCGTTCTGCTGACTCGCGGCGGCTGTTTTCTTCTCGCGGTATTCAGCTTGGTGATGGTTATTGCATGCCGCACCGGATTGGGAGTTACCAAATATGCCGGCATCGCACAGCGGATATTGCTGCTGCTGGCCATATTGGCGGCCTTCTTCCTGACATTCGGGCTGACTTCACCCTGGGCGGCATGGCGGCTCGCCTTTGTTCCCAGCGTTTACACAATGGGCGCCTATGTGAATTTCGGGCATGGCGTGAAAGCAGATGTGTATGGCTTGCGATGGTTGACCACGTTGGCCGAGCCGAAAGTTATCGGACCGGCGGCCGCGGCCCTGGCGCTGGCAGGCCTGGCCGCCGTAACGTGGCAATGGAAGTGCGCGCATTTTCGGCTTTGGCAGGCGCCCCTCGCGATTCTTGCTGCCTGGGCGGTCTTTTTCGCGGCCTTCCTGATTCTCCGGGTGAATCTGGCAAAGGACTACTATCTCTTCCCCATGATTCCCGCGACCATCGTGTTGGCGGGAGCGGGTATCGCGAAGCTGCGGGAGTGGCTGGCCTCGCGTCTGTCACGCGATGCCGCGCAAAAGATCACCGCTGTGATCATGGTCGCGATCCTTGCAGCCCAGGCCTGGACGATGATCCCCATCGTGAAGGTCCAAGCCTTTCCGCAGCAAATGGCGCCCGCGAAAGAGGCGGTAGGAAAATGGCTTCTGGCATGCGTACCGCGCGACACCAGAATCATGTCGGCCGCCTATGCCTATATTCCGCCTGACTTTGCAAATGCCTCGCTGAACACCGATCAGGGCAGCTTCGCTCGGCTGACGGAGTATCGCCCAAGCCTGGTCATCCTGGACGCCAGCGATATCGTCTATTTCGAGGGCTCTCTCGACAACTCGGCGCTAAATCTTCTGGGCGATGCGAAAGACAAGGTCCAGTATTTCAACGCGGTCGCCCATTCACCCGGCTGGCTCCTGGGACCCAAAATCGGCAACTACAGAATATTCATGAAATCGCAATTGCACGACCAAATAGCGCAATCACAGAAATCCTGTTCGGGCTCGTGATATCTATCTGAACGAAATCCCGACGACGGGAGACCTGCGCATCAATAAGCCCCTTCGCCCCGCATCAACACCCACAGCGTCTGCAGAACGATCACCACGTCATACCAGACGGTCCAGTTCTTGATGTACCACTCGTCATAGGAGACGCGCTCGGCAAAGGTGGTGTGGCTGCGGCCGCTGATCTGCCACAGTCCGGTGATGCCGGGACGCACCCGCTCGTAAAGACTGATCACTGCACCATAATCGTCCAGCTCCCGCCGCAGCAGGGGCCTCGGACCTACCAGACTCATCTGGCCCATCAGCACATTCAAAAGCTGCGGCAGCTCATCCAGGCTTTTCCGGCGCATCCAGGCGCCGATGCTGGTCACGCGCGGGTCGGTTTGCAGCTTGAAATTGGATTCGCAATACTGGGCCAGCAGGTCCGGATTTTCCGTGTGCCAGCGGGCGAGTTGCGCCTCCGCGTCCACCACCATGGTGCGGAATTTCCAGCAGGCGAAATCGCGCCCCGCCCGACCAACCCGCATCTGGCGGAAGAATACCGGCCCGCGATCCTCTTTCCAGATCAGCAGCGCGAACAGCAGGAACACGGGCGCCAGGACGATGGCCAGAAACACCGCGGCGATAAGATCCAGGCTGCGCTTGATGATCCGCTGCGGCAGCCGCGCCAGGTTGTTGCGGACCTGCAACAGAAGCAGGTCCTTGCCGAAGAAATGATTGGTCGAAAGACCGTATAGCGGCAGCCGGCGCAGCGACGGCACGATGGCCACGGCAATATCGGCGCCCACCAGCTGGTCAATCAGGTCGTTGGGGTTGGCGTTGGTGCGGTCATCCGGCACCAGGATCACCTGGCGGCATCCCGCGGCGACCAGCGACGGCGCCAGCTGGTCCTGCGGCACGATCAGCGGGGTCAACCCCGAGAAGGCGTCGGAGAGATGGGTTTCGGGCGTCTCCGGCACAACCCAGCGCACTTTCAAGCCCAGCGCCAGTTGCGTGCCCAGCACGGGGACAACTTCCTGCGCCATCGGGCTGGTGCCGATAATGGCGGTGGGAAGATGCCAGATACCCATCTTGCCCAGAACCAGCCGCATGCCCTGGCGCGCCGTCGGCACCGCAAACAGCATGCCCACCCAGACCAATGCGCTCGCCACCGCGCCCTGCGGCGCCAGCAACGAAACCGCCGCGGTGTAGGCCACGCCACTGACCAGCAGCGCCTTGCTGGTGGCGCGGGCCCCGTCCCAGAACAACTGGCGGCGGCTGTAATCGCCTACCAGATAGCGCGCGCCGACGAAGATGATCGCAATGATCATCACCAGGTCGATCAGGGTGTTCGGCCGGCCCAAGGCCTGGTTGCGGAACAAGGCGATCGCGGGCGGCTGTGCGAAAGTATGCAGCAGCTGATCGGCCACGGCGAAACAGACGAGGTCCGCCGTCATCAATCCCAGAAGGATGGACAGGCGCGCCCAGTATGAACCGCTACCCAACCGCACGGGGTAGGCGCGTGTTTGATCAAAAGAAGCGGCTACCGTCATGTGCCAGTTCGGGCTCCCCGAACCACCCTAACAACTCGCATCCGCAAAATCACCCCTGGGCGTTGCGGTTTTTTGCACAGCCTAGATCGTTTGTTTTTCTCAATATAACAAAGGGTTATGGAACCGATGAGGCGCCCGTTAAGCTGGATTTTCGGGTCTGCCATATCGTGCCGCCAAGCCCTCAATCCGCGACTCACTGATCGCTTTGCGGAGTTCCTGCATCAGGTCTTGGTAAAATTTCAGATTGTGCCAAGTCAGCAGCATCGCGGCGATGATTTCGCCTGCCTTGACCACATGGTGCAGATAAGCGCGGGAGAAGCGGGTGCAGGCCGGACAGCCGCAGGCGGGATCGAGCGGCCCCGGATCCTCGGCAAAGCGCGCATTGCGAAGGTTCAAGGTCCCTTCAGAGGTAAAGGCCTGGCCATTGCGGCCTGACCGCGTGGGCAACACGCAATCGAACATGTCGATGCCACGCAGCACCGCGCCCACGATGTCGGAAGGCTTGCCCACGCCCATCAGATAGCGGGGCGCACCTTCCGGCAGATGCGGCACGGTCGCGTCCAGGGTCTCGAACATGGCGGCCTGCGGCTCACCCACCGCCAGTCCGCCCACGGCATAGCCATCAAAGCCGATCTCCTGCAGCGCCTCGGCTGAGCGCACGCGCAGATCGGCAAAAGTCCCGCCCTGCACGATGCCGAAACACGCTTTTCCAGGCTGCTCGCCAAAGGCATCCTTGGAGCGTCTGGCCCAGCGCATGGAAAGCGCCATGGATTTCTCGATGGTCGCGTGGGTGGCCGGCAGCGCCGGGCATTCGTCGAACACCATCTGGATGTCGCTGCCCAATAGCCGCTGAATTTCCATGGCGCGCTCGGGCGACAGAAATTCCGCATGGCCGTCAATGTGGGACTGAAACTTGACGCCTTCCTCGCTGATCTTGCGCAAGGCCGACAGCGACATCACCTGAAAGCCGCCGCTGTCGGTCAGGATCGGCCGCTGCCAGTCCATGAATTTGTGCAGGCCGCCCAGGCGCGCGATGCGCTCGGCGCCGGGCCGCAGCATCAGGTGATAGGTGTTGCCCAGAAGAATATCGGCGCCGGTTTCGCGCACGCTATCCGGCAGCATTGCCTTGACGGTTGCGGCCGTGCCCACCGGCATGAAAGCGGGGGTACGGATTTCTCCGCGCGGCGTATGGATCACACCGGCGCGGGCCGCGCCATCCTGGGCCAGACGTTCGAAGCGGAAACTGGTCATGGCCGGCGCAATAGCAGACAGGCATCGCCATAGGAATAGAAGCGATAGCCGGCCGCGATGGCTTGTGTGTAGGCGCGGCGCATCAGATCCAGCCCCATGAAGGCCGCCACCAGCATGAACAGGGTGGAGCGCGGCAGATGGAAATTGGTCAGCATCAGATCGGCGGCGCGAAACGCATAACCGGGGGTGATGAAGATGTCGGTGTCGCCGTCAAAGGGACAGATCACGCCACCTTCGCCCGTCGCGCTTTCCAGGGTGCGCAGGGATGTGCTGCCGACCGCGGCGATACGGCCGCCCCGCGCATGCACCGTATTGAGCCGCGACGCGGTCGCCGCATCCAGCACCGCCCGCTCGGCATGCATGCGATGGTCTGAAGTGTCATCCGCCGTAACCGGCAGAAAGGTGCCGAGCCCAACATGCAGCGTGACCATCTCGCGCGCGATGTCTTTGCGGTCCAGCGCGGCGAACAGGTCCGGCGTGAAATGCAGGCCCGCGGTAGGCGCGGCCACCGACCCTTCCTGGCGCGCAAAAAGAGTCTGATAGTCGGCCCTGTCCTTGTCGTCGGCCTTGCGTTTGCCGGCGATATAGGGCGGCAGGGGCATCTCGCCCGCAGCGGCGATGGCCGCATCCAGCGCGGCGCCCGACAGGGCAAAGCGGATTTCGGCTTCGCCATTTTCGCCCCGGGCCGCCACTTCGGCCGCAAGAGCGCCGAACTGCAGCGCATCGCCGACCGCCAGCTTGCGCGCCGGCCGCGCCAGCACCGAATAGCGGTCAGGGCCCAGGCGCCGGTGCAGCAGGATTTCAATCCGGGCGGGACCGGCCTCGCGCAGCCGCTGGCCGAACAGCCGCGCCGGGATCACCCTGGTGTCGTTCAACAGCAAGGCATCCCCAGCCCGCAGATATTCGTGCAGGTCGCGCACATGTCTGTGCTCGAGCCGGCCATCCGCGTGCACCACCAGCATGCGCGCGGCATCGCGCGGATTGGCGGGCCGGAGCGCAATCCGGTCCTCCGGCAGCTCGAAATCGAACAGGCTGACATCCATGGCGGCGGCCTATAACAGGTCCCCGCCGTGCTTACAGCCTCACAGTTTCAGGCGATGAGCTTGCGGTACAAATGCCACGTCGCGTGGCCCAGCACCGGCACCACCACGATCAGACCGACAAAGGCCAGCACGGTGCCGATCAAAAGCCCGCCGGCCACCACCAGGCCCCACAGCGCCATGGTCACCGGATTGGCCAGCACCGCCCGCACCGAGGTGCCGATGGCGGTATCCAGGCCCGTGTCGCGATCCAGCAGCAGCGGGAAGGACACCACGCTGATCATCATGGCGATCAGCGCGAAGACAAAACCCACGCTCATGCCCATCAGGATCATCTGCTGACCGGGCGGGGTGAAAAGCACCGCGTTCGCGAACACCGAAAGGCTGGGCGCGCGCGGCAGGGCGGGCGCCAGGGTGAACTGGAAGATGACCCAGGCCACCGCCAGCCAGAGCAGGAACGTCGCCACAAGAATTGCGCCCATGGCGGCGATGCCGCCGATGGCCGGCGCCTTGATCACGTCAAACGCGTTGGCCCAGCCGGCTTCGGCGCCCTGTTCGCGCCGGCGGCTCATTTCATAAAGGCCTACCGCGGCCAATGGACCGATGATGGCGAAGCCGGAGGCCAGCGGGAACAGCAGCGGCAACAGATCGGAGCCGAACGCGATCCGCGCCAGCACCAGCCCGATGACGGCATAGGTGGCGCAGAGAAAGAGCACATCACTGCGATAGGCTTCGAAGTCGAAGAAGCCCTGACGCAGCGAGAGCCAGACATCGGACGCGCTGATCTTGCGGATTGCCGGCGCCGGCGAATGCGCCGTGTCCAGCATGTGATCCACGGAACGCCCCATCGCCTGGGCGGCGTGGGCGGCGGAGGCGATCTGGGCCCCACTCCATTCAATGGGGTTACGGATGGTCGCCATGAGGCATCTCCCGTCATTGTGGGGCGCCTTGGCCTGGCGGCAGCGGAGGCAGCCGTCGGTCACGGCAACCCGTGGACCTCTACCAGTCCGGGAAGGATAGCCTGCGGCAGGATGACGCGGAAGACGGAACTTAACGCCGTTTATCCCGCGGCTGCGAGAACAGCCTGGATGACGCGGTCCTGGGTGGGCGGCTCCAGATAGGGATGCATCGGCAGGCTCACCACATGGCCGCTCAGAGCCTCGCTGACGGGCGTGGGGGCCGAAGGGTACCGGCGATAGGCCGGCTGACGCGACAGCGGCACCGGGTAATAGACGGCGGTCGGAACCCCTTTCTCCTTGAGGGCCGCCTGGAAGGCTGCCCGGTCGGGAACCTGGACGGTGTACTGAGCCCAGGTCGAGACGGCGCCCGCAATGACATAGGGCAGCTTGAGGCTGTTGGAGGCTGCGAAGGCCTCGTTGTAGCGGCGGGCCACCGCATTCCGCTTTTCGATCTCGTCGTCAAAAATCTTCAGCTTCTCGATCAGGATCGCGGCCTGGATGGTATCGAGGCGCGAATTCAGTCCCACCATGACATGCTCGTAGCGGTGGGTGCCCTGGCCATGCATGCGCAGCGACAGCAGCTTGTCCTTCAGCGCATCGTCATTGGTAAAGCAGGCGCCGCCATCGCCGTAGCAACCCAGCGGCTTGGCCGGAAAAAAGCTGGTGGCGGCGGCATCGCCGATCGCACCGGCGCGGCGGCCATCCAGCAATCCGCCAAAGCCCTGGGCGGTATCGCAGAGCAGCGTGAGGCCTTCGCGGCGGATAACAGGTTCCAGCAGGCGATAGTCTGCCGGCTGGCCGAACAGATCCACCGGCATCACCACCCTGGGGGTGAGCTTGCCGTCCTTCTTCACAAGCGCGATGGCGGCCTCCAGGCTCGCCGGATCCATATTGAAGCTGTCGGCCAGCACATCGACAAAGACCGGCGAAGCGCCGGCCAGCGCCACCACTTCGGCAGAGGCTGCAAAGGTGAAGGCCGGCACGAACACCGCATCGCCGGGACCGACATCCCAGGCGCGCAGGATCAAGAGCAGCGCATCGGTGCCGTTGGCGCAGCCGATGGCGTGCTTGACGCCGGTCCATTGGGCGATGTCCCGCTCGAACTCGGCGACCTGCGGACCCAGAATCCATTGGCCGCTTTCCACCGCCGCCTTGATAGCGGCATTCAACGGCTCGCCCAGACGGCGGCGCTGGGCCTGAAGATCGATGAAAGGAATGGAATCGGCCACGACAGCTCCGCATGCGACAAGGCAAGGTTCTAGGCCGCAGCCCGGAACCCGTGCCACTCACCAATTGTTGCGCTTTGCTTATTCGGTTTCGATACGCGCTTTCAGGATCTTGTCGGGGGCGCCGGAAATGGCGCCGTTATTGTGTTCGCCACCCTTCTTGATCTTGTCGACATTGTCCATGCCTTCGACCACCTCGCCCCAGACGCTGTACTGGCGGTCCAGCCACGGCGCATCGTCGAAGCAGATATAGAACTGGCTGTTGGCACTGTCGGGATTCTGGGTGCGCGCCGCCGAGACCGTGCCGCGCTTGTGCTTCTCGTTCGAGAATTCCGCCTTCAGGTCCGGCAGGTCCGAGCCGCCCGAACCGGTGCCGGTGGGATCGCCGGACTGGGCCATGAAGCCTGGAATGACGCGATGGAACACCACGCCGTCATAAAAGCCGCTGCCCGCCAGCTCCTTGATGCGCGCCACATGGTTGGGCGCCAGATCGGACCGGAGCTTGATCTTCACGGGACCGTCCTTGAGATCGAGGACGAGATAGTCAGTCATGTTTTCTTTTCCTTGCAGTGTTTGACGAGTGCCTCTGCGACAGCAGGCGTGGTGAACGGGGTGATGTCACCGCCCAGAAGGGCGATTTCCTTTACCAGGCGCGAGGAGATGGCCTGATGGCGCGGATCGGCCATCAGGAAGACCGTTTCGATCTCGCTGGAAAGCCGCTGGTTCATCGCCACCATCTGGAATTCATATTCGAAGTCCGACACCGCGCGCAGGCCGCGGATAATAACGGAAGCGCCGACTTCGGCCGCGAAATGGACCAGCAGGGTGGAGAATGGCGTCACCGCGATGGTGGCATGGCCCGCGGCGACCTTTTCGGCTTCCCGCCTCACCATTTGTACCCGCTCTTCCAGGGTAAAAACGGGATCCTTGGGCGCGTTGGTAGCAACGCCGATCACCAGATGGTCGACCAGCTTGACGGCGCGCTTGATGATATCCAGGTGCCCCAAGGTGATGGGATCGAAGGTGCCTGGATAAAGGCCGGTGAGCTTGCTCATTCGCCGCCGCCGGCATCGGCGATACGCTCCACCGACACCACCTTCTCGCCCTCATCCACCCGGAAGATGGTCACGCCCTGCGCGGCGCGGCCCTGGATGGAAATGCCGGACACCGCGACCCGGATGGTCTGGCCCGCATCGGAGATCAGCATCAGATCGTCGGATTCCTCGACCGGGAAGGAGGCGATGACGGCGCTGTTCTTCTTGCCCATGCCGATGGCGACGATGCCCGAACCGCCGCGGCCGGTGACGCGATATTCGTAGGATGACGTGCGCTTGCCAAAACCGGTCTGCGACATGGTGAGCACGAACTGCTCGCGTGCGCCCAGCGCCGCATAACGCTCCGGCGTCAGGGTCGCTTCCTCGATGCCTTCCTCGACATCTTCTTCCACTTCCACAGGCGCTTCGGCCTCGCCGCTTTCGGCGCGGCGCGCGGCCGAAGCCTGTTTCAGATAGGCGCGCGCCTCCGCGCTGCTGGCGTCGGAATGATACAGCAGCGACAGGCTCACCACCTCATCTGCGGTCGCGAGCTTGATGCCGCGCACGCCGGTGGAATCGCGGCCTTTGAAAACGCGCACATCCCCGACCGGGAAGCGGATGGCTTTGCCGCCGCGGGTGGTGAGCAGGAAGTCTTCCGCATCGGTGCAGGTTGCCACGCCGATGATGCCGTCGCCGGCCGCCAGCTTCATGGCGATCTTGCCGTTCTTGTTCACCTGGGCGAAATCGGAAAGCTGGTTGCGGCGCACATCGCCCGACTTGGTGGCGAAGACCACATTCAGCTTGTCCCATTCCGCTTCGTCTTCCGGCAGCGGCAGAATGGTGGTGATGCGCTCGCCTTCCGCCAGCGGCAGCAGATTGACCATCGCCTTGCCCTTGCCGGCGATACGCGCTTCCGGCAACCGCCAGACCTTGAGCTTGTAGGCCATGCCGGTGGAGGAGAAAAACAACAGCCAGGCGTGGGTTGAGGCGGCGAACAAACTGGTGACGAAATCCTCGTCTCGCGTCGCCATGCCGGCGCGGCCCTTGCCGCCGCGGCCCTGCACTCGGTATTCGGCCAGGGGCGTGCGTTTGATATAGCCATTGTGGGTGACAGTAACCGCCACATCCTCGCGCTCGATCAGCGCCTCGTCTTCCAGCTCGATTTCAGCGTCGATCAGTTCGGTCTTGCGCGGTGTGGCGAATTCGTCGCGGATGGCAGTGAGCTCGTCGCGGATGATCGCCAGCACCCGGCCCCGCGAGGACAGGATGTCCAGATAATCGGCGATGGCCAGGCCCAGCTTCTGGGCCTCGTCATTGATTTCGTCCCGGCCCAGCGCGGTCAGCCGCTGCAGGCGCAGGTCCAGGATCGCCTTGGCCTGTTCTTCCGACAGGCGGATGGTGTTGTCCGCTTCCACGCGATGACGCGGATCGGCGATTAGCGCCACCAGCGGACCGACGTCCCTGGCCGGCCAGGCCCGCGCCATCAACTGCTCGCGCGCGCTCGTGGCATCGGCGGCGCCACGGATCAGCTTGATCACTTCATCGATATTGGCGACGGCGACTGCAAGACCGACCAGGATGTGGCCGCGATCGCGGGCTTTCGACAGGTCATATTTTGTGCGGCGGGTGACGACTTCCTCACGGAAGCCCACAAAAGCGCCCAGCAGCTCCTTGAGGTTCATCTGAACCGGGCGGCCGTCATTCAGCGCCAGCATATTGACGCCAAAGCTCTGCTGCAGGCTCGAGAAACGATAAAGCTGGTTCAGCACGACTTCGCTGGAGGCGTCGCGCTTGAGCTCAATCACCATGCGCATGCCGGACCGGTCGCTTTCATCGCGGATATCGGAAATGCCTTCAATCCGCTTGTCGCGCACCAGCTCGGCGATACGCTCGATCAGCATCGCCTTGTTCACCTGATAGGGCAGCTCGGTGACGATGATGGCGTCGCGGTCCTTGCGGATCTCCTCCACAGCGCAACGCGCCCGCATCAGGATGGAGCCGCGGCCCCGCGCCAGGGCGGCACGGGCATTCTGCTTGCCGATCAGAAGCGCGCCGGTCGGGAAGTCAGGCCCCGGCACGATCTCGGTCAGCCGCTCCAGATTGATGGACGGATCCTCGATATAGGCCAGACACGCATCGATCACCTCGCCCAGATTGTGAGGCGGGATGTTGGTGGCCATGCCCACCGCGATGCCGGACGAACCATTGACGAGCAGGTTGGGAAAGCGCGACGGCAGGACCGACGGCTCTTTCTCGGTGCCGTCGTAATTGTCGCGGAATTCGACCGTATCCTTGTCGATGTCCTCGGTCAGCGCATGGGCGATCTTGGCGCGGCGCACTTCGGTGTAGCGCATGGCCGCCGGCGGATCGCCGTCCACCGAGCCGAAATTGCCCTGGCCGTCGATAAGCGGTGCGCGCATGGAAAAATCCTGCGCCATGCGCACCAGCGCGTCATAGATCGATTGGTCGCCGTGAGGGTGATACTTGCCGATGACATCGCCGACCACGCGGGCGGATTTGCGATAGCCCTTGTTCCAGTCATAGCCATTCTCGTGCATCGAATAGAGAATGCGCCGGTGCACGGGCTTGAGACCGTCGCGTGCGTCAGGCAGCGCGCGCTGCACGATCACGCTCATGGCGTAATCGAGATAGGAACGCTTCAGCTCGTCTTCGACCGCGATGGTGTGGGCCGGATTTCCGCCTTCAGGCGGGAGAATTGTATCGGGCCCGTCACTCATGAAAAATTTCGCTCAAAAGAGGCCCTCGGAGGCGAGGCGGAATCGCCGCCTGGAACAGGCGCCTTTCCTAGCATTTTGACTGTGCGGAAACCAGCAAATTAGCCCAACATAACCGATTGAATTAGGTGGCTAATTTCCCCGTTTCTGCAGGGCGGAAAGCTCCGTATGCACCCGGTCCATGTCATAGGCATACATCACCCGTTCATGGCCCTCGTCCTTGTAGCCGAACGTGACGCCGATCAGCCGTCCAGCGGCATTCAAAACAGGCCCGCCGGAGAAGCCCGGACCGGCATTGCCGGCAAAGGTGAAATAGGCCGGCGCGGCGCAATGCGCACAGGTCTGGATGGCGCGCACCGTCCCGTGCGCGATGCGCAGCTCGCGATCGGCGCCCTGTCCGTACGCTGTCACCGCCTCGCCGATGACGGGCTTGGCCGTCTCCGGCGCCGCCTGGCGAGCGGTGCGGAAAAACAGGAGGTCATAGTCGGACCGGACGCCGAACACACTTCTCTGGTTCAGCAGGTTCTTGTTATGCGCATTGGTCACAGCGATGCCGGGCGCGATCACCACCGCGGCGCCGACAGCCGAATCCAACCCCAGATGTACGCGGCCATAAAGCGGTACATAAGCGGCTGCGATGCCCGGTTCCGGAATCGCAGTGGCCGGCGCGCCTGAGGAATGAGCGCACGCGGCAAGCATCAGAGAAACGAAGAGGCCGGCGAAACTAGAACGGGATTTCGTCATCCATCTCGTCGCGCTGGAAACTGGCCGGAGCCTCGCTGGCGCCACGGCCGCCGCCGCCACCACCACCGCCTTCACCGCCGCGGCCGTCCAGCATGGTCAGTTCACCGCGGAAATTCTGCAGCACCACTTCGGTGGAGTATTTCTCCTGCCCATCCTTGTCCGTCCATTTGCGGGTCTGGAGCTGGCCTTCGACATAGACCTTGGAGCCCTTGCGAAGATATTTCTCCGCCACATCCGCCAGGTTTTTGTTGAAGATCACCACCCGATGCCACTCAGTCTTCTCTTTGCGCTCGCCGCTGGCCTTGTCGCGCCAGCTTTCGGAAGTCGCCACGGACAGGTTCACCACCGGCTCTCCACTGGTCATGCGGCGGACCTCCGGGTCCTTGCCCAGATTGCCGACCAGAATCACCTTGTTGACGCTACCTGCCATGCTCTTCTCCATTAACCGGCGGCGACGTTAGACAGCCGCGTCTGCCCGCGCCATCTCGCGCTTTCGCTTATCCACCTCCATAGCATCGTTCCTATTTTGTTCCAATAGGCTTTCCCATAGCTTTGGGCCGGCTTTTCCCCGATAAGGCACTGACGACGCGGGCGAAAGCTGGGCATGCCCTTCAATTCCTATCCTTATTTCGTCTTCCTGGCCGTCGCGGTGCTGGGTTTCCGGCTGTTGGAGAAGAACGCGCTGACCACGCGCCGCGTGTTCCTGCTCCTGGCCTCTTACGCTTTCTATGCCTGGTGGCGGGCGGACTTTCTGCTGCTGCTGGCGGGCTCGACCCTGGTCAATTACGCCCTGGGGCGGGAGATCGAGCAGCGCCGGCGGAGGCTGAAAGATCGGCGCGGGTTCCTGATCGCCGGCCTGGTCTTCAACCTGGGCCTGATCGCCGCTTTCAAATACGGCACCCTGTTCGTCTCCACCACCAATGACGTTCTCGGCATCGGCCTGCCGGTGCCTCACTGGTTCCTGCCGCTGGCGATCAGCTTCTTCACCTTCGAGCAGATCAGCTATCTGGTGGACGCCGATGCCGGCAAGACCGCGAACTACACCTTGCTGGATTACGCCCTGTTCGTGGCCTACTTCCCGCATCTGATCGCAGGCCCGATCGTGCGCCACGGCGACCTGATCCCGCAATTTCGCCAGACCCGTGCCGCCAATGACGATCTCGCCACCGGCATCACGCTTTTCACCATCGGCCTCGCCAAGAAAAGCCTGATCGCCGACAATCTGGCGCCGTTCGCCGATGCCATCTTCAATGCCGCGGGGCGTGGGCAGGCGCTGGGGCCGACGGACGGCTGGCTGGGCACATTGTTCTTCGCCTTCCAGATTTATTTCGATTTTTCGGCCTATTCCGACATGGCGCTGGGCTCGTCGGTGATGCTGGGCATCCGCCTGCCGGTGAACTTCCATTCGCCCTACAAGGCCGCCAGCATCATCGAGTTCTGGCGGCGCTGGCATATTTCGCTGTCGGCTTTCCTGCGCGACTATCTGTACATTCCGCTGGGCGGCAACCGCCATGGTCGGGGGCGGCGCTATCTCAATCTCTTCATCGCCATGCTGCTGGGCGGCCTCTGGCACGGCGCCAACTGGACCTTCATGCTGTGGGGCGGACTGCACGGCTTCTATCTTTCCGTGAACCACGCCTTCCGCCGCGTCCTGCGCGGCCGCGACGTGCCGCGCGCCTGGGCGCTGCCGCTGCATGTGGCATCGGTGGCGCTGACCTTTGCCGCCACCAGCCTTGCCTGGATCGTCTTTCGCGCGCCCACCCTTGCCGCCGCGCGCAATGTCGCCGGCGGATTGGTGGGCCTGGGCAATAGCCACGTCGTGAGCTTTTCGCCGCTGGCGGCGGTCGCGCTGCTGCTCTTGTTGGTCGTGGTCTGGTTCATGCCCAACAGCATGGAGCTGATGTGGCGCTATCGTCCGGCCCTGCCTTCGCCTTATCCCGATCAGCCGGTCGAGCCGGCAGGGCGGCTTTCCTGGGCGCCGACACCACTCAACGCCGCGGCTTATGGCCTGGTTTGCATCCTGTCGGTGCTGGCGCTGTCCAACCTCAAACCTTTCATCTATTTCCAGTTCTGATGGAAAAGCGCGCTCATATGGAGAAGACGGGCTACGCCGCCTGGTTTCTGGCCACGGTGCTGGCAACCGTGGCGACGCTGGCCGGATTCAACGCCGCCGCAGGCGCTTACATTCTCCGTCATCCGGCCGGCGCCAGCGTCCAGACCCTGTCAGGCTTTGAGCGCGCACTGAAACCGGTCTGGCTCGCCCAGTTGAAACCGCAGCTTGTCTTCGTCGGCTCCAGCCGGGTGCGCGACGGCTTCGATCCCAGCCTGATCGATCCGGCGCTCGGCGTGCGCAGCTTCAATTACGGCGCCTCCAGCATGACGCCCTATGAAGCGCGCCGCTTTGTCCAGGATGCGCTGGCCCAGCCCTCGGTGAAACAAGTCGTCGTCGCGCTCGACGCCTTCACCGGCGACGGCGGACCCGGCCAGGCTCTGCCCAGCTTTGACGAAACCCGTCTGGCGGTGACGCCGGAGGGTGCGCCCACGCCTCGCCGGTCCTTGTGGCTTTTCACTACCCGTTTCCTCAGCGGCGGCGCGCTTGGGATGAACGCGCTGAGCGCCTGGACGCTTTGGCAACTCAAACCGGGCCAGGCCGCCGCCGACCGGCCCGACCTGTTCAACGCCTACGGCCATATGAGCGAAGCGGTGATGCGGCGCGACCTCACCTATCGCCGGGCACGGGTGATGCGGATGGAAAAAGGCGCAAACCGCGAATTCACCACCATGCTAGGCGCAGCCTGTCATGCACACGCTTCGCTGGTGTTGTTCTTTCCGCCCGACAATATGGCGATCGTGGCCCGCTACCGCGACGGCGATGCCGCCGGTTTGGACGCCTTCAAGGAAAGTGTGCGTCTGGCCGTCGCGCGCCAGAACGGCGGCTGCCCCAACAAGGTGGCGCTGTTCGATTTCATGGCGCCCAATCCATTGACCTTGGAAGGCCTGATCAACGGACAAAGCGCCGATTATGTGGATCTGGTGCACTTCCGCCCGCCTGCGGGGCTTTGGTTGCTCCGGCAGATGGGCGTGCGAGGTCTCTGAAGCTCAGCCCGTGGTGGTGGGTGCGGCGCAGGCCGTCGTGCAGCTCTGGTTGTCGCTGGTTGCTGTCGCAATAACCACGGCGGCGACCGTCACCAGGACCGCGCCGCCGATCCAAACCAGCTTGGAAACATGCTGCGCCTGCTGCACACCGCCCGGCTTGCCAGGGGCAAGCATCGTACCGTCCGCCGCCATGGCCTGAGACCCTGTCAGGAGCGCCGCCATTGCCGCCGCGGTCATCGCCGTCCTGAACTTCGTCATCTCGGTGTCCCCTAAAATCTTGTTTCGCTTGACCGATTCATGCGGCCTATTACGGCGTTATTACGACGCATCCCGGCATTTTTGCAAATGAACAATCATAAGCGTCAGCATCTGTGTTCTCTTTTTGTTTCATCCGCGGGCGAGAAAGGCTAAGAACGGGCTATGGAGTCGCTCCACCAGATTCTGGCCCCGTCCCGTCTCACCAGCATCGTGGATGTGGGGGCCAATCCCATTGATGGCGATCCGCCCTACAAGGCGATGCTGGCGGCCGGCCTCGCCGAGGTGATCGGCTTTGAGCCGCAAGCCGAGGCGCTGGCGCGGCTGGAAGAGAAGAAGGGCCCCAAGGAACGCTATCTGCCCTATGCGCTGGGCGACGGAACTCCGGCCATGCTGAACATCTGCGAGCTGGAGGGCATGACAAGCCTTCTGGTTCCGGAGCCCAGGCATCTGGCGCTTTTCAATTTATTTCCTATATGGGGAAAAGTGAAAAACCAGATCCCGGTGGAAACCAGAAAACTGGATGACATCGCCGAGATCGCGCGAATGGATTTCCTCAAGATGGATGTGCAGGGTTCCGAGCGGGAAGTGCTGTCCCATGGCCGTAGCCGACTGAAGGACGCGGTGGTGGTGCAGACCGAGGTTTCCTTTGTTCCGCTGTACCAGAACCAGCCGGTGTTCGGAGAAATCGACCTGATGCTGCGCCGGGAAGGCTTCATTCCCCATTGCGTCACCGGCACCAAGATCTGGCCGATTGCGCCCATGACGGTCGGGGACCAACCCAATCGCGGCATCCGCCAGCTACTGGAGACCGACATGGTCTATGTCCGCGATTTCAGCCGGCCGGAGAATATGGACGCGGAGCAGTGGAAGCAGCTCGCCATGGTGGCGCATCACTGCTACGGCTCCTATGACCTGGTGCTGAAAGCCATCGTTACCCTGATCCAGATGGGCGCCCTGCCGGACGATGCCGGCAAACGCTATCTCGCCACCCTGCCCGCTCCCCGGAAATCCAACTGATGCTGAAGAATATTTCGATCCGCGGCGCCCGCGAACACAATTTGAAGAATATCGATGTCGAGATTCCGCGCGATACCCTGACAGTGCTGACGGGCCTTTCCGGCTCGGGCAAATCCTCGCTGGCCTTCGACACCATCTATGCCGAGGGCCAGCGCCGCTATGTGGAATCGCTGTCGGCCTATGCGCGCCAGTTCCTGGAGCTGATGCAGAAGCCGGATGTGGACCATATCGAAGGCCTGTCGCCGGCCATCTCCATCGAGCAGAAGACAACCTCTAAAAATCCCCGCTCCACCGTCGGCACGGTGACGGAAATCTACGACTATCTCCGCCTGTTGTTCGCGCGGGTGGGCGTGCCCTATTCCCCGGCCACCGGCCTTCCGATCGAAAGCCAGACCGTCAGCCAGATGGCCGATCGCATCCTGGCGCTGCCCGAAGGCACGCGACTTTATCTGCTGGCGCCCATCGTGCGTGGCCGCAAGGGCGAATACAGGAAGGAGCTGGCCGAGCTGCAGAAGAAAGGCTTCCTGCGCGCCAAGGTGGACGGCAAGTTTTATGACATCGGCGCCACGCCGGCGCTGGACAAGAAACTCAAGCACGACATCGAGATCGTGGTGGACCGCATCGTGGTCAAACCCGATATCGGCAACCGGCTGCCAGATTCCATCGAGACCGCGCTGAACCTGGCGGATGGCCTGCTGGTCGTGGAATTCGCCGACGAGAAGGAAAAGGACGGCAAGCCGCGGCAGATTCTGCTGTCGTCCAAATTCGCCTGCCCGGTTTCCGGCTTCACCATTCCGGAGATCGAGCCGCGCCTCTTCTCCTTCAACAACCCTCACGGCGCCTGTCCGGAATGCGACGGCCTGGGGGTGCAGAATTATTTCGACGAGGCGCTGGTGGTGCCCGACGAGACCCTGACTCTGAAGAAGGGCGCCATCGCGCCCTGGGCCAAATCCTCCTCGCCCTATTACCTGCAGACGCTCGAGGCGCTGGCGCGGCATTACAAATTCTCGATGAACGAACCCTGGGAGGACCTGCCCAAGAAGGTGCGCGAGATCATCCTGCATGGTTCGGGCGATGAGGTAATCAAGTTCACCTATGACGACGGCATGCGCCGCTATGATACCAAGAAGGAATTCGAAGGCGTCATCCCCAACATGGACCGGCGCTACGGCGAGACCGACAGCGCCTGGATTCAGGAAGAGCTGGAACGCTTCCAGTCCGAAGCGCCGTGCGAAGTGTGCAATGGCTATCGCCTCAAGCCGGAAGCGCTGTCGGTCAAGATCGGCGGCCTGCATGTCGGTCAGGTTTGCGAGCAGTCCATCCGCGACGCCGACGGCTGGTTCCGCGACATCGACAAGAAGTTGAACAAGCAGCAGCAGGAAATCGCCATCCGCATTCTGAAGGAAATCCGGGCGCGGCTGAAATTCCTCAACAATGTCGGGCTGGATTATCTCACCCTGGCGCGCGCCTCCGGCACACTGTCGGGCGGCGAAAGCCAGCGCATTCGCCTGGCCTCCCAGATCGGCTCGGGCCTGACCGGCGTGCTTTATGTGCTGGACGAGCCCAGCATCGGCCTGCACCAGCGCGACAATGCCAAGCTCCTGGAATCGCTCAAGGGCCTGCGCGACATGGGCAACACCGTGCTGGTGGTGGAGCATGACGAGGACGCCATCCGCCAGGCCGACCATGTCATCGACATGGGCCCAGGCGCCGGCGTTCATGGCGGCGAGATCATCGCCGAAGGCACCCCAGCCGCGATCATCGCCAGCAAGAAAAGCCTGACCGGCAAATATCTCAGCGGCACGGAGTTCATTCCCATTCCCGCCGTCCGCCGCAAAGCCATGCACAATCGCTGGCTCAAGGTGATCGGCGCGCGCGGCAACAATCTCAAGAATGTCAGCGCCCAGATTCCGCTGGGCACCCTGACCTGCATCACTGGCGTCTCGGGCGGCGGCAAATCCACCCTGACCATCGAGACGCTTTACAAGGCCGCGGCGCGCAAACTGTCCCAGGCGCGCGAGCATCCGGCGCCGCATGACCGCATCGAGGGCCTCGAATTCCTGGACAAGGTCATCGACATCGACCAGAGCCCGATCGGCCGCACCCCGCGCTCCAACCCCGCCACCTATACCGGCGCCTTCACCCCGATCCGCGACTGGTTCACCGAACTGCCGGAGGCCAAGGCCCGCGGCTATGCGCCGGGCCGCTTCAGCTTCAACGTCAAGGGCGGCCGCTGCGAAGCCTGCCAGGGCGACGGCGTCATCCAGATCGAGATGCACTTCCTGCCCGACGTCTATGTCCAGTGCGATGT
>Ga0070665_100000430_pt1 | contig 61209 bp, 46 predicted proteins | sample KBSS13metaG_FD_65862 | JGI IMG/M metagenome (GOLD analysis project Ga0070665, IMG submission 65862) | Switchgrass rhizosphere microbial communities from Kellogg Biological Station, Michigan, USA - KBS S1-3 metaG | ecosystem: Host-associated > Plants > Roots > Rhizosphere > Soil ... | reverse complement strand
CCGCGTCTCGGTCTCGCCGGCGGTGGCGACGCCGTCGGTGACGAGAAGGACCCGGGGGAACTTGCGGCCGTTGCGGGGCAGGCGGTCGCCGAGCCAGGCGAGCGCGCTCTGGAGATCGGAAGCGCCCAGGGGCCGGCGGGCTTCGAGGCGCTGGAGCTCCTCCTCGCCGAAGCCGGAAGCCGGGCCTTCGAAGATCGGCGCCACCTCCTGGTCGAAGGCGGCGACGCCGATCACCGTCGAGCCGCCGGCGCCGGCGCGCAGGCCGGCGATCAGCTCGCCGATCCGGCGCACCTGGGTGGCGTAGCCCAGGGCGCGCGAGGCGCTGGAATCGACCAGTACGTAGAGGCCGGCGATCTCCTGCGCCACGGGGTCGACGGGGGCGGCGACGCGCACCACGGCGAGGTTCCCCTGGCGCAGGCCGGTGCGGGTGGCGGCGCTTCCTTGAGCGATCTCGAAGTCCCGGTCGGGGGTCCAGGACTGTTTGTGTAACTCGACGACGCGGCGGTCGCTGACCTCGCCGCCGAGATTGCTAGCCGCGGCGTCGCTCTTCGTCTGCCCGCCGAGGAGCACGCGGACGTCGAGCTGGCCGACCTTGGAGAGCCCGAGGAGGGGGAGGACGTAGGGCTCGTCGGCGCGCGCCATGGCGTGCGAGTAGGAGACGATCAGCTCCTTGCGCCCGCGGGCCGGGATCGGGAAGACGCGGGCCGAGAACTCGTTGCCCGCCTCCTGCTCGAGCAGGGCGGGGTCCTGCCGGCGGTGGAGGTAGTCCTCGTAGACCTGGCGGGCGCGCTGGCGCTCCACCACCTCCCCCTCCTGCCAGGCGCCGTCGATCTTCATCGCGAAGCGGCTGAGCGCCGCGCCGGGCGGCAGGGCGATGCGGAAGCGCCCCTCGATCGTCTCGTTGCGCGGGTTGTCGAAGGTCAGGTGCAGCTCGGTGAAGGCAAGCGGGGGCTCGAGAACGCCGTTGGCCTCGAGCGCGACCAGGGCCAGGCCGGTGCCGTCCGACGCGGTGAGGCCGATCGGCGCCGCCGGCTCGGCCTCGCGATCATCGGCCGCCGCGCTCTTCGCGAACCGGAAGGACGCGGGCTGGAACGTGGACGCCTGGAACGTGGTGGAGCTTACGCTGGACTGGGTATCGCGAGGGCTCGCCGCGCCGAGGGTGAGGCTGGCGGTGATTCCGGCGGCGACGAGGGTCAGCAGGCCGAGAGTCGTGACGGTGCGTGGCATGGGGTGTTTCCTCCCCAGGGGGATGTGGGCGGTCCCGGTCTTGGGCCGCTTATCCCGTTAGACACGCGGGGTGGCGAAAACGTGCCCGGGCGCTTCTGCCTCACCCCGGCCGGCGACCGTAGGCGGTCTCGCGGTCGAGCACTTCCAGGGTCTTGTAGTAGAGGGCGTCGGCCTCTTCGCGGCTGTTGCCGATGGCGGTGAGGCCGAGCTTGCCGAACTCGGAGACGGCGCCGATCAGGTGGAAGAGAACGCCGGAGTCGGTGCTGTGGCTGTAATGGAGGTGGTTCTCGGTGAGGATGTCGATCACGTCCTCGGGGAGCAGGCCGCGGTAGGCGTCGGAGCGCAGGTTGTCGGTCGCCCGGTAGTACTTGGCGAGGCCGGCAGGGGAGTAGAAGAGGCCGGTCTCGCGGTTGAGCGTGCCGCCGGTCAGAAACTGGAGCGCCAGGTAGGGGTGGGTGGTGCCGCCCATGCGCAGGTTGATCTCCAGCGCCGCCATGTTCCATTCCTCGGCCGGATCGTTGCGCCAGAGCAGGAAATCGATCGCGAAGCGGCTGACCACGCCCTGGGGCGCGAGGACCTCGCCGATCCGCATCGCGGCTTCCAGGATGCGCTGCCGGTAGTCCTCGCGGGCCGGGAAGCTGCAGCCGAGGAAGACCTGATCGCTGGGGCCGCCGAGGATCTGGTCGTGGGTGGAGATCGGCAGCACCTGGCCGATCGGGCTGATGCGCAGTTGCGCGCTCGGCGACACCTTCTCGGGCGCCTCGATGAACTCCTCGACGATGCCGCCCATGCGGCTGAACTTGTCGCAGTAGCTGTCGAAGGTCTCCTCGGGCACCGGCAGCTCGATGCGGTGCAGGGCTTCCCGGATCGCCGCCCGGCTCTCCGCCTCCGGATAGCGGAAGATGGCGTTCCCCTCGCCCGAGAAGCTGTCGTTGAGCTTGACGACGGCGCGCCGCAGCCCGGGCCGCCGCGCCGCCAGCTCGATCAGCGACTCCTCGATGTCGTCCTTGCTCTGGAGATCCTCGAACCCTTCCGGCATGGCGACGCCGGCCTCGCGGAAGGTCTTGCGGCTGCCCGACTTGGTGCCGAGGAGGGCGAGATCGGGATCGGCGCCGTTGAGCGGGATGCCGAGCAGGACGGCGAGCTTGCGCTCGAGCGGCGTCGAGTTGAAGACGGTGAGGTAGGCGCGCGAGCGGTCCTGGATCCCCTCGCGGATGCGCTCGATCAGCCGCGGGCGCTCGAGGATCTTCTCGGTCAGCGAGCGCGGCGAGGCGTCGTAGGCGCAGAGCAGCGTCAGGCGCGCCCGGGCGTGGCTCGCGGGGATGCCGGCGAGGAGCTGGAAGTAGTAGTCCAGGATCATCGGGTGCACCGGCTGCGAGGTGACGTAGACGACGCGCGCCCGCGGATTGCGCAGCCGGATCAGGAGAAAGAGCAGCCGCTCTTCGTAGAAGCTGGCGCCGGCGAGCTTGCGCAGCTCGCTCTGGTCCAGCGTCATCGACGGCACGACCACCGAGGTGTGCGCCGTCTCGTCCTGCATGGTGAGGGCGTTCCAGACCTCGAGCAGCTTCGGCTTGAGGATCTGGAACTCCGCCATCTCGCCCTCGGAGGTGAGATCGATGGGGAAGGGGGGCTGTGGGATCACGGTCGGTTTCGCCTCAACGGATCTCGAGCACCGGCAGGAGGGGCGCCACCGGCACCGCCGAGCCCAGGGCCACCTGATCCTCGTGCAGGTTGACGCCGAGGCCGAGCGACTCGGCCCGCAGCCGCACCTGGCGCTGGAGATGGAAGCGCAGCGGCCGCAGCAGAGTGTAGTCCGAGGTGAGCTGGAGCAGGTGCTCGGAGCTCTCGCCCGGGTAGCTGCGGGTGAGGATCTCCCGCCGCTCGGCCACCCACTGCGCGCTCACCTCGCCGCGCTCGAGCTTCTGCTCGAGGATGGCGATCTGCCCGGCGCGGTTGACGATCTCCGGATGATGGTTGACGCCGAACACGCGCGGCATCAGGCCGCCGGCGTCGCGCGCGAACTCGATCATGGTGATGGCGTCGCCGCGCGGGCCGCCGACGCCCAGCGTCTCCCAGCCGACGGGCAGGGTGCCCACCGGGAAGGCCTCGTGGCTGGGGACCAGGTCGAAGAGCCGGTTGTCGAGCACGCGCAGGCGGCGGTCCGCGGCGAGCTCCTCGCTGAAGCGGCGGAACCAGGGGTGCTCGAGGGCCGCCGGGTCGAGCACGTTCTCCAGCACGCCGGTGCTCTTGCCCCCCTTCGCGGAGCCGCGCAGCACCGGGTAGGCCAGCCCCGACCAGTGGCACATCACGCCGAAGGTGTGGCAGACGGCGAGCAGCGCCGCGTTCTCGTCGGCGACGATGCCGTCGAAGAGCTGGAACAGCGGCGCCTGCCAGGAGGGGTCCTCCTGGACGCCCTGGCTGAACTCCGAGACGCCGTCGTTCTGGTAGGGATCGATGTGCCCCGGGCCGCCGGTGCCGAGGTAGATGGAGAAGCGCCGGCCCGGAAGCTCGGGGATCATGCCGCCGCGCCGCACGTCGAAGGAGAGCGCGCGCACCCGGATGCCGGTCTCCTCGGCCACCGGCAGCAGGCCGCAGGCGATGTCGAGCAGGGCATGGATCAGGCAGTCGTGGCCGAGGTTCGGCCAGCCGTGGTTCATGTCGAGCACCGCGACGTCGACGATCCGCGGGTCGGCGGCGGGGAGCTGCTCCGGGCGCTCGACGCGGACGTACTCGAAGGCGCCGCACGGCGCGTCCGAGGGGTGGTCGTGGCCACAGAACTGGGAGCTCCCGGGGAGCTTGTGACGGCAGAGAAAGGGCATGGTTCTTCAATCTCGCGGGCGCGTGCCCGTTGGGGTAAAAACGGAATGCAACTCTGACGCCCACGCGCCGCGTCGATCGTTGGATTCGGATACCGTCATGTCGTGAGGGGAGAGTACCGGAAGTCCGGGGGGGCGGTCTACAGGCATCGTTCATGCGCCATTCTCTATAAATCGTCCCGGTCCGGGGCCGCTGAAGCACTTGCCAAAGTAGGGGCAAGTCTGCCCCCGCGGATGAAAGGAGAAATCCATGCACAAGAACCCCGAAAGGAAACCGCAGGCCCTGTCTCTCGAGGTCGAGGCGCTCGAGCAGTCCTGCAACCCGGGCTGCGGCTCGTCGACCACCAGCAACAAGTGCACCTGTCCGATCTCGATCTCGACGACGGGCAGCCTGTTCACGGCCACGGCGACCAGCTAAAAACCGGGCACGGACGAACACGGACGAACACGGACGGACAGGGACGAACAAGGGGCCCGCCGTCCTTGTTTGTCCGTGCCTGTCCCTGTTCGTCCGTGTTCTTTTCCGCGCCCCCGGAGCGACAACTTGAACGACCAGCGCTGCCTCTTCACCCTGCTCTACGCCCCTCGCGAGCAGCACGAGCGGATCCTCGCCGACTTCGCGACGCCGATCGCGCGCGACCTGCGCGGCTCCCCTGAGCTCCACTCCCTGTTCTTCGCCCGCTACAACGTGCCGAGCTGGCAGGTACGCTTCCGTGTCCTCGGGGAGCCGGAGTGGATCGCCGGGCCGGTGCGCGAGCGGGTCGAGCGGGAGCTCGGGCCCCTCCAGGCCGCGGGCGCCGTCGAGAGGATCGAGTTCGCCGAATACGACCGCGAGCTCGAGCGCTACGGCGGCGAGGAGGGGATGGCCCTGGCCGAGAAGCTCTTCCTGCACGATTCGCTGGCCTGTCTCGACCTGATGGCGGCCGAGCGCCAGGGGCTGCTCGCCAAGACGCGCCGCGAGTGGTCGCTGCTGATGACCGAGGGGCTGCTCGACCTGCTCCGCTTCGACCGCGCGCAGCGCCTCGCCTTCTACGCGGTCGGCTTCCGGTGGACGAGCGAGATGGGGGCCTGGAAGGAGGCCGAGCTGGAGACGGTCGAGAAGCATTACCAGACGCTGAAGCCGGGCCTTCAGGACCTTTTCACCGGCGAGCAGAGCCATCATCCCGAGCTGCTCTGGGGGGGCGAGGAGCCGGCGCGGATCGCCCGGGAGTGCCTGGCGGCGAGCGCGCCGATCGTCGACGCGATCCTCGAGGGGCATGCCGCCGGGCGCATCCACCAGGACCTGGCCGAGCTCTCCTGGTCCTACGCCCACATGCACTGCAACCGCCTGGGGATCGATCCCACCCCCGAGGCCCTGCTGCGCTACTTCATGTACCGGCTGGTCGAGGACGGCGGGGGCCCCGCCTGAGCGCCCGGCTCGCGCTGCTGCGGATCGCCGCGTTCCCCTTCGAGACCCTGGCGCCGCTCGCCGCTCCCGAGGCCCTGGCGCGGCTGGCTCTCGCTCTGGAGCTCGAGGACCGGCTCGACGCCGAGGTGGCGGGGCTCACCGACGCCCTCTACGCGGCGGCGGGGGAGCCGCCGGGCGAGGACCCGGAGGCGGCGCGCGAGAGATTGGCGGTGATCGCTCTGCGGCGGGCGCTCCACAACCGGCGGCGGGTCTCCGCGGCGCAACTCGCGGCGGCGCGGCCGGCGCTCCCCTCGGAGCTGTTCGCCGCCATCGCGGAGCACCTCGCCGGCAGGAGTCAGCACGCGGATCTGCTGGCCGGGTACGAGCGCGCGTATGACCGGGATCTCCTGCGGTCGCGGCGCGCCCTGCTCACGCTGGCCGGCGATCCTGCCTTTCAGGAGGGGATGCGGCTGGTCAGCCGCTCCCTGCTCGAGCGGCTGCGGGCGCTGGCGAAGATGGACCCCGGCCGCTGGCGGCACGACGAGCGCCACGCCGCGGCCAAGCTCGCGGCCTACGCCGGCCGCTTCGCCACCAAGACGAGCCCCAACGCGGTCTTCTGCGCCACCGCCCTGGCCTGGATCGGCGGCGAGGAGGCGCGAGTGGAAAGCGGCCGGCCGGCGCGGCTCGACGTGCTGCTCTCGGTCGCCGAGGCGCGCAAGGTCGCGGCCTGCGCCGGGGCCGAACGCGCCGCCTGGCCGGCGATCGTGCCGCGCCCCAACCCGACGTTGCGCCGGCAGGATGGCGGCGCCTGGATCTTCTGGCGCCCCACCACGCCGCGCCAGGAGAGCGATCTGGAGGTACTCTCGCGCACCCCGGCGCAGCCGGTCCTCGATCTCTTCTTCGAGGAGGCGGCGAAGGGCCTCGCCGTCCCCGAGCTGCTGGCCGCGGTCGCCGGGCGCTATGGGATCGAGGTGGACGAGCTTACCCCCTTCTTCGAAAAGCTGGTCGACTCCGGCATCCTGATCGCCGAGATCGAGCCCTCCTACAACGCCCGCCGCCCCCTCGCCTTCCTGGCGGCGGCGATGCGGAGCGCCGGTTGTGACGCGCCGTGGCTGCCGGAGATCGAGGCGGTCGAGCGCGAGGTGGCGGCCCTGCCCGCCCTGGCGCCCGGGGAGCGGATCGCCGCCCTGGACCGCCTGGAGGCGCGGATCGCGCCGCTGCCGCGCGTCCACCCGCTCAAGGGGGACGATCTGTTCCGGGTGGACATGGCCTCCGGCGTCGAGATCACCTTGCCGGAGCGCGTGCAGGCCGACCTGGAGATCCCGCTGCGCCGCTGCGCGCGCCTCTTCGCCGGCCTCTACCCCGAGCTGGCCTTCCGCGAGGCCTGGGCGCGACGCTTCCTGTCGCGCCATCCGGCGGATACGGACGTCCCGCTCCTCGACCTCTACCATGGCCTGTTCGAGCCCGAGACGCAGGATCAGAGGCCGGACGCCTTCCCCCCGGCGCCCCCCGGCGCCACCGAGGCCGGAGCGGTCTTCGCGCGGACGCGGGATTTCTTCGCGGCGCGCGCCGAGGCCGGGGAGGATGAGGTCGAGATCTCCGAGGCGGACTGGGACGAGCTGCTGGACGGCCTCCCCCCCGAGCCGGTCTGGTCGGCGGGCGCCCTCTTCCAGATCGCCGCCCGGAATCCCGAAGAGATCGCAGCCGGCAACTACCGCATCGTCCTCAACGGCCTCTTCGGCGCTGGGATCGCGCTCGCCCGCTTCGCCCATCTCCACGGCGAGGATCTCATTGCCCGGGAGGTCTTGCGGAGCTGGCGGCCGCTGGAGCGGGAAGGGGCGGTGCTCGCCGAGGTCACCTACAACCACCTCGGCCGGAGCGCCAACGCCGGCCTGCGCCCGAGCCTCTTCCGTCACGAGATCGAGCTGCCGGGAATGCGGGCGAGCCCGGGCGCCGAGGTGATCCATCTGCGCGACATGAACGTGCGCTGGGATTCGGGAGCGGGAAGGTTCGTGCTGCGCCGGCAGCCGGACGGGATCGAGGTGGTGCCGGTGATCAGTAGCGGAGTCAGTCCGGAGGGGTTCATCTCCTTCCTGGTCGAGATCGGCCGCCAGGGCTTGCAGCCGCTCTCCTGGTTCCCCGGCTTCGAAGTCCCCGGGATCGCCCGCTGGCCGCGTTTCACCAGCGGCCGGCTGGTGCTCTTCCGCCGCCGCTGGATCGTCCCTCCGGGCGAGCTCCCCGAGGCGGCGGACGCCGCTCTCTTCGCCGGCGTGGCGCGCTGGCGGCGCAAGCACGGCATCCCCCGCCACGTCTTCCTCCACACCGCGGCCGATCCCAAGCCCTTCCACGCCGATCTCGATTCGCCGCTCGCGGTGGACCTGCTGCGCCGCGCGGTTTCCGGAGACACCACCCTGCACGTGGTGGAGATGCTCCCCGCACCCGAAGAGATGTGGGTCCGGGACGAGCGGGGGAGCTACGCCACCGAGCTGCTGCTCCAGCTCAGCGGCGGAAAAGCCAAACCAAGGACGTAAAGGACGACAAGGACTGCAAGGACAGAAACCGGTTTTTCGGCAGCCTGCCTTCTTGTTCTTGTCGTCCTTGCAGTCCTTGCAGTCCTTTACGTCCTTGGCTTTTGCCTCAGTGCATCGAAACCGGAGCCGCCGCCTTCCCACCCCGCTTGAACAGCAGCAGCAGTGGAATGCAGAGCAGAAAGAAAATCCCCACCACCCGGAAGGCGTCCATGTAGGTGAGCAGGTAGGTCTGCTTGAGCACCGCTCCCTCCAGGGCGCCGTAGGCCTGTTGCTGGGCCTGGTAGAGGTCCGATCCTTTCGCCACCAGCCCACCGGTGATCGCCGCCAGGCGTTCCCGCACGGCGGTGTCGTAGATCGACATGTGCGCGAGCAGGTTGTTGCGGTGCGTCCACGAGCGCTTCTGGATGAACGTGGTCACCAGGGCGATACCGAAGGAGCCTCCGAGCTGGCGCATCATGTTGGTGAGCCCGGCCCCCTGGGGGATGTCCTTGCCGCGCAGCCCCGAGAGCGCCATCGTGGTCAGCGGCACGAACAGCAGCCCGAGGCCGACGCCGCGCCAGACCAGCGGCCAGAAGAAATCGTGGCGCCCCGAGCTCAGCGTCGAGTGGCTGAGCATGAAGGTGAAGAGGAAGAAGCAGATGAACCCCCCGGCGTTCATCAGCTGCGGCGGCACCCCCTTCTGCAGCGCCTTGCCGACCAGGGGCATCATCACCGCCGTGGCGAGCGAGCCCGGCAGCAGGATCAGGCCGGTCTGCATGGCGGTGAAACCCAGGAGGTTCTGGGCGAACACCGGGAAGATGAAGACCGAGGAGTAGAGCCCGAACCCGAGGATGAAGGTGAAGGCCGTGCCGACCGCCAGCGAGCGGTCGCGCAGCACGTGCAGGTCCACGATCGGGTGCGCCGTCGTCAGCTCCCGCCAGATGAATCCCGCCAGGGCGACCGCGGCGGTCGCCGCCAGGATCGTGATGTAGCGGGTGGAGAACCAGTCCTCGGCCTCGCCGCGCTCGAGGACGATCTGCAGCGAGCCGATACCGAGGACCAGCAGGACGATCCCCGTCCAGTCCACGGATTCGATCTTGCGGGCCACCCGGGACTCGGGGAGGAAGGCCATCGCCATCAGGATGGCGACGATGCCGATCGGCAGGTTGACGTAGAAGATCCACCGCCAGGAGTAGCTGTCGGTGATCCAGCCGCCGAGGGTCGGGCCGACCGTCGGGCCGACCACCACGCCGAGGCCGAAGAGGCCGTTGGCGAGCCCCAGCTCCTCGGGCGGGAAGGTCTCGACCAGGATCGACTGCGAGGTCGAGAGCATGGCGCCGCCCCCCGCTCCCTGGATGAAGCGGAAGATCACCAGCTCCCAGAGGCTCGTGGCATGGCCGCAGAAGAACGAGGCGATGGTGAACAGGACGAGCGAGCCGATGAAGTAGTTGCGGCGGCCGAACACCGCCGCGAACCAGCCGGTCATCGGGATGACGATCACGTTGGCGACCACGTAGCCGGTCACCACCCAGGCGATCTGGTCGAGCGTCGCCCCCAGGTTGCCCATCATCTGGGGGAGGGCGACGTTGACGATCGAGGTGTCGATCAGCTCGATCACCGAGGCCAGGATGACCGTGATCGTGATGAGCCACTTGTTGGCGCCCTGCTGGGGCATGAGCTGTCTCCCCCCGTCCCTTCTCAATCGAGATTCACGGTGGCGTTGACGTTCATGCCCACCCGCAGCGGATGGCGCGGGTCCGGCGGACCGGTGAACACGATCTTCACCGGCACGCGCTGGACGACCTTGGTGAAGTTGCCGGTCGCGTTGTCCGGCGGCAGCAGCGAGAACCGGGCGCCGGTGGCGGCGGCGAGCGACTCGACCTGGCCGTGGAAGGTCACGCCCGGATAGGCGTCCACCTCGATCTCGGCCTTCTGCCCGGGGTGCATCCTGGCGAGCTGGGTCTCCTTGAAGTTGGCGCTCACCCAGGTGTCCGTATTTCCTTCGGAAGTCGGCCCCTGGACGATGGCGAGCAGCGGCTGGCCGGCCTGCACGAACTGCCCCACCTCGACCGCCTTCTTGGAGACGATCCCGGCCACCGGCGCCTTCAGCGTGGCGTAGGAGAGCTGGAGCCGCGCGGCCTCCAGCGCCGCCCGGTGCTGGGCCACCTGGGCCTGGGCCGCGGCGACCTGGCGCGTGGCGGCCTCGATCTGGGAGCCTCCGGACTGCACGGTCGCCCTGGACGACTCGGTGGTGGCGCGGGCGGCCTCGGCGGCGGCGCGGGCCGAGTCGGCGGCGGCCTTCGCGGCGTCGTACTGCTGCTGGGAGATCTCCTCCTTGCTCAGCAGCTGCTTGTAGCGGGCGAGATCGGCGGCGGTCTGCTCGGCGCGGGTGCGGGCCGCCGTCACGTCCGCCTGGTTGCTCGCCACCTTCGCCTGCGAGCCGACGACGGTGGAGCGGGCGCCTGCCACCGCGGCCTCGGCGACCGATACCGCGGCCTCGGCGCTGAGCAGCGCCGCCTGCTCCTGGTCCACCTTGGCCTGCAGGTCGGCGGGATCGATCCTGACCAGCACGTCGCCGGGATGGACCACCTGATTGTCCTTCACCAGCACCTCCTGCACGTAGCCGGAGACGCGGGGGAGGACGGGGTTGATGTTGCCGTCGACCTGCGCGTCGTCGGTGGTGGCGTGGTGCTTATAGAAGACGACGGTCTGGAACCCCCAGACGCCGCCGACCAGGATCAGGATGGCGAGGACGGAGAGGATCACGATCCTGCGGACTCCCCCCCGCTTGCGGCCCGGGGCGCTCGCGGGCGCCGCCTCGGCCGGCTCGGTCTTCTCGACTCTCAATGGACTGCTCATCTCGTTACCCTCCGTTCGGAATCAGATTGCGGATCTCGCCGGTGGCCCGCGAGAGGTCGAAGCGCGCCTGGGCCTCGTCGGCCAGCGCGTCGACGCGGGTGTCGCGGGCGGCGGCGAGAGAGGTCTGGGCGTTGTCGACCTCGATCGAGGAGGCCACGCCGGCCTTGAAGCGGTCGCTGGCCAGCTCGAGCTCGTCCTGGGCGAGCTTCAGGCTCTGGTTGGCCAGCTCGACCCGGCTGCGGGCGTTCTCGTAGGCGAGCAGCGCCTGGCGCACCTCCTGCTCGACCTGGCGCTCGATGTCGTTCTGCTCGATCAGGAGCTGGTCGCGCTGCGCGGTCGCCGCGGCGACCCGCGCCTCGATCCGGCGGCCGGTCAGGATCGGCACGTTGACCACCGCCGCGACCGTGCGGCTCCATTCGATGTCGCGCACCCGGTTGCCGCTCTCGGTCCCCTGCGCCTGCGCGCCCAGGGTCGGCAGCCGCTCGGCCCGCGCCGCCTCGATGTTGAGATTGGCGAGGCGCAGCCGCTGCTCGAGGAGCGTCAGCTCCGGCCGCCGCTGGCGCGCTGTGCCGAGCGCCGCCTGCAGCGGCGGCACCGGTGAGCCGGCCCGCGTCCAGTCGTCGGTCAGCTCCAGGCCGGCGCCGAGATCGGCGCCGATCGCCCGCAGCAGGGCGAGCCGGGAGAAGTCGCGCTGGTTGGTCGCCACCAGCAGCGCCTGCTGCTGGCGGGCGAGCTGGAAGTCGGCGCGCGTCGTATCCAGGCGCGTGCCGACGCCGGCGTTCTTCTGGTCGAAGGCGAGCTGCCGCAGCCGCTGGAAGAGGTCGACGTTGGCGCGGATCTCGTCGATCCGCGCCGAGCTGCGGCCGTAGGAGACGTAGAGCGAGGCCACCGCGGCGGCCACCTCGTTCTCCAGCCGGCGCTGGTCCTCCTGGGTGACCTTCACCCCGGCTTGCGCCGCCGCGTAGCGCCGGCGGGCCGCGAAGTCGATGATATTCATCGCCAGCGTCAGGTGGACGTCGACGACGTTGAACGGATCGGTCACGTTCGGCTGGCCGGGGACGGTGAAGCCGAAGGTGGCCAGGTTGATGGTCTCGTTGGCGAGCTGCCCGCCGGCGCTGAGCTGCGGCCGCAGGGCCGAGCGGGCCTCCTGCGCCTGCGCCTCGGCCACCCGCGTGCTCGTGGTGGCGATGCGGACGGCGGTGCCGGCGTCGAGCGCCCGGCTGATCGCGTCGGCCAGGGACAGCCGCACCGGCGGCGGGGCCGTCTGCGGGGCCGCTTCCTGGCTCGAGACCGGAATCGCCATCCCGAGCGCCAGCAGCGCCGCCAGAATCTGTGTCTTCATGAAGGTTTCCTCTCCTCTTCCCCCTCGCACCGGATCCACGAGAGAACGTAAGCGGGGCAATGGACCAGCTCGGCCCCGGCGCCCTCGCCACAGGCCAGGAGCTTGACGAACTCCCGGTCGGCGAGCACGAGCCCTTCGAGGTCGAGCGTCACCCGGCGTCCGCGGGCGCGCTCGGCCGCCAGGAGCTCGATCAGCTCCGGCAGGTGCTCCTGCGTCGCCCGCCCGGCCAGGGCATAGGTCACGGTGGATGTCGTGTCGGTTCGGGTCTCGATTCTCAGCATCATCTCGACTCCCGCTCAGCACATAGTCCACGATCCGTGCCAGAAAGCCGGTGTCGAAGAATCAGTGACTTACGGGAATTTACGAGAGAGGTTCGTAACGAGATATCGTAGATTTACGAGATGTCGTCAATCTGGAGAGACGGCGCGCGGGCCTTCGCCAGGACCTCGTCCGCGTATACTGCCGCGGGTAACGGATCTGAGACAAACCAGTCAGCGAAGGAGATGTTCTATGCAGTCTTTGGGCATGGAAGAACTTGAAGTCTACCCTCTCGAAGAGAGCACGGGCTTGCTCAAGCTCACCCTCCGCGCGGCTCAAGCCGGCAGCTGGGCCTGGGATGTGGGGAGCGGAGACGTCTTCTGGTCCGAAGAGTTTCACCACCTGGTCGGCACCACGGCCAAGACCTGCCGGCCGTCCTATGAGACCTGGCTGCGGACGATCCATCCCGAGGACGGGGAGGCCGCGACCCGCGAGATGTGGAGGTCGATGCAGGAACGGCGCGAGCTCAACAACGAGTTCCGCATCGTCCGGCCGGACGGCGCCGTGCGCTGGATACGGTCGCAGGGACGGACCGTGTACGGCCAGGACGGCGAGCCGCTGCGGATGGTGGGCGTGGCGTTCGACATCACGGAACGCAAACAGACCGAGGCCGCGCTGCGCGAAAGCGAGGAACGGTTCCGCGCGGCGGTCGAAAACATGCTCGACTGTTTCGGCATCTATACGGCGGTCCGGGACGGCGACGGAAAGATCGTCGATTTCCGGGTCGATTACGTGAACGCCGCCGCCTGCGACAACAACCTGCTGATGAGGGAGGAGCAGATCGGCAAGCTCCTCTGCGAGATCCTGCCCAATCACCGCGAGAGCGGTCTGTTCGCCGAGTACTGCCGGCTCGTGGAGACCGGCGAGCCCCTGCTCAAACAGACGCTCGACTATGAGGATGAATACCCGTCCCGGCGCCTCGAGAGGAGCTTCGACATTCGCGCGGTGAAGCTCGGCGACGGGTTCATCGCGACCTGGCGGGACGTCACCGAGCGCAAGCGGGCCGAAGAGGCGCTCAAGGAGTCCGACCGGCGCAAGGACGAGTTCCTGGCGATGCTCGCGCACGAGCTGCGCAACCCGCTCGCGTCGATCCGCAACGCCGTGCAGGTGATGCGCCAGCTCGGCTCCCCGGATACCCGCCTCCAGCAGATGCGCGACGTGGTGGACCGGCAGACGGATCAGCTCGCCCGCATGGTGGACGACCTGCTCGACGTTTCGCGGATCAGCCTGGGCAAGGTCGCGCTCCGCAAGGAGAGAGCCGATCTGTCGACCATCGTCGGGCGGGCCGTCGAAACCAGCCGCCCGCTCATCGACGCGAGCGGCCACCGGCTGACGGTCTCCCTGCCTCCCGGGTCGCCGCGGCTCGAGGGGGACGTGGCCCGTCTGGCGCAGGTGCTCTCGAACCTTTTGAACAACGCGGCCAAATACACCGAAAAGGGCGGGGAGATCTGGCTGACGGCCGAGGCGCGGGGTCCCGAGATCGAGATCCGGGTGAAGGACACCGGGATCGGCATCCCCGCCGAGATCCTGCCGTATGTCTTCGATCTCTTCACCCAGGCGGACCGCACCCTCGACCGCTCCCAGGGGGGGCTCGGGATCGGGCTGACGCTGGTCAAGCACATCGTCGAGATGCACGGCGGGACGGTGCGGGCGTTCAGCGCCGGGGCGGGGCAGGGCAGCGAGATCGTCGTGCGCCTGCCTCTGCGGGCCGAGCCGCCACCCCGGATGCCCGGCGAATCCGGCGAACCCGCGGTGGAGGAGGGGAACGGCTTTTCGAGCCCTCTCCGCATCCTGGTGGTGGACGACAACGTCGATACCGCGGAGAGCCTGGGGCTGCTGCTCGAGCTCGGCGGCCAGGAGGTGCGGACGGCGCACGACGGGAACCGCGCCGTCGAGATCGCCGAAGCCTTCCAGCCGCACGTCGCGCTGCTGGACATCGGGCTCCCGGGGATGAGCGGTTATGAGGTCGCCCGCCGCTTGCGCGAGCAGCCGGCGATGCGGCGGGCGTTCCTCGTCGCGCTGAGCGGCTATGGCCAGGAGGAAGACCGCCAGAGAGCCCTCGAAGCCGGCTTCGATCATCACCTGATCAAGCCGGTCGACTTCGACGTGCTGAAGGCGTTGATCAATTCGCGGGCTCGTGCGGATTGAAAGCCGGGCTTCCAATCCGCACGAGCTCAGCCGCCGCTCGAGGTCGACCGCCCTGCTACTGGGTCAGCCAGATACGGGCCCCATCGATGATGAAGGACGTCCCCACCTGGCTGTTGACGGCTTCCAGATAGAGCCGGATGGTCTGCCCGTAGTAGTTCCCCTGGGGGTAGAAGGCGATCGGCTGGCAGTTGTAGACGGATGGATTGGGGTTGATGGTGGCAAGGGTCTCGAGGATCTGGTTGGTGCTGGGATTGCGGATGGTGATCTTCAGCTTGTCGTAGGTGTTGGCGGCGCCCACCGTCTTGAGGTCGATCTCTACCGAGAGGTGGGTGCGGTACCCTTGCGGGTCATTGACATAGACGTCCTGGTAGATCGCGCTGGTGCCGTAGGTGTCCAGCTCTCCGGTCCAGGTGTTGTAGGGGCCGGTGAAGGGGTGTCCGCACTGACTGCTGTAATCGCGCGAGGCGTTGCCGGAATAGATCCAGGCGCCGGAGCAGCTCGTGCTCTCGTATCCGTCATCCCGGAGGATCTGGAGGTCGCAGCCGGCGAAGAAGCAGCTCTCGTAAGCCGGGGAACAGGCGGCGCTCGAGGTCGCGGGCGTGAGGAGAGGCACTGCCAGGACCAGTAATGCGATGCAGGGCAGCTTTGATTTCACGATGCCTCCTTTGGCATTGAGGACTGAATCGTCCTGTTTACCAATGTCATGGAGCCGGAAACCATTTCATGGGACTTATCGTCATAACTCGGCCCAGAGTCTCAAGATCCTCATGAATCGCGGCGCCTGCCGGCGTTCTAGGGCTTCCCAGGCCGAGCGGCTCGCGGTATCATTTTCTTCAGCGTTTAAGCCTAAGAGGCAAATACGCTGACCGAGCCGCACGGCTCTCGGTCCTCGCGTGCCGGGTGCCTCCAGCGGCCGGGCATGCCGTAAACCTTGCTTTTTATTTCCTACGTTCTTGCGCGTTGGGCGGGTCGCTGAGCTGGGAGAGGAGGGACGTGTGTCCGAACGACGTAGCAGAGTGCTTCTCGCGGATGACCATCCGATGATGCTGGAGGGCTTGCGGAAGCTCCTCGAGCCGGACTATGACGTGGTGGGGGCGGTGACGGATGGCGCCGCGCTCCTGAAAGCCGCGGTGTCGCTGCGGCCGAACCTCGTGATCGCCGACATCTCGATGCCGGGGATGGACGGCATCGAAGTCACGCGCCGGCTGCTGAAGATCGCCGCGGAAGTGCGGATCCTGATCCTGAGCCTGCACACCGAGCCTTCCTGGGTACGCGCGGCGTTCGAGGCCGGCGCCCACGCCTATCTGCCCAAGAGCGCCGCTCCCGAGGAGATCGAGCTGGCCGTCCGGGAGGTGCTCAAGGGGCGCTTCTATGTCAGCCCGGAGGTGACCCGGGCCGCCGTCGTCTTCGCCGTCAAGGAGCCCGAGCGGCTCCTCGGCGCGTGGCGGCCGCCCAGCGATATCCTGCTCACGCCGCGCGAGCTCGACATCGTCCGCCTGGTGGGCAAGGGGCTGGGCAACAAGGAGATCGCCCAGGAGCTCGGGGTCTCGGTGACCACCGTCCGCACCCACCTGAACAGGGTCTACGACAAGCTGGGGCCGGGGAGCCGGGTGGAGCTGGCGCTCTATGCCGCCCAGGCGGGAGGGCCCGTGATGTGACGGGCGGCTCGGGCCCCGTCTGGGATCCCACGGCGGCCGGCCGCCGGGTCGCCGTCGAGGAGGAGGCGCGGCGCCGGATCGCCCGGGAGATCCACGACGATCTCGGCCAGCGGCTGGCCGCTCTGGGCCTCGAGCTCCGGGTGGCGCGCCGGAAGTTCCCCGAGGACGGACCCCAGCGCTACGAGCTGGACGCCGTCGCCGGCAGCCTGGCGGAGCTGGCCGAGGACCTGCGCCGCCTGAGCCACGATCTCCACCCCGCGGTCCTCGAGCGCAGTGGCCTCGTCGAGGCCCTCCGCGACCACTGCGCGGAGGTCGAGCGGCGGCATTCTCTGCCGGTGCGGCTCAGCCTGCAGGCCGCGGGCCCCTTCCCGCCGGACCTCACCCTCGGCCTCTACCGCATCGCCCAGGAGGCACTCGCGAACATCGTCCGCCACGCCGGCGCCCGGTCCGTGCAGGTCACGCTGCGCGCCGCCGGCGGCGACGCCCACCTGTCGGTGGTGGACGACGGCGCCGGTTTCGATCCCGCCGTGGCGCGGGGCTCCGGCGGGCTGGGGCTCGCCAGCCTCGACGAGCGCGCGCGGCTGCTCGGCGGCCGGTGCATTGTCGTGTCGAACCCCGGCGCCGGCACCCGGATCGAGGTCGCCGTGCCGCTGCCTGGGCCGGAGCTCCACCGGCTGCGCCGGCTGGTGCGCCGGAACCGGGGATTCCTGGCCTCGGCGGCGCTGGTGATCCTGGCGCTCGCCGGCGGCCTCTTCGCCACCGTCCAGCAGACGCGCCGGGCGGAGCAGGAGGCGGCGCGGGCCGATGCGGCGGCGCACTTCCTGGAAGGCCTGTTCAAGGCTTCGGACCCGCGGCAGGCCAAGGGGGCGCCGCCCACCGCCCGCGAGCTGCTGCGGCGCGGCACCGACCGCCTCGGCCGGGACCTGCGCGACCAGCCGCTCCTGCGGGCGCGGCTGCTCGACACCCTGGGCGGCATCCACACCTCGCTCGGCCTCTTCGACGAGGCCCGGCCGCTGCTCGACGAAGCCCTGGCGATCCGCGAGCGGCTGCGCGGACCCCGGCACCCGGAGGTCGCCGAGACCCTGGTCCGCCTCGGCGCGCTGGCGCGCCTCTCCGGCAAGGGGGACGCCGTGCCGCTCTTCCGCCGCGCCCTGGCGATCCGCGAGGCAGGCTTCGGGCCGGAGAGCGCCGGGGTCGCCGAGGTGCTCAACGATCTGGGCGCGAGCCTCGCCGCGGACAGGCAGTTCGCCGAGGCGGAGACCACTCTGCAGCGTGCGCTCGCGATCCAGGAGCGGCTCTGGGGCGGGCGCGATCCGCGCGTCGCCAAGACCCTGCACAACCTGTCGGGCATCGCCTACTACCGCGGCCGGCCGGCCGACGCCGAACGGTTCCTCCAGCGCGCCCTGACGATCCGCGAGGCGGTTCTGGCGCCGGACGACCCCGACCTGGCCGGCAGCCTCGAAGCGCTGGCGCTCCTGCGCCGGAGCCAGGGGCGGCTGCCCGAGGCCGAGAGGCTCCTGGAGCGGCAGGTGCCCATTATCGAGAAGATCTACGGTCCCGGACATCCGGAGCTCGCCAGGGCGCTGCTCAATCTCGGCCTGGTGCGGAAGGGCCTCAACCAGGACGCCCCCGCCCGGCAGCTCCTCGAACGCGCCTTGGCGATCGATGAAAAGACCCTCCAGCCCGATCACCGGCAACTGGTGCAGACGCTCGCCGAGCTGGCCGATCTCCATTGCTTTCGCGGGCGGTACGCCGAGGCCGAGCCCCTCTTCCAGCGGCTGATCGAGCTGCGGAACCAAGGGGTGCCCTTCCCGGACTGGGATCCGTTGTTCGCCAATTGGGTCCGCTTCCTGCGCGCCACCGGGCGGGAGGAAGAGGCGGGGAGGGTGGAGGCCCGGCTCGCCTCGATCGCTCCCGGTGCCACGTCAGCTCGGAAGTGACGCGTTCCTCCTGGAGGGGCGGCCCTACGTGGCCGCCCCCCTTCCCTGTGAAAAGGTTTCGATCAGGCTTTCAGGAGCCCGAAGCCCTCGCGATCACTGATAAGTCACCACGAGCTGTGGCCGGTTCGCCGCGGTGGTGTTGTCGCCGGAGTAGTAGCCGATGTAGTCGTTGCCCGTGTCGTCGTTGTCGTCGAGATTGAAGTAGACACGGAGCTGCGTCGTACCCGTCTTGTTGAGGGCCGCGATTCCCGCGGAGCTCAAGCTGCCTTCCGACCAGCTCCCGTTGGACGCGGCGTTGCCGAGGCTCGCCGCCTGGACGGCGGTCGCCGCGGCCTGGAAGTCGCCCGCCTGGAGCGCCGCCGATCCCGAGAAGCCGGTGCCCGGCTGGACGTCCACCCAGCAGGTGCCGTGGGTGGTGAAAGGACTGGTGCCGGAGAGCGTGCCGCGGCGCAGGCGCAGGGTCACCGAGAGGATGGTGGCGCCGTCGGGGATCGCCGAGGTGTCGAAGGAAACCACGGATTTGTACTGCTTGTCCTGGTTGTCGTCGCCCACCCGCAACGCGCTGGTGGTGGTGGCGCTGCCGTCGATGGAGCCGCCGGCGTTGGTGGTCTCGCCCGACTCCAGCGCCCAGCCGTCCTGGGCGGCGACGGAGGTGAAGGTCACGACCGTGGGCGGCGCCGCCGGCGTGGCTGACGCCTCGTTCGAGTTCGGGCTCTCTCCCACTCCGTTGGTCGCGGTCACCACATAGTAGTAGGCCGTCCCGTTGGTCAGGCCGGTGTTGGTGAAGCTGGTGGTGGGGACATTGCTCTGGATCGTCGTGTACGGCCCGCCGCTCGCCGCCGCGCGGTGGACGCGATAGACGGTGGCGCCGCTCACGGCCGTCCAGGCGAGGCTGACCTGCGCGTTGCCCGGCGTGGCGGTGAGCCCGGCCGGCGCGGCCGGCGCCGTCTGGCAATACTGGACCTGCTTGCCGATCACGGCGTACGGGCAGGCGGCGTTCTCCAGGAGATAGAGCACCGCCGCGCGGTTGCGGGAGGTCTGGACCGGAATCACCTCGTCTGGCGGATAGAAGCCGCCCTGCCCGGAGGTCACCGGGTACATCTCGAAGGTGAAGGTGAGGATGCGGTGGACGCCGTAAGTCCAGTCGTCGATCGTGCCATCGGTGATGTAGAGCTCGCTCGACCGCTCCGGCGTGTAGCCGTTCGTGGCCGCCATGGCCTGGCCCATGGCCACGTAGACGTCGTGGTCGTCCTGGCTCATTTCGGGCGGTACGTCGGTGAAGGTATAGCCGAAGGGCCAGAGCACCAGCTCGCCATAGGAGTGAAAGTCGATGCTGGCCGTGATCTGCTGCTTGCCGCCGATCACGCGGCTGTTGACGAAGTCCCGCACCACCGCGGTCTCGGGCGCCGAGAAGGCGGCGGATCCCCGGTAGGTTTCGCTGCTCGGCGTACCGCTGCTGCCGCCGCAGCAGCCCCAACTGTAGCCCCAGTTGCGGTTCAGGTCGGTGCCGATGGCAGTCGAGCCGGTGTTGGGTTGGCGGTTCTTGCGCCAGGAGCGGTAGGTGCCGGTCGCGATGTCGTACTCGCCGCCATCCGGGTTCATGTCGAAGACGATCCAGATCTCGCGATTGTCAACCAGGTTGGTGATCTGCGGATCGACGCCGTATTCGTCGGTCAGCATCTTCAGGGTATAAAGGGCCATCTCGACGGTCAGATGCTCGCGGGCGTGTTGATGATGGATGAAGAGCACCTCGGGCTCGTCCTCGTCCGTGCCCACATTGTCGGAGATCTTGCCGGCCCAGACCGTGCGCCCCTCATGAGAGAGGCCGAGGCTGAACATCGAGAAGATCGCCGGATGATCGAACGCCGTCTGCTGGAGCTCGGCCACCATTTCGGCGTAGTCGTGGTACGCCGAGTCGGCGGCCGGGAACGCCTTGAGGAATTCCTCGGGGGTCTCGAAGCGCGCGAGCCGCAAACCGAGCCGGCGGAGGGCCATCGCCTCGGCGGGCGTGGCCTCGACGAGGACGTAGTCGTGGCCGGCCTCGAGAATGTCCGCGCCGGTGGCGGCGATGGCGGAACGGGAGCGGGCGTCGAAGACCTGCGAGATCTTGTAGGTTCCGGTGCCTTTGAAGGGCTGGCCGGCGGCGGGCGAGACGGCGAGCGCCAGGAGGCCCGTCAGCACCAGGGCGCCGGCAACCACGGTTCTCATGAACGAATTCATCAGACCTGCTCCCGCGGGGACGAGCTTTGTTTTCACGATGGAATTCTCCTTGTCAAATCCTGGGTTTCATCGGCTTCCTCGATTTTCGAATAATTCCCCAACCGAGCATAGAGGTTCGCGACTGCCGTGGGTATCCTCTCTAGAGAGGATACCGGGGCCTCGAAAATCCTCTCTGGAGAGGATAGACGTCCCGGCGGGGTGGCGTTACAGTGAACGCAGATTTATAAGATCGACTGAAAAGGAGGCCAGCTTGCGCCATGCCGCGATTCTGAGTCTGTCCGTGCTCGTGCTGATCCCAATGCTGGCGACGGCCGAGAATCCGCCGCCGCCCGCCAAGCTCACGGAGCAGCGCGTGGGGTGCGAAAACAACCAAAAGCTGCGCAGGCCTCTGTTCGGCGAGACCCACGCCCACACCTCATACTCCTTCGACGCCGTTTCCCTCAATACCAAAAACCCTCCCAGCGATGCCTACAACTACGCCAAGGGGCATCCGATCAAGATCACCGATCCCCTGGGTGCCCAGACGCGCTGCGCCCAGTTGGCCCGGCCGCTCGACTGGGCGGCGCTCACCGATCATTCGGAATTCTTCGGCGAGCTCACGATGTGCGGCACCTCGACCGCGCCGGGATACGACTCGGAGACGTGCCAGAAGTTCCGCGCCAATCCCGGCGCCGAGTCCGAGGTCTGGGGAATGGGCCTCACGGCCAGCACCCCGCAGCCTCCGGTTATCTGCGCCCCCGGCAACGAGACCTGCCACCAGCAGTCCCTGACCCTCTGGAAGAGTATCCAGGAGGCGGCGGAGATGGCCTACGACCGCACCGCGGCCTGCAAGTTCACTTCCTTCATCGGCTACGAGTGGACCTCCATGCCCGGCTACAACAACCGGCACCGCAACGTGATCTTCCGCAATGAAAAGGTACCGGTCCGGCCGCTTTCGGTTTTCGACACCAGCAACGACGAGCAACATCTCTGGGCGCGCCTGCAGACGGAATGCCTGGATGCCGGCCATGGGTGCGACGTCCTCACCATCCCGCACAACGGCAATCTGAGCGACGGCAACCTTTATACGCTGCCGGCGGGCGCCGACAAGGCCTATGCCGTGAAACGCTCGACCTGGGAGCCCCTCTCCGAGATCCAGCAGGGCAAGGGGAACTCCGAATGCCGCACGGGCGTGGGGACGACCGATCCGGAGTGCGGCTTCGAGCAATTGAAGTATCACAACCTGAATTTCGTCAGCTTCACGCGCGGGACCGACGACAAGCCCTTCGCGCCGAACGCCTTCCTGCGCAATGTTTTGAAGGAAGGGCTGGCGAAGGAGGGAACCCTGGGAGCCAATCCTTTCCAACTCGGCTTCGCCGGCGGCACCGACACCCACAGCGCGCTGCCCGGCGGTACGGACGAAGGCAACTTCCAGGGCCTCCACGGCTATCAGACCGCCGACCCGCAGGGCCTCTTGAGCCAGGTCGAGTTCAACCCGGGCGCGTTGACCGTCGTCTGGGCGGAGCAGAACACCCGCGATGCCATCTTCGAGGCGATGAGGCGGCGAGAGACCTACGCCACGAGCGGCTCGCGGCCCACCGTGCGCCTGTTCGCGGGCTGGAACCTGCCGGAGGGCCTCTGCACCAGCCCCGACTTCGCCGCAGTGGGGTACGACCAGGGAGTGCCCATGGGATCGAGCCTGAGGGATCGTCCCGCTGACGTTACGCATGGTCCGCGCATCGCCGTGATGGCCATGAAGGATCCGGGCAGCCAGGCCCCCGCGGACCCCCAGCCTGGAAGCTGTGCCGTCTACAAGCCGGGAGCCGATCTCCAGCGCATCGAGATCATCAAAGGCTGGGTCGACGCCCAGGGAATGCATGAGAGGGTTTTCACCGTGGCGCAATCGAGCAACTCCAGTCTCGCGGGCACGGTGAACACGGCCACCTGTGCTCCTCAGAGCACCAACAGCGCCACACTGTGCAGTGTCTGGACGGACCCCGAGTTCAACTCCGCCGTCTCCGCCTTCTACTATGCCCGGGTGCTCGAGAACCCGACCTGCCGCTGGAGCACCTACACCTGCAAGGAGTCAGGCCTCGACCCCTTCAATGTGCCTGCCTGCCAGCAGCACCTGGAAACCTACTCGAACCAGGCCCCCGCCGGGGGCGGGCTCTCGCCGCGGGAGATTTTCTCCATCTGCTGCACGATGGTCCCAGGTCCGGTGGTCCAGCCTACCGAGATCCCCCGGATCGAGCAGCAGCGGGCCTGGACGTCCCCCGTCTGGTACACGCCGGTGGTCGCGGCCAAGAAGTCCTCGGCCAAGAAGTCCTCGGCCAAGAAGGGGTAGATCTTTTCTGTCGAGGGTGCTCATGATCGATTGGCGAAAGGCCCCGCGCGCCCTGGTCCGGCAACCCGGGGTCCATTTTCTCCTGCTGGGCGGGGCTCTCTTCCTTCTCCGGGCGGGGATCGCCCCGCCGGTTCCCCGCGTTGCCGCCCGCGCCGTTCCCCCGGTCGAGGCCCCGCGCGCGAAAAACCTTTCGGAAGCCCCCCCGAAAAGCCGCTTGACGGACGACGAGCTGCTCTACCGCGAGGCGGTGAAGATCGGGCTCGACCAGGAAAAGCCGGTCCAGCGGCGGCTGGTCCAGAACATGCGCTTTCTGCAGATCGACAAGAACGCCGGCGACGGAGAGCTCTACCGGCAGGCCCGCGAGATCGGCTTCGATCGAACGGACCCGGTCGTCCGGCGCTTCCTCGTGGAGCAGATGCGGCTTCTGGCCCGGGCTGGAACCGGGCCGGAGGTCTTCACCGAAGCCGAGCTCGGAAACTATCTCGAGAGTCATCAGGAGCAGTTCATGCTCCCGGTCTTCGTGAATTTTACCCACGTTTACCTGAGCTCCGACCGGCGCGGCAAGGCGATCGAGCGGGACGCGCGCCGGCTCCTCGCGCGGCTGCGCGCCGGGCACATCTCTCCCGAGGCGGCCCCGCCGCTGGGAGACCCTTTTCTGATGGGCCACCACAGCGGCATGGTCGCGAAGTCCGACCTCGAGGGGGTCTATGGCGCCGGCTTCGCCCTGGAGGTGGCGCGCCTGCCGGTGGGCGTCTGGTCCGGGCCGGTCGCCTCCGCTCAGGGCCTGCATCTGGTCTGGATTCACGAGACCCGTGAGCGGGAGCCGGCGAAGCTCGCCGACGTCCGTTCCCAGATCGTTCTCGCGCTGGCGGGGGAGCGGCGGGACGTGAGGTATGCGGAGTATCTGCGCCGTCTCCGGGAAAAGGAGAGCTCGCGATGAAGATCCGTTCCGCGCGCTATGGCTTCCTCGTCTGGCTCGCTCTCCTCGCGGGGGCGGAGCTGGTGGCGGCCCATCCGCTCGCCCCCTCGCTGCTGGATGTGCGGGAGGCGCCCTCGGGACATACCGCGGTCCTCTGGCGGCGGCCCGTCCTGCTGCCGGTGGGGGCGAATCCGGAGCCCGTCCTGCCCGCCCGATGCCGCGCCGCCGGGCCGCCCGCCGAGATCATCGACGGCCCGGCGCTGGTGCGGCGCTGGACCGTCGATTGCGGCCCGGCCGGCTGGACCGGCGAGCAGATCGCCGTGAGCCAGCTCGCGAGAGCCGGCTCGGACGTCCTGCTCCGGGTCTCCCTGGCCGACGGCCGGACCTTCCAGTCGGTGCTCCGCGCCGCGGCTCCCGCTTTCCGGCTGCCGGCCTCGCAGAGCCGGACCGGGGTGGCAACCGGCTATCTCTTCATCGGGGCCGAGCACCTGCTGACCGGATGGGATCACCTGGCTTTCGTGCTCGGCCTCGTGCTCCTGGTCCCCAGCCGGCGCCGGCTGCTGGGGACGATCACCGCCTTCACGCTCGGGCACAGCGTGACGCTCTCGCTGGCCGCGCTGGGGTTCGTCCGGCTGCCGCCGGCTCCGCTCGAGGCGGCGATCGCGGCGAGCATCTTCATCCTGGCCCTGGAGCTGTCGCGGGACCGTCCCACCGCGCTCGGCCGCCGGCCCTGGTGGATGGCGGCGGGCTTCGGTCTCCTCCACGGTCTGGGCTTCGCGGGCGCGCTCGCCCAGGTGGGCCTGCCCGCGCAAGAGATCCCCCTCGCCCTGTTCTCTTTCAACGTCGGGATCGAGCTGGGCCAGATCGCCTTCGTGACCCTCCTCCTTCTCCTCGGGCTCGCCCTGCGCCCGCTCCAGGCTCGGCTTCCCGCCTGGAGCGCGGCCGTCCCGACCTACTGCATCGGCTCACTCGCGGCCTTCTGGACGCTCGATCGCCTGCTGGGTCTCTTCTGAGTGTTGTGGGGCTGAGCTCCCGGGCGAAGAAGCTCCTGCGGTCCAAGAGAATCCGGGCGTCCTCGGTCCTGTCGAACATGCCTTGACAGGAATGTACCCCTGCGGGTATATTCCTGTCATGGAATCTGTCTTTACGGTCCTCGCCGAGCCCAGCCGCCGCGCGATCCTTGGCCTTCTGGCCGATTCAGAGCGCTCTGTCGGTGACATCGAGAAGCGCTTGGGGATGCCGCAGCCCTCGGTCTCGAAGCATCTGCGGGTCCTGAAGGACGCCGGTTTCGTCGAGTCCCGCACCGACGCCCAGCGCCGGCTCTACCGCCTCAGGCCGGAGCCGCTCATGGAGCTGGACGCCTGGCTCGCCCCCTTCCGCAAGTACTGGTCCGCGCACGTCGACGCTCTCGAACGCCACCTCGATCGCATGGATGAACCCACTCCAGAAAAGGGGAAGAAATGAACCGTGAAGCCTATGCGCCAGGCCCCGCCGCGGGCGCTGAAGTCAGGAAAGACGGGGACCGGTGGACGCTCGTCCTCGTGCGCGACCTGAAGCATCCGCCCGCCAAGGTGTGGCGGGCGCTGACCGATCCGGCGCACCTGGCCGAATGGGCGCCGTTCGATGCCGATCGGAACCTCGCCGCCGTCGGTCCGGCGAAGCTTTCCACGGTCGGAATGCCGGAGCCTCAGGTCTCGGAGACCCAGGTGAAGCGCGCCGAGGCGCCGCGTCTCCTCGAGTACTCCTGGGGCGGCAAAGACCTCCGCTGGGAGCTCGAGCCCCAGGGCGAGGGGACCCGGCTGACCCTCTGGCACAACATCGACAAGGGCTTCATCTCGATGGGCGCCGCCGGCTGGCAGATCTGCTTCGACGTGCTCGAGCAACTCCTCGCCGGTGAGCCCATCGGCCGCATTGTCGGGATGGAGGCCATGAAGTTCGGCTGGCCCCGCCTGAACGCGGAGTACGCGGAGCAGTTCGGCGTCGAGCCCCCCAACGAAAGGCAAGGAAATTGAAGAGTCAACCCAAGGCGGCAGGCCAGGAGGCCTCCGAGCTGATCAGCAAAAAGATTGCCGAGCTGGGTGATTGGCGAGGCGAGACCCTGGCGAGGATGCGCGCCCTCATCACGGAGGCCGATCCTGATGTGCTGGAAGAGTGGAAGTGGATGGGGACCCCGGTATGGTCCCATGACGGGGGCCTCTGCACGGGAGAGTCGTACAAGTCGGTCGTGAAGCTGACCTTCTTCAAGGGCGCTTCCCTGGAAGATCCCGCCAGGCTCTTCAACTCGAGCCTTGACGGGAACGCAAGGCGCGCCATCGACATTCACGAGGGCGAGGAGATCGACGCGGACGCGTTCAAGGCGCTCGTCCGCGCGGCCGTCGCTCTCAATGTTTCCGGCGGAAAGAAGCCCACGAAACAAAAGTGAGCCCTCTTGGCGGCGAGGTCTCCAGCGTGCCGGCCGCTACCCGCGCGGCTTCACGCGGCGTCCGGTGACGGTGTCGGTGGCGATGGGATCGCCGGTGTCGGTGGCGGGATCGAGCGGATCCTCGCTGCCGGTGAACTCACGCACTTCCAGGGAGCCGGCGATGTTGTCGCACCCTTTGCCCACGGTGTGCAGGGAGACGTCGACGCGGCTGACGTTTTGCAGGCTGCCGTCGTCGTTGAACACGAGGGCGAGGACGGCGCCCTGGATGCCATCGTTACCGTGCTTCTCCCAACTCCCTTGCTGGTCGGAAAACCTGAGAATTCCCTGCAGCGAGCTGGTGGCGAAAAAGGTTCCATCGGCTTCGAACGTCCAGAGCGATGTCGCGCCGCCCCCTTCGGCCATCAGATAGGTCCCGGAGCAGTTCCCGGAGAAACCGCCGGCGAGCAGGGAAGCGGACGAGCCGCCGAGCAGGCAGGCGAAGAGCAGGGCGTGGACGAGCTTGGTTTTCATGACGTTCTCCTTGCGAGGCGCTGTGTGGATTGATAGGTGCAGAGTACCGCCTCGAAGCCGCCGTGGGTATCCTCTCTGGAGAGGATGCCGGCCCTGCAAAAAAGGCCCGGCGTCGCCGCCGGGCCTTTCCATCCCTCAGGAGGGACTTCGTTCTACGGGAGGACCTCCCAGAAGCCGCGTCCGAAGGTCGAGATGCGGGCCAGGGTGGAGCTCGGGGAGATGTAGAAGTCGGTCACGTTGACGAGCGGCAGACCGGTTCCGAAACGAACCCAGTTGGCGCCGGCGTCGACCGAGCGGTAGACCCCCAGGTGGGTCGAGGCGTAGAGGGTCTGGTTGTTCCCCGGATCGGTCCGCACTTTGTTGACCGGGATGCCGAACGGGAAGCCGGGGCCGTCGATCGTGGTCCAGGTGGCGCCGAGGTCGCTCGACTTCCAGAGGTGGTTCTTGGTCGCGTCCGGGGCGACCGAGGCGACATAGATCAGGCTGGGGTTGACCTCGTCGAACCAGATCGAGCTCAGCGAGAGCCCGTTGTTGGTCGGCGTGGTGGCCAGGGTCCAGCTCGTGCCGCCGTTGGTCGAGATGTAGACGCGGCCGCTGTTGGCGACGATCCCCATCGTGTTCTGGTTGCTGAAGGCGACGCCGAAGCCGCGGATGTTGAAGCTGGTGGTCGGAAGGCCGGTCGTGCCCAGGGCCGTCCAGGAGCCGGCGAAGTTGGTCGAACGGTAGACCTTCACGTTCGACCAGGTGAACACCGTGTCCCCGGTCCCCGAGCCGTCCCAGGTGACGATGCCGGTGTTGAAGGGCGCGGACGCGCCGTTGCCGCACTCCGTGATCCCGGTGCAGGCGGTGCTGAAGCTGGTGCCGCCGTTGGTGCTCTTCATGACCTGGGCGTAGTAGAGGCTGCCCAGGACGAGCGAGCTGTTGGTGCGGTGCATGGCCGAGCCGAAGCCGTCGCCGCCGATCCTCTGGTCGTAGATCGTGGTGGCGGCGGAGCGGACCCGCGTGCCGTTGTCCTGGAAGCCGCCGACGACCGCCGAGGTATTGGCCAGGGTCGAGCCGACGGAGTAGATCAGGTGGGACGTGATGCCGACGTTGAGAGCCGCGCTCCAGGTGGTGCCGGAGTCGGTGGACTTGAAGAGGCCGCCGTCGGTGCCGACGTAGAAATTACCCAGGCTGTCGAAGGTCCCGGCGTGGAAGTCCGCGTGGATGTAAGGAAGGCTGAACTGCGCGAGCCAGTTGGAAACCTGGCTGTAGGTCGAGCCGCCGTCGGTGGTCTTGGCGAGCAGGAGCGCGCCGCCGAAGTAGACGATGTTGGGGTTCGTCGGATGGACGATCGTCAGGTGGTTGTACCACCCCTGCCCATTGAGGAGGGCGCTGACGTTGGCCGATTCGCGGTTCCGGTTCGAGTAGCGCTTGCTGGCGGCTCCGAGGGCCGTCCAGGTGTGGCCGCCGTCGAGCGACTTGAAGATGTCCGCCAGGTCGGCCGCCGAGGTGGCGTTGGGGACCGCGGCCATGGCATACATGGTCGTGCGGGCGGAAGGGGCCGAGGCGATCGAGCTCCGGCCGACGCCGCCCGTCTTGGTGAAGCCGGTGGCCCGGGTCCAGGTGGCGCCGTTGTCGGACGACCACCAGACCTGGCCGTCGGTGGTGCCGGTGGTCACCGCGGGGTTGGCTTCCAGGGTCAGGGTGAAGTTGCTGCCGCCGCCCCAGGCCATGTCCCAGATGTAGGGAGCGCCCGCCTGGCCGGTGGCGAGGGTGACGCTCGAAAAGCTGGTGCCGCCATCGGTGGAGCGGAAGAGGCCGGCGTTGGTCGCGGCCAGGACGATGCTGCTGTTGGCCGGAGCGACCATTACCTTCGGGATCTCGGTCGAGGCGCCGAGGAAGACCGGAGCGCTCCAGGTGGTACCGCCGTCGGTCGACTTCACCAGGCCGATGCCGGTCCCGTCGAAGGGATCGCCGAGCCCGAGGTACAGGACGCTGCTGTTGTTCGGATCCATCGCCAGATTGCCGCACGAGAGCGTGCCCAGCGACTCCGTCTTGGGCGCCCAGCTGGTGCCGCCGTCGGTCGTCTTCCAGACGCCGCCGCCGGAGTCGCAAAGATAGATCGTCGAGGGGGTGGCGGGATCGGTGACGATCGCATTGATCCGGCCGGAGTCGCTGACGTTCAGGGTGGTGCCGCCGTTCTGGAGGACGTTCGCCTTGGTCGGTCCGATGTTGAGCCACGTCGAGCCGGCGAGCGCCGCCTTCTCGGCCTCCGGATCCAGGAACGCCGCGTCCTCGCTCGGGTTCGCGGGGATCATCGCACCCCAACGCTCGCGCTCGCGGGCAGCCGCCCTCATCAGGAACCGGCGATAGCTGGGGGAAAAGATCTTGTTCCCCTTACCGCGGGCGGGATGGCGGAACTGCGGATTGGCGTAGTTCTCGTTGTACCACTGATCCCAGCCGATTCCGCGAATCGTGGCGCTGTCGAGGTCCGGATCTCTCTGCTCGGCGCGCAGGCCTGGGGTAAACCCCACTCCGAGGCCCGCCACCAATAACAAAACTCCATAAGAAGTCTTCACCGTCAATCTCCTTCTCGCGCATAGCCGAGGCGGAAGGCCTGGGCCGGAAGCAAAAGAAAACGGTCCCGGGCGAATTGGGACACGAAACATAACTTTATTGGTGTAGAGTCTCACAGAGTAAGAGAAGGGTAGCACACCCGGAGGGTTTCAAAGCGGCCCGCGGAAGATCTTCCTGGCGGCGAGATCGTGCGCGAGGGGGATCGTCAATCTCCACATGTCGTTGAGCAGCACCGGCGCGAACTCCGCGGTCGCTCCGCCGAAGATGTAGAGCTCGTAGGCCGTGGCGGTCTTGCGGGTGAAGTAGAACTGGCCGAACCGCGGCGCCGGCGCCGGACCCGTCATCGCGGTGTCCACGCGCGTCCAGGTCGCGGTCTGGAGATCGAAGTACCAGAGATCGGACAGAGTGGAGCCGTCGAACCGGCTCCCCCCGAAGAGCCAGATGCGGCCGCGGCTCTCGTCGGCGATCAGCTTGGCGTTGTCGCGGTGGCCCGGTCCTCCGGCCTCGTCGAAGACGAGCTGATCCCAGGTCTCCGTGTGGATGTCGAACCTCCAGAGGTCGCCGAGGTAGTTCTCGGGCGTGAAGGTACCGGTCCCGTTCACGGCGTCGTTGGTGTATCCGCCGTAGACGAACAGGGCGTTCCAGCCCTCGGCGTAGACGAGCGGGTGATGGGCGCGAGCGCGCGGGGTGGGGGAGCCGGTCGTGACCTGCTTCCAGCCGTTCTTGTAGCTGACCAGGTCGTGCTGGAGGCCGTCCGGACGGTTGACGAAGGCCGGCAGCGTCGACGAAGAGCCCGAGAAGGCGTAGGCGACGGTCTTGTGCTTCCCCTTCTCGCGCACGGCGGCCGCCTCGGTGGAGCGGTTGGCGCGCCCGATCTCGGCCGCGCTCTGCGTGATCTCCGTCCACCCGTGCACCGGATCGAACCGGAACGTGTCCTGGTGCGTGAGGTCGAGCCCGCGCCGGAAAGGACCTCTGCCGCCGGAGACCATCACCGCGTCGTCCTCGGCGACGGACCACATCATCGCCTCGGCCCGGGCGGACGGGCCGCCCGGGTATTGGCCGAGGTAGGTCCAGGTCAGCGTGCCGACGTCGAAGACGCTGAAATCGGCCACGGGCTCGTCGTTCGGGAAGGTCCCGTTCAACCCGCCGAAGACGTAGAAGAGGCCCCGGCCCGGGTCATACGCGCTCGCACCGTCCCAGAGGGGAGCGGGGACGGCGCCGCCCTGCGAAATCTGGGTCCAGTAGGGGAGGCTCGACTGGGCGGCGCCCGGGTGGAACCCGGCGCACGAGAGCAAGAGAGTGAGAGAAGCGATGAGAACGGTCCGACGCTGAACCTTGAGAGTCATCCGGGCGGCCTCCTTGTTCCAGGAAATGGCGAGATTCCAGGCTAGCCGCCCCTTCCACGCCTGTCTATCCTCTCCAGGGAGGATATTGGAGGCTCGGTATCCTCTCTGGAGAGGATGCCGGAGCTCCCTGCCCGCGCGCGTTCACGCGGCGCTCGGCGCCCTGCCTCTTATACACAAGTCCGCGGATCAGGCATTTGTGGCCTGCGACCTCATCCTCTATCTCCTTCTCCTAAAGGAGAAGGAGGACGACTACGAGTCGTGTGGCCCATAGGGTGCGTTGTGCGTGTCTCCAAGACCCTCAAGGCATGGATAGCACTCCCTACGGGCAACCCGGTCCGGAGTCGTCCTCCTTCTCCTTTAGGAGAAGGAGATAGAGGATGAGGTCGCAGGCCACGGACCCCTCCCCTACGAAAAGAACGGAACGTCCTTCAAGGAACGGTGTTGCTGTTACATCCGGCCGACGCGGATTCCCGTCACCTGGCGCGCCCAGCGGGCGTGCCGCTTCTCCCCGGGAGCCACGATCCGCAGCGGCCCGTCGGTGTCGCCGAGGGGCTTTCCCTCTTTCCGGTCCACCAGGAGGATGCCCTTGTTCTGAAACGCCGGATCGAGCTCCGCCAGGGCGAAGAGGGTGTGGTAGCCGTCCTTCGATTCCACGACGACGTACCAGTTCGGCGCATCGCCGTGCTTCACGGCATCGCCCAGAGGCGCGCCGGCGAGGCGTGCCAGCTCGCCGAGGGGAATCCCCTCGAAGCTCGCCGCCTCCTGGCCGCGATCGGCTGCTCGGACGGTCTGGCGCGGCAGCTTCGCCAGATCGGCGGCGGTCAGCCGGAGCGCCGTGCCTCCCGCGCCGGTTACGGTCAGCAGCACCGCTTCGGCCTGGACCGGAGCCGGGGCCTGGGTGGTTTGAGCGACGGCCATGACGGGGAAAAGGCAGAGGGAGAAGAGAAGAACCGCGGTCATTCCAGGTCTCGGTCGCATGGGCTTCAGTCTATCGCGAGAGCGGCCGCGCCTTGCTGGCAGGGGCAGGTTCAGCGACCGGCGAGATGCCGCGAGAGACACCCAGGCGACGCGACACAAGCTCGCATCCGCCAGGAGTATCCATACATTGCCGCAACCTATGCTTAGGTTGATGCGTCCTATCAATACATTGACGCAACCTGCCCTTGTGGTCTCCTGGCTTCCCGAAGCATGAACCCGTCGCTGGAAAATTCGGCGCAAGGTTGCGCTGATTTGCGTCATAGTCTGGAAACTTTGGCTCGATATGGCCTTGAAACGATGCGACATTGCGTCATGTTGCGTGCGCGTAGCGGCATTCAGAGGAGAGTCGCTGAAGATTGTCGCATCGTATCCATGTCTCGGTTCAATTCTGTCGAAAGATGCGTCAATGTTTGCGGGATCTCTGACATTCTCGGGCTATCTTGCATCGTATTTTCTTTGGCTCGCGCCATCGTTGGTTCATGTCGAACCAATCTTGCGCTATCTTGCGCCATATTATGGATGCTTGAAACCGCCGATGCGTCTAATGCGACATTTTCTGTCCGCCGCGAGATGTGGGGGAGTCTGGTGTCGCGAGGTGGGAGGGTATTGCGTCAATAGTAGCGCGCTCTTGCATCGTTTCGCTGGGGTCTCGTCCCGGCCGGGCTCCGGTTGCGGCATCTGCGCCTGATGTTGATGCGATGTGCCGCGACATCACGGCCGAGGAGGGGACTCAGTGCCGCGTCGCGTAGCGTTGCGGCAGCAGATCCGGCCCCGGGCCGAGCAGCAGATCACCCGAGACCGTCACGTCCAGGCCGTGATTGCCCGCGGACGGCACCCAGCCGGCAATCCTGCCGGTCCTGGTGTCGACCTTGAGCAGCCAGCCCGGGGAGAGATTCGGCTGTTGGAGCGGTTGCGTCGCCAGCCACATGAAGTCGCCGTCCGCCTTCAGCCCGAACGTCTTGCCGTAGACCCACTCGTCCACGTACTTGCCGGTCTGATCGAACCGCTGCACGCGGCCGTTCTCGCGGTCGGCCACGTAGACCAGCCCGGCCGGATCGATCTGGATCGAATGCGGCAGGACGAACTGGCCCGGTCCGGTGCCCGGCGTCCCCCACTGCGCCAGTTTCTTCCCGTCGGCGGAGTATTCGAGGATCCGCGCGTTGGCGTAGCCGTCGCTGATGAAGAGATGGCCGTTGGCGGCGAACGCGATATCGGTCGTGCCGCAGAAGTTGTTGCGGCACGGCGAGGGCTGGCCGCCGACCTCGATTTGGAGCAGCACCTGCCCGGTGGGGGAGTACTTCGTCACGCGCGAGCTCGCCGCGTCCGTGGTCCAGACGTTGCCCTGCGGGTCGACGCGAATCGCGTGCGGCATCACGTAGCGGTTCCTGCCCCACGAACGCAGCACCTTGCCGGCGCGGTCGATGGCGATCACGGGATCGGCCTTGTCGCCACGCTGCAGCAGATAGATGGTGCCGTCCCTGGCTGACGCTACCCACGACACCATGCCGAGCTCCACGCCCGGCACGGTGAGGGCCGAGGCTGTGAGAGACGTGAGCCGCGGCGCCGCGGCGACGGCCGCGCGCAGGCTCTGCTCCGCAGTGTCGAACGGCTTCTTCCCCAGGTCGTAGCTGAATTTCGCCCACGGCACGTTGCCCATCCGCAGATCGGCGGTGCCGGTCAGCCTCGCGCCGTCCGCGCGGAAGACAAACGAGATCCTGATCGAATCCTTCCACTTGGGAGGACCGCCGTCTCCGCCTCCGGCCACCCGCGCGCGCGGGCGCCCGACCATTGCGGTGGCGCGCAATTCCTCGCCGACGATCGCCGCCGCGGTGATCGTCGCGCCGTCCTCGCCGCCAAGAAAAGGTTTCATCGTCCCGGTGATCTTGCCGTCCACGACCTGCAGATCCAGCGTCACGGGCTGATCCTGGCTGGCGCCCGGCGGCGGATTCTCGATCGCCCAGGCCTGCGTGCCGACCCAGGTGCCGGCGAAGAGCGCCGGTTGCGCCGCGGCCGTCTCTTGTCGCGCGGCGGCCTGCGCCACGGAAGGCCCCCCTCCGAGGGGAGCCAAAATGATCAGTAGAAGCGCGGCGGCTCTCATCCCAGGAATCCTAGCACCGCGGCTTGACTCGTATCTTGAAAAGCGGTTCTATGGGCCTCTGATGAACCGCTTGCGCATCCGCGCCGTCACCGGGCTGCTGATCGTGCTGCTCGCCGCCCCCGCGGCGGCGCATCGCGGGAGCGCGCCTGCCGTGAAGGGCACGGACCCGCGGGCGCTGATCGCCCTGCCGATCCCCGGCACGATTCCCGAGATTCTCGAGCAGCTCAAGACGCGCGACGCGCAGGTTCGCGATCTGATCCGCGCCGGCAACCTGAGCGCGGTCTGGGTGCCGGCGTTCCAGGCCAAGGATCTGGCGATCGCGCTCGAGCCGCTTGCCGGTCAACTGGCGCCGCGGGCGCGCGAGTCGGCGGAGCCGGCGATTCAGCGCGTCGTCCGCTTCGCCTGGCTGCTCGACGCGTTCGGCGACGCCGGCGACCGCCGGCAGCTCGAGAGGGCCTACGCCGCGTTCGCCGCCGCGCTGGCGGAAGTCGTGGCGGCGTTCGCGGGGGCTCGGTAGCGCATGGCCAAGGTCTCTCCCGCGCTCGCCGCCGCGGTCACGATCGCGATGATCGCGCTGGCGTCCACGCGAAGCGACGCGCACAAACCGGTCACCTCACCCTACACGTTCGCCGAGGACGTCCTGCCGATCGTGCGGGAGAAGTGCGGCGCCTGCCACAGGGCCGGCGGCGTCGCGCCGATGTCGCTGCTCACCCACGCCGGCGCGGTGCCGTGGGGCGAATCGATCCGCGCCGAGCTGATGGCGGGGCACATGCCGCCGTGGCAGGTGGACGGCCCGTCCTCGCGGTTCAGGAACGTGCGCGGCCTGACGGCCCGCGAGCTCGACGTGCTGCTCACGTGGACGAAGGGCGGAACACCGCCCGGCAACGCCGGCGCGGCGGCGGCCTCACCCGCGGCGGTCTCACCCGCGGACGACCCATGGCCGCTCGGAGCGCCCGATGCCGTGCTCTCGATGCCGTCCAGCGTCACCTTGCCGGCGACCGCGCAGGACCGCGTCGAGGAGATCAGGCTGCGGACCTCGTTCGACCGCGCCCGCGTGCTCCGCGCGGTCGATCTTCTCCCGGGAACGCCGGCGATCGTTCGCAGCGCGACGGTCTCGGTCGGGGCCACGGCGGGCCCGGCCAACGCGCAGGACACGCTCGCGTTGTGGGTGCCGGGCGATCCTCCGGTCCCGCTCGCCGCCGGCGCGGGCTTCCTGCTGCCGGCCGGCGCCGATCTCGTCGTCCGCATCCGCTATCTCAAGACGTGGGAGTACGAGCACCGGGAGATGAGCGATCGCAGCCGCGTGGGGCTCTACTTCGCCGATGAGCCGGCGGAGACCGTGCGGGCCCTCGGCGTGCGCATGGGAATCACGGTGATCGGCGAGCCCGTCCGCGCGCTGGCCGTCTATCCCGACCCGGCGCTCGCGAACGCGCAGGTGCGCGCCGTCGCCACGCGGCCGGATGGCTCACGCGAGGAGCTGATCGCGTTCCGGCCACGCCCCGGCTGGGCGCGCCGCTACTGGTTCGCCGAGCCGGTGGCGCTGCCGCGCGGCACGCGCATCGAGGTCACCGGCATGCCGGATGCCGAGCTGCTCCCGCCCGGCGCGCCGCCCCAGCCGCCGGCCGACCTCTCGAAGATCCGCCTGACGCTCGACGTGGTGCCTGGGGTTGCCGAGCCGCCGCGGGGTGCGCCGTGAACAGTTGGCTGGCGGGGATCTGAATCGGCTCGTCGTCGTTCCGGTTCCGATCGTTGACCGCGGTCCAGGTCATGTAGACCGAATGCATCTCGTCCCACGTCTGCTCGCCCCACGATACCGGGACCCTGGGATCGGGGTTCAGCGGGTTGGCCGGCGAGTTGTCGTAGCTGGCGAGGTACTCCAGCACCGATCCCTTGGCCACACGCTCCGGGCGCGCCAGGATGTAGTAGTTCTGCCACGCGGTGTCCCAGTGCGGGATGTGCAGCAGCACGGTGCGCTGGCCGTCGGGACGGATCAGCGAGGCGGTGCCGAGCTGCGCGCGCAGGTGCATGTGCGGCCGCAGGCCGTGGATGCGCGCCTCGGCCGGAAACTGGAACGCGCTGACCACCTCGTACTTCTGCACCATCGGCGGAATGATCAGCGAGGTGTTCGCCACGATGGTCGTGTTGACCTGCGTGTGGACCGGCGCCGTCGCGAACTTGAAGCCGATCCTGCTCTGATCGGTCGTCTCCTTCCCGATCGCCTGGTAGTGCATCTGGAACGAGATGCGCGTCCCCTTCGGAAAGAATTTGCCGTACCCCTCGCGCCAGACCATCGCCTCGAGGCCCGGCGAATAGAGGTGCACGCTCTGCCCGCCGCCGGCGCCGTTCTCGTTCGGCAGCTCCGCGAAGGCCACCGCGTGATGCACGACGAGGCGGTTGCCCGGACGCACCTCGATCGCCTGCACCCAGGTGTCCGCCGGAAACACGTAATCCGTGGGGACGGTCATGTACGGGATCGTGCCCGCCGCCGGAATCTTCACCGGCTCGGTCATCGTCAGCACCAGATCGGGCGTGCCGATCTGCCAGCCCTCCGGGAATCGCGGTGGCGCCGGCGTGTCCGCGGGGTCGCCTTCCTTCGCGCCGCCGTCGACCCAGGCGGCGATCGTCGCGATCTCCTTCTCGCTCAGCCGCCGCGGATCGCGGAAGGTGCCGAAGCCGGGATGCGCGTTCCAGGGCGGCATCTCCCCCGTGACCACCGTCCGCCGGATCGAGCGCGCCCACGGCCGCGCGTCCTTGTAGCTGAGCAGCGAGAACGGCGCGATCTCGCCGGGACGGTGGCAGTAGGCGCAGCTGGCGAAGACGATCGGCGCGACGTCGCGCGCGAAAGTGACCTCGCGCGCCGGCGCCTGATTCTGGCTGGCCAGGCCCGAGGGAAACGCCATGGCTGCGATGAGCGCGATGAGCGTGAGCCCGGAGGAGAGGATCAGGCGTCTCATGGTGCCTCCACGGGTCAGAGAGCGGGCCGGCTGAGCAGCGCTTCCCGCGCTTCCCGCGCTTCCGCGGACCCGGGCGCGATCACGATAACCTTTTCGAAAGCTTGCCGCGCCCCTTTCCCGTCCCCCTTTCTTTGGAGAACGTGGCCCGTTCTCAGGAGGGGGGTGGGCGCGCGGGGATCCGCCTGGGCGGCTTTCCGGTAGAACTGGAGGGCGCGGTCGAGCTTGCCCTGGCTCTCCGCGATCTTGCCCAGGGCCATCCAGGCGGGGAGCCGGTCCGGGGCGAGCTCCGCCGCCTGCTCGAAATGGCGCTCGGCGGCCGCGCCGTCCCCGGCCCTGGTCTCGGCCTCCGCCAGCCGCATCAGGACCGCCGCGCTCCGCGTTCCGGCATCCACCGCCCGGTCGAGCAGGCGGCGGACCTCCGCCGGACGTCCCGCCTTCTGGGCGAGATCGGCCAGAGCCAGCCAGCTCGCGGAAGAGCGCGGGTTCAGCGCCAGGGCCAGCTCGTATTCTTTCCTCGCCTCCTCCGGGCGGCTCAGGCGCGCATAGGCGTCGGCTAGGTTGCGGTGGGAGACATCGCGCCGCGGATGCTCCTGGGCGGCCCGGCGATAGGTGGCGACGGCGGCGTCGCCGTCGCCGCTCGCGAGCTGAGCCCCGGCCAGGGCGGTCAGAAATTGGAAGCTCCCCGGGTTGCGCTGGACCAGCTTCGTCAGCCTGGCCGCCGCCTCCCGTGGGTTCCCTCGCTGCATCAGCTCCTGGGCCGCCGCGAGCTCGGCGAGCAGCGGGACGCCGTCCTTGGGATCGAGCGTTCCCTTGCCGCTGGCCCCGGCGCCCGACCCGGAGCCCGAAATATAGCCGAGGCTCTCCAGCGAGCGTGCCAGCTCCGGATCGGCGGCATCCGTGGTATCTGCCGCGTGGACCTTGAAGGAGCGCCGCGCCGCCGCGAGCGCTCCCTTGAGCCGGCGCGCCGGCTCCCGCTGATCGTTGATGAGGTTCCGCGTCTCCCCCGGATCGGCCGCCAGGTCGTAGAGCTCCGGCCGCGGGGCCACGATCAGCTTGAAGCGGCCGTCGAACATCCCCTCCAGCGGACTCCACCCGTAGGCGGTCAGGGTATACCGGGATGCCAGGTAGGCGGGGCCCGCGGCGTCGCTGCCCAGACCCGGCAATTCCTCGCCCGGCAGTTTCTCGACGAATCGGCCGGCGGCCTGGCCGTTCCCGGCCAGGCGCAACAGGGTCGCGGCCAGCCGGCTCGTGGAGGCCACGGTTTCCACGGCCTTGCCGCGCGGCACTCCGGGACCGGCCAGGATCAGGGGGACGTGCACGGTGGCCTGGTAGAGGAAGATGCCGTGGTTGCTCTCTCCGTGCTCGCCGAGGGATTCGCCATGATCTCCCACGGCGGCGATCAGCCAGCGCTCGGCGCCGCCGGGGAGCGCGGCGAGCAGCCGTCCGATCTCCCGGTCCATGAAGGCGACCTCGCCGGCGTAGCGTTGGGCGGCGCCGGCCTTGGGATCCATGCCCGGCGGCCGGTACGGGTCGTGCGGATCGAAATAATGGACCCAGAGGAAAAGGGGTTTGCCCCCGGGCTGTCCCTTGAGCCACTCCAGCGCGGTGTCGGTCATCTGGCGCGCGTCGCGCTCGTTGCCCTCATCGCCCCCCGGGACCTTGTCGTCGTAATGCTGGAACCCGCGGGCGAGCCCGAACCGCCGGTCGAGGATCAGGCTGGCCACGAGCCCCGCGGTCCGGTAGCCACGGGAGGTGAAGGCCTCGGCGAGGGTGGGCACGTCACGGGGGAGCACCTCCGTGAGGTTGACCTGCACCCCGTGCTCCGGCGGGACGAGACCGGTGAAGAGCGAGGAGTGGGCCGGCAAGGTCAGAGGCGTCGGGGTGATCGCCTGCGTCCAGCGCACGCCCCGGGCCGCCAGCCCGTCCAGAACCGGCGTGCGCGCCCCGAGCGCATCGGCGCGGGTGGTGTCCAGAGTCAGGAGGAGCACGTTCGGCGGAGCGGCCGCCGCGGGCGCGCTGGCGAGCGCAAGCACGAAAAAGAGGCCGAGCGCCGCCCTGCGCCAACCATCATTTCTGCCTTGGTAGAGCATTAGACCAGGCAACTGTCCTTGAATTTTTCAAACAGCCAGTCGTCGTCCCGCACCCGCCGCGCCGCGAAGTCTGCGCGTTTCTGCCAGACGTCGCTCTCCACGGCGAGCGCCAGGGCCGCGCCGAAGCGGACGTGGTTTCTCAGCGCGGAGGCCACGCGGGCCAGACGCTGGGGGCTGAAGTGAAGCAGGGCCACCCGCAACAGGTTGTGCGTGAGCAGATGCCATTGGATACCGTAAGGGCGAGCCTTTCGGAAGTAGTGCAGCACGGTGACCTCGGGCACCACCCACACCTCGTACCCCAGCAGCCAGTAGCGCACGCAGATCTCCAGATCTTCCGAGCCCCACTGGGGCATGCCTTCGTCGAAAGCCCCGGCCTGCTTCAGGGTTTCGTGGCGCATGGCCATGAAGCCGCCGCCCAGCGACGGCACGGGATGGGGCTCGTCGCTCTGCCAGCGCAACCATTCCACCCGCAGGTTCGTTTCCGCGATCCGCTGCCCGTACGTCACCCGTTTCTCGATCTTTCCCATGACGCCGATGCCGGGGCCGACCACCCCCACGTGCGGCAGGTTGAGCGCGCGGACCATGGGTTGCCACCAGCGCTCGGGCACGTCCATGTGGGCGTCCGAGAAGACCACGAACTCGCCGCGCGCCGCGGCCAGCCCGCGATTGCGCGCGGCGGCCACCCCCAGAGGTTCGGTCGAGCGGATGAGATGAACGTTCCCCCACGTCTCCTCCTCAAGGAAGTCGGCGCAACCGTCCGTGGAGCCGTTGTCGACGACGATGATCTCGCTGTTCGCCGGCAGCGTCGCCGCGAACTGCTCGACGGTGCGCCGCAGCAGCACGGACTCGTTCGTGGCCGGCAGGATGACGCTGATCCCCACGGCGGTTTCATTTCGAAACAGCCGTGCCACCTGCTCGGCCGGCATCGGCGGCGGCGGCGGAATGACCAGGAGAGGAGGGGGAAATGGGATCTCGTCTTCCGCCGAGGCCACGGAAGCCTTGGGCTCTCCCGGGCTCGTGGCCAGGCTCGCGAAGACGCTCTGGACGGCCGGGTCCTCGGCCATGAGCCGCAAGGCTTCCTCGAAGGCCTCCAGGTCGCCGGCGAGCGGCACCACGTCGACGGTCAGGTCGTCCAGGCCGGCCTTGGGATAGGGCAGGATAGTGCAGAAAGGCTCGCCCGCTTCGAACCGGACGGTCTGCCCGGGGCGAGTGAATTTCCAATCGATCACGAGAGTGCCCGGGACGGCCGAGGTGTCGATGATCGATTCCAGCGGCATCAGGCCGTCCCTGAGAGTGTTGACCGGGCCGCGCACCCAGAGACCGTAATCCTCCTCGGTCTTGCATTGATATCCCGGATAGAACGTGATCCGTCCTTCGCCTCTGCGGCTCTGCACGAAATCCGCTGGCCCGGGCGCGTCTTCCGCGATACGGATCTCGACGTCCTCTTCGCCGGGGCCGCCATGCCAGACGGCTTCGAAGGCGCACGGGCAGAGGAAATCCCAGCCTCTTCCCTCCGGCGAGGGTTGCAGCGAGGCCGCGGGGCCATAGAGCGGATAGGCGGTGATCTTCATGTCCAGGACCTCATTCGGCTCGTCATCTCCAAAGCATTCTCAAAGGCCCCCGGAGGCCGCGGGGTTCCCCGTGGCCTACCGGCGGGCGGGTGTCATTATCCGTACGTAAGGGTTGTTACTGGTAGCGTCGTGGGGGGCATGGAAGTCGTCTGCGTCGTGCAGGCCTCCGCCTCGGCGCTCGCCACCACCTGGTGACGCTTGTCGCCGTCGGCCTTGAGCATCCACTTGATCTCGTCGGTAGCGTTGAACACCACCGAAAACACGTTGAGGTGCTCGCCCGGCAGGAACACGGTCGGCTGGCCGAGATCCTCCTGGCCCGGCACGAACATGTTCTTGGGCCCGATCTCCAGGGTGATGGTGGCGCCACTCTGGTTCAGGTAACCGAAATGGGCCGTGTAGGTGCCGTCGCCGTTGTCGTCCACGCACTCCAGCAGCGGGATCAACGAGTGCCCTCCTCCGGCCTGCGCCACCCGCGCGATCATCGGCATCAGGGCCAGGGAAAGGCCCAGGGCGGCGAAGGAGGTGAGGGCCTCCCGGCGTGAGTACGTGGCCGCGGGAGGCGGCATGGGCGCGGCGGTGGATTGCAGCAGACCGGCGATCTGCAACTCGTCCAGTGCGATCCTCAGCAGTTGCTCGGCCTTGCTCAGCGGCACGTTGAGCTCCTGCCGCAGAATCTCCGCCAACTGGCGCGGCGTCGTCTGCCCGTCGCAGTGTCGATAGACCAGCGCCGAGGTGGCGTTGAGGACGTAGGACTGCTTCTGCTCAGGGTCGAACACGCCCAGGCCGTCGCCCGCCGCCGCGGTGGAGGCCGTGGGATTTCTTTGCGGATTTGTCATTCATCAGCTCCTTTATCAGCTCTTTGGGTTGGTTTCAACGTGGACGTCCTGCGGAGACCTTGTTTGCCGGTGGCACCTCCTTCTCGCCCTCGCCCCGCGCGGGCTCCCGGTCGGACAGCAGCAGCTCACCGCGGGTTGACTCGCCATCTCTCCTCCGGCGCGGGTCAAGCGGGTTTTCGGCCAGGATAACGGCAGGGAAAAAGGGTGTCTATCCTCTCTGGGGAGGATATTGAGGGGGGGCGGCATCCTCTCTGGAGAGGATGTTCACGGCGGGTGGCGTGCGCTAGCCTCCAAGACAAACCGGCGCGAAGCCGCAGAGCCCGCTCCCTGGATCGGGGAAAGCTTTGGGGAGACTGCGTTCGGCCACCCCAAAGGAGATTCAAGCCCATGCGGAATCCTCGCCTTCTCGTCCTCTGGCTTACCCTGCTGATCCTGGGCAGTGTGAGTGCAAGCGCCGCGTCCAACATGGTGACCCTCTGCCACGTGACCGGGTCCGGGAACGTGAATGACCTCAGTGTGAGCGAATCAGCCGTCCCCGCACATCTGCAGCATGGCGATTTCTCGCCCATCAACTTCTACGCCGACGCCGACGGCGACGGTCTCGGGGACCCCGCGACCACGGTCCTGGCCTGCACCGCGCCGGAGGGCTACGTCGACAACAGTGACGACTGCGACGACACCGTCGATCCGACCCCTCCCGACGTGGCGGTCGCCTGCGGTGGTGGCCACGAGGCCTCCATCAACAATTATCCCTACCAGGTCTCGATTCAGCGGCTCGTTGCGGGTGCCTACGTCCATCAGTGTGGCGGGGCGTATCTCGGCGGGAACAAGATTCTCACCGCGGCCTCGTGCGTGAGCAAGGGCTGTGCCGGCGACTACCGCGTCGTATTGGGCGGCAGCAACCTGTCGACGATTACGACCGGGATCTTGGTCACCGACCGCGCCATTCATCCCGATTACACGGGCACCGACACCGGTCTGGAGTTCAACGTGGCGGTGCTGACGCTCGAGTCGACCCCTCCGAATGGCCCGACGATTCTTCCGATTGCCAAGGCTGCCCCGACCGCGGGCAGCTTCGCTGGCTTTTCCGGCACTCTGACCGGGTGGGGAGACACGGCGAAGACGCCGCAGATCGTCAACGACGGCCTCCAGGGGCAAACCGTGACGGTGCTCACCAATGCCGATTGCTCGACCCGCCTCAGCTTCAGTGGACGTCCGATCACCAGCGGCCACCTCTGCGCCTTCGCCTCGAATCTCGATGCCTGCACGGGGGACGTGGGCGGCCCGTTGAGAGCGGGCAGCACGCTGATCGGCATCCAGAGCTGGCCGGTCGATCTGACCGTGCCGTATTCCAGCGCCAGCTCGGTTCCCCGGGTCTTCACCCGAATCTCGACCGTTTCCGCCTGGATCCATAGCCAGCTCTAGATCCCCGCTCTCGTTCGTCATCACGGCCTGGCCGCCGCCGGAGGCGGGTGCTCCGGCGGCACGGGTGGACGGGTGCTACGGCTGCGTCGAGTCGTGGAGGGCGCCGCCGTCGACCGGGCCGCCGTTCTGACCCTGGCTCTTCGGCACGCCCACGGTCACCGTGCCCGTGCAGCTTCCACCGCTGCTGGACGTGGCGCTGAAGGAGATGTGATAGACGCGGCCGTCGCCGTTACCGGCGCGCTCGGCGCGGACCGCGGCGTTCGTGGTGCCGACGCCGGTGGCGTCCGGGCTGGTATCGCCGTCGCCGAGGCCGTTGACCGGCTCATCCTGAGAGACGCTCGTGACGGTGATCGTCACGGTGCCGCCGTTCGGATCGGTCACGTCGAGCACGCTGACCGGGACGAGCTTGTGGTCGGGTGGCCAGAGCAGGCCCGGGTTGGCCACCGCGTCGGAACAGTTGAGCGTGGTGCCGTTGTCGCAGTTGATGCCGGTCCACCCGGGGTCGCACTGGCAAAAATATTTGTTCACAGCGTCGAGGCATACTCCGTGGACGCACGGGTTGGACTCGCACTCGTCGATGTTGGTCTCGCAAGTGATGCCGGTCCACCCGGGATAGCAGGCACATGAAAAGCCGTTCACAGTGTCAGTGCAATCGCCGTTGACGCACGGCTCGGCTGCGCACGCCGAAGGCTGGGCCTGCGCCGCCGTGGCGAGCAGGAGGAAGAGGGCGAACAGCAGAAGGCGTGAGGCGGTCGTTCTACAACTCATGATTGAATCTCCTTTCGGGGGTTTCCTCACCACGGTGAGCTCGCGGATGTCTCCGCGACCTCGGCGGAATACAGCTCCGCGAGCGCGGCGAAACCAGGCTGACAGGCTTCCATCAACGCGCGCCGCTCTCCGGGCTCGAGCTCGGTGAAGCGCGAGCGCGCCGGACGCACGATGCCTGCCACCCGCTCGATCCAGGCGTCATCGACGTCGACGCCGATGAACTCCATCAGGCGAGCGATGGTCGGGCGCGGTGCTCGGCCAAAGTCCTCGTAACGAAGCGTCAAGAGCCGTCCGGGCGCGACGCCCGAGAGCTCGCCGAGCCCTGCCAGGATCTCGCCGGACCAGTAATGACCGCATAGCGGCAGCGGAGTCTCGTAGCGCACGAAGGCCTCGCGATCGAAGCGCTCGGGTAAGAACGGGATCAGCTCCTCGGGCACGTCGTCCACATACGCGCGGTCACTCGATTCCCACGGGTCGACGCCGAGGATCTCGGTCAACTGAATCGCGATCAACGCCATGCGGAACCCGAGGTGACGGCTCATCGAGATCGCACAGTTGCGACCGTCGCGAACCAGGTGCACGAAACGAGCCTCGGGAAAGCTCTCGATCAGCCGGCGAACCAGCCGCAGCGAGCCCCCGGAACGCTCGATCCACGTTCGCTTGCCGAAACGGTGAGCGAGAAAACTGAACACCTGCTGATAGTGCTGGCCGACCGCCGCCGTCGGCAGGGTGGATACGAAGCGCTCGAGGTCGTCGAACAGCGCCTCCGGTTCGTCGCACAGATGCGGAAGCGCGGTCTCCAGAAGGGCCGGTACTCCCGATGCGCCGCCGAAACGCGATTGCGCTGCCGGCCTGTACAGTACCTCGTCCATCATGACGTCGTGACGCCGCATCGTCGCCAGCTTGGGTGGAATGCCCGCGACGATCCGCCAGAGCTCGTCCGCACCGATCGGGTGGTCCGGGAAACAGAGGGCGATCCGCCCACCGAGGTCGGTGGCCAGCGAGAAGAGCTCGGAGATGCTCAGCAGGTCCGGATGCCGGCGCACGAGGTTCGACAGCATGGTCGACCCACAACGCCCCGTTCCCACGATGATGAGCGGTTGCAGCGTGCTCATGTCAACGTGCCACCGGGAGGTTTTGGCGGGCCTCTTCGAAGACCTGACGGTACCATTGGCAGAGGGCCACGAGGGGCACATCGGTGTAAGCAAAGCGCTCGCCCTCCCGGAGCGCCGCGTCCGTTCGGACTCGCTCGAAATGCTTGTGACCGACGATGTACGAACCGTAGAAGTCCATTCGCTTGTCGAGCTCCTGATCGAGCCACGAGAAGTCGTCACGCCGGTCGACGAAAATGGGCGGGTGCATACCGAGCAGCTCGAACATCGTGCGCACCACCGCGCCGGTCTTCCATGGGAAGGGGTGCGTCAAATGAAACACACCCTCCGATGCGTCCTGGAGGGCAATCGCGACGGCCTCCCGGACGACGGCATCGACCGGAACCAGGTTCAGGTCGCCATCCGGGTCAACCCTCATCCGTACGGGAGATCGCGCGAGCAAGCCCTTCTGGGTGCGCTCGAGCATCCCGCGAAATTGCATGAGCTGGCGAAAGAAGCCATAACAACCCGTAAAAGAGGTCGCGCCCAGCGTACGGCTGTGTCCCATCACGATGCTGGGGCGAAAGATACGAACGCGCCCGTTCGCCCATGAGGTGGCGAGCGTCTCCGCATCGATCTTGCTCTGCTCGTAATGGTTGTTGGTCGCGTTGCCGTGGCTCCGCGCCTCGGGAATCGACCCCGTCGATCGCCCTGCCACATACGCCGTGCTGATGAAATTGAACGTCCCGGCCCCGAGCTGTCCCGCAAGAGCAAGGACGCGACGGGTACCTTCGACGTTGGTCGCCCTGATGTTGTCCACGTGACGATTCTCGTACTGCAACGATGCGGCCGCATGCCACACCTGCGAGATGCGAACACCCGTCGGTTCGCGGATGCCGCAATCTGGCTCGACGACGTCACCGGCGACGACACGGCAGCGGCCGAGCTCCGCGAGCACATCGGTCGCTCCGTACAATTTTGCGGCATGATGAATGGACTGGTGGAACCTTTCGACCGCCCCGAGGTCGCCAGGCCGGACCAGCGCCACAATATCGTCATCGGTCCGCCGCAGCAGCTCCAGGACGAGTATGGCACCGAGAAACCCGGTCGCCCCGGTCACGAAATGCGCTTGCTTCATAGTCAACAGCCAGCGTAGCTACCGCGAGTAGCCCTGTCTATCCTCTCTAGAGAGGATAAGAAGCCTCCGGCATCCTCCCTGGAGAGGATACCCAAGACAATTTCGAGCCGCTATTCTGTCTCCTATAGATTTTCCTGGTACCGGGGAGTACCTCAGGAGCCCTTTTCAGAAAGGATCACCCGATGAAGAAGCTCTCTCTGTTCGTGGCGTTTCTGGCCTTCTGTGCGGCCCCAGCGGCCCAGGCGGCCAACATTGAAGTCTGCCACCGCCCGCCCGGCAATCCGGACAACTGGCACACCATCACCATTAGCACCTCGGCCTTGCCCGCCCACCAAGCCCACGGCGATCTGGTCGGCTCATGCCTCACGAACTGCGGCGCGCTCTGCGATGACGGCAACAAGTGCACGATCGATGTCGTACCCGGCACCACTGAGTGTCTGTGTCAGGCCGCGACGCGGCCGCCGGTCGATTGCAGCGACGGGCGTGCCTGTACGGTAGACAGTTGCGACCCCGCCCAGGGCTGTGCCTCCACCCCCGTCGTGTGCCAAGCTCCGAACCCTTGCACGGTCAGCGTGTGCAGCGAGCCAGACGGCACCTGCCAAGACACCCCCGTGGTATGCCCCACGGGTCAGACATGCAATGCAAACACCGGGGCCTGTGAAGGTGGCCTCCCAAAGTGTGGCAATTGTATAACGACCCACGAAAGCCCAGGCTGTGAGATTCCCGCTTGCGAGGCCCGTGTCTGTGCGCAGTCCCCCCAGTGTTGCAGCGTTAGTTGGACTGATGGCAACGGCGGAGCCTGCGAGCAACAAGGCGCGATTGCGTGTGCCTTGATCAACCCAGTGTGTAGGTTTTGACCCGGAAAGGAGCCAGCATGAGACTCTTATGGAACGAGACCTCCCGCCGGATCGGGAGCGGTCTGGTGGTCGTCGTCCTTATCCTGTGCGGCCTGGCGGCGCCCGCCGCCGCCGCCAATCAGGTGCCGTTTACCGCCACCGGCACGGCCGTGATCACGGGGGTGACGCACCTGCCTGGCGGGCTGATCCAACTGGACACTACCGTTACGGGCACCGCGACGCATCTGGGGAACGTCTCGGGGCCGTTGACGCGTATCCAGGATCATCAGGGGAACTTTGGCAGCACCGCGGTCTTCGTCGGGGCCAACGGGACAGACAGTGTGTTCCTGACCATCAATGGGCATTTTGAGAGTTCGGGCGGCAGCGGCAAGTGTGTGCTCACTTCCACGGGCACTTACACCGTGACCGGCGGCACCGGCTCGTTCGTCAACGCCACGGGGAGCGGGACCATCACCACGCAGATCGACCAGTGCGCCAGTACCGCCACGGGGACGTATACGGGGACGATCTCCCAGCCGAACTAGGGGGCTGAGCCCAATGCTGTTCATGGGCCGGGGTGGTGTCTATCCTCTCTGGGGAGGATCTTTGGGTGTCAGTTCCTCCTCTCTAGAGAGGAGGAACGGAAGGAATTGGTCTTTAGAGCGCCTGACAAAACCTGTTTCTCTACGCGGTGCGGTCCCACTGTAGAGACGCCCCGTGGGGCGTCTCCGAGGCGGGATCTCGGCTGCGCGTTGCTCTTGGAGTGCCGCGGGAACAACATGGCAGGGCGGACCGTCCTTCCAGATTCGGAGACGCCCCACGGGGCGTCTCTACAGTGGGACCGCAACCAGTTATTGGTACAGAGAGGTTGTGTTAGGCGCTCTTATTCGGTCATGAAGCTGATTTCGGCCGAGACGCGGGCGAGCTCCGCGGCGTCCGCCTGAGCGCCGAGCGGGCGGATGACGAAGCCGAAGGTGGGCGCCGCACCGGCCTTGACGATGTCCCTCTCGATGGGGATCGGGCCGCACGAAGCGCCGCCGAGGCCGAGCACGGCGGCGTCGAGGTCGAGGCGCGTGCGGCTGGGGCTCGCGGGCAGATCGGTCGGGTGCGCGGCGGCGGCGAGCTCGTCGGCGGAGTAGGGGAGGACCGTCGCGGACATCCTGCCGAGCCCGGTGAAGAGCACGCCGGAGCCGGATTCGTCGCGCAGGGCGACCCACGAGACGTCCTCGCGGTTGGCCATGTCCTGCGGCTTGGCGTAAGGCTCGAAGAAGTCTTTCACCGCCCGCGAGTAGCGGCCGAGGAATGAGCCGGTCTTGCGGTCGGGGTAGTTCTCCTCCGGACCGCGGCCGTAATATTCGGCTTTTGAATACGCGGCGGGCAGCTCCATGGTGAAGCCGATCTTGGCGAGCGGGCTGTCCCGGCCGGTCGCGGTGATGGCGGACTGAAGCGCGACGGAGCCGTCGGGATACACCGTCCACGCGCTGACCACGCGGAACACGGTGGCGTCGGACGGAAGGTCTTCGCCGGTGGGGGAGATCTTCGGCTGGTTGGTGGCGTAGCCGGCGACGCGTTCGGCCTTGGCGCCGGAATAGTCGGAGATGACGGCGATGCGCACCGTGTTGCCGATCGTTTCGACGGTGAAGGCGGCGGCCCTGGCCTCGAGGTGGCGCAGGCCGAGGCCGAACCAGTTGTTCATGGCCCAGCGGTCGTTGTTCACGGGAGCGCGGAACACATTCAGCGTCGGCCCCTTGCCGGGCTCGAACACGGGCTTGCCGGCGTATTCGAGAGCGGTGAGCCCGCCGGTCTTCCGGTCGAAGACGGCGCGGAAATCCTTGCCGGAGACGGTGGTGAGCTCGCCATTTTCCGAAACCGTGGATACGCGGGGCCTGTCGCCGGCCACGGCGAGCACGGGTCTGGCGTCACCCGCCGGATTTTTCACCGCGAGCTGCTCGGCGGCAACCTCGTAGCCGGCCGGCCCCAGGATCGTATCGGCCGTGGTGCGGAAACCGACGCGCAGGCGGTAGTCGACGCCGGGCTCGGCGGTGAACGACGGGAGCGGCAGTTTCACCTTCCACTTCGCGCGTGGCGCCACGGCCGGAGCGGGCCCTTGGCCGGAGCCGATCACGGCGCCGTCGCCCGTGAGCTCCCACGCCAGGTCGTATCCGGAAAGGTCTTTGAAGAAGTGTTTGTTGAAGATTTCGATCTCGCCGGCGCCCGCGTCCTCCGCGGCGACGGAGATCTCCTGGTACACCTTCTTCACTTCCCAGAAATCGGGCTTCGGCTCGCGGTTGGCGTACACGACGCCTTTGACGATGAACTGTCCGTCGTTGGGGAAGTCGCCGAAGTCGCCTCCGTAGGCGATGAACTTGCGGCCGTCCGCGGCCGTCTTTTCGAGACCCTGGTCGGACCATTCCCAGATGGCGGCTCCGAAGATGTTGTCGGATTTCTCGATGGCGTCCCAGTAGTCGGCGAGGTTGCCCATGCCGTTGTTCATGATGTGGGCGTACTCCGAGATGTAGAACGGCTTTTCATGATCCGCCTGGGCGGCCTTGGCGTAGGTCCAACCGACGCTCGGATATTGGTTGGAGTCCATGTCCACGATGGCGTTGTTGCGCTCGTAGTGCGTGGGGCGCGAGAGGTCGCGCGCCTTGACCGCCGCGTTGCCGGCGACGAAGTTCTCGCCCGGGCCCGCCTCGTTGCCGAGCGACCAGATGGTGACGGACGGATGGTTCTTGTCGCGCTCGACCATGGCCATGATGCGGTCGATGTGCGCGGCCTCCCACGCCTTCGGGTGCGAGAGCGATTCCTTGCCATAGTAATAGCCGTGCGACTCGATGTTCGCCTCGTCCATGAGGTACATGCCGTACTTGTCGCAGAGGTAGTACCAGTATGGATCGTTCGGGTAGTGCGAGAGGCGCACATGGTTCACGTTCGCCTGCTTGAGGCGTTTCATGTCCAGCTCCATGTCGGCGCGCGTGAGCGCGTGACCGGTCCGGGGGAAGTTCTCGTGACGGTTCACGCCCTTGAATTTCACGGCCTTGCCGTTGACGAGGAACACGCCGCCGACGATCTTCACCTCGCGGAAACCGACGTGCGTGGAGACGATGTCACGGATTTTGCCGCGGGCGTCGGCGAGCTTGACGACGAGCGTATAGAGGCTCGGCGTCTCGGCGGACCAGAGGGCCGGATGGGCGTAGCGATGAACGAAAACCATTTCGCCGCCGGCACCCTTTTCTCTGGCAACGGACAGCGGGGGAACCGTTTTGCCCGCTTCGTCGTAGAGCATGATGTCAACCCTGATGCGTTGCCCTTTGCGTATGTCCACGGCAGCGGTGAGTTTCCAGGGTCCGCTTTCTTCGGACGTCGCCGGCGCTGTCCTTACGAACAGGTCGCGCACGTGCGTCTTGTCCTTCGAGTGGATCGCCACCGAGCGGAAGATGCCGGAGAGGCGCCACATGTCCTGGCATTCCAGGTACGAACCGTCGGAGAACCGGTAGACCTCGGCGGCGACGACGTTCTTTCCGGGCTTCAGAAACCGCGTGATGTCGAACTCGGCCGGGCTGCGGGAATCCTTGGAGAAGCCGACATACCTGCCGTTGATCCACAGGTAGAAGAACGAGTCGACGCCGTCGAAGGTGATGAAGACTTCGCGGCCGTGCCAGCTCGCCGGGATCTCGAAGTCACGCCGGTAGGAGCCGACGGGGTTGCGGTTCACGAATGTGGTGAACTGTCGGGGCGGCGCGCCCATCACGCGCGGCCAGTCGCGTTTGAACAGGTAGGCCTGGTTTGAATAGACCGGCACATCGTAACCCTGCATCTGCCAGGAGGACGGCACGGCGATCTCCCGCCAGCCGGAGACGTCGAACCCGGGCTTGAAGAAGTCGACCGGGCGCTCTTCCGGGCGCTTCACCCAGTTGAATTTCCATGCGCCGTCGAGGGACACGCGGTAGGGCGAAAACTCGGGCAGGATTTTTTTCGCGCTCTCGACGTCGGCGTAGGAATTGAACGTGGCGTGCGGCTTCTCCTTGTTGAGGCCGAGCATCCGCTCCGATTCCCACTCCTTGCCGGTGGGGGAGCCCGGGGCGGCGGCCCGCGGATATTCGCCGATGCCGGCTTGAAGGGACGGAGGGAAGGCCAGCGCGGCCAGGACGAGGAGGAGTTGGGGGGTTCGCATGGATCAGAGGTCTGTCGGCTTGGCTCTGCTTTTGTCAGATTCGAGCGCCCGCCCCGCCCGGGCATGAATGCCCGGGCTACGCTTCAACCGAAAAGCCGGGTGAACCCGGCTCCTGAGAGAGAGCTGACTTCGGAGCCGGCTTCAGCCGGCTTTTCGGTTCCCACGTAGCCCGGGCATTCATGCCCGGGCGGGGGGCTGGCAATCTGACACGTAGAGTTAGCCTATCACCAGATCCGCTCCGCGATGAGCAATCCGGAGATGTGTAACCCGCCCGCCCCTGCGATAGAATCGGAAGAATCATGCGGATCATGATCGGCGCTCTGTCCTGCTGGAAGTACAAGGAACGGCGGGACCGTTGCGAGCGGACCTGGATGCTGGAGGGGGACACGCTCGACGGCGCCTCGCCGGGCGAGCCTCCGCTGCACACCATCACCCGCTCGGTGTTCCTCATCGGCAGCCCCGGGCTCGAGGCGCCCTCGCTCGCCGGCCGGAACCTGCTGCTGCCGGGGCCGAGCGACTATCTCTCTCTCCCGCAGAGGACCCGCGCCTTCTGCCAGTGGGCGATCGCGCGCGACGATTGGGATTACCTTTTCAAGTGCGACGACGACACCTACGTGTCGATCTCCCGGCTCGTCCGGTACCCGCTCACCGCGGACTACATCGGCGCCGAGTGGAGGCCGGGAGTTGGCTACGCCTCGGGTGGCGCCGGGTACTTTCTGAGCCGCAGGGCCGCGGAGGTCGTCGCCGAGCACCTGACGCAAAAGGAGGGTCCCGAGGACGTGTACGTCCGGGACGCCCTGGCGAGCCAGGGCATTCCCTTCACACAGGACCAGCGCTTCGTGGCGCTCGGCGACGAAGAGCTGCGGCCGCGTGCCGGCAACGACCTCATCACCCTCCATGCGGTCCCGAGCGTTTCGGCCGATCTGTTCTACAAGTCCTACCAGGAATGCACCGGCCTGGAGCCGCCGCCGCCCATGCGTCTGAATCCCGATCCACCGCTGTCGAAGCGGCTGTCGCCGGAGGATCTCCGCTGCCTGAAAGAGGGGCAACGCCAGCTCACGCGCATGTTGAGGTACCTTTTCGAGGAGGTCTGCGAGCCGCATGGAATCCGCGCCCTGGCCTGGGGAGGCACGCTGATCGGCGCCGTCAATTACGGCGGATGGATTCCCTGGGACGCTGACGCCGACGTCCTCGTCCATCGGGACGACTTCGAGCGCTTCAAAGCGCGGATTCGCGCGAGCTGTCCCGCCGACTTCTGGTACCAGTCCCGTGAAACGGATCCCCATTACAACTCGCCGATCGAGAAGCTCCGCTATCTGCATGCCCACTACGAAGGCGCCGAGAGATATGGCTGGCATGGGGGCCTCCAGGTCGACATCTGCCAGTTCTGGATCGAGAACGGCGTCTTCGTGACCTCGGCTCCGGACAACGACGAGACTCTCGGCCAGAACCTCCGCGAGGAGCACATCCTGCCCCCGCTCGAGCTGCTCTTCGATGGCGTGCGCCTGAGAACTTTTCGCGATCCGGCCGCCTACCTGAAGGTTCGCTACGCGACCGAACCCTTGCAATCGGAACGCAACGTGCCCGTCGAAGGGCGCTATCCGCACGAAGGCGCCGTCCGCCTTGGAGCCTCGGCGGCCGATCGAGCGCGGTACCCGCAGCTTTACGAGATCAAAGCCGAGGAAATCGGATCGACCTCACCCTCCGGCTCTCTCTCCTCCTGAGGAAGTGGATGGATCTCGAGGCCCGGATTTTTCCTCCACCCGGAACGGGGGGAGGCCAGGAGGGGGGCTTCGCGGAGTCGGCGGGACCCCTCCTTGTCTGGGGCGGGCCCCCTCCTGGCCTCCCCCTGAAGGGGGAGGAAAAAAGGCCGATTCCTCGCAGGCCCGCTAAAAGAAAACCCCGTTCTTCCTCCACGAGGCTTCAAGCGCCGCGGTGTCGGCGTACTTGCGGTTTTCGGAAATCCACCGGGCCTCCTCCGCGCCGTCGTCGAGCCCTTGCTCGCGCAGAGCGGCCAGCGTCGTGCTGTCGATCTTTGCTTTCGTTTGCAAGGTCTGGCCGACCTCGTCGAGGCAGTCCGGCGCCACGACGCTGACGGCGAGCAGGATGTCGCGGATCGACTCGTCCGACCGGACCTGATAGCGCCGCGGCGCGGACCAGTGGGCGCCGGAGACCGTCTCCTGCTCGTTCTCCCCGCCCTGGACGAGAAAAACGTGTCCACCGAGCAGCCAGTACTTGAGCTCGAGGTAGACCTCGCCGCCGGAGTAGCACGAGAACCATGGATTGTAGCCGCGGACGGCCTCCCACGCGGCCCTCGGCGTGGAGTAGCACCAGAGTCCGCTCGCCGCGATCGGGTTCGTCGCCATTTTCAGACCGTTGCCGTTTCCTGGCGGCGGCAACTCCGACATCGGCGCCCACTCGCCCCAGAAGTCGCCGTGGAGCCTCAGCCTGTACGGTCCGAACAGCTTGTCCGGGTCGCTGAAGGCGATCGGGATGTGCGCCATGTAAAGGTCCGGCGTCAGGGCGTGGGTGGAGAGCCCCAACCGGTTCAGGAAGAGGCGGTGCAGCGCCTCGATCGTGTACGGCGTCAGCAGGACGTGCGAGTCGAGGAAGATCAGATGCTCGCCCCGCGCCGCGGCCGCGCCCTGGTTGCGCGGATAGAACACCGATTTGACCTCACCGGCGGCGAGGTAGCGGACCGGGAACCGGGCCTCGGCGAAGGCGGCGCAGACCTCCTGCACCGTCTTGCCGCAGGATTTCGCGCCGGGATCGTTGTCGGCGACGACGATCTCCATGCCGTCGCGCTCGACGAGAGCGCCTCGCGTGTGCATCTGGAGCGAGTGGAGCGTGAACCAGAGCGTGTCCGCTTCGTCGCGGCACGCGATCACGATACTGATCCCGGGCATGGCCACCTTTTCCTAGACGTGACAAGAGTCGCCGAATTTTTCGAACAGCCAGTCGTCGTCGCGCACCCGGCGGGCCGCGAGGTCGGCCCGCTTCTGCCAGACGTCGCTCTCGAAAGCCATGGCGAGGGCCGCTCCAAACCGGGCATGGTTGCGGAGCGCGTTCAGCACGCGTCCCATGCGCGCCGCATTGAAATGAAGCAGCGCGACCCGCAATACATTGTGGGTGAGCAATCGCATTTCGGCTCCGTAGGGGCGCTTCTTCCGGAAGTAGTGCAGCACGCTGACCTCCGGCACCACCCACACCTCATACCCCAGCAGCCAGTATCGCACGCAGATCTCGACGTCCTCGGAGCCCCATTGCGGCATGCCCTCGTCGAAGGCCCCGGCCCGCTTCAGGGTATCGTGCCGCATGGCCATGAAGCCACCTCCCAAGGTCGGCACGGGATAGGGCTCGTCGCCCTGCCGGGGCAACCATTCCAGGCGCAGGGTCGGCTCGGCGATCCGCTGGCCACACCTCGGGCGGTAGTCCAAACTTCCCATGGCGCCGATGCCGGGGCCGACCACTCCCACCTCCGGCCGGTTGAGCGTATCGGCGATCGGCTGCCACCAGGCCTCGGGAAGATCCATGTGAGCGTCGGAGAAGACCACGATCTCCCCGCGCGCCCGGGCCAGGCCGAGATTGCGCGCGGCGGCCACGCCCAGGGGCTCGGCGGTGCGGATGAGCTCCACGGTCTCCCGGGGCTCCTCCGCCAGGAAGTCGGCGCAACCGTCCGTGGAGCCGTTGTCGATCACCAGGATCTCGCTGCCGGCCGGCAGCGTCGCCTCGAACTGCTCCACGGTGCGCCGCAACAGCACGGACTCGTTGGTCGCCGGCAGGATCACGCTGATCCTGGCGGGGTAGTCGCCGCGAAACAGTTTTTCCAGGCGCTCCGCCGGCAAGGCCCGCGGTGGCGGAATGACGTGGTACGGCGGCGGGAACGGAATCTCGTCCAGAGCGGCGGGCTTCTCCGGGGAGCGGGCCGGCTCCGCCTCCGCCGCGGCCGCTGCGCCCAGCCGCTCGAAGACACCCGCGATCGCCGGCGTATCGATCATCTCTTGGAACGCCTGGGCGTAGGCCTCCGCGCCGGGCCGGACCACCTCCAGCGTCGTCTCCTGAAGGCCGCTCTTGGGATACGGCAGGACCGTGCAGAAAGGCTCGCTGGCCGCGAAGCGCACGGTCTGCCCCGGACGGGTGAATCGCCAGCTCAGGGTGAGCGTGGATGGCAGGACCGACGAATCGATCAGCGTCTCCACGGGCACCAGACCGTCCTTGGGCGCCCCGCTCGGGCTGACCGGGCCGCGCGCCCACAGGACCTGATCGCTCTCGGTCTTGAATTGAATTCCGGGATGGAACGTGAGCCGCCCCTCTTCGCCGCCGCGCACGAAGCCCTGCGAGGCGTCCGCCGGGCCCGCCGGGCAATGGATCTCGACGTCCCCGGCGCCGGGGCCGCCGTTCCAGGTGGCTTCGAAAGCCTGGGGGCAGAGCAGATCGAAACCCAGACCGTCGAAGGCGATTTCGCCGGTCTGGGGCCCTGCCTTCTGCTCTGGAGCAGGACGGAGGACGGCCGCATGCTCGTACAAAGGAAACGCGATGATCTTCATGCCGTGCCCGTTCCTGTCCTGCTCCTTTCGCGGCTAATACACCTATCCGCCCATCGTCGTCGCCGACATCGTGGTGGTGCAGGCCTCGGAGGTCGCGCTCGCCTCCACCTGATGCCGGCGGTCGCCGTCGGCCTTGAGCATCCACTTGAGGGTGTCCAGGGCGTCGAACGTCACGGTGAACTCCGAGAGGTGCTCGCCCGGAAGGAACACGGTCGGCTGCCCGCGGTCCTTGTCGCCGCCCACGAACATGTTCTTGGGGCCGACGGCCAGGGTGATGGTGCTGCCGGTGGTGTTCAGGTACCCGAAATGGGCCGTGTAGGTGCCGTCGCCGTTGTTGTCCACGCACTCCAGCAGCGGGACCAGCGTGGTTCCACCCTGCGCTTCCGCCACCCGCTGGACGAACGGCATGAGGGCCAGCGAGAGACCCAGGGCGGCGAAGCCGGTCAGCGCCTGGCGGCGGGTGAACGTGGCCGCGGGGAGGGCGGCGGGCTGCAGCAGGCCGGAGGTCTCGAGCTCCTCCAGGGCGAGCCGCGTCAGATGCTCGGCCTCAGCCGGCAGCAGGTTGAACTTCTGGCGCACGATCGCCGCCAACTGCTCCTGCGAGGTCTGCCCGTCACAGTGCTGGAAGACCAGCGCCGAGGTGGCGTTCAGCACGTACTTCTGGCCGCCGGCGAGCACGGCCAGCCCATCGCCCAGTGCTTCGGTGAAAAAGCCCGAGATTCTTTGCGGATGCTCCATCAAATGACTCCTTTCAGCATGCCCCAGGCTGGGGCTTTGATTGATCCTGATCCCGACGGTGCGGCCAGGGTCAGGAGGGGCCTTGGCAGGTCACCCTGCGGTTCGCAGCGGTGGCGCGGAGCAGGTCCACGCACGCCGTCGCCTGCTCCTGCGTGATCGAGAGGGTTTCGCTACTCGGCGGCTCCGAGGCGGAGTACCCGCAGATGTTCGCCTCGAAGTTGGCAAAGGCGCCATCGGTGGTCTCCGTGGAGAGTGGGGCGATCGAGACAAAGAATCTGTCCCCCTCATCTAGGCAATAACCGAAGTTTGCCAGGGCGTTGTCGAACCCGGCGATGCCGGCGCACGGGCAGGCAAACTTCGACACCAGGTCGCGGCCGGTGATCTGCTTGAACTTGGCCGCGATCCTGGAGCAGGCGACGTCCGAAGCCTTGGGAGTGGCGGTCTGGCATTCAGCGGCCACATAGGCGTTGCAGAGTCCGTAGGCGGCGCCGGTCTCGTTGCCGCAGGGATCCGGGATTTGGGCCAGGGCGGCGCCGGCATAGAGCAGCAGCAGGCCGAGGAACAGGGTGAAGCGAGCTTTCATCATCGTTCTCCTTTGCGCGAGTTGCAGGGTTGCTTCGGCAGGAGCGGTCCCGCGGACTCCGCGAAGCCCCCCTCCTGGCCTCCCCCCGTTCCGGGGGAAGAAGAAGGACTCTGTGCTCCATGGAGCGTTTTTTTTCAAATCGTCGCAGTAAATTCGATCTGGCTATTTTAAAGATTAGTGCCCCGGTATGGCGTTTGTCTATCCTCTCTAGGGAGGACCTCGGGGGCTTCCGTATCCTCTCTAGAGAGGATACGGAGCCCGGGCTTGCGCGCGAGCCCCAGGTCGCGAAACTTCAGGGCTCCAGCACCGCCACCTTCGAAGGCGGCGCGAAGTACCCCGCCTCCGTGATCCAGATGCGGCCGTGGTGGTCGATCTCGATATTGTAATAACCGTTGCCCTGCGTCGGCAGCGGATACTCCGTGATGGTGAGCGCCACGGGATCGAGGACGCCGATCTGTCCGGCGTCCTCCTCGAACCAGACCCGCCCCGACGGGTCCACGCGCAGGTCTCCGGCATTGGCGTTGGCGAGAGGAATCGGATATTCGATCCAGCCCGGGGTCCGGCTCGGCGTCACCGGCGTGAGCCGCGGGACCACGGGAGTGGCGGCGACGTGTGGGCCACCGCCGGCGCGCAGGTGGCTCCCCGCGGTGCTCTGTCCCGCCGAAGCGCCGCTCGAGGGCGTGACGGTGAGGTCGTTGTGAGGAGCCGCGCTCGGATCGAGCAGGGCGACGGCGTTGCCGAAGAACTCGGTGACCCAGACGGTGCCGTCGGCGTTCGCGAGCACCCCCGCCGGCGTGCCCCCCAGCGTCGGCACGCGATATTCGCTGATCAGATTAGTGACCGGGTCGAGGCGCCGTACCGTGTTGGTGCCGTCCGGGCCGGGCCCGGCGTAATTTTTCTCCGCGAACCAGACGCGGCCGGCCGGATCGAGGCTGATCTCCTCGATGTGAGAGCCGTCGGTGGTCTTCTCCAGAGCGATCTGCCACTCGGTGAAGTGGCCCTGGGGGTCCATGCGCGCCACGCCGTTGGGCTCGGGGAACCAGACGCTGCCGTCGGGCCCCAGCTCGATGAAGGTCGGCTGGGCGCCGGAAGGAACCCTGTACTCCACGACCTCCCCCGTCTCCGGATGGAGCACGCCGATGGCGTTGTTGATCTGATCGGTGAACCAGATGCCGTCCTGGCCGATCTTGAGCGTGTTCGGCTGGCCGCCGTTCGGCACCGGATACTCCACCACGCCGCGGTCCGGGCGTTGCAGCACCAGCCGGCCCGCCAGGGTCTCGCAATACCAGATCGAGCCGTCGCGGGCGACGTCCACCCCCTCGGCCAGGCTGTTGGGAGTGGGGGTGGGAAACTCCGTGACCTTCGGACCTTGCTTCGCCCAGGCCGGGGCCGCGAGACCCGCCAGGACGAGCAATCCCAGGATCGAGATCGGACACGTACGCTTCATAAGGATATTCTCCTTTCTCCAGTTAGCGACATCCGCCGGCGCGAGGCCCGAGAAGCGAAATCAGTCCTTCGGCCAGGTCAGCTTCCACAAATCATTCAGCAGCTCGCCGTCGCCGAATTCGTTGGTGATGCCGCTGTGGATATAAAGCTCGTAGGCGGCCGGCGTCTCGCGGACGAAGTAGACGCCTCCGACCCGCCCCGGGGGGACCGGAGAGCCGGGCGCCAGGCTCACCTCGGTCCAGCGGTTCCCGGCGGCCGAGTAGAACCAGAGGTCGTTGGTGACACGGTCGAAGTACTGCCCCCCGAAGAGCACGAGCCCGCCGTGGACCTTGTCGAAGAAAGCGGCGACGTTGTCCCGGGGATTGGGAGCGGGGCCTTGCGGATGGAGCTGGGTCCAGCGGAAGGAGTCGAGGCTGAGCGACCAGAGCTCGTTGTCGAAGTTGGTGGGTCCGAAGAGCTCCGAGCCCGGCGTGTCCGGTCCCTGGTCCGGCCCGAGGCGGTAGCCGCCGAAGACCAGCAGCGCATGATGGATCGGATCGTAGGCGCCGGTCGTCCAGGCTCGCGGCGCGGGCTTCCTGCCGGAGGTCTTGACGACCTGCCAGCCGGCCGCGGGATCGTACACGGCCACGTCGTTGCGCAGGCCCGTGGGAGTGACGGTGAACCGGTCCTCCGTGTTGCCCACACCGCCGAAGGCATAGAACGTCGGCGTCCGGTTCGGATGGCGCGGGTCCGGCGCCGCCACCACCAGGGAGGCGGCGCGCTTCACGGCGGACCGGCTTCCCCGTTCGGCCGGCGAGGCCTCGACCCAGCGGCCGGTCTTGACGTGATAGGTCCACATTTCGGGATACATCACACCCGTGCCGAACTCACCCCGCCCTCCCACGATGCTCACGCATTGGAGACAGGGACCGGGGATGAGCAGGGTATTTCCCCGCCCGGCGGGAGTCCGCGGCGATCCCAGGTTCTTCCAGGTAAACGTCTTGAGATCCAGCGCATAGAAATCGTTGACGATGTCCTCCTCGTCGTCGCCGCCGAAGCGGTAGAGGACGTCCGCGGCGCCGCCCGTGCGAGCGGGGGAGATGCCGGCCTCGTAGATCGGAGGCGGAACGTCGCCGTGCTGTGGAACGGCTTCCCAGTGCGGGGCCGTGGCGGCCGCCGCGGCAGCCGGCAACGAAACGATCAGCAGAAGAGCTGTCTTCCAGGGGTGGATCCGCTTCATGGATTTCTCTCCTTGCGCAGCCGCGTTGATTTCCCGGCGTCTTCCTCGTCCCCGTCGAGGACGCCATCCTCGTCGTGATCGATTCCCATGCGCACCCCCGAGCCCGGCGGAGCGCAGGTGTAGGTCAGCTCGCCGCCTTTCTGTGAGGCGCTCTGCCGCAGGCTGGCGTCGGAGACCGGCGCGTCGCGCCTCCGGTTGCCGAGGAACACGCTCGATGTGACGTCGTAGAGATAGCCCCTTTCGCCGCCGCCGTTGTCTCCCCCCCTGGCCACCAGATCGCACTCTCCGGCCCGGGCGCGTTCGATCAGCAGGTCGATCCGTGCTCCGGCCACGGCGCCGTTGGCCGGGGTGAGAGTCGTCTGCTGCCCGACGATGGGGGCCAGGTTGCTGTCGAAGGCGAGGACGAAATCCTCGACCTGCCGTTTCTGGATCTCGCCGGCCGGCCCGGGCAGGAATCCGCCGGGAATCGCCGGCGACTGGTTGAAGCCTCCCGCGTCGGTGGTGATGCTCACGAAATTGAAGATCGTGGGGATGGTGCCGTCGTGAGTGAAGCCGAAGCCGCGGACCTGGGGACCCATGAAGCCGTCGGTGGTGGGCATGCTCGGCCGGGTCTTCAGCCCGAACATGCCGGCTTTCTGGTAGGTATTGCGGAGGTGCGCGATCTTGATGGCTTCCGGCCCCCCTTTGAAGGTATAGCGGCCGTCGGTGCCGAAGAAGCCTGGCGCGGCTGCGCCGAATTCCCGGTTCGCGTCGGGATTGAGCGCGTGGCAGGACGTGCAGGTGCCCAGCCTGGTGAAATCGGAGAAGCTGTTCAGGAAGAAGTCACGCCCGGCCTGCTGGCTCGGAGTGAGCTGGTTGTCGAGCCTGCGGATGGGATTGGGCGGATAGGTGACCTGGAGGATGAAGGTGGTGAAGGCGTCCATCGCGGCGTCGTCGATCGGTCCGCTGCGCCCCAGGAGATCGGTGAAGCCGGCCTGGAACTTTTTGAAGGCCGCGACCTCGTCGAAGGTCCCGCTGTCGGGTTGCGCGCTCGGGTGGTCATTGCCGCCGGTGCGGTCGCCGCGCCAGTGCATGGGCCCGTGGTTGGCCATGCCGCGCAGGCTCTGCGTGACCATCGGCCCCTTCATGGGGTGATGGGTGTCCAGCAGCCCGAAATCCGAAGGTGCGATCTCGAACGGTCCCGGGATGGGCTGCACCGCGCCGTCCGGATTGCCGAGGTCCCAGGCCAGGCTGTCGAAGTCGCCGAAGACGTGGCAACTGGCGCAGGAGGAATCCCCGTGGCTCGAAGTGAGCGACGCGTCGTAGAGGAACCGGCGCCCGGCCACCACGCTCGCCGGCTCGGGATTGTGCATGGCCACGTGCTCGATCTCCGCGCTCGAGACCGTATTGACGACCACGATCGAGTTGTCGAAGCGGGACAGCGTGTAGAGGCGGTTCTTGTCTTCCTGGAGCACCAGGCCGGTGAGGCCGCCGCCGGACACCTTGATCTGATCGGCGGCGCTCGGCGTGAACGTGTCGTTCTCCAGGGCCTGGGTGTCGAAGACGCCGATCTTGGACGTGCCGAGCGTCGCGACGTAAAGGGTCCTGCCGTCGCTCGTCACCGCCATCTGCTGGGGGAGGGCGAGGCTCTTGCCGTTCTCGGCGTTCGGTACCGGGTCGCAGCAGACGGCGTAATCGATGTGTTTGTTGAGGTGCCGCGGGGCGACGCTCCCACCCGGGCCGAGGACGGTGATCCGGCTCTCGTGGAGGTGGCCGCGGATGCTGTGACCGGCGAAGAGGCCGGGCCCCTCGAAACGTTTTTCGTTCCCTGCCTCGGTGTTCGAGACGTAGACCTTGCCATTCACCGGGTTCACCACCATGTCGTAGAGGATGGTGCCGACGCCCTGGTAAGCGCCGGCCGCGCCGGCGAGCTGGACCGGCGGATTGGCGTTGGCGTTGATCACGAAGACGTCCTTGTCGGGCAGGGAGAAGAGGATCTGATCGTCCCAGGCCCGGTTGAGCTCGTCGACCCAATGGGTGCCGTTGAACTTGACGATGAGCCCCGTTTCCGGCTGCCGAACGCCGTCGGCGTTGGTGTTGGGCCCGGGCAGCCCCCCCGCGGCCTGCCCGCCGTCCGGGATGAACGCTTCGTGGACGGTCGTGGTGCGGTTGCCGGAGTGGAACGCCGCCGCGTAGACCCGGCTGCCGTCCGGGCTCACCGCCAGGGCGCGCGG
>Ga0070665_100000427_pt1 | contig 61536 bp, 57 predicted proteins | sample KBSS13metaG_FD_65862 | JGI IMG/M metagenome (GOLD analysis project Ga0070665, IMG submission 65862) | Switchgrass rhizosphere microbial communities from Kellogg Biological Station, Michigan, USA - KBS S1-3 metaG | ecosystem: Host-associated > Plants > Roots > Rhizosphere > Soil ... | reverse complement strand
GCCTTGTCACCGGCACGACTCGACGCAAGCTGCATCAATGCCTGGCCCTCACTGACTGCACCCGCCTCGGCAAACTCACACGCGAGTCTGAACTCCGCTAACACCGATTCGAGGGGCTGCTTCTTCAGCCGCGCCAGGATCAGCCCAGCCATCGTGCTGACTGACTTGGACTTCCCTTCGCTTGCCGCGATTTTTAGAAGGTGTGACCACTCGACTTCAGGCGAATCCGTGTATTGCTCTAGTTGAGCCATCACCTCTTCACAGTGCCCGCGCAGGACCAGCATCTTTCGAAACTGATCGGCATCGCTAAGACCGTCCTTGCCGGCCGTCGCCAGTTCTTTGAAGATCTGGTTGGACACGCGATCGCAATCGCCATCTCGCTTGAGAACGTGCTGTCCCCACGCGACAATGGCCAAAAATCGAATCCGCGTTCGCTGATCATGCTCCGTCGCAATGATTTTCACGGCTTGATCGACTCCGCTCACACGAGCTACAAGCGGCGCAAGCTGGATTGGATAGTGCCCTTCCATGTGCAGGTTCAGCCTGCCCGATCGTTCGAGGGCCTTGTTCGCCTGTGCCATGCGGCCGGCCGATATTTCAGCCGAGGTCAAACGATCGAGATTGACGTCGTAGGAAATCCCGCCCTGCGGAGTCTTGTCGAACAGCCGTTCCATCGCGTCGATCGTCTTGTTCGCACCCGGACGGTCGCCGATCAGCACCTGCTGCTCGGCTACGTAGGTGAGCCACTCGAAACGATCAATCTTCGCTTCATCGACACCCCCGTTCGATGGCTTACGCGGCTCGACGGGCGCCAGAAGATGGTTCGCCGCGATCGCGAGCCATTCCTTGCCGGCCTTTCCGCCGACCAATGGCGTACCCGTTGCCGCAACAAGAAGCGGCGAACAAGTGTGCAACGCAACGATAAAAACGGTGAGGTAAAGCGAACGCAGCATGTCCCCTCGATACCGGCCATGCCCCGGCGACGGTGCAATCCAACTGTGTAAAAAGTGCTTAAATCGGGGCGACAGGATTCGAACCTGCGACTTCCTGGTCCCAAACCAGGCGCTCTAGCCAAGCTGAGCTACGCCCCGTGCGTTTGTCTGTTGTCAGGCGAACCGCCGCGCTTGTCAAGCCGGTTCGGAGACTGGTTCGTCTTCTTCCTCGGTTTCAGCGATTCGTTCTTCAGGATCGGGCGTTTTCATCAGTTCGCGCAGCAAGACCGTTGCAAACGAACCGGCCGGCAGAGAGAACGCCGTGGTGATGTGCGGGCCGTGCTCGTCGACACCGGCGGAGATTTCCAGGTCCTTCGGCTGCACGCGCAGGGGGCGGCGGGCGCCTTTGACTCGATCGATCCCGTCGTTGCGGAAGTCCTTCGGGGAAATCTTCGCTTCGTCGAAGACGGCTTGCTCCAGCGCGCCGGGCTCGCCGGTAGGAGCGGTCATGCGGTAGCCGAGGAGCGGGCCGGTCGGGCTGATCTCGAACGCTTCGGCCCGCGGCTGCTCGACGGCGACGTCTTCCACGTGGAAGCACGCGCCGTTGTCGTGCTTGTACGCCAGATCGCCGATCATCACTTGATCGATCGTGGCGATGCGTTTGGCCAGAACGGCGTTGAACATGTGCGACTGCAGCGACGACACCCACAGCCGGCGGAGCTTCTCATCGATAATCCGGACGGCCGCATTCGGCTTCTTGGCTTTGATTAGCCGCGCCAGCACCCGCCGCTCCATGCCGCAGTGACGCGGCCATGCTTTCATCGATTCGTCGTTCTCACGCTTGGCGAAAAATTCGCGGGCCTTGAGTTCATGGGCGCCGTCGATGTCGGGCCGCGGATCGCCGAGGAGGAGTTGCAGCACCTGTTGGTTGTCGCCGCGAACCAGTGCCGCGCCGATGAGGTGGTTATTCGCCCGCCGACCAAACCGCTGCTCGCCGAAGAAGTTCGGCATGCCGCGCTTCTCGAGCAGCTCGAGCGGCTGCTTGAGTTTGACGACGTCGGTCGGGTTGACGTTGCGGATCTTGATCGCAAAGCGATTGCCCGCCAGGTGCCCCAGCCGCAGCTTGTTGCCATGCCGGGCGGCCCATTGGATGGTGATCCGGTCGATCTTGAGACCCATCACTTCTGCTTCGGTCACGCCGGCCACTGAGAAGACTTGGCGCGAGATGGCGCGCGCGTCCTTCAATCCCGCGTAACCGATTTCGCGGCTGGGGACGTTAAGGGCCGACGAGATGCGATGGATCGCCTCGAACGTGGTCAGGCCGACCTTCTGGATTTCAAAGTAAACGTGCTCGCCCTCGCCGGAGGGCTCGTACAGCGGGATTTCCTGGACGAAGAAGTCCTCGTTGCGCTGTTTGATCACCCCGCCAATGCCGGGGAAGTCGGTGGTCAGATAAGGCAGATTCATCCGCGTATCATACCGGAAACAGGTCAAACTATCTGGCTGTCGGCGTGGGTGCGGCTATCTCTGCGTCATTGGGCAGGCGAACGACAACCGTGCTATGGTCGTTGTAGACAATCTCGCCGGATTGAACCAGCCTGATGAACGTTTGGATCGTTTCCATCACGCGTACGCCACGCAGGCGATGCATCGCTCCGACGTCGTTCAGCATGAAGCCCAGATCTTCCTTCCGAAAGGTGGGGAAGCCGGCATAATCCCAGATGACATAGCGCGTTCGGGGCAGGCGTGCCCACGTTGTGCAAACGCCGGCGATGTCCACATCGGCGATCGGATTCCGGGAATAATCAAGGTAAAACGGGGCGTTGATCCACACCAGCACGGTTTCGCCGGCGGGCACGAGGTTTCGCAACCTGCGAACCTTGTCGCGCGTCGGCCCGTCGTCGATATGATCAACGTAATTAAGGTATTCCGGCGACATCCTGGGGGCGTACGCCAGCGTGGTGCCCGGCGATTCCAATTCTGAATACCGCTGAACGATCGACATTTTGAACGACGCCGCACCGAGGATCGCCATTACGATCATGCACGCGAGGATCGCCTTACGCGTCGAGGCCGACTTCATACGGCTCGCCAGCACTGACGCCAGACAAAGGCTTGCGGGTGTTACAACGATGGCGATCGGCGCGAAATAGCGCAAGGAATGTGGATAGCCGTACAGCCGCGGGCTCATGACGCACATCATGATCGGATAGACGATCGCCGTGGCCACGACACAGCTTGTGAGCATCGAGACGGCAATTCGGGCGGACCTGTCGGCGAGCTTTATCGCGCATGAAATCGCCAGAGCGGAAAACAGAAGGGCCAACCCGACCATGGTGGTGTAGCTTCCAAGAGAAACAATGTATCCAAACTGCTCGAATGAAAAGAGACTGATGTCAAAGCTGGCGGGTGCGGGCGGAATAGCGGGCCCGATGTACGGATCGCTCAGCGCCGCCCAGTAGTGCGGCACGTGGATCAGCACCCAAGGCAGAAGGAATAAGATTGTAAGAACCCCGACCGAAACGCCCCACCGAAACCCGCGCCAAAGGCTTCGTGACGCGACGGCCACGACGATCGCCGCCAAGCCCACCTGCACGACGATAAATAATCCGAACGTCAGCTTCAACGCCAGCAAGGCCGCATACAAAAGCCCCAGCGGCGCCGGGTTGGGACTGTATCCGTCCGGCAGGCGCTCGTCTTCGCGCGTTAGAAACGTGATCACACCGAGCAACAGCGCGCTGCAGAGGTAGATCGGCGTGATATTGGTCATCAGCGGATCGATGACCCAAAAAACCACCATGGCAATGATCGTTACGCCCACCAGACTGCCTCGACGCTGCGTGATCTGCGCGATCAGGATCAGGCATAGCAACACGGCTAGCAGGCCGTCGATCGCGTTGATGTAGGTGAACGGGAGATAAGCGACGACGAACGCGTCGAGAAATGCTTTGGCGCCCAGGGTTTCAGATCCCATGGCGCTGAGCGGACTGGCGTAAAGCGTTCCCGTCCCAAGCATTCGCACCGGGTGTGCGAAATACTTCTGGAAGTCGTCATACGGGTCGTAGGAACGCCATTCCAGAAGGCGGTAACTGCAAACCGCGAGGATGACGCACACCGTAACCGCCACGGCGATGCCCGATGCGTCCTGCCGAAGCCGGCGACGCATCGCCGCCAGATGCTCAGCAGGTTTGATGTCGGCCCGGCGCAGCGTCCAGAGAGCTGCCGCCAGTCCGACAATGCCGACGCCGATCAAGGTCGGGGCGTATGCAATTCGAATGAGATTGAGAATGCCGCCGAGGAAGATGACCGCGGCCAGCCCCAGGACGACGGTCGACGCCCACGACCCAGCCGGCATGCGCAACCCGCGGCGGGCGATGTGCCCCCAGCCGTAGAGCGACGATACAGCCATCGCGATCAGAACGAACACCAGCAGCATCATCATGGAGCCCCGGAAGCCCTGTTGATTCGCCCGCGCGCCGAATCGACGCGCCGTCGATCAATCAAGTCAGGCCCATGAATACTCGCCCGGCTAGTTTCTTGCCAGCGCATCCGACTGCTTAACGAACTCGTCGCCCTTCCATTCGGTGTCTTTGACAACCATGCCCTTGGCCTTGGCGGTGGCGGCGGCCTTGGCTTCGGCCTGGCGCCTTACCAGATCGGCATGCGTGGTGAAGTACTGCAGGCTGTGGCCCTTGAAGTCGCTGATCGTGTTGAACTTGTGCTTCTCCATGAAGCTGAGCAGTTCGTCCTTCATCCGCTTGACCATGTCGTAGCCGTACTTCATTACGCCGGTGCAGACCTGCACGGTGTCGCCGCCTAGCAGGATGAACATGGCCGCGTCTTTGCCGCTTTCAACGCCGCCGATGGCGCTCAGCGTTTTGCCGGGGAACTTGTCGCGGATGACTTCGGCACATTCCTTCACCATGCGGAGGGCAATCGGCTTGACGGCCATGCAGCTGTACCCGCCGGGCACGCTGTAGCCTTCGACGGTCGGCTCGGGCCGAAGGGTTTCCAGATCGACGCTCGTAACGCTGAGGATGGTGTTGATCGCTGATACACCATCGCAACCGGCCGACAGCGCGGCTTCAGCACCGGCGGCAATGCTCGTCACGTTTGGCGTGAGCTTGGCCCAGACGGGGATCTTGGCGGCGCTCATCACCCAGCCGCAGACTTCGTGCATGATGTTGTTGTCCTGCCCCATGGCCGCGCCCATTTTGCGTTCGGGCAGGCCGTGCGGACAGGAAAAGTTCAGCTCAAACCCCGCCACGCCGGTGGCTTGTACGCGCTCGACGATCTCGATCCACGCGTCCTTGTTGTACTCCTCCATGATGCTCGCGATGACCTTGCCGTTGGGGTACTTGTCCTTCAGCAGCTTGAGTTCATCGAGCCACACGCTGAACGGGCGGTCGGAGATCAGCTCGATGTTCTGCCAGCCGATCACTTCCTTGCTGGCCGTGCGCAGGCGCGCGTAACGCGGAGCGACGTTGATGACTTTGGACGAGTCGAGGCTGATGGTCTTGATGATGACCGCGCCCCATCCTTCGTCGAACGCCTTGCCGCACACGTTGGCGTTTGTGCCGGGCGGGCCGGAGCCGATGACGAAGGGGTTGGGCAGTTCGATTCCGTTTACGGTAGTGGCGAGCGTGGACATGACTAGCTCCTATTCAGCAGCAGGGCCGGTTGGGTCGCGGCGACTCTTCATTAGAACAAAATAGAGGACGAATGCGATAAAAAACGTGACGAACCAGGCATAGGTATAAAGCTGGTCGAAAAACCCGTCGTGCTTGCCCGGCAAAAACAGGTTCACAAACCCCGGCACGCACGGCAGCACCGCAACGACGAGTGCAACGACTGCACGCCAGTTCGTGCCGCTGCCGTAGCTGTATTCGCCGTGCGGGTCGAACAATGCCTTGAGCGACAGGTGGCTCTTGCGGATGGCCCAGTAATCACACACCAAAATGCCGCCGACCGCGCCGAGTAACGCAGAGTAGGCAATCAGCCAGGTAAAGATGTAACCGCCGGAGGTTTCGATCAGCTTCCAGGGCATGATGACCACGCCGATGAAAGCCGTGATCAGGCCGCCTGTGCGGAAGGTGATGTTCTTGGGGCTGAGGTGCGCGAAATCGTTCGCTGGGCTGACGACGTTGGCGGCGATGTTCGTCGCCAGCGTGGCGAGGCAGAGCGCGAACATGGCGATGACGAGCGCAACTTTGCTTTCGATGTGCGTGAGCACGTCGACCGGGTCCCACATCGCGTGACCGTAAATGACGACCGTGGCGCTGGTGACCGCCACGCCGATGAAGCTGTAAAGCGCCATCGTCGTCGGCAGGCCGATCGCCTGGCCGATCATCTGGTCGCGCTGCGTTTTCGCGTAGCGGGAGAAGTCAGGAATGTTCAGCGACAGCGTGGCCCAGAATCCCACCATGCCGGTAAGTGCGGGGATGAAGAACGAGAAGAACTGCCCCGCCTTGGGCTGGCCCGCGTCAAACGCCGACGGCGTGCTGAGCATCGTGCCGAAGCCGTTGGCCTTCTGATATGCCCAGTAGAGCAACAATAATCCCAGTGCGATCAGCAGCGGCGCCTTGATGTTCAGGAGGATGCGGATCGATTCAATCCCCGCCACGATGACGGCCACGTTCAGCGCCCAGAACCCGAGGAAGCAAATCAGTTGCGGCAACGTGATGCCAAGGATTTTGGCGTGACTCGGATCGCCGATTGACGGTGCGAACACGGTAAGAATCTTGTAAATCGCCGCCCCGCCGATCCACGTTTGAATGCCGAACCATCCGCAGGCAACCAGCGCACGCAGAATCGCAGGAATGTTTGCCCCCCACGTGCCAAAGCTCGGGCGACAATAGACCGGGAACGGAATGCCGTACTTGGTGCCCGCGTGGGCGTTCAGGATCATTGGCACGAGCACGATCAGGTTGCCGAGGAAGACGGTCAGCACCGCCTGCGACCAGTTCATCCCCTGATCGATCAGGCCGCTGGCGAGCATGTACGTGGGGATGCACGCCGACATGCTCACCCACAGCGCCGCGATCGACCAGATGGACCACGTACGCTGGGCCAGTGTGGTGGGCGCCAAGTCATCGTTGAACAGCGGCGACATCTCAAACTCCGCCCGCTCGTAATTGAGCGGCGAACCGACCGACGGTGCTGGCGGAAGTGACTGAGAGTAGCTTGCCATTCTGAACGTCTCTTAGATGCCCTTAGCGCATTCCCCGCGCTTGAGGAACTTCCCGTCGCCGGGTTTGCCTTTGTACTGGTTGTCTTCGATGATCGTCTTGCCGCGGCTGAGGACCGTTTCGACCACGCCCTTGATCTTCATCCCTTCGAACATGTTGTAGTCGCAGTTCTGGTGATGCGTTTTGGCGCTGCGGACCTGCTCCTTGTTCGGATCGAAGACGACGATGTCGGCATCGCTGCCGACGGCGATCGTGCCCTTCTTCGGGAACATGCCGAACATTTTCGCGCTGGCCGTCGAGCAGATGTCGACCCACTTGTTCAGGCTGAAGCCGCGCTGCATCGCGCCGTGGTAGACCATGACGAGACGATCCTCCAGGCCCGGAGCGCCGTTAGGAATCTTCGTAAACGTCTCGCGACCGAGCTCCTTCTGGCCTTTAAAGTTGAACGGGCAGTGATCCGTGCTGACTTCCTGCAGGTAGCCGAGCTTCAGGCCCTTCCACAGCGGCTCGATATTCTCTTTGCCCACCAGCGGCGGCGTGAAGATGTACTTGGCGCCTTCAAAATTCGGCTTGTCGTATTCGGTTTCGTCGAAGAACAGGTACTGCGTGCAGGTTTCGCCGTATGCGCGATTGCCGGCGTCGCGGCTGCGCTGCAGTTCGATCATGGCCGCTTCGCAGCTCACGTGAACGATGAAGACCGGCGCCTTGGCGACCTCCGCCACCTTACACGCTCGGGCGACGCCATCCGCCTGCATCACCGGCGGGCGGCTCAGGCCGTGATACTTCACCGCGGTTTTTCCCTCGGCCACGAAGTTGTTGATCATCTCCGTGATCGCGATGCCGTTTTCCGCGTGCACCAGCGTCATCCCGCCCGCGGCACCGGCCGACTGCATGACGCGGAACATCGTCTGATCGTCGATCATGAACACGCCGGGATACGCCAGGAAGATTTTGAACGTGGTAATCCCGCGGTCGATGATCTTGGCGAACTCCGGCTTGTGCTTGGCTTCGTACTCCGTCACCGCCAGGTGATAGCTGTAGTCGATCGCGCATTTTCCCTCGGCCTTGGCGTCCCAGTCGTCGATCGTCTGGGCGAACGTCTTGCCATGGTACTGGATGGCGAAGTCGATGATCGTCGTCGTCCCGCCCCACGCGGCCCCCAGTGTACCGGAGCGGAAATCGTCACTGCTGACCGTGCCGCCGAACGGCAGCTCCATGTGCACGTGCGGATCGATCGCGCCGGGGATGACGTACTTGCCGCTGGCGTCGATCGTCTTGTCGGCCTTCAACGGCAGGTTCTTGCCGATGGTGTGGACGGTTTCGCCGTCGATGAAAATGTCGGCGACGTAGTCATCCGTCGCGGTAATGATCCGGCCGTTCTTGATCAGTGTCGTCATAATTCCCTTACAGTTTCGCCGCCTCGGTCAGGCCCGCGTCGATCGCGGCGACCATTTCATCCACCTGCGGCTTGCCCGCGTTGAGCATTAAGCCGGTGCGGATGACATTGCCGTACAGGCCGCCCTTGCCGAGCAGCACGCCCTTGTCTTTAGCGACGTTGAACACCTTGTTCACCGCGGCCGCGGCCGGTTCCTTGGTCTTGCGGTCTTTCACCAGCTCGATCGCCTGCATCATGCCCATGCCGCGAGCATCGCCGATGAGTTGATGCTTCTCTTTTAGTTCCTTGAACTTCTCGCCGAGATACGCGCCCACGACTTTGCAGTTCTCCAGCAGGTTCTGCTCTTCGATGACCGCGATCGTTGCCGACGTGCTCGCCATGCTGATCGGGTTGCCGCCGAACGTGGCGAAGGTGATGCCGGGGAATTTATCCGCGACTTCCGGCGTAGCGATGCACATCGCCACCGGGGCGCCGTTGCCCATGCCCTTGGCCGAGCACATGATGTCCGGATCGACGCCGAAGTGTTCGATGCCCCACCACTTGCCGCCCGTGCGGCCCCACGCTGCCTGCACTTCGTCGCAGATGAACAGGCCGCCGTACTTTCTGGCGATTTCCGTCGCGCGCTTGAAGTACCCCGCCGGCGGCACGATGAACCCGCCGGAGCCGATGATCGTTTCCGCCATAAACGCGGCGATCTCGCCGCCGGTTTCGGTCAAGATCAACTCTTCAATATCATTAGCGCACTGCAGATCGCACTTGTCGGGAGTTGTATTGAACGGACAGCGGTAGCAATACGGCGCGTGCGCGTGCTTGATGCCCGACACCGGAAGCGGCACCTTCTTCCACCCGCTCTGCCCGCAACCGGCCAGCGTCTGCAGGCTTCGGCCGCTGTAACTGTGGCGGAGCGTGACGATTTCCGTCCTTCCGGTCGCTACGCGGGCCGCGTTCATCGCGGTTTCGTTCGCCTCCGTGCCGCTGTTGACGAAGAACGTCTTCTTCAGCTTGCCGGGTGCAAACGACGCCAGCTTTTCCGCCAGGTCGCTCTGCTGCTTGTGCGCGTAGAGCGTGCTAACGTGGCTGAGCTTCTTCACCTGATCGACCACGGCCTGAACGACTTTGGGATTCGCATGGCCGATGGACACCGTGAGCACGCCGCCGAACGCATCGAGATACTTCTTGCCCGTGTCGTCCCATACGTAGTTTCCCTCACCCTTCACCAGCTCGATCGGCTGATCGTAGCTGAGAGCGACTGCAGGCCAGAGATACTCTTTATGTTTGCGGACGGCTTCGGACATGTGATTTACCCGCCGAGCGAATCGGCGAGCCTCTTAAAACAGATGATCGAATCGACCGGCGATTGCCGGGCTTGATGCAGCGATCGAGAATCACTACATCTTTTCCTTTGGAGCGAATGGGCAACCGCGTTACTATACTAAGTCACGCGCGAGGTTCCAAACGTTTTTAGATTCAACTCGAGGTCTACATGCCAGCCACAATTGATGCTCCCATCGTCCCGGTTTTGATCAACGGCAAATGGAGCAGCCCGACGGCCGAAAAGTTCCAGCCCGTGCATAATCCCTCGGCCGGCGAGGTGATTGCCCGCACGCCGCTGCTCGGGGCCGACATCGTCGACCAGGCCGTCGTCGCGGCGAAGAAGGCGTTTGAGACATGGGGGAAAACCCCAATCACCAAGCGCGCCACCATCATGTTCAAGTTCCGCCAGTTGCTGGACGAACACTTTGACGAGCTGTGCAAGCTGATCACCAAGGAGAACGGCAAAACGATCGAAGAATCCAAGGGCGACATGCGCCGCGGCATTGAGGTCGTCGAATTCGCCTGCGGCGTCGGCCACCTGGTGAAGGGCGAAAGCGTCCCGCAGATCGCCGATCACCTCGACGGTGCCACCACCCGCGAGCCGCTCGGCGTGTGCGCCGGCATCACCCCGTTCAACTTCCCCGCCATGGTGCCGATGTGGATGTTCCCCCTCGCCATCGCCTGCGGCAACTGCTTCATCCTAAAGCCGAGCGAAAAGGTTCCGCTCACCGCCAACCGCCTGGCCGAGCTGCTGACCGAGGCCGGCTGCCCCGCCGGCGTGATGCAGGTTGTGCAGGGCGGCCGCGAGGTCGTCGACGCGATCTGTACACACCCCGGCATCAGCGCCGTGAGCTTTGTCGGCAGTAGCGTAGTGGCCAAGCACGTCTACTCGCTCAGCACCAGCACCGGCAAGCGTTGCCAGTCCGCCGGTGCCGCCCGCAACGTGCTGCTGGTGATGCCCGATGCCGATCCTGATCCGACGCTCCGCGCCATCATGGGCTCCGCCTACGGCTGCGCCGGCCAACGCTGCATGGCCGGCTCGCTGCTCATGGGCGTCGGCGACGTGGCCGACCACCTGCGCGACCGCGTGGCCGGCGCGATCGACGCGCTCAAGGTCGACGACACCACCGCCAACCCCAAGGCCGAGATGGGCGCCGTCATTGACGACATCAGCCAGAAGCGCGTCAAGGGCATCATCGACAAAGCCGCCAACGACAAGCTCTCGATCGTCCGCGATGGCCGCACGAGCAAGCACGAACGCGGCTTCTTCGTCGGCCCCACGCTGATCGACAACATCACGCCGGATATGCAGATCTTCAAAGACGAAGTCTTCGGCCCGGTGCTCTCCATGGTTCGCCCGAAGAACCTCGACGAAGCCATCGCCATGATGAACACCATCCAATACGGCAACGGCGCCAGCATCTTCACCACCAGCGGCAGCAGCGCCCGCACCTTCGCCCGAGACATGCAATGCGGCATGATCGGCGTGAACGTAGGCGTCCCCGCCCCGATGGCCCTCTTCGCCTTCAGCGGCTGGAACCAATCTTTCTTCGGCGACCTGCACGTGCAGGGCGTTGAGGGCGTCATGTTCTACACGCGGCAAAAGTGCGTGCTGAGCCGGTGGGATTCGAACTACCAGCGGACGCAGGGGTGGTGATCGTCGGTCGAGAATGGAGGACTCTTTCGCCGGATGAAGAAGTCGATCGTCAACATCGACCGTGTTCAGCGGCTGTCTGAGTCTCTCGACAAGCACGATCTTAGAATGCTAATTACCGTCGCTGATTTTCTGGGCGAAATCCCTGACCTGCAAGTTAGATTGCTGACATCTCTCAGCGAATCGTATGACCACGAGCGCGCTAGGCGCATCCAAACAGTCATTCGCAAGCTAAACAGCGAAGAAGTCCTCTGGCTTTGCGACAATGCGGACAAGCTTAACAGGTGAGTGACTGTTGTAGGGCGGGATGGCAATCCCGCCGCTTCGTGCGCCGGCGGGATTGCCATCCCCCCCTACATCGAATCGGAAGTTAGCAAGGTGACATTCACAGCGGTTTTTCCGCATTCCCGCCGTCATCATCCCGTCATCCACGCGCGTGCTACAATCGCGCTTCCGGCACGATCAATTCATGAAAGGTTGTCCATGCAGTTGAGCTCTGTGCTTCGTGTGTCGAGTTTGTTGGGCGTCATGTTCGCCGCATCGGCGTGCACGCATCGGCCGGCCGCGGACGTTGGCCCTTTGCTGCCCGCGCCGCAGTATCAGCTCACCAAAACAATGCCGATCGGCGGCGAGGGGCGATGGGATTACATCGCGTTTGAGCCGACGGCGGGCCTGCTTTACGTCACTCGGCAGTCGCACGTACAAGTGGTTGAGCCGGCGAGCGGAAAAGTCGTTGCCGATATTCCAAATCTGGGCGGCGTGCACGGCGTGGCGTTTGCGCAAGAATTTAGCCGCGGGTTTATCAGCGACGGGAAGACGGATTCAGTCGTCGTATTCGATCTCAAGACCTGGAAAATCATCGGCAGCGTACCGGTCGGCCAGAAGCCCGACGCGATTGTTTATGACCCGGCCAGCAAGAAGGTTTACTGCTTCAACGCCAAGAGCGAAGACGCCACCGTGATCGACCCGGCCGCGGTGCCGGATAAGGCGAACATCGCTACGATTCCGCTCGGCACGGGGCCAGAATCATGCGTGGCCGACGGGCGCGGGCACGTATTCGTCGATCTTGAAGACGGCAACGCAGTGGCCGTGATCGATACCGCGACGATGAAGGTGACCGCGACGTATCCGACGTCCGGCGGCGAAGGCCCGGCCGGCCTGGCGATCGATCCGATCCGCCACGTGCTGTTCGCCGGCTGCCACAATCAGGTGATGTCGATCCTTGACTCGGGCACCGGCAAGCCGCTCGCCACGCTCCCCATCGGCGCCGGCGTGGATTACTGCAGCTTCGACGCGGCCACCGGCGAAGCCTTCGCCAGTTGCGGCGACGGCACTGTAACCGGCATCCGCCGAACCGTTTCGGACAAGTATGAAGTCACGCAGACGATTCACACCAAGGCCGGTGCGCGAACGATGACGATCGACCCCGGTACGCACGTGCTCTATCTGCCGACAGCGGAATTTCTGCCTAAGGCCGAAGGCGAACACTGGCCGCAGATGAAACCGGGGACATTTATGATTCTGGTGATGTCGCCGAAATAAAGGTTCGATTCTTGTCACGATCTTCTTCGGTGCGGCCCGCTGAAGCGAGCTGCACCGAGGCAGAATCGTAGGGTGCCATTTATGGCACCATTCCAGCCAGCGTGGTGCCATGAATGGCACCCTACTTCGTCCGCAGCAATCGCGATAATCCCTTCGCATTTCGGATCGCATTACCTTCGCGGTCATTGTTGAAATACGCCCACACGTTCTTCGCGCCGCTGGCCTTGATTCGCTCCGCCCACACCTTCAGTTCATCGCGCGAATAATCGTGCCGATACCACTGCTTCGTGCCGTGAAAACGGATGTACACGTCATCAGCCGTCTTGATTAACTCGTCCGGGAGTCGTGGCCCGCTGCAGGAGCAGAAGATGATGCCGTGCTTGCGAAAGGCCGCGTACACCTGTTCGTTCCACCAGCTCTTGTGACGAAGCTCCACCACGTTTTTTCGATGCGGCTCGAGCTGGCTGACGATCGCCTTCAGCCGCGCGGGCGTGTAGGTGAAGCTCGGCGGAAGTTGGAACAGAAAGCAGCCGAACCGGTCGCCGAGTAAATCGGCGATGTGGCCGAAGTCTTTCACGAGCGTCTTTGTGCCGACGAACCGCTTCACGTGCGTAATCAGCTCGCATACCTTAACGGCGTAGACGAACTTCCGCCGGCCCGGCTGCTTCTTCCAGGTGGCGACCGTCCCCACCGTCGGCCACGCGTAGAACGGCGCGTTCAGCTCGACGGTATCGAAGTTCTTCGCGTAGTGAGCGAACCACTGATTCGTTGGCAGCCCGTCTGGATAGAAAATGCCCCGCCAGTGCCAGTAGAACCAGCCGGAGCAACCGACATGGACGGCGACTTTCGAGCGGCTCGGCCGGGCCAGCTTTTTCGCCGGCTGCGGAACAACACCGGCGTTCTTCTCAAAGGCGATTCGCGCCGCGTGTATCTTTTTCGCCCGGCCGACGTTCGCGACGCGCTGCTTCGCGCGACGTTCCTCACGTCGCTGGCGTCGCTCTTCTCGTGTTAGCAGTGGCCGATCCGGCATGACGGATTGTAGAGACCAGCGTACGCAAAACCCGGACTAAAGCAGGATGAGGATTACCCTGACTGCTAAGGGACAACGCCTTGTGAAGCGGCAGGCGGCGGTGCGCCGCCGCACGCTCGCCGTCGACACGCGCAAAATGTAAATTCTCGAAAATTTTTCGTCGATTTTGAGCGGCCCTGTGGGTTTTTACATCGAGTGTGTCGCTGGCGCCTCGCCGCCGGCGCACCGCCACCAGTACTAATGAGATGTGGCTCTTTGACAAGTGAATAGTCGGTGAGGTTGTCCGGAGTGGAAAGCGGCGGCCCTCTAAGGGCTACTTTTGGACACCTAAGCGCACCTAAAGACACCTTTGCGCACCTTGGCGCACCCGTGCGATTTCGCCTAACTCTCGGCCCGGCCAGCGATTGGCCGGCCGAGGAGACGCGAAACACGATTTTTCTATCAAAAAGAAAAACCCGCGATCGCTCGCGGGTTTTTCCAGATCAATCGGCTCGTCGCAAAACTTACGCGGCGACGGCTTTCTTCTTCAGCGTAACCAGGTGCGGCCGGACCAGTTCGACCACCGCGTCAAACGCGGCCGGGTCGGCGATCGCCAGTTCGCTCAGGCTCTTGCGGTTCAGTTCAATACCCGCGGCGACAAGGGCCGGGATGAAACGGTTGTAGTTGATGCCGCGCTGCTTGACGGCGGCGCTGAGACGCGAAATCCACAGCGTGCGGAAGTGACGCTTCTTCTGCTTGCGATGCTTAGTCGCGTAGGCGTCGGCGCGGCGGGTGAATTCCATCGCCTGGCGGTACTGCACGCCGGGGGACGCGCGGAAACCGCTGGCTCGCTTGAGAATACGTTTACGTTTTTGGGCCCGCTTGGGGCCACCGGAGACGCGTGGCATGTGAAATCCTTTCGGGATTAATAGGAGCCAGAGGCACAACCCGAACTTGTCGGGGGCTTAGCTGTGTCCGCACCTTGCGGACACTTGGTTTCAGGAAGTGACTTGCACGACCTGTTGCTCGGGAAACCGTGCAGGCTAAAGCCCACACGCCGAGCGGTACGACAATCGTTACTTCGCTTCAGCGGCCGCGGCTTCTTTCGCCTTGTTGGCGAGGGCGCGATCGTGGGCGATCTTGTTCGGCTTGAGCTTGGACACGCCCATGAAGCGGCGCATGTTCTTGGCATGCCCTTCGGCGAGCACGCTGGCGCGACCGAGGCGGCGCTTCAGAGCGCTGTCGCGACCGGAACGCAGGTGCGAGGTTTTTTCGTGACGGTGCTTGAGCTTCCCGGTCTTGGTGACCTTGAAACGCTTGGCGACCGATTTGCTGGGCTTGAACTTGTAGGCCATGGCTTCCTTCAATTCTGCAAAACAAAGACCCTCTCTTTTGAGAGGGTCGGGAATGATAACCGGGGTTGATGGACCTGTAAAGCTGCTGGGATTCTTGGAGCTCACGGGCCCAGCAGAGCTGGGCCCGCCGGAAAGCCGACTGGCGGGTCCAGCTTTGGCGGGCCCGTGAACGTCGAGTTACCGCGAAACCGGTTCCGGCGTCTGTGCGGGCTTCGCAGCAGGAGCAGGCGCGGCAGCCGGTCGCGGCGGAACATTCAACCCGGCACCGGCGGAAAAACCACCCCGTGGCGGGAGCGGCGGAGCGGCGACCATCTGCTTCGGAGCCTGGGCAGGCGCCTTACCACCCGCCACCGGCTGAACCGAACCGGCCGGCTTGTGATCAGGCTGGAGCACCAGCGTCATACGCCGGCCTTCCATTTTGCTGTCGCGCTCGATCTTACTCACGATCCAGAGTTCGTTCTTGATCTTGGTGAAGATGTCGCGACCCAGATCGATGTGCGCCATCTCGCGGCCGCGGAACTGCAGCGTGAACTGAACCTTGTTGCCTTCTTTGAGGAACTCACGGGCATGATTGATCTTGATCATCAAATCGTGATCGCCGATCTTCACGGTCTTCATCTTCAGCTCTTTGAGCTGGCCGGCCTTGCTGCTGGCGCGCGACTTGTCTTCTTTTTTCTGTTGCTGATAGCGCCACTTGCCGTAATCCATGATGCGGCAGACCGGCGGGCGCGCCGTGGGCGCAACTTCCACCAGGTCGAGACCCGCTTCGCGCGCCATGCGCAAAGCGTCAGCCGTCGAGGTAATGCCAACCTGTTCTTCTTTGTCGTTAACCAGCCGGATCGGCGAGATACGGATCTGTTCGTTGTGGCGGAAATTCGTAGAAATGGCTCGGGCTCCCTAAAAACTGCAAACCTCACCGACGCACGCCGGTGCAAAGGTTTGGACGAATCGTGCTTACCAATCCGGGCCGGACTTTGGCCTTCCCGAGGTTGATAGCGGCTCCATGCCCCTAAGGGCCGAAGCGAGTACGACTTATTGTTGGCTTCATGATCGGAATTTGCAAGGAAGAAGGGCGAATTTTCACTGGCGATCGGGCCTGTTTGTGAAGTTTGAACGATTAATCCTCCGGTTTTTCCCCTTCGTCGGCCATCCGGACGATCTTCGGGTCGAACCGCGCGACAATCTCAACCAAGTCGCTCTGGGAGGCCATCACTTTCTCGATGTCCTTGTAGGCGAGCGGATTTTCGTCGATCCCGGCCGACAAAAGCTGAATGCCGCGTTCCTCGAGCATCGGCTTGATGTGCGCCCAGCGGAACTTTCCTTTCGCCGCCGTCCGGCTCATCGCCCGGCCCGCGCCGTGGCTGGCGCTGTTAAGCGAACCTTCGCCGCCCTTCCCGCGCACGACGAATCCCGGGGTTGCCATGCTGCCGGGGATCATCCCCAGCACGCCCGCACCAGCCGGCGTAGCGCCTTTGCGATGCACGATGACGTCTCGGCCGCCGTGCGATTCTTTCCACGCGAAGTTGTGGTGGTTCTCCACGCCGGCGATCACCTTCGCGCCGATCGCCTTGCTCACTCGCCGATGGATGACCGCGTGGTTGGCCGACGCGTACTTGCCCATGAGTTCCATCGCGGCCCAGTACTCCTGCCCGGGCTCCGACGCGAGATCGAGCCATGCAAGTCGCTTGAGTTCGGGCGGAAGCTCGGGATGAAGATCCATCGCGAGCCGCGAGTAGTGATTCGCAACTGCGGCGCCAGTTCCGCGCGAGCCGCTGTGCGACAGCAGCGAGAGGTATTCGCCGGGCGGCAGATTGAAATCTTCCGAGAGTTTGGAGTTGTCCCCGATCGTGAGAATCCCGAACTCGACGAAGTGATTGCCCGATCCGCTGGTGCCGAGTTGCCCGCGAGCCTTTTCAAACGAGTGCCGCGTGACGGCCGTCACGGTCCAATCGTCGTCGAGCACGTCGTGCTGGTTCGGCCGCTGAAAGCTCTTGCCGGCCCCGAAAATCGTTTCGCTCTTGAGCGCCCGCACGAGCGAGTCGTTCAGCCGCTTCATGTCCTTCACGGGAATGTCGAGCACCGACAGTTTCATCCGGCAGGCGATATCGACCCCGACGGCGTACGGAATGACCGCGTTCTCCGTCGCCAGCACCCCGCCGATCGGCAGGCCGTAACCCTGGTGCGCATCGGGCATGAGCGCGCCCGCGACAGAGACCGGCAATCGCACGGCGTCGCGGAGTTGATCGATTCCGCCCTCTTCGAGCCCTTCGCCCCACACCTTAAATGGCGCCGGCGTTTCGCGTTCGACCCAGTACGGTCGATTTGTTTCATCAATGAGCACGACGGCGAGTTCGCCCAGCAATTCGTCCGAAGCATACGCCGACGGATTCACCAGCACGGCAGCGAGCTTCGCCAGAGCGTCGGCTTCGTTCGATTGCCGCACCAGCCGTTTGGCGATGCGCAGCGCGAGGCCAACGATCGCGCCCTCGCGGTAACCTAGTGCTGTAATATCTCGCCCGGTCATTCCCGGATCGTATCACGGGTTGCCGCTGATGTTGAGGCGAGGCTCAACCGCCCCCCGCACAATGACGAATGTCACGTCATCAAACTGCGGCCGGGTTTCGCGAAACTTGCACAACTCGGCTTCGAGTTGATTGGCGATTTCCGCGGCGGGTTTTGCGGCATGGTCTCGGACGATCTGCCGCAGCCGCTCTTTGCCGAACCACTCGCCGGCGGAGCTTCGCGTGTCCCAGATGCCATCCGTGCCGATGACGAGCACGTCGCCGTCCAACAAGCCGGACATTTCGTAGTCGAGGTATTGAACGCCGGTTTCAATCCCCAGCGGAATATCGCCTCCGCCTATTTCCTCGAACGTGTCGGTCGCGGCGCGATACACGATGGCCGGGTCATGTCCCGCGCTGGCCCATCGAAACAGGCGATGCGTGGGATCGATGAGCACGAGCGCCATCGTCATGAACTGCTGGTGCCGGCGGTCCTCGGCCAGCACCTGGTTCACATTTCGAATGAGCCGTGCAAGATCCGGCTCATAGTGCGCGTGCGACCGCACAGCCGCCCGCGCCGCCGCCATCAGCAGGGCCGCGCCAATGCCGTGGCCGACCACGTCGCCGACTGCGACCAGCAGCTTCTTGTGCGCGATCGACGAGACATCGATGAAATCGTAATAGTCGCCGCCGGTGGTTTCGCAGTAATGACTGCGCCCGGCGACATCGAGCCCCGGTACGCTCGGGTCGCGTGCCGGAAGGAGGCTCTGTTGTATCTCCCGCGCAATGCGAAGCGACTGCTGCACCTCAAAATGCTGATGCAGGTTGCCGGCCATCTTGTTCAGCTCTGTGGACAGTTCCATCAACTCGCGGTTGTGCGTGAGATAGACGCGCGAGTCGAAATCGCCGCGGCCGATGCGCTGCACGTGGTCGATAAGCCGCAACATCGGCCCGGCCAGCCGCCCCGCCAGGTGCAAACCAAGCAGCACGCTGGCGATGACCGCCACTGCCGCCAGCCCAATTGCGTTGCGCTGCGCCCGCTGCGCATCGGCCAAAAAGGTGGCTTCAGGGATGACGACGACGATCTTCCAGTTGATGCCGGGATAGTTTTCAAACTTCGTCACGAGCAGCCGGGCAGGATTGCCGCCGATGTCGATCGAACCGGCCGACAGCACGCCGCTGTTGAAGTCCGCTTGCTCCGGCCCGCTCATCGCCGCCGCGGTGGCCTGCGCGACGGGATGATCCGACTTGCTGAGTGGGAGCCGTTCACCCTTGGCCGAATTCACCGACCCGTGCGACGCGGCGACCAGCAGATTCTGCTCGTCCACGATGTAGACGTACCCTTCCTTGGTGAACGGCAACCGCCGCAGGTAATCGCTTAGCGCGCTGAGCGTCACGTCGATCACCAGCACACCCTGAAGCTCGCCGGCAGAATTACGGATCGCGCGGGTGAATCCGGAGCCCGTCTGCGAGTCTTTGCCCTGCTCGCCGAACCAGAAGTAAATCGGCGTCCACGAGGCAAATTCCCGCTTGAGCGCGATCTGATACCACGGCCGCTTTCTCGGATCGTACGTATAGCGGCCGCGTAACGGCGTTGGGTCGATCTTCCCGTTCGCGTCGATGCGAAACTCCGCGGCATCGCCCGCCCGCGTGCCGTCGGATCCGCCGACTTCGAGCCGCCCTTCATTCCGCAGAAGCCACGTGGCGTTGCCCTCAACATTGCCGAAACAAATGGAAGCGACATCGGGAATGGTGAGCAGGTCGTCCAGCATCGGCCGCTCCCACGCACTCAGATTGAACACCGGCAACGTGTTCTCATTGATCTGCCGCGCGTAGCGATCGCTCACCCGCACCGCCGATTGCAGGTACGCCTGAATCTCGGCCGCCACGCGATCGGTGGAACTGCGGACGAGCGTTGCCCCGAGGTCTTCGCTGATGTGCCGGCTGTTGGCGGTAAAGACAAAAACGAGCGTGCCCGACACCACCAATATCGGCAGCAGCATCAGCAGCGCGATGAGCAGTCGGACCGAAGGCTTGCGAAGCGGCATAGGCATTTAAGTGGGCCGCTATGGTACTGGGAAAATGGGGATCGACGAAACCTAATTTGAAGGCAGCGTGCCCACAAATAGCGGCCGCGACTATTTCGCAGGAAGCGGGATGTTGTTGAACTCGAACGGCAGGACCACCTTCTCAACCCTTGTACACATCGTAAAAATCACCTTTGCTGGAACGGCCTTTTTCCCATCCGCGGAATCAAATCCCAGCGGCGGGTCGTACCCGATAGAAACGTCGTCGGTCACACCGCCTGCCGGCGGCTCGAAGGTTCCGTTGCGACGAACGAACGGGCGGTCGTGTTCGTCGAGAATATCGATCCGCGAAGACAACATCTGTGCACTGGATGCGAACGTTTCACCTTCGGCACTCCTGAACTTTGGAACTCGAAGCGAGAGCTTGAATTGCGTCGGCGTAAAGCTCGCCTTCGCAAGCCCAAAACGCGGCGGCTCGATCGAGCCGGGAGCGAATTCCAAAAACGTAATGTTGTATCCGCCCGGGAGCGGCACCTTGGCCTGCTTACCGCTGAGAACGGACGACACGTCTTGCGTTACAATGTCCAGCCCGACCGTCACACCCATCGTTCCCTTAATCTGACGGATCGATTTTGAAGTCGTCTTTGGCGTTACGTTGAACTCGTGCGCCATCGACCATCTGGAGGCGTAGTAGATTTCACGCGGTGATTCCTGCTGCTGGCCGGGGAGACTCGGCTTGGTAAAGCTCAGTTCTTTGCCGCCGTCGTCAACAACGTGGGTGACATCAGGGCTCGAATACGATGCGACAAACACTTTAGGTTCAGCCAACAACATCATTGAAACATGAACGTGATCGTGCATGATCGAGCCCTCCTTTCCGTTCGCCAGCTTTTGCGCCTCAAAATAGGCGCCGCGAATCGCGGGAACGACCGCATAGTTATCCCGATTGGACAAGATCAGCATTTGATTCGGCGTAACGGTCCGAAGCGAGAGTGAATACGGAGCCCGCCCCCACGCCACTTCGGGCAGCACCTGAACATTGGCCGCATCACACACGTCGCGCACAACCACCCAGTACGGCTTTTTTGAATCACTGATAGAGATCTCGCCTTCATTGGCAGCGAGAAAATTGATAAACCGCGGCTGCAGCGGATAGCCGAGTTCCAATGAAAGCTCGTCAACGGCTTCGCGAGGGCTCATGTGATCGCACCGCAGCGTCACGAGGGTCGGTTCAAATGCTTCCTTGGCGTTCTTCGGAGGCTTCGCCGGCTTGGCGGTGGCGCCGCGGGGCGTGAATAAATCCTTGTTCTCGTCCATCGGTACTTGCGCCGGGCACCTTGCGACGACCCAGAACATCAGGACCGAACTTAAGACAATCCGGATTGCAGGCTTCATATTCCCCACCGTTGGTTTAAGTGATTTCCAATTTCACCGGCGCGGCCGACAGATTCCGCACGCTCACTTCACCAGCCAGCGTCTGCACGATGTGCTCGAGAGCGGCCTTGAGTTTCGGACTGCCTTCGAAGTTTTTCTCCGGCGTGCCGGCGTCGCTGTTTTTCCGCAGTTCGGTGAACATCGGGAGTTCCCCAAGGAATGGGATGCCCAACCGAGTGGCGGCCGCCTTCGTGCCGCCGCGGCCGAAGATGTCGTGCTCGCTGCCGTCTTCGCCGATGAAGTAGCTCATGTTTTCGACCATGCCGAGAATCGGTGCGCCGAGTTGTTCGAACATGCGCACGGCTCGCACGGCGTCATCGAGCGCCACCTGCTGCGGCGTGGCGACGACGACGGCACCGGTCAGTGGCAGTAGCTGGCAGAGCGTGAGCGGCACGTCGCCGGTGCCGGGCGGCAGGTCAACGACAAGATAATCCAGGTCAGGCCATTCGGTGTTATCGAGCAGAAGCTGCTTGAACGCCCCGTGCGCCATCGGCCCGCGCCAGATGAGCGGCTTTTCCTGTTCGACGATGCTGCCGATGGTGATCGCGTGAACGCCGTGCACGTTGAACGGGATCAGCTTATTCCCGCGCACGTTGGCGGCCTGCCCGCGAATGCCGAGCAGCGTGGGCATGCTGGGGCCGTAGATGTCGCCATCCATCACGCCGACGGCCGCGCCGAATCGGCTCAGGCCGACCGCGATGTTGAGCGCGACCGTCGATTTGCCGACGCCGCCCTTGCCGGCACCGACGGCGATCACGTTCTTCACCTGCGGCAGCGCGTTCTGCTTTTTGTCGGCAGCCCCGCGGGTATTGGCGGTAAGATTGAGCTTGACGTCGGTCACGCCGATCTTGCCGAGGGCGGCTTTCACGTCCTTCTCGATCACGTCTTTGAGCGGGCAGGCGGGCGTAGTGAGTTCCACGGTCACATTCACCGCGTTTCCGTCCACTTTCACTTCTTTCACCATGCCAAGCGTGACGATGTCTTTAAATAGCTCCGGGTCTTGAACGGTTTTCAGGGCGGCCAGTACTTGTTCACGAGTCAACGGCATGTTAGTTCCTTCAGAGTTAGATGGAGCATTATAGAGACAATCCTCCTTGTGCGGCAGGCCCGGCGGGAATAAACGTTGCCCCGGGCAGTTCCGACGACGGCTGGGTGAATCCCGCCGCGGTGACACTGGCCGACGGGTCGCACGTGCAGCTTTACAAGGACGGCGAAGCCCTCCGCGCCGCCTACGACGCCATCCACAGCGCCAAGCAGCGGATCTGCCTCGAAGTCTACATCTTTGCCGGCGACGAGACCGGCCGGGCGTTTGCCGATCTGCTAATCGCCAAGGCTAAGGCCGGCGTGCGAGTCTATTTTATTTACGATTCGTTCGGGTCGATCGAAACCGACCGCAACATCTTCCGCCGCATGAAAGCTGCCGGCGTGATGATCCAGGAATTCAACCCTATTCGCCCGTGGGAGTGCAAATACAGTTGGCGGCCGGTGAATCGCGATCACCGCAAGCTACTCGTCGTCGACGACCACATCGGCGGCATGGGCGGGCTGAATATCGCCAACGAGTACGCCGGCCCGTGGGTGGCCAAGACCGATCGCCCCGACGACAGTTTTTGGCGCGACACGGCGATCGGCATCGTCGGCCCCAGCGCTCGGCCGCTGCTTAAATCGTTCATGTGCTCGTGGCAATACGCCATCCACGGCGGCCCGATCCGCCGAGCCCAGTACACGCACGCGATCGACCCCTCTCCTCCACCGAGGCGCCGTATCGCGCAAAAGGTGACACGCAAAAAGCTGCCGAAATTTCAATCGGAAAATGAAGACGCCACGCCCCTGCACCTGCGCGACGACGTCGGCCTACTCGCCAGCGTGCCCACCACTAACAGCCCGCTCCGGCCGCTCATCAACCGGCTGATCCACAACGCCAAAACCAGCATCCAGATGACGATGGCGTACTTCGCTCCCGACGACCTGCTGGTGGCCGAGCTGTGCCGGGCCGCCAAGCGCGGCGTCAAGGTCGAGCTTATGCTCCCCGGCTGCAGCGACGTGAAAGTGCTTCTCATCGCCGCCCGCAGCTTCTACGACCTCCTGCTGAGCGCCGGCGTGAAAATCTACGAGCGGCAAACCGTCATCCTGCACGCCAAGACCATCGTCGTCGACGGGCACATCAGCGTCGTCGGCTCGACAAACCTCGACTACCGCAGCATCGAATTTAACTGTGAATTGAGCATGGCCGTCCGGTCGAACCAATTTGCGCAGCACATGGCCAAGTTGTTCGAGAACGACATCACCTTCGCGCACCGGATCAAGGCCAGCGCGTGGCGGCGCAGACCTGTTCTCGATCGCTTCGTCCAATGGATTGTTAGCCGAGCAAGATATCTGCTGTGAACGTTAGCCTACCCATTCGCCACTAAACACCTCTGTCGCCGGGCCGGTCATATACACTCGATTGTCAGATTCGCGCCATTCCAATTGCAGATCGCCGCCGGGCAGATGAGCGAGAATCTTTCTGGCTGTTCTTCCGGTCAGCACGCCAGCAACAGCGACCGCGCACGCGCCGGTGCCGCACGCCATCGTAATGCCGCTGCCGCGCTCCCAGGTGCGCATGGTGACTTCTCCGCGGGATTTGATCTGCACCCAGTGAACGTTGATGCGTCGCGGGAAGGCCTTGTGATTCTCCAGCACCGGGCCGAGGCTGGCTACGTCGATCTTGGCGACGTCGTCGACGAAAATCACCGCATGCGGATTGCCCATCGAGACGAACGTGGCCCGCGCTATCTCACGCGTGTTCGCAGACTTCAAAATAAACGTGGACGGCGGCGCGGCGTCGCGGGGCTCGGACACCGCCTCGGGATTCACCGGAATCCGCGGAAGGTCCATCTCCGGCGTGCCCATGTTCACGGTCGCCTCAGCGACTTTCCCTTCAACGACCTTCAACTCGATCGGCAGCACGCCGCGACCGGTCTCCACCTTGATCGGATTGTTCTTCGTCAGCCCGTGATCGAACGCGTACTTGGCCACGCAGCGAACGCCGTTGCCGCACATTTCTGATTCGCTGCCGTCGGCGTTGAACATACGCATGCGCACGTCGGCCGACTTGCTCGGGAGGATCAGGATCAGCCCGTCCGAGCCAACGCCGAAGTGGCGATCAGAGACCTTTTTCGCGACGGCCACCGGGTCGGCCACGTTCTCGGCGAAGCCGTTGACGTAGACGTAGTCGTTACCAATGCCGTGCATCTTCGTGAACTTCATACGGCGTATTGTAGAGGGATGTTGCCCCTCAATCGAGCGGCTCGAAGTGAGCGGAATTCCACGTGTAGGGCGGGATGGCAATCCCGCCGATCCGGCCCGATGCGGCGGGATTACCATCCCGCCCTACATCTTGCTCGCTGAATCGACTTCAGAAACCTCGCCCGTTCGTTCGATAAACCCGATTGTGACGCTTACCTCCGCGCCTATCGCCCACACTGCAGCCGCGTCGCGGGCCGCCCGTAACTGGGCGGGGAATCTGCGGGCGCTGGCCGTCGCTCAGCCGGCGATGGTCGACCTCCTTCAATCGCTGCCGGTGCACGGCGAATGGGTCCTCGCGCGAGACGGCTCGCTCACCCTGCTCGACTCCGTCGGCCGGTGGATCGGCGACTGCTCACTGCCGTACCGCGCCGCCGTTGCGATGCTCAAGACGCTCGAACCGTGCGGCACATTGTTCTGCCTCCTCGCTCCAAGTCACGCAGCCGACATTCGCGCTTCGCTCGATCGCCTGAACGCACAACAAGCCGTTCTCGCGGTTCAGCCCGATCTGCAATCGCTCCGCATCGCGCTCGCCTGTGAGGATTTCACCGCCGACCTCGATTCGCACCGCCTCTTCTTCGCGACCGGCCCGGAATGGAACTCGCAGATGCGCAGCGTGTTCATCGCGCACCCCGGCCTGCCGACGCCGCAGCAGTTCATCAAGCTTCCGACGCTGTCCGGCGAAGTGGCCGACCCGCTGATCGCCGAATCACAAAAACTATTCGTGGCCGTCAATAACGAGCGGTCCGATCGCATCCGCTCGCTGCGTGATCAACGCCCCGCTGCATCAAGCGCCGCGCGGCGGATCGCCGTCATCGCCGGTTCACGGTTTTCGCTTTGGGACGATGCGGGCGCAGCGCTGGCGGAGGCGCTGCGGCCCGTTTCTCCTGACGTTGAACTGCCGCGACTCGATCCCGACCTGCCCATCTTCGCCGGCCCGCTCGCCGCCGCGGAGTTTTGCAATGCGTGCGATGCCCTGATCACGCCCGACACGGGCCGGTGCGATTTTCCCGATGTGTTGCCGAAGGATCTGCCGTGGGTCACCTGGGTCACCAAAGGCCGCATCCCCGCCGCCAGTTCCGCCGGGCCACACGACGCGCTGCTCGTTGCCGATCCGGCGTGGATCCAAACCGCCGTAACCGCCGGCTGGAAGGCTGAGCGCGTCGCCGTCGCGTCGTTCGCTCCGCAGGCGATCGACCACGACAACGCCGCGCAAACTTTCCACGGCTGGACCGTCATCGCGAACACCGTGCCGATCGAATTGCCCAAGCGGCTCGAAGAATTCTCCAGCCACCGCGTGCTGTGGGAGCAAATTGCCGCCGAACTGTCGGCCGACCCGTTCGCCGTTGGCGAAGACGTTGGCAACTACCTGTACAAGCAAACCCGCCGGGCGGGCATCGACGAAGCGTCGCTCGACCGCCGGCTCTTCATCGAGTCGCTCATCGTACCCGCCTATCAGCAGGGCATCGTTCGCGCCTTGAGCAAGGCCAAGCTTCCCGTCCGACTCTTCGGCGATGGCTGGCACTTGATCGACGACCTGCGGCCCCTGGTCGCCGGGCCGATCGAAAATCGCGCCGCGCTCGCCGCGGCCCTGGCGTCGTCCACCAAGCTGCTGCACGTGTGGCCGACCGCCCAGTCGCACCCGATCGCCGTCACCGGCCTGCCGGTGCTTCGCCGCATGCTTTCGCGGCTTGATGCGTTCGTCCGCGACGCAAAGCAATTCCATCCCCCAAAGACCACTCCGCAGCCGACTCAACCGATCTCGATCGAACGAATTTTGTCCGTCCTCCCGAGCGATTTCGGTCGGCCCGGCAAGGAGCGGCGGCTATACTGAACTGAGAGACGCTATGCCCTGGCGACGCAAACTCATCCCGGCTGTTGCACTGGCCCTTGCGTGGGCGACCCCTCTCCCCGCCGACACGCCGACCACCCTGCCGACGACGAATCCCACGACTCAACCCGCAGACGAAGCAGACGCCGGCGACGACAACGCTCCGGCCACCATCCAGGCTCCGTCGATCGCGTCGGTGGTGAAGCTGTCGATGAGCAATCACATTTTGTCGATGTCGAGTGATCTGCCGGCGCTGCAGCGGGAAACGCGGGTGGCGATCGCCGACTTCCCCGGCAAGACGATTGCGGTGATCGATCGCACCTCGCAGGCAACCCCCGTCATCAGCATTCGACATGAAATTTGGGCGCCGCCGAACAAGTCGATGATCTACACGTTCTCATCACTGCAGAACGACGTTCGCCTGGCGGTGGACAGTGAAGACGCGCACGAACTCCGTTCGGTCCAGTTTATTCAGGCCAGCCCCACCGGCGGCGCTGATCCGGAAGAACCCGCGATCAAGCTGTACGTGAGCGTGCGGGCCATCGACTCCAACAACATTAAGCCGGTCACGCTCAAACTGGTGGCCGACGACGTGGTGCAGCTCCGGCGCAAATACCCGCGGGAGACGGTCGAGTACCTGCAGCCGATGCTCGCCGCCATTCGGCAGGAAGCGGCCGTGTTCGGCATCGATCATCGCGAGGCGTGGCAGGTGCTGCAGAAGCATCTGCAGGTTGATCCGAAGGTGGCCGATCAGGTGAAGAAGCTGCTGGCCGATCTTGATGCGGAAGAATACGCCACGCGCGAGGCCGCTTCAGAAGCGCTCGACAAGCTCGGCGAGCCCGGGGCACTGGCGGTAATGCGGATGTCGCGGACCTCGCTCACGCCGGAGCAGCACAGCCGGCTCGACGCGTTCATTGCCAAGTACAAGCCGTTCTCCGAGGCCGACGCCACGCGTTACGCCGCCGATGTGCCGTTCCTCCTCGATTGTTTGTACACCGACGACCAGCCGATGCGGACGCTGGCGATCAAGCAATTGAAAGAGCAAACCGCCCGGCCGATCGACCTGCCGACCGACGCCACGCCATCCCAATGGCTGATCGCTGTAAGACGGTTGCAAAAACAGTTGATCGCCGGCCCGACGACGCAGATGAGTCAGGCGCAGCCGTAAAACACGCGACGAATTAGAAAAGGGTCAACGGCATTCGACGATGCCACTGGCGGGGTCTTTCGAGTCAATCGGCTCCGGTGCCGGCACGGCCGAAAATCCCCAGACCATGACGTTACGACCCGAGGGCAGCTTCCAGTCGCCGCCGCCGATCATCGGTGGCTCGCCCAGTTCGTGCCATGCTCTTTCCAGCATCGCCGATTCCTTCGCCGCGTTCTCCGAGAGGCTGACGCTCGACAGAACAAACTTCTGCCCGTCGACCACCGCCACCGCCCACACACCGAAGCTGCCGCCTTTGTTCGGAATCGAACGGCCTTCGTAAAGCGGTAGCCGGCTGAAAATCGCATTGCCTTCGAGCTCATTGGGGTCGAGATTCTGACCTGGGTAATAAATTTCCGGCCGCGGCGCCTGTGACATGCCCAACGTTTTGGCGAGTGAGTCGACATCGCGACCCACCATGCCACGAACAAAGATGACGTCGACCTGCGAAATGATTTCCTGCGTGAGCGGCGTCCGCGCGTGCATGTCGACCACGATCACGCGCAACGCCCGCGAGGGCTTGCCCCATACGGCGCTGGCCGGCGCGGGATCTATCTTTTGTTTTGCACTGTAATAAAAACCGGCCGCCACTATGCCAGCCAACACGAACAGCGACACCACCAGCCATTTGCCGGAGCGAAACTTCACAACAGTGGTAGGATTGGCGGCGATCATGATCCGGCGATTGTAGAGCCGCGACGCTTGGCTCTCCACCCGCGCCAGCGCACAATACGCCCCCGTATGGATAAGCCGCAACGAAGTCTTCGCAACATCATGCTCACCGGCGCGTTTGCCGTGGTGCCCGTGGGCGTGACGATCTTCATCGTCTGGAAGATCGAAACGATGACCCGCGTCTTTACCGAGTACGTGTTCGGCGAGCCGATTCCGGTGGTCGGCATATTCATCGCGATCGCCGTGATCTACCTGGCCGGCGTGCTGATTTCGAGTTTGATCGGGCAATGGTTCATTCGGCGGTTTGATCGGGCACTCAGCAAGGTGCCGGGCCTGAACACGCTGTACCAGACGTGGAAGCAAATCGCCCTCACGCCCGGCGGCACGGAAGGGACGTTCAGCAAAGTGGTGCTCATTCCTTCAGAAATCGCTGGGACGCAACTCGGATTTACCAGCGCCCGGCCGATCGAAGGCCACAGCAACACGTGGTGCGTATTTGTGCCGAGCGCGCCCAATCCGCTCACGGGGAAAATGCACTTCATCCCCGATCACATGTGCGTGCTGCTCGATTGCAGTGCGGAAGAGGCGTTTAAGGTGCTGCTATCGACGGGCAACTACGTGCCGGCGGTCGTCGGCGCGGCCATCAGTGCCGCCGAAGCGAAGGCATCCACCACTCCGAAGCTTTCTGACGATCTGCTCCCCTGACTGCGACGCTCAATCGAACACGGCCACCACGCCGGCGGCGGTAAGAGCGGTTTTGATCTGCGCGATGTGATTGAAGTCGCGCGTTTCCAGCACGATATTCACGTTCACGTTCGCCACATCGGCCGGGCCGAAGTTGCGGTCGTGGTTGATGTCTTTCACGCTCGCGCCGGTGGCGGCGATGATCGCCGCGAGCTTGGCCAGCCCGCCGGGACGATCGGTGACGCTGGCGGTGAATCGGCAGAGCCGGCCGTCGGCTGCGAGGCCGCGCTCGATGATTTTGCTGAGCATGGTCACGTCGATGTTCCCGCCGCAGAGCAGCAGAACGACTTTCTTGCCCGCCAGGTCGAGCGACTTGCTCATCGCCGCCGCCAGCGGCACGGCCCCGGCCCCTTCGATCACCATTTTCTCGTGCTCGAGCAGTCGCAAGATGCTCATCGCGATCTGGGCTTCATCGACCATCACAAGGTCGTCTACCAGCTCCCGAGCGATCTCGAAGCAAAGTTTCCCGATCTCCGCGACCGCCAGCCCGTCGGCCAGCGTGGGCTGAGTGTCGATCCGCGTCACCTTCCCCGCCGCGAGAGAGGCCTGCAGGGTTGGCGCGTTGGCCGGCTCAACGCCGACGATCCGTGTCTGTGGCCGCAGCGATTTGATCGCCCGCGCCACGCCCGCGATCAATCCCCCGCCGCCGACGGGCACGATCACCACGTCAACGTCCGGCACGTCTTCCAGAATCTCAAGGCCGAGCGTGCCCTGCCCGGCGATGATGTCCGGATCATCAAATCCCGGTACGAAAACGAGCGATTTTCCCGCCGCCAGTTGCAGGGCGTGTGATTTGGCATCGTCGAACGTCTCGCCGTGCAGGATGACGGTGGCCCCGAACGTGCGGCAGTTGCTCACCTTCACCAGCGTCGCCCAGACCGGCATAACGACGGTGACTTTCAACCCCAGCTCGCGGCCGTGATAGGAGAGCGCCAGAGCATGATTCCCCGCCGACGCCGCAATCACGCCGCGCGATTTTTCGGCATCGCTGAGTTGCATCAGCTTGTTACGGGCACCACGCTCTTTGAAGCTACCGGTCATCTGCAGGTGGTCGAGCTTGCAATAAATCTGGGCCCCGCACAGCCGCGATAGCGACAGCGAGTACGGGCACGGGCTGTGGTAAATCACGTCGCGGATTCGCGTGCGGGCGGCTTCGATGGATTGGAGGGTGATGGTCGACATAACAATTCCGTCGTCCTGAGCGTACTCGCGAAGGATCTGCGTTCCCGTCGATCGATGCCAGATCCTTTGCGAGTACGCTCAGGATGACGATGCGAGGTTAGCCTGCGCTATTGGAACTTTGCAGCGACGCCGGCAGTTCCCTCGGACGCTGTTCGACGGCATCCAACTCGGCAATCGCTTTGTCTGATCCGGCGCCAAGCTCGCTCATCTTGCGGGCCGACACGAGCACGCGTGTTTCGATGGAGGCCATCGCCTTGTTGTAGGCCGACACCGAGTTTTCAAGCGCGCCCCCGAGCTTGGCGAAGTGATCGCCCATCACAACGATGCGTTCGTACAGTTCTCGCCCGAGCTTCTGCACTTCTTCGGCGTTGTGCGTAATCGTTTCCTGCCGCCAGCCGAACTCAATGGTCTTAAGCAGCGCGATCAGCGTTGTAGGCGTGGCTACGATCACGCGGCTGCGGAGGCACTCCTCCACAAGGGTCGGATCGAACTCGACGGCCGCGTACAGAAACGCCTCGCCGGGGAGGAACATCACCACAAACTCCGGCGATCTCTTGAACTGGTTCCAGTAGGCCTTGGTCGACAGCTCGCGAGCCCGCGCCCGAACCTGCTGGCTGTGGCGAAGCAGGTGCACCTTCCGCGAGTCATCATCGGCACACGCTGCCGCGTCAAGAAAAGCGTCCAGGGCGGCCTTGCTGTCGATCACCACTTCGCGCTCGCCGGGCAGGCGGATCACCATGTCCGGACGGAATCGAGCGTCTTCGCTGTCGACGCTCACCTGCTCGCAGAAGTCGCACTTGTCGCTCATGCCCGCCAGCTCGACCAGCCGCTTGAGCGTGAGTTCGCCCCACTGGCCGCGGGTGTTCGGGCGACGGAGCGCGGTCACGAGTTGGTTGGTTTGCGCACCGAGCATCCGCTGCACTTCGGCCAGCGTGCCGAGCTGCTCGCGGAGCATGCTGTACGACTCAGTACGGCTTTTTTCGATGTCGCCGAGGCGGAGTTGGTATTGGCCGAGCAGTTCGTTGAGGGGTTTGAGGAGTCCTTCGATCTGGGCCTTCCGCTCATCGAGTGTGCCGGTGGCTTCTTTGGAGATCGACTCGAATTTTTGACGGGCCAGGTGAAGAAATGCTTCGTTGTTTTTCGCCAGCGCCTCGGCCGACAGGTGCGAGAAGGATTCGCGGAGTTTTTCCTGGGCGTCGTTCAGCAGATTTTTCTGATCAGTGATCGCCTGCTGCGCCCCGCGGAGTTCGGCCGCCAGCGACGCCGCCTGCTTCTCGGCCAATGAAAGTTGCGAGCGAACGATCGCCGTTTCATCGGCCTGTCGCTTGGCTTGTTCGGCAAGCGACGCAACCTGCTGGTTGGCGGTGGCGAGAGAGAGTTGATCGGTTGAGGCCGACGTGCGGGCGCGTCGGTCGGCCATCAGAAAGCCGATCACCCCGCCGGCAACCCCGCCCACGATCAGCCCGACGATCAGGAGAATCCATTCCATGACGCGATAGCTTACGTCATTGCGTACGGATTTTGTAGGGTGCGGAAACTTCAGCCCGCACCACTCAGGTATGCACCTTCTCGCCGATGGTTTCGGCCCTCAAGGTCACGCGCTCGTCGCCGGCGTTCGGAATGGAAACCGATACCAGCGCCGCCGAGGCGGCTCGCTGGCTGCTCATGATCCACTTGCGAACGGTACTGGTGTGGCCTTCCCAGGCGCTGCTGGTGCGGACCTTGAAGAACGCCGCGTACACGCCGTCGATCGCCTTGCCAAGCTCGCGCAGCGTGGCAATGCGTTCCTCGAACAGCACACGGGCGTTGTCGGCCTCTTCCACGTCGGGCAGCTTGGCGCTGCTGATGGCGATCGATTCCGGATTCAGGCTCAGCGTAAAGCTCAGGCCGGCCGCTTCCAGGATCAATCCAGCACGACGAGGCACCTTGCCAGACCGTAAACCGTCCCGCGCTTCGGGCATGCGGGCCGGGCCGTCGCCCTTCAAGCCGTCGCGGCCGGTTTGGCCGTAGGCGCAATCGAGGTCGAGCGATTTGTCGATGAAGACCGTCACTTCGCCGGCCGCGGTTTTGACCGTGCCGGATTTCACGTCCGCCTCGTGCCACAGCCACAGCAGCAGCTCGTTACCGACGAAATCCTTCGGCTCCGGCCCCTTCGCCACCCACGGATACTCCGGCAGTTGGCCTTCCCCTTCAGGCCCGTTGACGAACCGCGTCGGCCGCAGGTCTTCGTAGTCGCGGCGCCGCCCGCTCGCCTCGGCCGACCGCAGTAGGCTCGAACCCGCACTCAACGGCAGCAGCGACGCGCCAAAACTCCGTTCGAACAGCTCGGCCAACTTCTCAAAACTCTTGCCGCTCGCGTTGCAGTACAAGGTTTGCGAAGGCAGATCCCACAAAATCGAAACCAGCTTGCTACGGCGATACTTGCCGCTGCGCAGCTCGTCGTCCACCTTGCGGCGAACGGTGTCCTTCGCGTCGCGCTTCTGATTCTTGCTGATGAACCCCGAAGGATTCGACGCAGCCGCCGCGTCCTCTTCCATCAACTGAAACGCCTTCTTCAGTTCCGAAGGCACCTTGTTGGTGTCGATCCGCAGTGCAAAGTGTACGCACTCGGCGAACACGTTGTTTTCGAAGGTGAAGTTGCCGTCCAGCACATGCCGGCCGCCCGACCAGCCGTATTCTTCTTCGTCCGGGATTCCCATGTCGCTCGGCCGCAGCGCGTGCTCGCTGAGTTTGTCGAGCAATGTCTGATCAACCGCGGTAGGTGCGTCGCCAACAATGGCGAAGCGTCGAAATGAAACCGAGCCGGATGCAAATCCCATGTTCTTCCCTTATCCTTGTGAAACCGAAGGGGCGGGACTGTACTGCGGCGGCTGGATATTTCCAACCGCGTGTTGCGACATCAACAGGCTTGGCGCATGTTATCCACACTCATGAAGAAATATTTCGGATCGCGCATCGTCGGCGGCGGACTTCTAATGCTCGGTTTGACGGCAGGTTGCGCGACGAAACCCGCGCCAGACCCGTACCCCAGCGCCACCCCACAGGCCGTTGTTGACGTCACGGGCCGAATCTTCCCCGCCGTCGTGCGCATCGACGTGGCCGCCGAAACCTACCGCGACGGCAAACGCACCTTTAACCGCGGCATCGGCAGCGGCGTGATTATTGACGACCTCGGCCACATCCTTACGAACTACCACGTGGCAGGCCGGGCGGCGGAGATCAACGTTACGCTCTTCAACAAAGAACGCGTGCCCGCCAAGCTGATCGGCGATGATCACTGGACGGATCTGGCCATCATCCAGCTCGACATGGACGTAGTGAAAAAGAAAAATATCACCTTTAAGGCCGCCCAGCTCGGCAGCAGCAGCGGCCTGATCCCGGGGCAGGACGTGATGGCGATCGGCACGCCGTTCGGCCTCGCCCGCACCATGACCCTCGGCGTCGTCTCCAACAACGAGCGCACGTTTTATCCCGAGCGCATGACCATCGACGAATACGAAACCGGCGAGTTCAGCAACTGGATCCAGATGGACACGCCCATCAACCCCGGCAACTCCGGCGGCCCGCTGGTCGACATGACCGGCAAAGTCGTCGGCATTAACACGCGCGGCGGCGGACAGAATCTGAACTTCGCCGTGCCGATCAACACCGCCCGTGAAGTTGTCGCCAAAATCCTCGCGACGGCCACGCCGGAGCGTAAGGGTTACGTCGAGCGAGCCGATCTTGGCGTCGATCTCAAGCCGCTGCAGGATTTGGAATCGTTCTTCGACATTGACATCAACAAGGGCGTGCTGATCAACAGCGTCGACCGCAACTCGCCGGCCATGAAAGCGGGCGTGAAAACGCAGGACATCCTGCTCTCGATCGACGGCAAGCCGATGAACGTGCGCTTCCCGGAAGAAATCTCGGCGGCCCGCAAGCGCATCGCCGATCTGGTCATCGGCACGCCGGTGACGCTCGAAATCAAACGCGGCAAAGAAATCGTCAAGCTGGCTGCGGTGCCAGAAAAACTGCAGGGCGCGATCGGCGAAGAACGCGAATTCAAAACCTGGGGCCTGAGCGTTCGCGACGTAACGCGGGCCTATGCCAACGAGCAACAGCTCGATGACGACAAGGGCGTCGTTGTCACCACCCTCTCCCCCGGCTTGGCAGCGGCCAAGGCAGATCTCGACCCCGGTGACGTGATCCACAGCATCAACGGGCAGCCGACCGACACGCTGGAGGATTTTGATCGGTTGTACAAGCAGGTCGCCGAGAAGCGGCAGACCCGCGTGCTGGTCGGCGTCGTACGCGGTCGCGGCGCTCGCAGTGCGGTGTTGAAGCTGACGTACACGGACGCGCCCAAGGCCGCCACCGCCCCCGCCAGCAAACCGGCCACGCAGTCGGCGGAGTAGAACCCTGTCATCCTGAGCGTACTCGCGAAGGATCTGGAATCGATCGACGAGTGACGCAGATCCTTCGCGAGTACGCTCAGGATGACAAGCCTTTGGTTGCGATCGCTCAATAGCTTCTCAAACACACTTTCGAGATGTCAGCCACTGATATTCGACGATTTTGAAAAACGGAGACCCCATGAAACGGATATATCGCTCGCTCGCCGCTCTGCTGCTTCTTCCCACGCTCGCGCAGGCGGAAATTTCGCCTAAGAAGCTCTATGACGAAGTTACGCCCTCGCTGGTCGCCGTGCAGTTCCAGTTCGCCGGCGAAACGATCAACCGCGAACTGATCGGCCCGGGCGTTGTCATCGACGCGGACGGCCTGATCATGACGCCTCTCGCGCTGTTCAACGTCGGCCTGCCGGACGAACAGCTCAAGGATTTCAAAATCATCATCCCATCGCAGACCAAGGATGCGGAGGAAGTCGACGCGATTTTCGTCGGCCGAGATGAACGGGCGAACGTGGCCTTTGTTCGCGCGAAAGAGAAGCACGAATGGAAGCCGGTGAAGTTCGAGGCGACCAGCGCCGAGCTCGGCGAAACGGTTTACTCGGTCGGCCTGCTGCCGAAATCCGCTGCGTACAAGTCGTACATCATGCACTCAACCGTGTCGGCTCACTTGCGTGGCGAAGTGCCGCAGGAGCTGGTCGACACGGGGCTCGCCGCTGCGGGTTCTCCGGTTTTCAATTCTGACGGCAAGGCAATCGGCTTTGTGAACCAGGGGCCGACGATTCTTCTCAACATGGAAGACAACGAACGCGACATGGCGTCGGTCACCAACCCGCCGAAGTTCTACACGCCGGCGAGTGATTTTCTTTCGAGCTTGAGCGACGTGCCGGTTGCCGGCGAGCCGCAGAAGCTGCCGTGGATGGGCATTCCGAACATGCGCGGGCTCGATAAGGAAGTGGCCGAGGCGTTCGGGCTGACGAATCAGCCGGCCGTCGAAATCGGCGAAGTGCTGCCCGACTCGCCGGCCGCCAAGGCGGGTCTGCAGCGAGGCAACATCGTGGTGAAAGTGAACGGCCAGCCGATCGAACGACCTGACGAGCCGAAGGAACTGCCCGGCATACTCGCCCGCCAGTTCCGTCGCATGAAAGTCGGCGACAAGGTCACGCTCGCCGTCCTCCCCGCGGCCGGGCAGCCGATGAAGGACGTCGTCGTCACGCTCGAAGAAATGCCGATGCGGCCCAACCGCGCCAAGCGGTACTACGCTGAAGACCTGGGCTTCGTCGCCCGCGAGATGGTCTTCAACGACACCTACCGACAGCACATGCCGGCCAACAGCCCGGGCGTGGTCGTCGCGCTGATCAAACCCAGCGGCAGCGCCGAAACCGCCAAGCTGCAAAACGGCGATGTCATCACGCAGCTCAATGGCAAGCAGGTGACCGACCTTTCGCAGTTCAAGGCCGACTACGAAGCGTTCCGCAAGGACAAGCCGAAGGAAGCCGTGGTGCTGGTGGTGACCAGGCGTTACCCGAGCACGGAATCGATCCGCATCGAGCCGCCGCAGTAGTGGGCGAATGGGCTTTGAGTCCGAGATAAAATTCACCATGTCGTCATCCTGAGCGTACTCGCGAAGGATCTGCGTTCCTCGTCGTTCAAGCAAGATCCTTCGCGAGTACGCTCAGGATGACGGCGATTGGAAGTCACGCGATTTCCGATTTCTAGACACGCTCCAAGAACCAATAGACGCCGCTTGCGGTTTCGCCGCGTCCCTGCGCGGGCACGGGGCGAAACCGCAAGCGGCGACGAAGCCCAATCCCCTTCTCGAACACCCTCGGTGGATGAAAACTGCTTCCGTTCCCCTTTTCGCATGGGGAAATCGATAAGAATTGTCGTAACTTACTTGCGCTGCGTTTGCGCACGCTGGCGCGCACCGCGCAAAATGGGAAATCCGGAAAAATGTGTGGCGATATTTCGCGTGAAGCCGTGATTCGGTCGTCGGCGGTGCGCGGCCGCCTCGCCGTTGGCGCACCGCCGCCTGTGATTATAGATGCGGGTCTTGCGCCTGCATCGATCGCTGTTCGCTGTTTGGCGCGGCGATCGCTCTTTGACAAGTGAATAGTCCGAGAGGATTCGTGAAGGTCCGACCTGAACCGTCCCTAACCCGTCACTTTCCGTCACTAGACGTCACTAAACGTCACTTGACGGCACTACGCGTTTTCGGCCAACGCTCGGCCGGGCCGAAAGTTACGCGGCCCCGTGTGGCAAGTTGATGATTTTTCGATCGCCGCGCTTCCCGTAGGGTGGGGTTCATCCCCACCGTCTTTCGTCGGGACGGTGGGGATGAATCCCACCCTACAGAAACTTGACCCGTCCCTAACCTGTCCCTTTTTGTCCCTGGACGACCCTAAACGTACGTGAACGGACGTGCGGCTTTTTTAGCCAACACCCGTGCCCGGCCAGGGGTTACGCGGCCACGCAGGTTGAATTGATGATTTTTTCGACAGACCGTCGAAGTGAACGCGATCCGGCGGTGCCGTGTTCGCGTTTCCATTCGCATGGTCATTCGGCAGAGGACGGGATGTGGGCTCTGCTCGAACGGGCGCTCATGTCCCGTCGTGACGGAACCCTCACCCTACCCTCTCCCGGCGTGCCGGGAGAGGGACAGGATTGAGTGTTATTGCTTCCGGTGCGATTACATAGCTAGCTGCACACGCTGATCGTGCAGCCGGCGGCTGAGCGAGCCGATGAGATCGCGCATCGCGCGACGCCAATCAGACTGCCTAACGCGGAAGCCGAAATCACCCGCGCGATCGTGTACGCTGGCAACGGCCTCATAAGCCTTGCCGACACGGGTGAGAGTAATCTTGAGGACGAAATCGCCGAGGCGTTTTCCGAGACGAAGAGAACGACGAAGCCAAGCCATCAGTTGCTTCCGTTGTGATGGCTTAAGCAGCACATTACCGGCATCAAGCTGAATCATTGGGCAATCTCCTTATTGCAAGGGTTCCCAATATGGTATGAAGCAACGATCGTGCCGTGCCAGTAGAATCCGAAGAATGTTGCAACATCTTTACGGCAGAGGCCGGGCAATGTAGGCTCTCTGGAGTGAATCAAGGAAAGGAGTCGTAGTATGGCCAAGCCGCGTCGTCGCCGAAAGATCGGCAGCAAGAAGCGCAAAGCCCGTCGTGACCGACGGAAACGATAAAATTCGTACTTAACGCACGACGCAGAGTGAGCCGACCAACTGTCGGGGACGCTCTGCGTCGTGCTGTTCCATGGACTATTGTGGAAGGCTCCATGTCTGACCTGTTTGCTGACCGCCTGATGGATGCGATTGCCGCCAAGGGATCGCCTATTTGCGTGGGGATCGACCCCATGTATGAGTCGCTGCCTGACGCCGTCGTGGGAAAATCGCGAAATCCGAGCGATTTGACCGGCTGCCTCGACGCCGTGCACGACTTCGTGATGAAAGTGCTCACGGTCGTCGCCCCGCACGTGCCGATTGTGAAATTTCAGTCGGCGTACTTCGAGAAATACCTCTGGGAAGGTGTGGAAGCGTACTACAGCCTGATCGCCGAGGCCCAGCAGATGGGATTGCTCGTCATCGGCGACGTAAAACGCGGCGACATCGGCTCGACCAGCGAGGCGTACGCGGCGGCTCACCTGGACGAGATTAGCTTTACCGATATGGATCTCGCCGCGACGCCGGATGCGATCACCGTGAATCCGTTTCTAGGGATGGACACGCTCGCACCGTTCCTTACCGTCGCGCAGGAAACAGGCAAAGGGCTGTTTGTACTCGTAAGAACGAGCAACCCCGGCTCGGCCGACCTGCAGGACGTGAAAGCCGAGGGCGGCCGAACGTTCAGCGAGATGGTCGCCGACCAGCTTGAGCCGCTGACGGAGATGCCGGGCCTTGTGGGCGATCACGGATGGAGCAGCATCGGCGCGGTCGTGGGCGCGACGCAGAAGCACACGATGCTTTCGCTCCGCGAGCGGCTGCCCAAGTCGATCTTCCTGCTGCCGGGTTATGGCACGCAGGGCGCCACGGCGGACATGACCAAGGCGGCGTTTGTGGAGGGCAAGGGCGCGATCGTGTCGGCCAGCCGGTCGATCCTGTACGCCCACAAAGACAAGAAGTACGCCGGCGCCGAGTCGTGGGAAGCGGCGGTGGAGTCGGCGGTCATTGCGATGAAGGCGGATCTGGCGAATTTGTAGGGTGGGTTTCAACCCACTATCTTCAACGCGGTGGGTTGAAACCCACCCTACAACAGAGGCAGCATCATGGACGATCTGCGAAACAAGCGAGTGACCGTCGCCGGCCTCGGCCACTTTGGCGGCGGGATTGCCGTCGCTCGGTGGCTTGTTGGGCAGGGCGCGAAGGTGCTGGTGACGGACCTCGCCTCAGCCGAGAAGCTTGCCCACTCGGTGGAACAGCTTGCAGGCCTGCCGATCGAGTTCAGGCTTGGCGAGCACGTTGTTGGCGACTTCACCGAATGCGACCTGGTCGTCACCTCGCCCGCAGTCGCGCCGACCAGCACATTTCTTTCGGCCGCCCGCGACGCCGGCGTGCCCGTCACCACCGAGATGCGCCTCTTCCTTGAACGCTGCAAAGCCAAGCGAACGCTCGGCGTAACGGGCACGAAGGGCAAATCGACCACCACGGCGTTGCTCGGGCGGATGTTGAAGAGGCAATACCGCACGTGGATCGGCGGCAACATCGGCCTGTCGCTATTGGCGGATTTGCCGTCGATCGAGCCGGGACACGTGGTGCTGCTGGAGCTCAGCAGCTACATGCTTGAGTACCTGCGGCCGATGAAATGGTCGCCGCTCGTGTCGGTGGTCACGTTCCTGTCGGCTGACCATACCGAATGGCACGGCTCACAGGAGGCGTATCTCGACGCAAAAATGGAGCTGGTTCGTCATCAGAAGTCGACCGCAAACCTTGCGGTGATCCCGGTCGGCGAGTTGGGCGACCGTTTCGCCGCGGCAACGGGGGCGACGGTGGTTCGATACCAGCTCGACCGTGAGCGGCAGTTCGATCTGCCGCTGCTGCCGGGCGATCACAACCAGCTCAACGCGCAGGCGGCGTTCATTGCTGCTCAGCGCTTGAGCGTGAACTGGCCCGAAGCGCAAGCCGCCATCCGCGATTTCGGCGGGTTGCCGCATCGGCTGCAACTGGTGCACGAAGCCAACGGCGTTCGCTACTACAACGACTCGATCGCGACGATCCCCGAGGCGGCTGTCGTGGCCTGCAAGGCGTTTTCGCCGGGCACGGTCATTCAGATCGTCGGGGGTTCAGACAAGAAGCTCGACATGTCGCCGATGTGCCGGGAACTCGCCCAGCGAGCCAAGGCGCTGTTGTGCATCGGCCAGATCGGTCCGGCGATCAGCGCCAGTGCGGCGGGCGGATCGGCGATGGTACAAGATTCGGGCACGCTCGAAGTCGCCATGCAACAGGCCAGGCAACTTGCCAGACCCGGCGACGTCGTGCTCCTCAGCCCCGGAACGGCCAGCTACGGGCAGTTTGTAAACTTCGAAGAACGCGGCGATGCATTCGCCAGACTCGCTAAAGAAAATTGAGCCGCGAACCTGCGAGCCAAAGCTCACTTCGTTCGCGGCCCAATTGGTTTTCATCGATTATCCAACGGCCGTTACAAGTTCGAGTTGAACTCCGGCAGGTAGATGAAGTACTTCAGGTTGAACGTCCAACGCAACACCATCTTGATCGGCATCAGTGCCATGAACAGCAGCAGGATGACCATCACGCTGTAGCGGATGCTGCCCATCTGTTCATACAGCTTCTTGAGGACCGTGGCCCGCAGCAGCGCCGGCAGGATCATCAGGTAGCCGCCGACCATGAGGAAGCCGATCCACTCGCGAACCAGCCAGTGCGGCAGGAACGGTAGCGGGTTGGTGTCACGATTCGGGAGCGCGGTTTTCCGGAGGAAAATCCAGAACGCGTCGCTGACGTTCACATTATTGAGCGCACTTGCCTTGTGCGTATCCCAGAACTCGTACGGACCGAAGAATTCCCAGTTCGGGCCGCGAAGGAACGTGCCGAAGAAGATCAGCACGACCCAGAGGATCAGGAAGCCGAACAGGAACGTCACCAGTGCAAACGGGCGCTCTTTGACGGTGTAGTAGCCGTTGCCCTTGGGGTTGGTGTCAATGAACGGCATCGCGCACAGGCCCATGATGATCAGGCCGGGGTAGACCACGCCTGCCATCCACGGGTCGAAGTACACGAGCATTTCCTGCAGGCCGAGGAAGTACCACGGCGCTTTGGCAGGGTTGGGTGCGTAGCCGGGGTTGGCGGGCTGTTCGAGCGGGGCCTTGGAGATGATCGCCCAGATCGTCAGGCCGGCCGTCGCGAGTACGAGGCAGATCAGTTCCGTGTACACCAGGTCGGGCCACACGAGGACTTTGTCGTCTTTATCTTCTTCGAGCAGCGGCAGTCCCTGCGAAACACGCGTGTCATTGAGCGCGGCCCGGCGGAAGGCGAGCCAGATGCAGATCATCACGCTGATGAGCATGATCGTAATCGGCACGTTGTCGGGCTTGGCGACGATCGAGCTGTAGTCCGGATCGCCCATCGAACCGAAGTAGCCGAGCATAAACAGCATGAACAGCGTGAGCGCAACGGCCGGCTTCGTCCAGAACTTGTACAGCACGAACATGAGGATGAAGACGATCGTCGAAATCGTAAGGAAGTATGCCGGCTGCGTGAGCTGGTTCACGAAGTGTTTCAGTGGGCCAAACGCCCCGCCCGAAGCTGCCAGGAGATGAAGAACCATAGTGCCTCTTGCTTACTCGTTTACGTCGCTCAAACCGCTCGCCGCGAACCAATCCGTTACAGCGGCCCGCTGATGCCGCCGTCTTTGCGGATGCGCCAGAAGTGGATGGCGATCAGCACCGTCACGATCACCGGGATGAACACGCAGTGCAGCACGTAGAATCGCAGCAACGCGTTTTCACCCACGAACGTGCCGGCCAGCAGGAAGAATCTCGCGTCGGATCCTGCGTGAATCATCGGCACATCAAGTCCGGGGAAAACCATGAAGTTACTGAACGGCCCGCCCGAGCCGACGAGCGGCGTGGCCTTGGCCATGTTGCTACCGACCGCGATGGCCCAGATCGCCAGCTGATCCCACGGCAGCAGGTAACCGGTGAAGCTCAGCAGCATCGTCAGCACCAGCAGCAGCACACCCACGACCCAGTTAAACTCGCGCGGCGGCTTGTAGCTGCCGGTGAGGAATACCCGCATCATGTGCAGCCAGATCGCGATGATCATGGCGTGGGCGCCCCAGCGGTGAATTTCGCGGAGGATGCCCATCGTCACGTGAGCGCGAAGGTCTTGAATGTCCTGATAAGCGTATTCAACAACAGGCCGGTAGTAGAACATCAGCAGCACGCCGCTGACGACTTCGGCCAGAAACAGGAAGAACGTCAGTCCGCCCATGCACCAGGTGAAGCTGAGGCGGATGCCGCTCTTGCGGACGGCCACCGGGTGCAGGTGGAGGAAGACGTTGCTCATGACCGCCATCACGCGCGTGCGACGATCGCGCGGCACGCCGTGGCGGAAGATGGAGTTCCAGATTTGAGAGTTGCGGACGTAGTTGATCGGCGCGTCGAAGAGACTCATTCTTGCTTATTGCCGATTGTCGATTGCCGAGTGTCGATTGAAAAACGTCTCAATCGGAAATCGGAAATTGAAAATCGGAAATCCTTTCCCTAGACCAACCCAATAAAGCTCTCGGGATCATCCCATTGGCCGAGCTCGTAGCGAAACACCTTGCTCTGATCGACGTTGATGTAACCGTCGGCGTCTTTGAAAATCGCGAAGCGTTCGAGCGGCCGCGGCGTGGGGCCTTCGAAGTTGATGCCGGTCACGTAATAACCCGAGCCGTGACACGGGCACTTGAACTTGGAATCGCCAGAGAGCCACGCCGGAATGCAGCCGAGATGCGTGCAGATGGTGCTGAGCGCGACCAAACGCGGCTCGTTCGGCTGCAGGTTGACCATCCAGAACCCCGCCGAGCCGGCGGGCGTTCGCTTGTAAGATTCATCGACGGGCGTTGCAAAGTCGGCGATCTTGCCGACACGCCACTGCTTCTTCGGCTCCTTCAAAACCTTCGGCCCGAAGAAGTCCTGGAACATGGCGAGTGCCGTCGCGGTACACGCAGCGAGTGCGCCCCAGGCCACGATCAACGCGAAGTTGAATTCGCGACGCGACGATTTTGCGGTCTTGGATGCCTTCGCACGCAGCGTCGCGCCCATCGACTGGAACGGCTGATACGCCCCACCCGCGGCCAGCATAGCGACACGCATGTCGGCCGGTGCGTCTTTGGGCAGGTTGACGGCTTTGACGATCTCTTCGCCGGCGATGACTTCCGCACTCTTGCGGATCGTCGTGCCGAGCCCCGCCGACAGCGACGGGCTGATTTTGGTCGTTGAAAGAACCGCCTGCCACCGCGGGTCAGCCGGCGCTTGCGGAACAACGGCTTTGGCCGGCGCGGCGGCGACGGATCCCGTCGGTGCAGCGGCGGCCGCAGCCGGAGCGAGATTCGCCCACGGTGCCGGGCCGTCCACTTCCACGGTATCAAACTTGATCACTTCGACCGGGCAGCCCTCAGCCGCCACGATGATCGACGGCGTGAGCGCCCTCACAAACGCCTCCGACATCGCCGGCGGACGGATGATGCAGGTTTGCTCCTGCACGTCGAAGACTTCCGGGCAGTCGTTCTCGCAAGAATCGCACACAATACAGCCCGGCGCGATCCAGACTTTCGTGATGACTTTGTGGGTTTCCGCCATGTTCAAACTCTTTCATCCGGGGAACTTGCGCCAATTTTGATCGGCCCGGAATGGAGATCTTGTGGAATTTATATTGAGAACGCTTCGCAATCAATAGCACCGCCGGTGGGTAATCGAGGTAACGCCACAATTACTAGGTTTTCTTCGGCGAGTACCCGAGCTGCGCGCCTTGGGCTCGCACACGCGGCGACGGATCACTGGCCGTCAGCTTGGTAATCGCCGCCTGCACCGCCGGGGACGACTTAAGGTGCGCGGCGCCGATCATGGCGTTGATCAGGATGCGTTGCTGCTCCTGTTCTGAAAGCAGCCGCATCGCCGGATTCTTCGGATCGCTCTCGCGGTCATAATATTTTATGGTCGAAAGATACGTGCGATCCAGTAACTGCAAAATGGTGTCGCTGACGTCGGCCTGATCCATTTGCGCGAGTGACAGCGCCGAATCCCAGACGAGTTCGATCTCCCGCTCATCGGCGTTGCGCATCGCCCACTGCAGGGCGTCGATAACAGCCGGGTCGCGATCGCCCAGCGGCCCGAGCACGGTGGCGGCGGCCATGCGGACGTCGAGGTCCTGCTTCGGATCGCGCACGATCGCGATCAGCCGTGGCAGGAGCGTTTTCACCTCAGGCCGCCCCGCCCAGTACATCATCGACAGCACGGCCGCCTTGCGGCTGCGGATCTCCGTTGAGTCGGCGTACTTCAGCGTCGTCTGAATCACGTGCTGTCGCGACTCGACGGCCGCCGTGGAATTCATCAGGCGTGCGTTGAATTGCTCGTCGGTCTCGCCGTCCTTGCGCGGCTCGATCTGCCATGTCCTGCCGAGTGCCAGCAGCAGGAAGTGGCGGACGTCGCCTTCCTTTTCCTGGGTGAAGTTGTCGAGGATGTCGGTTAAGTCTTTGCCGATTTCGATGCGCTCGGCTCCTGTCATGCCGGCCTTCATCTTGTCGACCAGCGTTTTGGCGTCGATGTACCGCTGCTTGGAGCCAGGCCCGACGAGCCAGTCGGCCGTGCGTCCCCCGCCCGGCCGCTTGAGCCGGCCGAGCGCGTCTTCAAAGCTCGACGGGCTGCCCGCCATCATGCCGATGAGGAACATCACACCGACCGCGAGGGCCACGATGACCGACGGGATGAGGAACAGCCGCACGATCAGCTTGACCGATGGCGGCTCGATCGGAGTCGTCTCCACAGAATCGGTTGGCGCGGTGGCGTTCGGGTCCTTCTTCACATCAGACGGCATGGGCAAATCATTCATGTCTGGTCGTTTCCTCGCTAGATCCCAATTGTAGCGGAAATTTTTGACACGGGTACGATCTGCCCCGCATGCGACGTCCACAACCTAATCCTCACGACCCTTCCCGCCGCTATCACGACCGCGTTGCCCGGCAGTACGACTCGATCTACGACGACCCGTACTGGCACTTTCACGACGAGATCACCTGGCGGCTAATCAAGCCACACCTGCCGCGCGACCTGTCGGCACAGTGCTGCGACCTCGGCTGCGGCACAGGCAAGTGGGGATTGAAACTTTTGAAGAGCGGCTTTGCCACGACGTTCCTCGACCACGCCGCGGCGATGATCGAACAGATCCGGCCAAAGCTCGACGAGCTTGGCGGCAAGGCGAAGAAGGCCACCCTCGTCGTCGGCGATATCGTGGCCATGCCCGAACTGCCTGATGCCACGTTCGCGCTCACGCTGGCGATGGGTGATCCGCTCTCGATCTGCACCAATCCCGCGTTCGCGGCCCGCGAGATGTTCCGAATCTGCGCCCCCGGCGGCGTCGTCATCGCGACGGCCGACAACAAGCTCGCGGCGATCGACCACTACATCGAACGCGGCAACCTCGACGCGCTCGAAGAATTCGTGAACACAAGCAAAACCAACTGGCTGACGGCTGACGAGCGCGAGCGGTTCGAGCTGACGACGTTTACGCCGAGCGGTCTGTCGAAACTTTTCGAACGCGCGGGATTTGAAGTCGTCGGCGTGACGGGCAAGACGATTCTGCCCGTGCGACAAAACAAGATCCTGTTCGAAAAGCCCGGCGCGATGGAGCGTCTGCTTAAGATGGAAGTGGAGTTGGCGAAAGATCAGTCGTCTGCCGCGAAGGCCGGACATCTGCAGATCGTTGCGCGCCGCCCTGCAAGTTGACCACTTCGCGTTTGGTTGCGAAGCTATTCCCAACAAAAGGGGCCACCATGTTCCGCATCACATTCGCCTGCCTGATGATCCTTTCCGCAAGTCTGGCAGTCATCGTGCGTGCCGAGGAACCTAAACCGGCGCAGCCGATTAACATCACGCCACGGGCAGACGCGAACGTCGCGAGCTTGTCACAAGTATTGGGCGTTCAAATATGGACGTTTGATACCGACGTGCCGGCCGACGCTAAATTCATCCGCATCAGTTGTATGGTCACGGATCGCGACGGAACATCGGAGCCCCTCGCGGGCGTTACGACCGTCTCTGTCGACAAAGCCACTGATCGACAACTGACCGTCGCCATCCTTCCCGTCGATGATGACCAGTCGAAATCGGAACGAATCCGCGTCGTCATTCACGGCTTGGGGGTAAGCAACTCCACGGCCCGACCCAACCCACTGCGCAACATGGTGATCGGCCGGCCGACAAAACCGATCGTACAGGCCAACGGCACCGCAACCTTGCTGAACGCGTACGCCGGCAAGGAGATCAGTGACGTTGCAGACAAAGTCATCTCGGTTCGAGTTGAGGTTGTGGACAAGATTTCCAACTGAAGCGTCGGATTCTTCCTGTAGCAATCGCCCCGTTTTAATGACGGTGTGTTTGCCTACCGATTCGGTTCGTTCGGCCCGCGCGGTTTTCTTCCTACCTGCGTGCTGAAACTCTGGATGTAGCTGATCCACATCATGCTCAGGCCAAAACTGTACGCGCCTTGCACCACGAGATCCATGTAATGCTTCGTCGGCGGGATGTGGTACCGCTCGGCGCTCACGCCCTGGTAGGTGATGGCCATCACGGGCTCGCCCTTGGTGAGCGGCGCGACTTTTACTTCGATTCGTTTGTACAGGCCGACTTCGCGATCGCCGGGGGCGAGCTTGCGATCGATCTTGTGATCGAGCACCTTCATATCGGCTTCGGTGAGATCGAAGAGAGCGCCGGCCACGTACTTGCCGGGGTCGTAGACTATGTCGGCGATGCCGCCGCCGAAATATTCGCTGTAGATGGGGAAAGAGAGCCGGTAGTTATCCAGCACGGCGGGTTTGCCCGTCTTCATCGTCGGGGGGCGGTAGCCGTGATGCCGACACCATTCTGCGACGGCACGCGAGTTCAGATTCGAACCGTAAGCAAAATACCACATTCGGGAGCAACACTTCCGTTAATTCCTGCCGCGATGGCGAGAAGTCGATACAAGCTGACCCTCGTAAGCCGCAAGCGGCTGAACCCGGTCCGACGCCGCATTCTGGCGAAAATCGATCGTCTGGCAACACCTGCCGCAAAAAGCCGCTAGTTCATGTTCGGATTCTTATACGATTCGTTCGTCGGAAACGCCGTCGGCATTTGCAGCGCGGTGACGTACCGCGCCACTGCTTCCACACGCTTGGCCACGTCGGGTTCGCCGAGCAGCATCTGCTTGACGGCCAAGTCTTCAAGGCAGTTAAACGCAACCAAATCCGCCACCTCGGCGGTGGGCATGGGGCTGTTCAGCAGCTTGGCGAATGTCTGGCCGAGCTTCGTGCCGGCGAGAAACCCGGACTCGAACACCTGCGAAAACTTCTGTCGAGCGCCCAGCAGCGCCGCCTCGTCAGCAGGCACTTCCGCGATCGCCTTAAGTGACAGCCGACGGAATAGCTCTTCGCTCGGCAATTCGTCCTTCACGCGCGCACGCGTGTGCCCCTGCAGAAGCAGGTTGAACTTGCCGTCCGACAGCAGCTCGTGGGAAAGGATCGTGCCGACGCATACGACAGGCTCGATCTCCGCCCGGCCGTGGTAGGTTTGCTGCCAACCGGGCGAGAGGAGCGCCATCGCGATCTGGCGGTCGCTGATCAGCGCGGCCCGCACGAGGGCGCGGTACCGGTCTTCAAAAATATGAAGCGGCAGCACGGCCCCCGGTAACAAGACAACGCTCGGCAACGGGAAGACCGGCACGGCAGACAAATCCGCATTGAGCGGAGCATGGCCCATGCCTAATCCTAGCCCGCCCCTGGACCTTGGATGGAGAAACGTCGATCAATGAACAGCAACGCCTCGATCCTGCGATCGAAGCGCTGCAATACATTCTGCCAACCGGCTTCTACTCGACCAGGCTTACAGCCCAGCGCGGAGTTCGCGTTCGGCGCGGTACCAGTTGTCGGTTTCGCTGCCGCCCGTTCCACCGCAGTGGATTTCGAACGCACGCTTGGCGACCATCGCCTCGGTGATAACGACGGCCGGCTTCTTCGACACCTTCGGCAGCGCGGTGTTACGCACGGGCGTTGCGATCTTGGTGATGACCTTCTTAACGGCAGACTTTTTGGACTTGGTCGGTGTGGATTTCTTTTTAGCAGCCATGACAAAACTCCTTCGAGTATTCCCTATTTTTCGCCCCATCGCGATCCATCGCGACACCTGCATTTAACAGATTAATTGCGGCCGTTCAAGTTTATCGAGAACAGAATCTTTCCCATTTTACGGGGCCGAATCACGCCGATTGGGCTCTCGCTCTGGCTGACCCACCGCCACCCGCTTTGGGCATACGATTTCCGGCCCCGCCAAGCCGCAAGCGGCCCTTACTTGAGATTCGCAGTCACCCAAGTCAGCACTTCCTGGTCGTGCCCTTCAGGCTTCACTTTTTCGAACACATGGGCCACGTTGCCGGCCTTGTCGACAATGAACGTCGTGCGGGCGGCACCCATGTAGTTCTTCCCGTACATGCTCTTTTCCTGCCACACGCCGTACTTATCGCAGATGGCGTGATCTTCGTCAGCCAGCAGCGGGAAGTTCAATTCGAACTTCTTGGAGAACGCCGTCACGTCCTTCACCGGATCCGGGCTAATGCCAAACACCGGGATGCTCAGCTTCTTGTAGCTGGCGATCGCGTCGCGAAACCCGCAGGCTTCCTTCGTGCAGCCGGGCGTATCGGCTTTCGGATAGAAGAACAGAACGAACGGCTTGCCCTTGAGTGCCGACGAGTCAACGGTCTCGCCGGTACTGCTGGCGAGTTTGAACGACGGGGCGGGCGATCCGACTTTGGGATAAACAGCTTCAGACATCAGACATCTCCTTCGTATTTCGTTTCGATTATTTGCCAGCCAGCTTGGCCTTTAACAACTGGTTTGCGACGCCGGCATCCACCTGCGTGCCGTGGGCTTTCATGAACTGACTCATTGCCTGGCCCATCTGCTTTTCGCCGAACGGCTTGCCGGCGAGGAATGCGTCGACGAGCTTTTCGGTCTCGGCCGCGTCGAGCTTCTTCGGCAGGTACTCTTCAACGATCGCGATCTCACTCCTGAGCTTGGCGACTTCGTCCGGCTTGTTGAGCTTTTCATACTCTTCAACGCTCTTGCGAAGCTTCTTCGCGTACGACTCCACCGCCTGCTGGGCCGTCGGTTTGGTCGGCTGCAGGTCGATGTTCTTCACGTCGCTGATGAGCATGCGGATGACCGTCAGCCGGTCCTTTTGGCCCGATTTCATGGCCAGCTTCATGTCTTCCTGCAATTTTCCTAGCAATTCCATGTCTTCTCCGTGTGCAAATGGTGGATATTCGGTTATTGTAGGCGAAAGGGTTAGGCATCGCACGGGGCGGCAATCACGCGAAGTGAATCATGCGATGGATGCTGATTGAGATCAGCACCCCTCCTCCATCTGTCGGCTGTGTTGTCGCCAAAATGAAGAAATTGAATCAGGCCGTCGCTGCCGCCACGGGTCTTGAAACTGCACCAGCCACTCTAACTAGTAATCCATGACCAACGGACAATCTGAAGGCCTTCTCTACATTCCCGACGAGCGCAAAGACGGCGAGCTCCGCGATCCCGCTCATCCGCTCCGCCACGCCAAGGGAAATCTGTTCGTGCCCCGCGCCGTCATTCGCGATATGCGCCTGCGGCCCGGCCTGCTGCTGAAGGGAACGCCTCGCGGCCGCGTGCTGGATCGCTTCGAATCGATCATGGGCCAGCCGGCTGACGATTATCACGACACCATCGCGCTCTACGACGCCACCGCTCTCGATCCTGAGCCGATGATCAAGCTCGAGCACGACCCGAAGGAATTCACCACCCGCGCGATCGACATCCTCGCGCCCATCGGCTTCGGCCAGCGCGGCCTCATCGTCGCCCCGCCGCGCACGGGCAAAACGATCCTGATGCAGAACATCGCCAAGGGCATTCACGCGAATTACCCTGAGGTGGAACTGAAGCTGCTCCTCGTCGACGAGCGGCCTGAAGAAGTCACCGACATGAAGCGCAACGTGCCGGGCACGGTCTATGCTTCTAGCAATGACAACACCGTCGAGAAGCATCTCGATCTCGCGCAGATCGTCATCGAACATTGCAAACGACAGGTCGAGTACGGCAAGAACATCGTCGTGCTGCTCGACTCCCTCACGCGACTGGGCCGAGCCTTCAACACCGGCGGGCCGGGCGGCGGACGCACCATGTCCGGCGGCCTTGATAACCGCGCGCTTGAAATCCCCAAAAAGCTCTTCGGCGCTGCCCGCAAGATCGAAAACGGCGGCAGCCTGACGATCATCGCTACCTGCCTGATCGACACCGGCAGCCGGATGGACCAGGTCATCTTTGAAGAGTTCAAAGGCACTGGCAACATGGAGCTCACGCTCGACCGGAAGATCTCCGACCAGCGCATCTTCCCCGCCCTCGACATCGCCCAGTCCGGCACGCGAAAAGAGGAGAAGCTGCTGTCAGAAAAGCAGTTAGCCGCCGCCCGCCAGATCCGCCGCCACCTCCTCAACCTGCCCGGCCCGCAGGCCATGAAGAGCCTTCTGGATGTGCTCGCCAAACAGCCGACCAACCAGCAGATGTTCGACTCTCTCAAAATTGTGTAGCTCGACGGGGCGCAGGTCCTACGCGTCACAGATTACGCAGTTTCACGGCCCAGTGATCCGGATCGTGTTGAAAACCGCCATTTTCATTGTTGAAGAACCGAGGGTGAGCGTAAAATCTGCACGCTCGTTCGTCTTACGTCTCGGGCGTTGTAGTAGGACACTTCGATTCGCTTGTTTGATATCGACAGTGGGTGTCGATCGAGTTTGATAGTCGAAAAAATCGATTGAGGTTAGTCGATAGTTGTCCGTCTGGAAGGCAAAGGGAAGAATATGCGCCTGCACATGGGTGCCGTGGTTTGTATCGCCACGCTTTACATCTTGAGTCCGTGTCGCGCCGCGAGCGACCGAAGCGCGGCCGCTCCGTCTACGGATCCGAAGTCTCAGCAAGTCGACTGGCTTTCGCTCGAGCATAACCACGCCCCCTCTACGCACGAGGCAGGCAACTCTACCGCCGTCGATCATCGCACCAGCGACCCGGTTCCCCTGCCGCTTCCGACCGAAGCCTGGGCGAGCCTCGCACTCCTGGCGACCATGGCGTGCGTCCGGGGACTCAAACGGGCCCGCCTGATCTAAGAGTTGAAACGGTGAAAATCGCATGATTGGCGATTGACGACCCGCGTCATCAATCCTCAACGGCCTGATCGTCAGCGAACCCGTTCCTCCCCGCTTTTCATCTCCCCCGCCGTGACCTATTATCCGCAGTATGGAACGTCGAAAATTCGGAAAAACCGGCTTGGAAGTCTCCGCGATCGCACTCGGCTGTTGGATCTTCGGCGTCGACTGGTGGGGCCACTACACTGAAGACCGCGGCGTGGAGCTTTGTCGCTTCGCTTTCGATCAAGGTGTTACCTTCTTCGATAACGGCGACGCCTACGGCAACGGCCGGGCGGAAATCATCTTCGGCAAGTTCCTCAAAGAGTCGGGCGTCCGTCGCGACCAGGTCGAGATCGGCGGGAAGTTCGGCTACGACTTCTACTCCGACCCCGGCACCCCCGGCAGCCACAAGGAACGCAAGCAGGACTTCAGCCCCAAGTTCATGCGATTCGCCCTCGAGCAGTCGCTCAAACGCCTGGGCGTTGAGCACATCGACCTGTACATGGCGCACAACATCAAGCTGCCGCAGTTCAACGACGAGCTATTTGCCGAGCTGGAAAAGGTGAAGGACGAAGGAAAGATCAAAACGTGGGGTGTGAGCCTCGGCCCCGCGATCGGCTGGCGCGAAGAAGGCTTTACCGCCGTTGCCGATCACAACGCCAAGGCGATCCAAACCGTCTACAACCTGTTCGAGCAACACCCGGGCCGCGAGTTCTGCGAGATCAGCCGAGCCTACGGCGCCGGCGTGATGGCCCGCGTGCACGACAACAGCAGCATCCTCAAGGACGTCGTCAAAGTCGACACCACGCTCGGCAAAGACGACCACCGCAAGTTCCGCGATCAGTCCTGGAAAATCTACGGCCTGAAGAAGCTGGAGCTCGTCCGCCACTACGCGACCGACCACGGCATGACGGTTCACCAACTCGCCTGCAAGTGGCTGCTGCACGAACCCGCGATGACCAGCATCACCGGCACGTTCCTGAACGAGCACGAGATCAAGGAAGCGTGCGAGTCGTGCGACAAGCCGAACCTGACACAGGCCGAGCTGAATCAACTCGCAGAGGACTATGCCCGCGACTGGAACCTAGGGCCGGACGCGCACCCGTGCGACATCAAGAGCAGCATCGATCCGACCGGCGGCATGCGCAGCGGCTACGTTCCGCCGCCGGTGTTGATGGCGTAAACAAAGACTTCACCCCGAAGGCACGAAGCGTCGATCAACTCAGTTCTTCTTCGTGGCCTTCGCGACTTCGTGATTAATTCATGCCCGAGTCCCCCACCCGATTCGTCGTCCTCCGCCACGAAGGGATTCCCAATCCGCACTTCGACTTGATGTTCGAGCAAGCACCAGGCTCAACGCTAGCCACTTGGCGGAGCGACGTCTGGCCCATCACCCAACCCTGCCCGCTGGATCACCTCGACGACCACCGACGCGATTACTTGGAATACGAAGGTCCCGTCTCCGGCGACCGCGGCCACGTCCGCCGCGTGGCGGCCGGCACGTGCGTGTTCCACGCGGAGACGCCGTTCGTTGTCGTGATTCGCTTTGTCGAACCCACCTCAGGCGGATTGCTCCTCCTCAAGCGCGACGGCGCGTGGCATGCTCTGCCGCAATAACTCAGCGCATAAAAAAGGCGACGTGGATCTCTCGGGAATCCACGCCGCCCAGGGAAGGAGAATCGTTACATGAATAATACGCACTCCAAACCCTAAAGTTCGAGCGCAAGTTAGCGATTGGGAAACTTTTTTTCGCGCACAAATTGTTCTAGTTTTTCCTGACTTTCCGCTTCCATTTCACGCGCGGATTTATAACCGGTACATGCAATGTTGCGTTGTGGATTAGCGGTTCATCATGCCGGTTGCTGTCGTCTCAAAGTACGGCTTGAGGATCGCAACCACATCGGCAGGCAATTCAACTTCGGTCATCGCTTCGATCATCAGCTTCATCCACCGATTGCGGGCGTGAAAGTCCACGGCGAACGGGCTGTGACGCATTCGCAACCGCGGATGGCCGCGCTGGTCGCTGTAGGTGGTCGGGCCGCCGAAACGCTGGATGAGGAACTGGCGCAGTCGCCACTCGGCCTCGACGAATTCGTCGGGCGGGTACATCTTGCTGAGGATGTCGTCGGTTTTGACGCGTTGATAGAACGCGGCCACGAGGCGGGTGAAACCGTCTTCACCGATCGTGTTGTAGATCTGCAACTCGTCCAAAGCGTGCTCCGTCAAACTATTTTCTCGTCAGGCTTCAGCACCCATGCCGAAGGATGCTGCGTGAAGCCGACGTGCGGATAGTATTTCTGCGCCGCCGGGGCCGACAGCAAGATCACCGATGCCTGCGGGGCCGCCTGTTGCGTGCGACGCATCAGCTCCTTGCCGATCCCCTGCCGCTGGTACGCCTGCCGCACGGCCAGGTCGGACAAGTACGTGGCGTAGGCGAAATCCGTGACCGACCGGGCGATGCCGACCAGCCGGCCGTCGTGCCAGGCGGTGATGACGAGGTTCGCGTTCGCGACCATCAGCCGCATACGCTCGCGGTCCTCCACGGGTCGGCGAGCACCGAGCGTTGAATCGTTGTAAAGATCGATCACCCCGTTCAACTCAAGATCATTCCCCGTGCGGTACTCGATCATGATTCGCATTTCTCCAGGTATTTCTTCACCGTATCGGCCAGCCCGTATTCCAGCGCATCGGCGATCAACGCGTGGCCGATCGATACCTCCAGCACCGATCCCACCGCCCGCAGGAACGGCGACAGGTTGGCCAGGTTCAAGTCGTGCCCCGCGTTCACGCCCATCCCCAGTTGCGTGGCGGCCGCGGCGGTGGCGACGTACGGCGCGACGGCCTCGGCCAATCGACCGGCGGCAAACCCCGACGCGTACGGCTCGGTATATAGCTCCACACGGTCGGCTCCAATGTCCTTCGCGATCTGCATCGCGTTGGCGTGTGCGTCCATGAACAGACTTACGCGGCAGCCGAACCCGTGCAGTTCATCGATGACCGCCTTCAGCCGGCCGCCGTCCCAATTCAGGTCCCAACCCTGATTGCTGGTGAACGCCTCCACCGCATCGGGCACGAGTGTGCACTGCGTCGGCCTGACCTTGCGAACGTGTTCGATGTACGCGCCGTGGAACGGGTTGCCTTCGATATTAAATTCCGCGCTCGGGTAGTACTTGAGCATCGCGGCCAAGTCCTCCACATCGTGCGGACGGATGTGCCGCTCGTCAGGCCGAGGATGGATAGTGATCCCCGCCGCCCCGGCATCGAGGCACACCTTTGCCAAATGCACCACGTTGGGAATGGCGAGATGCCGCGTGTTGCGGAGCGTTGCGATCTTGTTCACGTTGACGGAAAGCTTGGTCACAGTTTTCTCTACCACTTAAACCCGATCCCATTCAGAAACGCCTTGGCGATCACCATGTGGCCGGTCTGGTTCGGGTGGACTCGGTCCCACGAGAGCGTTGCTGGATAGTAGGACTTCAAAACCTCATCGAAGGCTGCCTGCACGTCGACGAGGATCGCCTTGTACTCGCCGGCCAGCCGTTTCACGATGCCGCTGTACTCGTCCATGCGTTTTCGCATCGCATCGCCGCGGTTGGGCTCCAGGAAAAACGGCGTCATCAGGATCAGGCCCTTCAGCGTCGGGCGAACCTGTTCGATGACCGCGCGGTAGTTGGCCTCGTACTCGGCCGGCAGAACATGCTGCTCGGCGACGCGGGGCAGATCAAACTGCCGCCAGACGTCGTTCGTGCCGATCATGATGCTCAGCCAGTCGGGCTTGAGATCGAGCACGTCACGCTGCCAGCGATTTTTCAGGTCCCGCGTGGTGTTGCCGCTCGTGCCGACGTTTACGATGCGGATGCCGAGCTGCGGGTAGGTGCTGCCGAGCAGCGCCTCCACCATCGTCACGTACCCGCGGCCAAGCGGGTCGAAGAGCCCTTCGGCGATCGGCTGCGTGCGGCTCGCGTCGGTGATCGAGTCGCCAATCATCACCAGTTTCTGTTTTGCACTAATCTTCAACGCCATTCACATCTCCCGAAGGGCTGGATGGCAATCCCGCCGTGCATTTCCTTCGCCGAAGCGGCGGGATTGCCATCCCGCCCTACATTCTATTTCGCCAACGTTGCCACCAGCCGCCACACCAGATGCGGCGACAGCGGCCGCGGCTGGGTTTTATTAAACGCGTCGACGATCTCGTCGAACTTGGCCGTATACGGCAGCCGATCGCGCCGGCCGATCTGGTCGCCGATCAGGTCGCACAGTTTTCGCTTCTCTTCTTCGGAAATCTCCGGCGGGATCGACTTGGCCTCGCCGAGCTTGGGCAGCTTGCCGCTCTTGCGGGCGTTGAGCAGGTGCCGCCAGACTTCCTCCCGCGTGATCGTCGCCGTACTGGCGTGCGCCGCGTGCAGACCGGCCGCGTAATCTTTGAAGAGCTGCTCAAAGTGCGGCGTGTAGGGCAGGTCGTCCGCCGTTCGGCCGATGCCTTCGTACAGCTTCGCGAGCAGTTCCCGCTTGGCGGGAATTTTCGGCACCATCCCGGCAAACAGCGATCCGGGCGCCTTGCCGTCTTCGATCACGTGCGACGGCGCATCCGAGTCATCGCGATCGAGCAGCAGCAACACCAGGCCGAACGGATCTTTCACCGTCGCCCGCCACCCGCGTGCCGATCGCACCGGCGGGGAGAGGAAATTCAGTTTCAGCTCGTGCCGCCGCTCGAATAAATCGCGGACGCTGTCGACCAGGTAATACACGCCCTCGGCCGGCAGATCGGGATCGGTGTGCAGCACCAACTCCGCTTCGCCCACTCGAAAGCTGGCCAAGTGCTTGTCCTCGCGGATCAGCGGCAGCCCCAGCGTATCCGCGTAATACCGCACGGCCGCCGAGAGTGCGGGAACGCGAAGGAGGATTCGATCGATTTTACGAAGCATTCATTTCCCGAACCGGTCGCGGCTGTGCATCGATGGCCGGATCGATTATCTTCCAACCGATCGCTTCTGCCAGCGTTCACGATGCATTATTCCGCGTATTACATCCTGATCCTCGCGGCCATGGCCACGTGGTTTCTGCTCGGCGGATTGATCGGCCGCTTCAGTCGCTTTTACGCGGATCAGATCGCACCCACCGTCCCGAATCGAACTGTAACGCTGGACGGCCTGCGGGGATACCTCGCGCTGGCGGTTTACGTCGCTCACTGCATGTTCACGCGGCATTTTCTCGCCACCGGCGTATGGGTTCCCGATCACAAGGCGTTTGTGCTGATCGGCAAATTCGCGGTGATCTTTTTCTTCATGATCACCGGCTTCCTGTTCTGGTCGCGAGCCGTCGCTACCCAATCGCGGATCAAGCTGTGGCCGTTTTATCGCGGGCGCATCTTTCGCATCGTGCCGATGTACGTGGCCGCCGTGCTGCCGATTTTGGTGCTGGTGTTCATTCACGCCCGCGAAGAGCAAACCGACTGGTCAACGCTCGTCCGCTGCGTCGGCTCGATCCTGACTATGGGATTCGTCCAGTGGCGCCCACTGCACGTGTTCGATCCCTCCACCGCGCAGGCCGGCGTCACCTGGACGCTGGTGCACGAATGGCGGTTCTATCTCCTATTTCCGATTCTGGCCGTGATGGCGACGCGCCCCCGATTCCTCGGGTTGGCCGCCGCCGGGTTGGCGTGGACGCTCTATAAGCACGAGACTGATTTCGTTCGCTACGACCTCATCTTCCTCTACGGAATGGCGACGGCGTACATCGTGCGCTCGCCCGCGTGCGTACGATGGTCATCCACCCCGGTTGCCGGCGTCGTCGCGTTGGTGACGATCCTGCTACTGCCCGTCACGTTCACGAACGGGTTCGGCTTGGCCGCGCTATCGACCGCGTTCGTGATCTTCGCCAGCATCGCGGCAGGCAATTCGTTGCTGGGATTGCTCACCGCCGCCGGCTCGCGCGTGCTCGGCACGATGAGTTACAGCATCTACCTGATCCACGGCATGGTGCTCTTCTTCTCGCGGCCGCTGCTGCGGGCGCTGCTGGCGGGTACGTCGCATCCGGATGTGGTCTTCTGGCTCTTTGTGGCGGGGATGGGATGCGTGGTGGTGCTGATGAGCGCGCTGACGTACCGCTGGATCGAACACCCGTTCATCGAGTTCGAGAAATCAATGCGACGCCGGCCGAACGCGCCGTCGACCGAGCCGAGCGAACCGTCCGGCGGTCAGGCGTCCAGCGCCGCTGCTTCAACCGCCGCCACGGGTTCCTTGGGAGCTGCGTAGCCGCCGCGGAAGACGAAGAATGCGCCGGTCAAATTCCATAGCATTTGAACCAGGCGGATCGACATGGTGAGCAGCACCGCGTGTGTTACCGTGCAGCCTTGTCGCTTGGTGAGCAGGATCGCGAAGTACTCCATCACGCCGGCGCCTTGGGGCGAAATCGGCACCGCGCCGCTCAGCACGATGACCGGCACGGCCACCCAGTAATATTTCGGATCAAGCGGCAGGCCGAATGCCTTGCCGGCGAAGATCGCGCTCACGATACACGTCATGTGCACCGGAAAGCTCATGATCAGCGCCGTCGCCACAAGGCCGGGGCGGTTGCCGTAGAGTTCCATCGCCTCCACCGCGTTGTTCACCTGCTTTTGCATCGGCAGGCGCTTCAGGATCATATTCAAGCCCGTGACGCGGCGAAGCGTAGGGTTGTAAAACACGACCAGGCCGAGCGTCACCATCGCCATGATCGCAGCCGACGCGATGGCGATTTTCTTACACTGCGGAATCTCCCAGTGAATCGCCGCCATCGTGCCGCCGAGGATCACCAGTGCGAGTAGGCCTATGATGCGGTCGATCAGCACCGACAAGATCACCTGCGTACGTTTGGGCGTGTTCTTCGACGCGTAGAGCGCCTTCACCAGGTCGCCGCCGGTGCTGCCGGGCAGGAAGTTGTTGTAGAACAGCCCCACCATCGTCAGCACAAACGTGCGGCTGTTGCTGATTTGGATTCCCAGTACGCGGAGCAGCATCGCCCATCGCGCGCTGACGAGGATGAACGTAATCGGGAAGACCACCACCGCCAGCAGCAAGTACCACCCGTTGGCGTCGCGAATGATTCGGCCGATGGACGGCTCGATCAGCGGATAGGCCACGGGCGTCGGGTGATGCCCGTCGATCTGCGAGAAGGTGATCTCTTCCGCCTTGCGCGACGGGGCCGTATTGAAGTACCGCTCCCAAATCGTACGTAGCGGCCCGACGATCACCGGCCACTGGTGCCGGTCTTCACCGGGGCGAACCCGCAACGCCAGCAGTTCCATCGTCTCGTCGGGTTGGCCGGGGCGGTGGATGATCGCCTTGTCGACATCCAACCCCGGCCGGACGAGCAGATCCGATCTCGGAATGTCCCTCTCAGCCTGCGTCAGGGGATCGATGATGCGAAAGCTCGCCTGCGACTCGTCCAGCGGCCCGACGACCCGCGCCGGCATGGGCCGGCCCGTGGCGGGATTCTGGATCAGCACAGAATCGCGCCAGGTGATGTTCTGTAGCACAAACCAGATGCCCACAACCGCGATGCCCCACCGCAGCGTGAACAGGGCCCATTTTTTTGCGTGTTTCTTCATGAAGTCGAGGGATTGTCGCGAAGCCTAGGTGATTGGCAAGAACTGATAAGGTATCGGCACGCCGAGCGGGGTGCCTTGAGACGCTGTTTGCCCGTTAAACCCGGCACAGGCCGCTCTAAAGCTTCAAGGCGCAAGCCCTGAAAGGCCGATCTGACGTTGAATGATCCACAGGCGCCACCCCCGAATTCTGGCCCGAACCGCGGCCGCCGTGCTTTGTGCCGCAGCGTTCTCTGCCGTGCCCGCGATGGCGGATGAACCCGCCCGACCGGCCGTCGAGGCTCAGCCCGTAACGCCGATCGCCGACTCAAACACCGTCCCGCTTCCCTTCTTCGCCGACACACACACGTTCACGCTTCTGCCGACTTCGCTCTTATGGACGCCTGCATTGGCCAACAACGCCGAGCCGCGGTCCTACGTCAAAATCATGAGCCTGGAGACCGACGGCAATTCCACCAACGACACCGAGATCGGCGGCACGCTCCCGCTCATGCGCTTCTCCGCTGCCGACACGCCACAGCAAGGCCTGCAAGTCGATATGTTTGCGCTCGTCATGACGCGCTTCGTGGATCTGCGTCACCAGGAAGCCGTCGACTACCGCTTCGGCGTGCCGTTCTCGTACGCGCATGGGCCGTGGTCGTTCAAGCTGGGTTACGAGCACACGAGCTGTCACCTGGGTGATGAACTGCAGAAGTTCGGCGAAGTCCCTCGACCCAAGAAGGCCAATCGCGACGATGTGATGTTCGGTATCGCGTATCGCCCCATCGAGTCGCTCCGCCTGTACGGCACGTTCGGCTACGCGTTCCACCTCTCCACCTTCAGCGAAGACGATTCGCCCGAGCGATTCAGCGTTGGCGCCGAGTGGACGCACCCGGGCCCGAGCGGCGTGTGGGGCAAACCGTACGCCGCCGTCGAAGTCGAATGCCGCGGCGACGAAGGGTACACGCCCAACCTCACCGCCCAGATAGGCTGGCGCTGGGCCGGCGACACCGGCCGCCCGAGCGAACGCATCGCGCTGGAGTTCTACGACGGCCGATCGCCGTACGGACAGTTCATCGACAGGCACGAGTCGTGGGTGTCGCTGGGGTTCTATTTCGATTTTTAAGTGAACGCCAAGAAAAAACCTAAATCGTCGTCATCCTGAGCGTACTCGCGAAGGATCTGACATCGATTGACGGTTGACTCAGATCCTTCGCGAGTACGCTCAGGGTGACAACCGCCTCGTCCTACGCCACCCCGATCAGAATCCCCGCGATAAACACCAACACCCCGCCCACGATCACCTGAAACGCCGCCGACAGAAACGGGGTGTCCATGTACCTGTTGCGGATCCAGCTGATCGCGAATAGCTCGATCGCCACGACGACCGCCGCCACCGCGGTGGCGAATTTGAAGTCGCGAATAAGGTAAGGCATGGTGTGGCCGATGCCGCCGGCGGTGGTCATTAAGCCGCAGACGACACCGCGCATCAGCGGTTTGCCGCGACCGGTGAGACTGCCGTCATCGCTCAGCGCCTCGGCGAATCCCATGCTGATCCCCGCGCCCACGCTGGCGGCCAATCCGACGCGAAATGCGTCCATCGAGTCCTGCGTCGCAAACGCCGCGGCGAACAGTGGGGCCAGCGTAGAGACCGATCCGTCCATCAACCCCGCCAGTCCCGGCTGCACCACCTGCAGCACAAACAGCCGCCGGTGTGATGCTTCCTCTTCTTCGCGAACGTCCTTGGTGAGGTGCTTTTCTTCCAGCGACTCCGCGTAGGCCGAGTGCTTCCGCTCCGCCTCGGCCAGGTCGGTGAGCAGTTTACGTGTAGAAGCGTCTTCCACCTTCAGCGCGGCCTGCTCGTAGAACCGACGCGTTTCCAACTCCATCGTCTCGGCGAGTTTGCGAACCGCGTTAATCCCAAGTGGCCGCACCAGCCAGATCGGCCGGCGGGTGATGAAACCCTTCACGTCGCCGCGACGGATGAGCGGGATGTGCTCGCCGAACCGCTGACGGTAAATCTCGATAAGGCTGCGCCGGTGCTCGGACTCTTCGGCCTGCATCTCGAGAAACATTTTTGACGTGGACGGAAAATCCGCCTTCAGTCCGTCGGCGACGTCGGCGTAAATCCGCGCGTCGTCTTCTTCATTTGAAATCGCAAGGGCAAGAATTTCCCGCTCGCTCAGATCCTTGAATCGCTTGGCCATTCGCGGATTGTAGTCGCATGGCGAATAAGCGGCGAACGAAGTGAGCTTCAGAAACGTGTGCGAACGAGTCTCAGCGGGCGTGCGAGACCGTCATCCTGAGACAGCGTTTGCGAACTCAGCATGCGATCAAGGGCTTGTCATCCTGAGCGTAGTCGCGAAGGATCTGGCATCGATTGACGGTTGACGCAGATCCTTCGGAGTACCTCAGGATGACAATGCGTTTTAGTCGACGGCAGGTGGATACTGCTACCGCCCTCGCCCGCGGAAATTGTTGTTCGCGCGAGACCACGCATCGCTCAAGCTGCTTTTCGACGCGTCGGCGTGTGATTCGTGCGATTCCGGCTCGGGCTTGAGAACGTCGGTCTGCTCGAGCTGCTTCACGCGTGCGTAGAACGCCGGGTGCTTGTCCTCGTCGTCGCTGGTCCATTGGCGGACGTCGACGTACGTGTCGTCGATCGAGAGTTTGTTCTTCGGGATCAACTGCACGCCGTTGGCCGTGCGGACGACGTGAAGTGACAACGCCGCCAAAGCCCACCCTGCGAGAAGTACCACCACTGCTACGAACTTGAAGAAGCTCATGATGCCGGTCTCCCGCTTCAAGCATCGACCGGCGGCGCGCGAGCATTACTTAAACTGAGCTGAATGAGGACCAGTTCAGGGGAGCCCTGATGCGGCGGCAACGCGTGTTACGTTTAA
>Ga0070665_100000426_pt1 | contig 61588 bp, 55 predicted proteins | sample KBSS13metaG_FD_65862 | JGI IMG/M metagenome (GOLD analysis project Ga0070665, IMG submission 65862) | Switchgrass rhizosphere microbial communities from Kellogg Biological Station, Michigan, USA - KBS S1-3 metaG | ecosystem: Host-associated > Plants > Roots > Rhizosphere > Soil ... | reverse complement strand
AGGCAGGCGATCCGGACGAGCCGCATGTTAACTCCGCCGTTAACGAACGTCAAGAGCTTTCCTTCGCCCGATCTCATCTCGCTCATCCGGCGACCCTCCGGTCGAGGCTGCGGTACTGGATCGCCTCGGCCAGATGGGAGGAACGGACGGCGTCGCTGCCGGCGAGGTCGGCGATGGTACGGGCCACCTTGAGCACGCGGTCGAGCGCCCGTGCCGACAGACCCAGCCGCTCGAAGGCGTTGTCGAGCAGCCCCCGGGCGGCCGCGTCGACGGCGCAGAACCGGCGGAGCTGCTCGGGCCCCATGGCGGAGTTGGTCGGGGTCTGGACGTGGAGGCCGAAGCGCTCGATCTGCACGGCCCGCGCGGCGGCCACCCGGCGAGCCACGGTCTCCGTGCTCTCGCCGGCCGAGGAGCGCAGCTCCGCGAGGCTCACCGCCGGCACTTCGACGTGCAGGTCGATGCGGTCGAGCAGCGGCCCCGAGACCCGTCCGCGGTAGCGCTCGATGAGCGGCGGCGGACAGCGGCAGCAGTACCTCGGGTCCCCCAGATGACCACAAGGGCAGGGGTTCATCGCGGCCAGCAGGGAGAACCGGGCCGGGAAGACCAGCCGGGCGCGGGCCCGCACGACGCTGACGTTCCCCTCCTCGAGCGGCTGGCGCAGGGCTTCCAGGGTGTCGCGCCGGAACTCCGGAAGCTCGTCGAGGAAGAGGACGCCGTTGTGAGCCAGGCTCGCCTCGCCCGGCCGCGGATTGCTGCCGCCGCCGATCATCCCCGCCGTGCTGGTCCCGGTGTGCGGGCTGCGGAACGGCCGCTGGCGCATCAGCCCCGCCGGCGGCTCCTCGGCCACTAGGGAGTGCACCTTGGTGACCGCGATCGACTCCGCCAGGCTGAGCGGCGGCAGGATGCCCGGCAGGCGGCGGGCGAGCATGGTCTTCCCCGAGCCCGGAGGCCCGAGGAACAGGAGGTTGTGGCCGCCGGCCGCGGCCACCTCCAGCGCCCGCTTCGCCATTTCCTGTCCCCGCACCTCGGAGAGGTCGGGAGCGCCCATCAGCGCCTCGATGGAGAAGGGGGGCGGCGGGACGGCCGGCAGCTCCGCCTCGCCGGTAAGGTGCTGGACGGCCTCGGCAAGCCCCCGGAGTCCGAAGACCGGGACGGCTTCGAGCGCCGCCGCCTCGGCGGCGTTGGCGGCCGGCAGCAGGACCTCGCGGACTCCCATGCGGCGCCCGAGGTCGGCGATGGCCAGGCCTCCGCGCACGGAGCGGATGGCGCCGTCGAGCCCCAGCTCACCGCAGATCAGCCGTCCGGCGAGGGCGTCCTGCGGGATCTGCTGGTGGGCCGCGAGCATCGCCAGGGCAATGGCGAGGTCGAGGTGGTTGCCCTCCTTGCGGAGGTCGGCCGGCGCGAGATTGATGATGATGGACTTGGGTTCCAGGTCGAAGCCGCAGTTCTTGATCGCGGCGCGCACCCGCTCGCGGCTCTCGCGGACCGCGGCGTCGGCAAGTCCCACGATCTGGATCTGCGGGAGTCCGTTCTGGACATCGACCTCTACCTGGACGGGGCGTGCTTCGATCCCCCATGGCGTGGCGGTGGTGACTCTGGCTAGCATCAACCCAGATAAGACGTAAAATCCACCTCCAATCTTCTTCGCCCTAGAACGGCGGGGGTTTGCGGACCCCCTTTTCGGCCACTTCGATATTTCGTGAAACGAGCGAATAGACCGTGAACGTCCTCGTCGTCGCCACCAAAGCGCCCTGGCCGGCGATCGACGGCGGGCGCTTCCTGCTCCTCAACACCCTCCGGGGCCTGGTGGAGGCGGGCTGCCGCGTCACGCTGGTGGCGCCGGTCGATCCGGCGCGGTTCGAGCTCTCCGGGGTCGCCCGCGAGCTCGCCGCGGTCTGCACGCCGGCGCTGGTCCCGGCGGCCCCCTTGCCCCCCGTGGTGGCACTGCTCCGTTCCGGCGGAGCGCCGCTGTCGATCGCCCGCCACTCGCTCGCCGCCGTGCGGCGCGAGGTGGAGCGCCGGCTCGCGGCGGAGCGCTTCGACCTCGTCCACGCCGAGCAGCTCCAGGCGCTGCCGCAGGCCGAGCCCGCTTACGCCCGGGGAATTCCAGTGGTGCTGCGGGCCCAGAACGTGGAGAGCGATCTCTGGGCGGCCACGGCCCGGCGGGGGAGAGGGCCGCGGGGGTTCCTCCTGCGCCGGGAAGCGAAGAAGCTGGCTGCCTGGGAAGGGAGGGCGGTCCGCCGGGCCGCCGCGACCCTGGCGCTGACGGCGGAGGACGCCGTCCGATTGCGCGAGCTGGCCGGTGGAGGAGGACGAGTCGCGGTCGTCCGCGCGGCCTTCCCGGATCTTCCTCCGGGGACGGGGCGGCTGGAAGGCGATCCGGCGGTGACTGTCTTCGGCAGCCGGGGGTGGCTGCCCAACGAGGAGTCGGCTGCCTGGTTCGCCGCCGAGGTCTGGCCCGCGGTGCGTGCCGAGTCTCCTGGAGCCATCCTTCATCTCTTCGGATCGGAAGCGCCCGGCGCCGTTTCCCGCCCTTCGCCGGCCGATAGCGGCGAGGTCTACGCGCCGGGCTCGATCCTCGCCGTCCCCCTGCGCATCGCCTCCGGGGTGCGCATCAAGATCCTGGAAGCCTGGGCCCGCGGCATACCGGTGGTGGCGACCCCCGCCGCCCTCGCCGGCCTGGAGGCGGAGGATGGGCGGGAGGCCCTGGTCGCCCGCGATGCTGGAGAGTTTGCCGCCGCGATCGGCCGGATTCACCGCGAGCCCAGGCTCGCCACGGCGCTCATCGAGGCGGGCCGCCGGGCGCGGCGGGAGCGGCATGAGCCAGGCGCGGTGGCGCGGAGGTTGATGGAGGAGTATGAAAAGGCGGTGGGTTAAAATTCCCCCACCAGCGAGATCTCCACCTCCAACCGGTATCCCGTCTCCTTCTCGACCACATCCTGGCAGCGGGCGATCAGCGCCCGCACGTCCGCCGCGGTGGCGCCTCCGGTGTTGATGAAGATGTTGGCGTGGCGCCGGGTGATCATGGCGCCGCCGATGCGGGTGCCTTTCAGGCCGCACTGGTCGATTAGGCGGCCGGCGCCGATCCCCTCGATCTTCTTGAAGATGGAGCCGGCGCTCGGCTCGGTGTCGAGGGGCGGGTGGCGCTCGCGGCGCCACTGGAGGTTCTCCTCGACGATCCGCCGCATCCGCTCCGGGTCCTCCGGCGCGAGCTGAAAGGTGGCGGCGAGCACCACGTCCGGCCGGTGGTGGAGGACCGAGGTGTCGTAGCCGAACTCGAAGTAGTCGACGCCCACCGTCCGGCGCTCCCCCATGGCGGCGAGGATCTCCGCCCCCTTCGTCACCTCGGCGATGAACATCGTCCGCTCTCGGGCCGGGGCGGGGGAGAGGAAGTGGAGGTTCTGCCAGAGCGCCCCCCCCACAGTCGAGGGGATGCCCACGTAGTGCTCCAGCCCGGAGAGGCCGTGCGCGATCGCGGCCTCGATCAGGTCGGGCCAGACGATCGCCCCGCTCTCGGCGCGCACCGTCCCCTCGCCGAGTGAGAATTCGAGATGCCGCGCCAGATTCCGGATCACCAGCCCCCGGAATCCGCGGTCGCTGACCAGGATGTTGGCGCCCAGCCCGAGCAGGAAGGAAGGCACCCCGTGCTCGCGGGCGGCGAGAAGGGCGGCCGCCAGCTCGTCCGCCGTCGCCGGCTCATAGAAGAGGTCGGCCGGACCGCCGATCTTGAAAGTGGTATAGGGGGCCAAGACCTCGCCGGTCCGCACCCGGTCCGGTCCCAACTCCCGGCGGAGGGCCTCGTACCCTTTCACGGCTCGTCGATCATCTGGATCCGCCGGACGTGCCGGCCCCCCTCGAACGGGGTGTCGAGCCAGATCTGCACGATGGAGAGGGCGAGCTCCAGCGGCATCATCCGCTGGCCGAGGGAGAGCATGTTGGCGTCGTTGTGCTGGCGGCCGAGCTGGGCGGACTCCTCATTCCAGCAGAGGACGCAGCGGATGCCGCGCACTCGGTTGGCGGTGATCGCCTCGCCGTTTCCCGAGCCGCCGAGCACGATCCCGCGCTCGACCTCGCCCGCCGCCACCGCCAGGGCGACCGGCCGGATGAACGCCGGATAGTCGACGGTCATCTCCGATTTCGTCCCGAAGTCCTTCACCTCGTGGCCACGTTTGGCGAGGTACTTCTTGATCTCTTCCTTATAGCGATAGCCGGCGTGGTCGGAGCCGATGCCGATCTTCATCTTGCACTCCTTGGAATGGACTACGGTTCGGGTCCAGGATTGTACGCCAGATTGCTAGGACTCTCCCGGATAGCCCCGCCGCCGCACCTCGAACAGCACCAGCGCCGCCGCGACCGTCGCGTTGAGCGACTCCACCGCCGCCGACATCGGGATCGTCAAGCGCAGGCCGGCGCGAGCGAGCAGATCGGGGGAGAGGCCCGGGCCCTCGGCGCCCACGGCGAGGACCAGGGTACCCGTGAGAGGAGCGCGATAGAGATCCTCGCCACCGCGGGGGACGAGGGCGGCCCAGCGCGGGTGGGCGGCGGCGAGATGGGCATCCAGGGCCTCGGGCTCGACGCCCACCGCCACCGGCAGGCGCAGGAGGCTGCCGGCGGAGGCGCGGAGGGCGCGGGGGTGGTTCGGATGGACGCAGCCGGGGGAGAGAGCAAGGCCCGCGGCGCCGGCCGCTTCGGCCACGCGGGCGAGGGCGCCGAGGTTGCCCGGGTCCTGGAGGCCATCCAGATAGAGGTAGGGGCGGTCCGTCTCGACCGGCAGGGACGCGGCCCCGGAGCGGGGGAGGAGAGCCACGGCGAGGAGGCCGCGGGGGGAGTCGGCGTCGGTCAGCTCGTCCAGGATCTCGGGGCTCACCTCCAGCGGCGGCTCCTTCAGAAGGCGGGCGAGCCGCCGGCCTTCGGCGGTGTCCAGGAAGCCGGGCGTCGCCAGCACCTCCTCGAGAACGAGGCCGGCCGCCAGGGCTTCGGTGACGAGGTGAGGTCCCTCGAGCAGGGCGCGGTCGCCTTTACTTCGCCGGAGCCGCCGAATATCCTTGACCCTTTGATTCTGACGACTGGAGATCATGAGCACGGATCTTAAGAACTTCTGGCAAAGGCTCCAAGCGGGCGTCGAGGTGGCGGTGGCCGGCCACGCTTCGGACAAGCTTCTCGGGGTGCGCGACGGCTTCCTCCGCTTCTTCCACGACGGCATGGACCGCACGCTGTCGGTCGTCGTGGTGCCGCAGTCGGTCGAGGAGGAGCCGGTAGGTCTCCTGGTCTCGGACGAAGAGGTGGTGCGCGAGGCGCGCAAGAAGGCCCTCGGGCTCGAGGAGAGGCTGCGCGACACCTACCATTTCTACATCTCCAGCGAGGGGGGCATCGAGTCTCTCGAGGTGGATGGCGGCCAGCGCTACTTCGTGCGCAACTGGACCGTCCTGCGCAGCCCGCTGGGCGAGGCCTGGGGCTCCAGCGGCGCGGTGCAGCTCCCGGATCGCCTGGTTTCGGGGCTCGACAGCGCCCAGATTCCCTTCGCCGTGCCGGGCACCCGGCGCAGCGGCGGCATCATGAGCTCGCTCACCGGTGGGCTGGAGACCCGGCGCAAGAACATCGCCCTGTCCACCTTCCATGCGTTGTCGACACTCTTCTATGGTGTCCTGGAGAGCCGTCCCATCCGTTGATGCCGGGCCGGCGCGCGTTTGACCCGTTGTTCACCAGTTGGTAGCATTCACGACAAGCCGCCGTGTCTGATCCGAACGCCACGCTAGAGGTGCGAACATGAGCGAACGAGATATCCACCTGTTCACGTCGGAGTCCGTGACCGAGGGTCATCCGGACAAGGTGGCCGACCAGATTTCCGATGCCGTCCTCGACGAGGTCCTGCGCCAGGATCCGCGAGGCCGCGTCGCGTGCGAGACCCTGGTGACCACCGGCACGGTCTTTCTGGCCGGCGAGATCACCACCAACGCCTACGTCGATTTTCCCGGCGTCGCCCGGCGGGTGGTGCGGGAGATCGGCTACACCCGGGCCGAGTTCGGCTTCGACTACGCCACCTGCGGCGTGCTGTCGGCGATCGACCCGCAGTCGCCGGACATCGCCCAGGGGGTGGACACCGGCGGCGCCGGCGACCAGGGGCTGATGTTCGGCTTCGCCTGCCGCGAGACGCCCGAGCTGATGCCGCTGCCGATCGCCCTCGCCCACAAGCTGACCAACCGTCTCGCCAAGGCCCGCAAGTCGGGCGCCCTGCCCTGGCTGCGGCCGGACGGCAAGAGCCAGGTGACGATCGAGTACGAGGGGACCGTACCGGTGCGGGCACACACGGTGGTCATCTCGACGCAGCACGACCCCGAGGTCTCCAACGAGCAGATCCGCGACGAGGTGATCGAGCAGGTCATCAAGGTCGAGGTCCCGGCGGAGCTCCTCGACGAGCGGACGATCTACCACATCAATCCGACCGGCCGGTTCGTGATCGGCGGCCCGCAGGGGGACTGCGGCCTGACCGGCCGCAAGATCATCGTCGACACCTACGGCGGCTACGGCCGGCACGGCGGCGGCGCCTTCTCGGGGAAGGATCCGACAAAGGTCGACCGCTCGGCCTGCTACATGGCCCGGCACGTGGCCAAGAACCTGGTGGAGGCGGGGATCGCCGAGCGCGTCGAGGTGCAGCTCGCCTACGCGATCGGCGTCGTTGAGCCGGTGTCGATCCGGGTGGACTCCTTCGGCACCGGGGTGATCGGCGACCGCCAGATCGAGCGCCTGGTGCGCGAGCACTTCCCGCTTTCGCCGCGGGGGATCATCGAGGACCTCGACCTGCGCCGCCCGATCTACCAGCAGACGGCGGCCTATGGCCACTTCGGCCGTAGCGGCAAGGACTTCCCCTGGGAGAGCACCCACCGGGCGGCCGATCTGCGCGCCGCGGCCGGCCTCGAAGGGGTCCCGCTGGCCGCCGTTTCCGCCTGACCGGGAAGCGCCATTCGCGTCCCTTTCCGACACCAGTTTGTGACGGCGGCTCCACGGGGCCGCTGTTTCCTTTTGAGGACCCGATAGATTCCCGGTCCACTATGGACAGTGGGCGAACGGGGTGTTAGCCTAGCGGCTGTCGACGGCAAACAACGTGGCTATGGCAACTCTTGACCATCCTGAACTGCGGGAATCGCTCAACATTCTGCTGAAGAGCTCCAGGCCACGCCTGGAGCGCGTTCTCAGGAACTTCGAGATTCCACCCGAAGACGCCGAGGACATTCTGCAGGATGCACAACTGACCCTGCTCTACAAGTGGGACAAGATCCGCAGTCCCGAGAGCTGGTTGATCGGGACGGTCAAGAAGAAGTGCATCATGTACTGGCGCAAGCGCCGGGGGAGCCTCTGCGAGGCCGTGGATACGGCGATCCTCGACCTGCTCGCCGTCCCCCAGGCGCCGGACCAGGAGAAGACCGAGCTGACGTACGACCTCAACCGGGTGATGTCGCGCCTGTCGACCCGCTGCCGGTCGCTGCTCAATCTGCGGTACGGTCTCGGCTACGGCCCGACCGAGGTGGCGGAGCAGATGGGCTACCGCACATCCAGCATCCGCAAGGTCACCAATCGCTGTCTCGCGGCTCTCACCCGGCAGCTCCTGGCGGTCGGGTTCGATCAGGAGCCGCAGGGGGAGCCCCAAGATGAGTAAGCACCCGCATCCGACGCTGCTCGCGCGGTTCGGCCGCGGCCGGCTGCAGCGCCACCGGAGCCGTGAGGTCGTCCGGCATCTCCTCACCGACTGCGACGACTGCCGCCGTGTCACCTCTCATCTCCTCCCCACGGCCGAGGCGTCGGCTCGCCTGGAGGAGGAGAGCATCTCTCCATCGATCGACACGACGGATGACATGCCGGAACTCGAGTACGGCCCGGCCTTCGAGCGCTCCTGGCGCGAGGTCAAGCGGCTGCAGATCACCCTGGCGGCCGAGCGCTCGGAGGCTTTCGAGCTGCTGCGCGAGCTGCTGATCCAGCCGTTCGAGCGCCAGTGGGAGAGCGTGACCGACGCCTCGCGGCGGCACACCTGGGCTTTTTGCGATCTGCTTCTGGACACCGCCCGGGAGTGGGGCTTCCAGGAGCCGGGCCGGGCGCTGGAGCTGTCGCGCCTCGGCGTCGAGGTGGCGCAGCGGCTCGACGGAGCGGTCTATGGCGAGGCGCGCGTCCACGACCTCGTCGCGCGCGCCTGGGCGGGCCTGGGCAACGCGCAGCGCATCCGCTCGGACTTTCCCGCCGCCGAGAAGAGCTTCGCCCGCGCCGAGCGGCTGCTCAAGAGCGGCACCGGCGACCCGGTGGAGAAGGCGCAGGTGCTCCTGCTCAAGGCCTCGCTGCGCGGCAACCAGCAGCGCTTCCGCGAAGCCTTCCTCCTGCTCGACCGGGTGATGTCGCTTGGCCACCGGTGCGACGACTCGCACCTCTGCGGCAAGGCGCTGATCATGCGCGGCTTCCTCCTCGGGCTCGCCAACGACCCGGAGGCCGCCATCCGCCATCTGACGGAAGGGCTGCAGAAGGTCGATCCCGCGGCCGATCCGCGCCTGGTGATCGTGGCTCAGCACAACCTGACCCTGTACCTGGCCGAGGGGGGCCGGTACTGCGAGGCCGTGCGGCTGCTCGAGAGCGCGCGGCCGCTCTACTATCAGATCGGCGACCAGATGAGTCTCCTGCGCCTGCGCTGGCTGGAGGGGAAGATCGCCAGCGCCCTGGGGCACTTCACGGAAGCGGAGGAGTTCCTGCGCGGCGTGCAGAAAGAGCTGATCGAGCGCGAGCTCGGCTACGACGCCGCCCTGCTCTCCCTGGATCTGGCCACCATCTACGCCCGCCAGGGGCGGAGCGCCGAGATGCGGCGCCTGGCCGAGGAGATGCTCCCCATCTTCAAGTCGCAGGACATCCACCGGGAGGCCATCGCCGCGCTGTTCGTCTTCCAGAAGGCGGCGGAGATGGAGCGCGTCACCCTGGGGCTGATCCGGGACGTGACCGGCTATCTCAAAGAATCCCGTGCCACCTGGAGCCTCCGCTCCAGTGAATCCCGCTGAGATCCTCTCCTCTCCCGGGGAGGCCCCGAGCCTCCCCTCGTCGATCTTCCCTGTCGCTGGACAAGCCGTGGGAGGGCTGATAAGGTGAGACCTTCGATATACATAGGCGATCAATGAACTCTTCGGTCCCACCCGATCTGGCGGAGCCTTCCTTCGAGGAGATCCTCGCGCGGGCCGAGCCGAGGCTCAAGCGGGTCTTGAGCCGCTATCAGATTCCCGCCCAGGACGCCGACGACCTGCTGCAGGAGACCTTCCTGATCATGGTCTCCAAGGCGGGGAGCATCCGGAACTACGACGCCTGGCTCGTGGGGACGCTCGCCAATCGCTGCATCATCTACTGGCGCAAGCACCGTTCGAAGCTCTGGGACCTGGTCGACTCCGCCATTTTGGAGCTGCTGGCCGACGTCGAGGCTCCCCCCCAGGAGAGCGCCGACCTGCGGTACGACCTCGACTCCCTGCTGTCCAACTTGCCGGACCGTTGCCGCTCGCTGCTTCGCCTCCGCTACGGATTCGGCTGCAGCACCGCCGAGACGGCAGAGCGGATGGGCTACTGCAAGTCGAGCATCCGGAAGGTGACCCGCCGCTGTCTGGCGGCGTTGACCGAGCAGCTCCTCGGGGCCGGCTTCCAGCCCGAGCCCTGATCCCCGAACCTCTCGGCCGGTCCTGACGGATACCCCGTGGTGTCCGGAGGGAACCCGTTTCTTCTTCTCCTGTGTCCTCTGAGATGACCTTGCGGTAACTCTACTTCAGAGTCCACACATGCCTATGGCTATTCAGCCACATAGGCGATTAGGAAAAGGAGATCGTCATGGTTCATCCGAAGCTTCGCCGCGCCCTCGCCGCCTCCGCACTGGTGGTTGCCCTCTCGCTGGTTCCGGCCGCCGGCGCAAATGCCGCTGTCCGCGAGCGGGCGCCCCGGACCCACGCCGCCGCTTTCCGGGGTGAGGCCGGGGCCTCGTGGCTGCGGGATCTGGTGATCCATCTCCTGGAGAAGGCCGGGGTGCGGATCGACCCCGACGGAAATCACTGACGCCCACGGCGAGGCATAGCGAAGACGGGCGGCGGGGGAGGGCCTTGGCTGGACAGCGTTCCGGTATGGTGTTAGTGTGTCACGAAGTTTAGAATAGACTTTCGACCGTATAAGATGAGTGCACTGGACCACCCCCAAGTTGAGTCGTCGCTTGAGGGCTTTCTCGAGAAGGTCCGGCCCCGTCTGAAGTCGCTGTTCGCCCACTACCGGATCCCGCCCCAGGACACCGAGGACATCTTGCAGCAGGCGCTGCTGGCCCTGATCTACCACCGCGAGGGGATCCGGGACTCGGAAGCGTGGCTGCTGGGAACCCTCCGCAACAAGTGCCTCCTGTACTGGCGGGAGCGGCGGCGCAAGCTCTATGACGCCGTCGACGCGGCGGTTCTCGAGGCGATGGCCGAGCCGGTCGAGCCCGCCCAGGAGGGCGCGGACCTCCATCGCGATCTGACCACCGCCCTCGAGCAACTGCCGGAGCGCTGCCGGTCGTTGCTCTGGCTGCGCTACCGGCAGGGGTACGATCCGCCGGAGGTGGCGGTGCGGCTGGGCTACAGCCCGGCGAGCATCAGCAAGGTCACGACGCGGTGCCTCGCCGCGCTGACGCGGCAACTGGTCACCGCCGGGGTCTACCGGAGGAAAGCGGAATGATGACCGCCCCTCATCCGACCGCCGGCGCGCTCGAGCAGTTCGTGCTCGGGCAGCTCGCCCCGGCGGAGATGCGCGAGGTCGCCCGCCATCTGCTCACCGGCTGCCTGCTCTGCCAGGAGATCACCGCCAACCTCTGGGAGCCCGCCGACATCTTCGAGGACCCACAGACGCTCGCCACGGTCGAGCTCGGGGCCATGGACGTCCGGGACAGCTACGACGCGATCCTCGACCGGGTCTTCGAGAAGGTCGTCGCCACCGAGTCCCTGCTCGGCGAGCAGCGGGCGCTGGGGCGCAGGCTCTGCGAGGAGCTGCTGCAGTGTCCGGCGGAGCGCCGGCATCTGCTGCTGGCCAACAGCCAGCGCTTCCGCAACCGGATGCTCTGCGAGCGGCTCGTCGAGAGCAGCTATGAGGCCTGCTTCGAGGAACCCCGCCGCGCGATCGAGCTGGCCCAGCTCGCGGTCGCGGCCGTGGACCGTCTGACCGTGGAGGATTGCGGTGGGGAAGAGGCGCTCGCCGGGCTGCGGGCCCGGGCCTGGGCCCATCTCGGCAACGCCTTCCGGACCAACTTCGACCTCGCGAGCTCCGAGTCCGCGTTCGCGGTCGCCGAGACCCTGCTCAACGAGAGCCGCATCACGCTCTTCGAGAAGGCGAAGGTGCTCTCCTTCCTGGCCTCCTGGCGCAAGGCGCAGCAGCGGTTCGGCGAGGCCCTCCAGATCTTCGACCGCGTCGCCGCCATCTACAAGAAGCTGGGGCAGTGGAACCTCCTCGGCCGTACGCTCCTCCAGAAGGCGCTGGTCTGCGGCGAAGCGGGGGACGGCGAGGGGGAGATGACGCTGCTGCGGCGGGCTCTCGACCTGATCGACCCGCAGGCCGATCCCCGCGTCTTCCTGGCCGCCCGCCACAACCTGATCAACGCGCTCTACGAGAGCGGCCGGGTGCGCGAGGCGTTCGCCCTGCTGTACCACACGCGCCCTCTCTACCTGAAGGCCGGCGACCGCATGAACCTGCTGAAGCTCCGCTGGCTCGAGGGGCTGGTGGCTTTCGGCCTGCGGCGCATCGACCAGGCCGAGGCGGCGTTCCGCGAGGTCCGCGACTCCTTTCTCGAGCTCGGCCTCGACTATGACGCCGCGCTGGCCTCCCTCGACCTCGCCGGCGTGTACATCGTGCAGGGGCGCTCCGCCGACGTGATCCGCGTCGCCGAGGAGACCCTGTCGATCTTCCAGTCCTACAACACCCACCGCGAGGCGATGGCGGCGCTCCTGGTCTTCTGCGGTACCGCCCGCATGAACCAGGCGGGCATCGAGCTGGTCCGCGAGGTCTCCGGCTTCCTCAAACGGGTGCGCAACAATCCGGATCTCCGCTTCTCGCAGCCTTCCTGAGCGTTTCGTCCGCGCCGCGGTCGTTTTGTTGCGGCCGTTCTGCTAAAATGTTGTCAGTGCATAATTCTGACGAGCACTCCAGATTCCTGCGCGGGGAGCTGAGCACCGGCGAGAACCGCCGGATCGTTCGCGATCTGCTGGTGGCCCGGCGGGGGAGCCGGCAGCCGGCTGCGGACGCACGGACGTTCGCGGCGACCGATTACGGCCAGGCTTTCAGCGGCCTCGGTTCCCGCCTCTCGGACCATACCCGGGAGATGGCGCGCGAGCGGCAGGGGCTGCCCCGGTTGATCGAGCGCCAGCGCGATCTGCCGCCCGCCGCGCGGCGCGACCTCCTGGGCTCCGATCCGTCGTTCCATAACTGGCCGTTCGGCGAGTGGCTGATCGAGGAGAGCCAGAATCTCGCCGACTCCGATCCGGGCCGCGCCGGGGAGATGGCAGCCGACGCCGTACGGGTCATGGAGGCGCTGGCCCCCGGAACCTACGGGGCCGCTCTGGTCGAAGACTTCAAGGCGCGGGCCTGGGCGGCAAGGGGCGAGGCGCTGCGGCGGCTCTCCGACCTGCGCGGCGCCGAGGACGCCTTCGCCAGAGCCGAAGAGTGCCTCTTCGAGGGGACTGGAGACCGCCTGGAAGAGGCTCAGATCCTCGAGCTCAAGGCGGCGCTGTATCGCGACCAGCGGCGGGTGGAGGAGGCGAACCGCCTGCTCGACGACGTCATCGCCGTCTACCGGCAGTACCGTGACTCCCATCTCCTGGGCAGGGCCTTCATCCAGAAGGGGCGCGTCGAGGGAAAGGCAAACTCTCTGGAGCCGGCGATCCGGTGGCTGCGCAAGGGGCTCGGACTGATCGATCCGGCGCGCGAGCGGTTCCTCGACCTCTCGGCCCGGCACAGCCTCATGCTCTACCTCAACGAGAGCGGCCGCCCCCGGGAGGCCCGCTTCCTGCTCAAGGCCTCGGGACCCGAGTTCCAGCGGCACGGCACCCCCCTGCTGAATCTCCGGCTCCGCTGGCTCGAAGGCAGGATCTACGACGCTCTGGGTTTCCTGGGCGAAGCGGAGAAGGCGCTGATCGACGCCCGCCAGGGGTTCGCCGACCTCGGGATCGGCTTCAGCGCCGCCGCTGTCTCCCTGGACCTCGCCGGCCTCTACGCGGTCCATGGGCGCGCCGCGGAGCTGAGGAGCCTTGCCGAGGAGATGCTGCCGATCTTCCAGTCGCGCGACCTCCAGCAGGAGACGATCGCCGCCCTCCTGGCGTTCCAGCAGGCGGCGCGGATGGAGACGACGATCGAGGCGAAGATCAGCGCCGAGATCCAGGCCTGCCTCGACCGCGCCCGCCAGGATCCGAAGCTCCGCCTCGAACCCCTCTGATCCGCGCTGCCGCCTTACGTCCTCACGCCCAGGAAGAGATAGCCCGCGAGCAGCGAGAAGACCGCTCCAGGGCTCCAGACCGCCACGATCGGCGGCAGGGCGCCCGCCGCGCCGAGCTTGGTGAAGAAGGCGTAAATCGCCAGGAACGCGAAGCCCAGAACCAGCGAGAGCCCGATGCCGTAGAGCGCCCCCTGCCGCCCGAGGCGGAAGGCGAAGGGGAGGGCCACCAGCGACATGATCAGCGAGGCCACGGGCAAGGCGATCTTGTCCTCCAGCTCGACCTCGAGCTCGGGGACCGACTGGCCGCTCTCCTTCAGCTCCTGGATGTACCCCTTGAGCTCGCCGTAGCGCATCTGCTCCGGGGGGCGGATCTCGGAGTCGAAGTAGGCCGGCGTCTCGGGATAGCGGACGATCTTCGGCTCCTTGAACCGCGCGTAGCTGGTGACGTCCACCCCCTTGAACGAGCGTGCCCAGCCGTTGTTGAACACCCAGGCGTCGCCGATGTAGTGGGCCTCCTCGGTGAAGAGGCGGCGCGTCAGCCGGTGCTGATCGTCGAAGTCGAACACCTGCAGCCGCTGCAGGCTCGCCCGCGCCGGATCGTAATGGGTGTAGTTGTAGATGTAGCGCCCCTGGCCGAAGAGCCACTGGCGGTCGGCGCGCCGGTAGGTGCGGGCGGTCTCCCGGCCGTGGATCTGGTCCTTGAGCTTCGCCACCTTCTCGTTGGAGGCCGGCAGGACGGCCGACTCCAGATAGCCGCAGAAGAGGCTCACCAGAAGAGCCGAGAACACCGCCGGCAGAGCGATACGGTAGAGGCTCAGCCCCAGCGACTTGCAGGCGGTGATCTCGTTCGTCCGCGCCAGCAGGCTGAAGGTCAGCAGTGTCGCGACCAGGATCACGATCGGGGCGATCTCGTAGAACATCTGCAGCGACAGGTACTTGTAATAGTTCAGCAACACCCCGGTGGCGACCTTGTTCTTCAGCAGCTCGTCGAAGTTCTCCGAGAGGTCGAAGATGATGACGAGGGCGAGCCCGGAGAGGACAACCAGCACGAAGACCCAGCCGAACAGACGTGCCACGTAGCGGTCGAGGAGGTTCGGAAAGACGATCCGCAGGCGGGGGAGGCGGAGCACCAGCCGCGGGATGCGGGCCTCGGCCTGCTTCTCAGGGCGCTCGGCCTTGCGGCGCTGCCGCTCCGCCCTGAGCTCCCGGCGCCGCTCCCGGCGGATCCCCTTGAGGGCCTGGATCCCCCCCCAGACGTCCTCCCGGATCCAGCGGTCGATGCGGGTCAGCAGCAGGCTCTTGTCGCGGTTGCGCCGGATCAGGAGGAAAACCCCGAGCGTCGCCAGCAGGATGTTCGGCGACCACATCGCCAGCCAGGCCGGGATCTTGCCGAAGCGGGCCGCCTCCTCGCCGTTGTTGAGCAGGATGTAGTAGACGATCAGGATGATGATCGACAGCGCGAAGCCGGAAGCCTTGCCGCCGCGGCGGTTGTTGATCCCCAGCGGCAGGGCGAAGAGCCCGAAAACCATGCAGGCGACCGGGATCGCGAACTTCTTGTGGATCTCGACCCGGGCGAGGTTCCGCTGCTCGGACTCGGTCGCGGGGTCGCGCTCGAGCTCGCGGAGCTCCCGAAGGTTGAGCTCGCGGATCCCCTTGGAGGCCGAGATCTTGGCCTTCTGCCCGGTGGTGAACTGGTCGTCGAGAACGAGGTCGAGCCGCCGGTGGCGGCTGATCTCGTAGCGGTCGGGGGAGTAGAGGTCCACCTTCTGCTGGATGGCGTTGTACAGCCGCAGGACCACCCGTTCGCCGGCCTGGTCGACCAGGACCTCCCCCCAGTCCGCGGTGGTGATCTGGTTCCTCTCGCTCGAAGGGATCGACTCGGCGAGGAAGACCCCCTTCCACCGTTTGCCCCCGGGGGGGACCTCGAAGACGTAGACGACCTTGCCCTCCCATTCCTCGTAGAAAACCCGCGGCTCGACCTGCTGCGACACCGTCTGGGTGGTGATCTCGAGCCGCAGCTCCTGGAGGGAATGGTTGCCCCAGGGGAGCACGTAGATCATCAGCAGCGCGTTGAGGACGGTCAGCACTCCGGAGAGCAGCAGGATGGGGCGGTAGAGGGTCAGCAGGCTCACCCCCGAGGCCCGCATGGCGATCAGCTCGCTGTCGGACGACAGCCGGCCGACGGCGATCAGGGTGCCGAACAGGAGCGACATCGGGAGGGTCAGGACGACGATGTTCGGCAGGGTCAGCAGCAGGAGCCGGCCGACGATCGACACCGGCAGTCCGCGGCGGATGATCATCTCCGCGGACGCGAAGAGGAAACGCAGGAGCAGGATGAAGGTATAGACCAGGAACCCCAGCCCGAGGGGGCCGAGGATCTCCGTCATCAGGTAGCGATCGAGCTTCCGCACGGCCGCCACTATATAGTGGGAAGGCCATGAGGTCAGCCCCATGAAGATCGTCCTCGAACGCCGCTATCGATTCAGCGCCAGCCACCTGTACCGCCGCCCGGACTGGAGCGAGGCCGAGAACCGGGCCCGCTTCGGCAAGTGCGCCAACCTGCCGGGGCACGGCCACAATTACCGCCTGTACGTCAGCGTGGGCGGAGAGATCGACCCGGTCACCGGCTTCGTGGTCGACCTCGGCGCGCTCGACGCGCTGGTCCAGGAGCGGGTCGTCGAGCGGCTCGACCATCAGCACCTCAACGCCGCGCTGCCGGAATTCGGCGCCGGGGGAGCGATCCCTTCCAGCGAGAATCTCGTCCGCTGGATCCACGAGCAGCTCGCGGACCGGCTACCGGCCGGCAGCCATCTGGCAAAGCTCCGCCTGGAAGAAGACGAAGACCTCGCCGCCGAGTGGACCGCCGGCTGAGGCGGTGGTGCCTGGCTAGGCGCTGGCTCGGTCGCGGCCTTGCGTTAACATAATATGCCTTATCGGCTTTCTGTGTGACGGGGAAAACACAGACGCGCAAGGACTGACAAGGACTGACACAGACGAACAAGGACTCCAGACACTGGGCCTCTGACCCGTCCGTGTCAGTCCCTGTCAGTCCGTGTTCGTCCGTGTTCTTTTTCTAGGAGGGGTTCTGGCGCAGATCCGCCAGGATCTGTTCGAGCGCCCGAATCAGGTCTTCGGGATCGACCTCGCTCTGCCGGAAGCTCAGCGACAGACTGAACGTCCGGTCCGGCGCCTTGAAGCGGAAGACGTACGGCTTGCGGCGGCCGGACTTGCCCCCCTTGTCGCCGCGCCGCAGGCGCTGGCGGAGATCGTCGCGGTTGAGGCCGCGGCGGGCCACCTCTTCCAGGAGGTCGATCATCTCCCCCTCGCTGCCGGCCTTCAGCACCTCCAGCAGCAGCGACTTGGAGGTGATCCCCAGGGCCTGAACCGTATCGCGCACCCGCGGAGGCATCTGCAGCAGAGACAGGCTCTCGGTGACCACCGTGCGCGACTTGCCGACCGACTCGGAGATCTCCTCGTGGGTGTAGCCATGGCTCTCGGCGAGCATCCGGTACCCCTCGGCCTCCTCGAACGGCGTCAGGTCCTTGCGCTGGAGGTTCTCGATCAGGGCAATCTCGAGCGCCTCTTCCTCCGTGACATCCATCTCGATCGCCGGCACCTCGTACAATCCGGCTTCCTGAGCCGCGCGGTAGCGCCGCTCGCCGGAGATGATCCGGTACAGGATGCCACCGCCGCTGCCGGCTTCGAGCGCTCCGAGCTCGCCACCCGGCGGCCAGGGACGGACCAGGATCGGCTCCAGAATCCCCTTGTCGCGAATGGAAGCCACGAGGTCGTCCAGATCGCCCATGGTCGAACGCGGCTGCTTGGGGTCCGGCTCGATGGCGGAGAGCGGAACCATCTTCCCCACCGGCGTCTCGTGCCGCGCCGTGAGCTCCTCGACGAAGTGGGTGTCGTGACGCATCTTGACGCGCATGGGAAGGCCACCACGCTTGCGGACGGGTTCAGACACGGCTCAGCACCTCCTCCGACAGACGATAGTACTCATAGGCTCCCGTCGACCTGGGCGCGAAGGTGAAGATCGACTCCCGGTAGGCCGGGCTCTCCTCCAGCCGCACGCTCTTGGTGATCACCGTCTCGAAGACCTTGACGCCGAACACCCGCTGGATCTGCTCGTAGATGTCCTTGGCCAACAGGGTCCGCTTGTCGTACATCGTGATCAGGGCACCCAGGATCTGGAGCTGGGGGTTGGCCCGTACCTTGATCTTGTCGATCGTCTCCAGGAGGTCGTCCGTCCCCTCCAGGGCGAAGTAGCTCGCCTGGATCGGGATCAGCACGTGGGTTGCCGCCACCAGGGCATTCACGGTGATGATCCCCAGGGTCGGCGGCGTATCCATGATGACGTAGTCGAAGTCGTCCTGGATGCGCTGCAACTCGTCCTTGAGCCGGTAGTGGCTGTCCAGCTCGCCGATGAGCTTGGCTTCGACCTTGGCCAGGGCGATCGTCGAAGGGGCGATGTGAAGGTTCTCGATCTTCTCCGCCGGCCTGAGAATGTCCGACAGATGGATCTGATCATCGGTCAGGGCGTCGTAGATCGACATCCGTAGATCGTGGATGTCGAGATAGGACATCGAGCTGTTGGCCTGGGGATCGAGATCCACCAGCAGCGTCTTCCTCCCCTTGCTGGCGAGGGCCGCGGCGAGGTTGATGGCGGTAGTGGTCTTGCCGACTCCGCCCTTCTGATTGGTGATGGCGATGATCATAGGAAGCCGGCAGTCTAAGGAAAGGCTCCGACCAGGTCAAGCGAGCGCCGGCGCGATGTCGGCGCGCCGACATCGCTGGTAAATGCATGATTTTTCGAGAGTTCCGGCCGCAGACGGCCGTTCATTACATAGTCCACTTGCCGAGGTCGTCGGGGCTGATCTCCTCGAGCCACTTCTTGAGCTTCTCCTCGTCGGTCGCGTCGGTCACGAGGTCAACCGCCTGGGCCTTGTCGAGCACGGAGCGCAGGACGAAGATCGGCGAGCCGGTCCGCAGGGCCAGCGCGATGGCGTCGCTCGGCCGGGCGTCGACGGCCGTGGCGCGCTCCTGGTTACGGATATGGATCATGGCGAAGAAGGTGCTGTCCCGCAGGTCGGAGATCACGATCTTCTCGACCTGGCCGCCGAGCTGCTCGAGCAGCGAGCGCAGCAGGTCGTGGGTCATCGGCCGGGGGGGCTCCACTCCCTCGATGCGGAGCGCGATGGCGTTCGCCTCGAAGACGCCGATCCAGATCGGCAGGAACAGCTGACTCCCGATGTCCCGGAGAATGACGATCGGGACGTTCGACGAGGGGTCCAGCATCAACCCCTTCACTTCCACCTGGAGCTCTTCATTTGGGTTGCTCATGCCCTATTCTGGGCGCGGGCAACGGGGCAGGTCAAGGACGGATTTTCAGGAGGGGGCGAGGACCAGGACCGGCAGGCGCCGGCCGAGCAGGCTGTGCGGCAGAGCGGTCTCCACCTGGACGCGGGTGACGCTGCCCAGGAGCGCCGGCTCGGGGCCGGTCGCGAAGTGGACCACGCGGTGGCAGGGGGTGCGGCCGGTCTGGGTCCCCGGCTGCTTCCCCCACCCCGTCACGATCACCTCGAGCTCCTCCCCCACCAGCTCCCGGTTGATCTCTTCCTGGATCCCGTTCTGAAGCTGGAAGAGGCGCTGCAGCCGCTCGGAGGCGACCTCCGGGTCGACCGGGTCGCTCAGGCGCGGCGCCGCGGTGCCCGGCCGCGGCGAGTACTTGAAGGCGTACATCGCAGCGAAGCGCACCTCGCGCACCAGCTCGAGGGTGCTCTCGAAGTCCTCTTCCGTCTCGCCCGGAAAGCCGACGATGAGGTCGGTCGAGAGCGCCAGGTCGGGCCGCGCCCGGCGGAGCTGCCCGACGAGGTCGAGGTACTCGGCGCGGGTGTAGCCGCGCCCCATGCGGCGCAGCACGCGGTCGGAGCCGGACTGCACGGGCAGATGCAGGTAGGGGCAGATGTTGGCGTGGCGCCCGATCTGCTCCACCATCCGCGGCGTGAAGTCGCGCGGGTAGGAGGTGACGAAGCGCAGCCGCTGCACGCCCGGCATGCGGGCGATCTGGTCGAGCAGGTCGGCGAAGTCCCACTCCCCCTCGGGCTCGCGCCAGTGGTTGACGGTCTGGCCCAGCAGCTCGATCTCCTGGAAGCCGTAGTCGAGAAGGTGGCGGACCTCGCGCAGGATCTCGGCGCTCGGCCGGCTCCGCTCGGGGCCGCGGGTCTTGGGGACGATGCAGAAGGTGCAGTTCTTGTTGCACCCCTCGATGATCGTCACCATCCCCTTGTATTCGCCGGCCCGGGAGACCGCGTCGATGTCGTACTGGCGATCCTCCGGGAAGCCGGTCGCCACCACCCGCTCCCCCGCCCGGCGGCGCGCCACCACGTCCTGCAGCTCGCCGACGCGCGCCGGTCCGAGCACGAAGTCGAGATCCGGCACCCGCTCCAGGGCCTTCTCCCCCTCCTGCTGGGCGACGCAGCCGCAGAGGCCGATCAGCAGGTCGCCGCGGTCCCGCTTGAGCTGCCGGTACTCCCCCAGCCGCGAGTAGACCTTCTGCGCCGCCTTCTCGCGCACGCTGCAGGAGTTGAGGAGGATGATGTCCGCCTCCTCCGGCTCATGGGTGGGGAGGATCCCCTGCTGCATGAGCTGCCCCGCCATGCGCTGGGTGTCCAGCTCGTTCATCTGGCAGCCCCAGGTCTCGATGAAGAAGAGGCGGGGGGGAGTCATCAGCGATCTCGGAAGGTCGGAGGGGGGGACTTGATGCTGTCGTTCTCGATCACCGGCGGCTCGATCGACTGCAGGGCCGGCACCGGCTCTTTCTGCTTGCCGCTCTCGTCCGCGGGCTCCTCTTCGGACCCCTCGTCCAGCCAGCCGGGCTGGGCGCCGGCGGCCCGCCCCTCCTCGAGGAACTTGGCGAGGTCCTGTTTGGCGGTGTCGACGTCGAGCCGCGCCTGGCGCAGGCGGTCGAGCACCCGGTCCCAGTCCGGCTTGACCTGGGTGTCGCGCAGGAAGGTGTCGGTCTCGCCGTAGAACTTCTGGCGCAGCTCGGCGGACTTCCGTTCCAGCTCCTTGACCTCGTCGGCCACTTGGCGCCAGCTCTCGCGGAGCTGGCGGGCCCGGCTGCGCCAGTGCTGCTCGTCGCGGGCCTCGGCCTCGGCGGCCGCGACCTGCGGGCTGGCCGTCTTGACCTTGTTCTTGTCCTTCTTGGTGTCGGCGATGGTGATCTGCCCCTTGCTTGCGTACTTGGGCAGGGTCTTGTCGTTGATCACCGCGATGGACTTCTTGCCGGCGCCGGCGCGCCGCTGCCGCTCGGCATGAGCGGCTTCGACCAGGGTGGCCGGCGTCGCGGCGGCGTCCTCCACGCCGGCGTCGACGACCACCGGCGCGGCGTCCCCCGTCTTCTCGCGCGCGGCGGCGATCTCGACCGGTGCCGGAGCCTGCGACGGCGCGTCGGCGGTAGGGGCGGCGGGTGCAGGCTGCTCTTTTTGGGGCGGCTCCGCGGCCTTACGAGTGACCGGCTGGGGGGTTGTGCCGCGGCACCCCGCGATGCCGAGCGCGGCGCCCAGGGCCAGGGGGAGCAGGACGGCGCGGAACGTTCTAAGCCCGGCCATAACGATCCTCGAGTCTCACCACGTCGTCGAGCTCCGGAGTGGAGACCTCGATGATGTCGCAGCCGTTCTCGCCCGCGACCATCCGGTGCTTGGTCCCGGGCGTGATGCGATAGGAGTCCCCGCCGCGGAGGACGGTGTTGACCAGCGCCCCATCCTCCTCCACCACCAGCTCCACTTCCCCCTCGGAGAGGTAGAGGGTCTCGTCCTTGATCTCATGGTATTGGAGGGAGAGCGCCTCTCCGGCGTTGACATGCAGGATCTTTCCGACGTAGCGGTCGGTGTGGGCGAAGATCAGCTCGTAGCCCCAGGGCTTCTCCACTCGGCGAATCGGCAAACGCATTGCAAGTCCCTCTCGGAAGTCGATCTCTAGACGCCGGACGCGCTCACCCGCATCGGCAGGGAGCACTCGAAGTAACTGCTCATGTGGCGTTCCACCTCGGCGGCGGTGCTGTGCTCCATGCACCCCTCTACGAGCCCGGCCAGGCCGGACGCGGTCGCCTCGCGGAGCCAGCTCTTGACCTCGGGGATCTGGCGCGGGCTCATCGAGAGGCGCCGCAGCCCCAGGCCCACCAGCAGCAGCGCGAAGCGCGGATCCGCGGCCATCTCGCCGCAGAGCCCGACCTCGATTCCCGCCGCTCTAGCGCTGTCGATGACGAATCGTAACATGCGCAGAATCGCCGGATGAAGCGGCTGATAGAGACTCGCCACGTGCTCGTTGTTGCGGTCGACCGCCATCGAGTACTGGATGAGGTCGTTGGTGCCGATCGAGAAGAAGTCGACCTCGCGCGCCAGGATGTCGGCGATGACGGCGGCGGCGGGGACCTCGATCATGACGCCCAGCCGCACGTCGCGGCGGAAGGGGAGCCCCTCGCGCTCGAGCTCGGCCATGACCTCGTCCGCGAAGGCGCGGAACTGCCGCACCTCCTCGACGGTGCTCACCAGCGGCAGCATGATCCAGAGATTGCCGTACAGCCCGGCGCGGTAGAGCGCCCGGATCTGGCTGCGGAAGACCTCCGGCCGCGCCAGGGTCAGGCGGATGCCGCGCAGCCCCAGGACCGGGTTCTCCTCGCGCGTCGCCATCATCTCGCGCGCCAGCTTGCGCCCGCCCAGGTCGTAGGTGCGGATGATCGCCGGATGGGGCGCCGCGAACTCGACCAGCCGGCGGTAGATCGCGACGTGCTCCTCCTCGGTCGGCATCTGCGGGCTCTTCTCGATGTAGAGGAACTCGCTGCGGTAGAGGCCGACGCCGGCGGCGCCGAACATCGGCACCTCGTCGACCTCCTCGGGGAGGTCGATGTTGGCCATGAGCTGCACCTCGACCCCGTCGCGGGTCACGGCCGCGAGCTCGGCGGTGGCCAGCAGGTCGCGGTCGCGGCGCTCGATCTCGGCCTTGCGCGTCCGGTACTGCTGGAGCACCTCGGCGGTGGGATAGACGATCACCGAGCCCGTCTCGCCGTCGACGATGATCGGGGCCTCGTCGCGCATCATGCCCATCACCCCCACCAGGCCGGCCACGGCCGGGATGTTCAGGGAGCGGGCGATGATCGTGGTATGCGAGGTGCGGCCGCCGGAGCCGATGGCGAAGCCGATCACCCGCTCGCGGCCGAGCCGGATAGCGTCGGAGGGGGTGAGGTCGTCGGCCACGATGACGATGTCCGCCGGCAGCTCGGAGAGGTCGTGGTGGGCGATCCCCTGCAGGCTGCGCAGCAGGTGGCGGCTGACGTCGGTCAGATCCTCGCTGCGCTCGCGGATGTAGGGGTCGTCCATGTGCGCGAAGCGGTTGTCGAGCTCCTCGGCGGTCTTGTGCACCGCCCACTCGGCGTTGACCTGCTGGGTGCGGATCCGCTCCTCCACCCGGCCCAGGAACTTGACGTCGGAGAGCAGGAGGACGTGGGCGTCGAAGATGGCGGCGAGGTCGTTGCCGAGGTCTTCCTCGGCGCGCGCGCGCAGCCGCTGCAGCTCGCCGCGGGCATGGCGGGCCCCTTCGCGCAGGCGGGTGACCTCCCCCTCCACCTGGGACTCGGGGACGTGAAGGCGGAAGACCTCCGGGCCGCGGGTCTCCAGGCAGACGGCGCGGCCGATGGCGATGCCGTCGGAGACCCCCATTCCCTTCAAGACCTGCATCGGCTCGGCTGCCCGCATCAGCTCTCCTCGTCGAATCGATTGGCGATGAGCGTCGTCACGGCCCGCACGGCGTCCTCCTCGTCCTGCCCTTCGGCGCGGACGGTCACCTGGCTCCCCTGCCCCGCCGCCAGCAGGAGGATGCCGAGGATGCTCTTGGCGTCCACCTCCTCGCCGTCCTTGACGACGGTGATCCGGCTCTGGAAGTTGCCGGCGGTGTGCACCAGCTTGGCGGCGGCCCGCGCGTGCAGGCCCAGGCGGTTTACGATCTCCGTCTGGCGCTCAATCATGCGGCTCCTCCGCCTTGGCCGCGACCGGGACCGGGACCGCGCAGCTCGGCCCGCAGCTCCGCCCCTTGTCCAGGTCCCCGGCTAGGCAGACGCTCCGCTGCCCCTTGTCCTGCAGCCAGTGGGCGAGCTCGGAGACGTTGCCCTTCTCGGCTCCCGCCTGGCAGGCCAAGCGCAGGACCATCGGCAGGTTCACCCCGGTCAGCACCTCGAACTTGCCCGCCTGGTAGAAGGTCATCGAGATGTTGCAGGGCGTGCCGCCGTACATGTCGGTCAGGATCAGCACCCCCTGCCCCTCGTCGAGCCGCTCCAGGGCCGCGGCCACCTTGCCGCGCGCCTCGTCGAAGCCGTCGCTCCAGTCGAGCGACAGCGCCTCGAACCCGTTCAGCGAGCCCGAGATGGTATTCGCAGCGGCCAGGAGCTCTCGCGCCAGACCGCCATGAGTCAGTATCAGTTTTCCGATCATCGGCTTAGAAACACTCCCAGAATGGTAACGCGCCCGTTCCCCCCACGATTCCGTGCCCGCTAACGAGCTATATCGCGATGGATCACGCGCGCCGGCCACTCCTGTTCTTCCAGCGCCAGCTTCAGACGTTCGGCGACGGCCACCGACCGGTGCCGCCCCCCCGTGCACCCGATCGCGACCGAAAGATAGCTCCGGTTCTCCCGGCGGTAACGCGGCAGCAGATAGGCCAGCAGATCGGTCAGCCGGCCGACCAGCTCCGCGAAATCCGGCTGCTGGTCGAGATAGTCCTGCACCCCCTCGTCCTGCCCCGTCTGCTCGCGCAATCCGGGAACGAAGTGCGGGTTGGGCAGAAACCGCACGTCGAAGAGCAGGTCGGTGCCGTAGGGGATGCCGTGCTTGAAGCCGAAGCTTACCAGGGAGACGACCATTCCGGGCTCTTCGCCGGGATTGGTGGCGAACTCGCGGTAGACCTGGCTGCGGATCTCGTGGATCGACCAGGCGCTGGTGTCGAACACCATGTCGGCGCGGGAGCGCAGCTCCGCCAGCACCTCGCGCTCGCGGCGGATCCCCTCGATCACCGGCTGGTCCGGCGCCAGGGGGTGGGGGCGCCGGGTCTCGGAGAAGCGCCGCACCAGCACCTCGTCCGAGGCCTCGAGGAAGAGCAGCCGGGGGTCGATGCGGTCGCGGTCGATCTCGGCGAACAGGCGCGGGAACTCCTCGGCGAAGCCGGGGGCGCGCACGTCGGTGACCACGGCGATGCGGTCGTTGCCGCGCACCAGCTCCAGCGGGTTGTCGAGGAAGAGGCGCAGCAGCGGCAGCGGGAGGTTGTCGACCGTGTAGTACGAGAGATCCTCGAAGCACTTGGCGACCACGCTCTTGCCCGACCCCGAGAGGCCGGTGATGATGACGAGCCGGGCCTTGGCGGGGGTCTTAGCGGGGGCCTTTGCGGTTTCGTTCAAGCTGAGCCTCGAGTTTGCGCGCGAACTCCCGGGCCGAGTGGTGCCCCTGCAGCTTCAGCACGTGGTTGCGCGCCGCGATCTCGACCAGGATGCTGATGTTGCGCCCCATGGCGACCGGCATGCGGATGTAGGGGCAGGGGGTCTCCAGGATGTGGAACACCGTCTCGTCGAGACCGAGCCGGTCGTAGGTCCGGCCGTCGCGCCAGTGCTCCAGCTCGATCACCAGGTCGATCGTCGTGCGCTCGCGCACCGAGGCGAGGCCGAACAGGTCCTGGACGTTGATGATCCCGATCCCCCGCAGCTCCATGTGGTGGCGCAGCGGCCCCTCGTTGTAGCCGACCAGCTCGCCGTTGGGATAGCGCTTGACCTGCACCTTGTCGTCCGCCACCAGGCTGTGGCCGCGGGTGATGAGGTCGAGGGCCGACTCGCTCTTGCCGACCCCGCTCTCGCCGATCAGCAGCACGCCGAGACCGTAGATCTCGAGCAGCACGCCGTGCAGCGAGGTCGAGGGGACCAGGTGGTCCTCCAGGAAGTAGCTGATCCCCTTGATGACGTTCGACGACAGGGCGGGCGAGGAGAGGACGGGCACCTCGCGGTTCTGGCAGAGCGAGAGGAAGCCGGGCAGCGGCGGCAGCCCCTTGGTGATGACGAACACCGGCACCGGCAGGCTGGTGATGCGGTCGAGCCGCTCGAGCCGCTCCTCCTCCTCGAGGGTCTTCAGGTACTCGGCCTCGCTCTCGCCGATGATCTGCACCCGCCCCGGCTTGATGTAGGCGTAATAGCCGGCGAAGGCGAGCCCGGGCTTCTGCACCCGCGGATGGGTGATCAGGTTGTCCAGGTGCGACTGGCCGGACAGGACGCTGAGGCGGAGGTAGCTCAGCTCCTCCCCCAGCAGCTCCGCGACCGGCACCGCGCCGCTCCCGGGCTCCATCAGCTGCGTTTCCGGATGCGTTTCGCTCTCCATCAGGCGTCCTCGTCGCGCAGGAGATCGTACACCCGCGCCGCGTCGTGCAGACCGATGAGCCGGCCGGCATGCCCGTCCGCCTTGATCCAGCGCGAGATGGCGGCCAGCACCTGCAGATGCTGGGCCGGCGATCCGCCGGGCGAGACGACCAGGAAGAAGACTTTCACCGGCAGGCCGTCGGCCGCCCCGAACTCCACCCCTTCCGGCACCAGGCCGACCGCCATCACCCCCTGCCGGAGGCCGGCGAGCTTGCAGTGCGGGATGGCCACCCCCTGGCCGATGCCGGTGGAGCCGAGCTGCTCGCGCTCCCAGAGCTTCTGGAACAGCTCCTCCCCGCTGCCGACCAGCCCCTGCCGGGCGACGCGCTCGGCCAGGGCGCGCAGCACCCCGGGGCGATCCGTCGCCGGCAGATCCGGGAAGATCAGCTCCGGCCGGGTCAGCGCGCCGAGAGCCACCTCAGAAGATCTGCTTCCTGTCGGTCGACGAGGGGATGTTGAGCTCGTCCCGGTACTTCGCCACCGTGCGGCGGGCGATCTGGATCCCCTCGCGGTTGAGGATCCGCATCAGCTCGCTGTCCGACAGCGGCCGCTTCGGGTCCTCGGCCTGGATCATCTGCTCGATCTTGCGCTTGACGGTCAGCGAGGAGATGTTGTCGCCGTACTCGCGGTCGATGCCGCTGTGGAAGAAGAACTTCATCGGGAAGAGGCCGCGCTGGGTGTGGATGTACTTGTTGGAGACCACCCGGCTGACCGTCGACTCATGCATGCCGATGTCCTCGGCCACGTCGCGCAGCACCATCGGCCGCAGGTGCTCGATGCCGCGGTCGAGGAACTCGCGCTGCTGGCGGACGATCGACGCCGCCACCTTGTAGATCGTGCGCTGGCGCTGGTCGAGGCTCTTGATCAGCCAGACCGCCGAGCGGATCTTGTCCTTGATGAACGCCTGCGCCTCGCTCTGCCGCCCCTCGCTGCGCATGGTCTGCAGCATGCGCCGGTAGGCGCGGCTGACCCGCAGCCGGGGGAGGCCGTCGTCGTTGAGCTGGATCACGTACTCGTCGCCGACCCGGCGGACGAAGACGTCGGGCTCGATGTAGTGCGGCCGGTCGGTGCTGAACTGGCGCCCCGGGTGGGTCTCCAGCGTGCGCACCACCTCGAGCGCCGCCTCGAGCTCCGGCAGCTCGACGTTCAGCTTCTTGGCCACCGCCGGGAACTGCCGGCGCAGGAAGAGGTCCCAGGACTCGTCGACCATCCGCCGCGCCAGCGACTCCGGCTCGATCCCCTTCATGTCCATCTGCAGCAGCAGGCTCTCGCGCAGGTCGACGCAGGCGATGCCCGGCGGGTCGAAGGAGCGCACGACGGCGAGCGCCTCCTCGATCTCCGTCATCGTGTACTCGCGCCCCTCGGCGTCGCCCATGGCGAGGATCTCTTCGAGGGTGGCGACCAGGAAGCCGTCCGGATTGAGGTTGCCGATGATCAGCTCGACGATCTCGCGCTGGCGCGGACCGATCTCCGCCATGTGGAGCTGCCAGAGGAGGTGATCGTAGAGGTCGGCCTCGCGGGAGAGGCTGTTCTCGATCGGCGGCTCCTCCCGCTCCTCCATCATCGACGACGCCCCGGAGCCCTCCCAGTAGTCGCCGAAGTAGGCGTCGAGATCGATGTTCTCCATCGACTTCTCGTGGTCGAGCCCCTCGCCGTTGGCCGGCAGCTCGGGCGCGGCCTCCTGCTCTTCGCGCTGAGGGGTCTCGTCCTCGGTGATCTCCCCCGACTCCTCGAGCACGGGGTTCTCCACCAGCTCCTGGGTCAGGAGCGTCTCGAGCTCCATGCGCGTCATCTGCAGCAGCTTGATCGCCTGCTGCAAAGAAGGCGTCATCACCAGCTTCTGCGCCAGCTTCAACGATAGTTTTTGCTCTAACGCCATTCCGCTTCAGCCTACAGAGTGAAATCTTCTCCGAGATAGATTTTTCGGACTTGCGCGTCCGTCGAAAGCTCCAGTGGGGTACCGGAGCGCAGAATTTCGCCGTTGTTGATGATATAGGCCCGGTCGGTTATTTTCAATGTTTCCCGCACGTTATGGTCGGTGATCAGGATTCCGATCCCCATCGACTTCAGGTGCCGGATGATGCCCTGGATATCGAGAACGGCAATCGGGTCGATTCCCGCGAACGGTTCGTCCAGGAGGATATACCACGGGTTGATGACCAGCGCCCGCGCGATCTCGACCCGCCGCCGCTCGCCGCCCGACAGCAGGGCCCCGCGGGTGCGCCGGACCTTGGACAGTCCGAGGTCGGCGATGAGCTGGTCGATGCGCCGTTCCTGCTCCGCGTGCGAGAGGTCGACCGTTTCGAAGATCGCCCGCAGATTGTTCTCCACCGACATCCGGCGGAAGACCGACGGCTCCTGCGGCAGGTAGCTGATGCCGCGCTGCGCCCGCAGGTACATCGGCAGCTCGGTGATGTCCTCGTCGCCGAGCAGGACGGTGCCCGAATCGGGCGGCGTCAGCCCGACCACCATGTAGAAGGTCGTCGTCTTGCCGGCGCCGTTGGGGCCCAGCAGCCCCACGATCTCCCCCGGGCCGACCTCGATCGACACGTCCTGCACCACGGCGCGGCCGCGGTACACCTTGCGCAGGTTGGCCGTCGCGAGCTTCCGCGCCTCCCCGGTCCTTTCGCTCAACGGCTCGGTCATCGTCCGTGATTTCCCTCATTCAGTGCCGGCGGCTTCGCGGGCTTCGCCGGCGCCGGCTTCGGCGGCTTCGCGGACGGCTGGGTCTGGATGGCGGGGGCCGGATTCGCCTCCCCCTCCTTGCCCTGCACCACCGCCCGGCCGTCGTCGACGTAGTAGAGCACCCGCTTGCCGCGCACCTGATTGCCGTCCTTGTCGGTCATCGTCACCGGCTCGCCGGTGATGTCGATCTGCCGCTGGCTTACCTGGTAGAGCGCCTTCTGGCCGTCGATCTTGCGCCCCACCTTGGGATCGTTCAGCTTGGTGTCGCCGGTACAGGTCATCGTCTTCGCCTGGCGGTCCGCCCCGAGATCGACCTCCAGCCGCTGGCAGGTCAGGGTCTTCCCCTCCTGGTCCACCCGCACGTTGCCGGTGTAGAGGAGGAGCCCGCTCTTCGTCTGGCTGCCCTCCCCCTTCTCCTCGCCTTTTTCCGAATACTGGAGGTCGCCCGCCGAAACCTGGATCGGCTTCGGCTTCTGCGCCGCCCCCGTGGCTCCCGCGCCCGCTTTCCCCGCCTGCTCCTGGGTGGGATAGAACAGCGTCTTCACCCCGCCCGTGGCGGTGAGCTGGTTCGCCGCCTTGTCTCCGCGCAGCTCCGGCGCCAGTAGCAGATTGTCCCCCCGCCAGGCGCGCACGTCGCCGCGGAAGATGAACGAGGACGGCTGCTGCCGCCAGAACGCCTCCTGGGATTCTACATGCACTGGACCCTGGCCGTTAGCAAGCGGCGTGCCAGAGAGCGCCGTCTCCTCCACCTTCTGCAGCAGCGCCTTCACGCCGCCGCGGGCGTTCACGATCTGCTGGTCGGTGTTGTAGACCATCCGTGGCGCCTCGATCCGCCCGCGGTCGCTGGTCACCACCACCGGGCCGCCGACGAACTCGCCGCGCCCCTGCTCCATGTCGAGCGCCCCGCGGTTGCCGGTGGCGGTCACCTGGCCGTCGTGGTAGACGACGTTGTTCTCGAAGCTCATGGTGGCGAGCTGGCCGTCCGGCTTGAAAGTGGCGGAGCCGCGCTGGCCGGTAGCCTGCCGCAGGACGGGCTTGCCCTCCACCCGCGAGACCTCGCGGATCTCGACGCCGCCGAAGGCGTCCGCCGCGTTCAGCACGCCGTTCTCCATCGTCCCTTCGAGGCGGCGCGCGGTGAGGGTGCGGGAGATGCCGCCGCCCGCCGAATCCATCTGCACGCGGCCGTTCTCCGGCGCCGTGTACTCCACCCGCCGCGCCTGATTCCCCTCCGGCTGGAAGACCACCGCGAGGTCCTTCCCCCCCTTGAAGCGAATCGTCGTCGGCTGCGCGGCCTGCCCGGGCGCCAGCGCCGTCGTCGAGTGGGTCTCCCCCTCGATATCCCAGAAGGCGTGGACGAACTTGAGCCCCGACTCGTCGTCCGACAGGTTGCCGTAGATGCGCACGGCCGCCAGCCGGTCCTGCCCGCGGCGGATCTTGGTCCCCCCCTCGGCGCGCATCCAGAGCTTCTGGCGGTCGTAGATCAGCCGCTGCGCGGTGACCTGGACCGGCGGCTCCACGCCCGGAACGCTGTCGATGCGGGCTCCCTGCTGCAGCGTGTAGACCTCGCCGGGGATGTCGATGTTGAGCCGGCCGGCGTGCGCGATGTACTTGCCGCCGTAGTTGATCTCGACCGGCGTCTCACTCTGCACCACGTCCCCCTTCTGCTGCAGGTTAAGACGGGCGGTGCGCAGCTCGAGCTCGTTGGGTCCGCGGACGACGACGTTGCCCTGGAGCTGCCCCTCGTTGGACTCGCGGTTGAAGCTCGCCTTCCGGCTCTCGAGGTGGAAGATGCGTCCCTGGCGGTCCCAGAGCGTGACGCCGACGCGGTCCAGGTAGATCGTCCCCTCGCGGTCCGCCTTGATGCTCTCCCCCTTGATGTGGAAGACCGGGCGGGAGCCGTCGGTGAAGGTGTAATCGAAATCCTCGCCGATCAGCGTCATCCCCTTCTGGCCGCCGGTCTCCTCGGCCGTCGCCGGCTTCTCCCGCCGCTGGCCGGCCTTGCCGAACATGAAGAGCCCGACGACCCCCACGACGAGCAGCACCAGCGCGAGCAGCAGCAGCTTGCGGAAGAGGGAGACGTAAGAGCGGGCTTTGCGCGCCATGGGCGATGAATTCTAGTGCCTTGTCACGGCACAACGGTCATGTAGGGGCGGCCCTGTGTGGCCGCCCTGTTTTTTTCCACCCCCAGGGCGGCCACACAGGGCCGCCCCTACAGAATACGGATTCTTCAATTCGTAACGGAGCATTGGGAATCGGTCTTATTCAAGAGGGCCGGCTGTCCACCAGCCGCAGCACCGGACCGCCCCGATAGGAGTCGTCCTCGACACAGGCGAGAACCTCGAAGCTGCCGCGCAGGTCCCGCACCCGCTCGCCCCACCGCCACCCTACCAGCTCCACGGCAGCGCCGTCTCCCCCGCGGGCCCGCGCCGACAGATGGCCGTTGCCGAAATTGCGTGGCTCCCCCTCGATCCGCAGCGGGCCGGTGCGCAGGAGCGGCCGCGGATTCCCCTGGCCGAACGGCTCGAGCCTAGCGAGCTGCGCCAGCAGGCGGGGCGAAACCTCGGCCGGCGCCATGTGCAGCTCGTACTCCACCCGCCGCACCAGCATCTCCTCCGGCCACTCCGCCCCCGCCGCCTCCCACTCGCTCCGCAGCTCCTCCAGGCGGTCGGTCGCCACCGTCAGCCCGATCGCCTGCGAGTGGCCGCCGAACTTCTCCATCCGATCTTTCCAGGCCGAGAGGAAGCCGTGCAGCTCCAGGCCCGGCAGGCTGCGCCCCGAGCCGGTCGCCGTCGGTCCCTCGACCGCCAGCAGCACCACCGGGCGGTGGAGATCCTTGGCCACCCGGCCGGCGGCGATCCCCACCACGCCTTTATGCCAGCTCTCGCTCCATGCCACCAGGATCGGCGGCAGCGGCGAACGCTGGGCGAACTGGCGCATGGCCTCTTCCACCACCCGCATTTCCGTGGTCTGCCGCTCGCGGTTCCAGCCGTCGAGCTCCGCCGCCAGCGCCGCGGCCCGGCCGGCGTCGCGGCTCAGCAGCAGCTCCAGCGCCCGCTCGGGATCGTGCAGCCGCCCCGCCGCGTTGATCCGCGGCCCCATGCGAAAGCCGACGTCCGCCGCCGTGAACGGCGGCTTCATCCCCGACTGCAGGATGAGCGCCTTCAAACCCTGCGACTTCGCCTCGGCGAGCGCCTTGAGTCCGAGCGCCGCGATCACCCGGTTCTCGCCGTGGAGCGGCACCAGGTCCGCGATCGTGCCCAGGCAGGCCACCCGCAGCAGCGGCGCCGGATCGAGCGTCTTGCCGCACCGCGCCGCCAGGGCCAGCGCCAGCTTGAAGGCGAGCCCGACCGCCGCGAGATCCTGGAACGGGTAGGTGCAATGGGACTGGTGGGGGTTGATGTGCAGCGTCCCGGCCGGCAGCTCGCACCCCGGCAGGTGATGATCGGTGACGACGACGCCGATCCCGGCCGCCATCGCCGCCTCCACCGCCTCCACCGACGAGCTGCCGCAGTCGGCGGTGACGACCAGCCCGCACCCCAGCTCGCGAGCCCGCTCCACATGGATCGGTTGAAAGCCGTACCCCTCGCGCAGCCGGTGCGGCATCACCGCCTTCGCCTCGATGCCGCAGGCCGCGAACACGGCGAGCAGCAGGGCGGTCGCGGAGATGCCGTCGACGTCGTAGTCGCCGACCACCGCGACCTTCTCCTTGCGCTCGCGGGCGGCCAGCAGCCGGGCCACCGCCTCCTCCATGCCGGCGAGCAGGAACGGATCGTGGAGCTGATCGAGGGAAGGATGCAGGAAGCGTTCGGCGCCGCGCGAGTCCTCGACGCCCCGCCGGGCGAGCAGCGCCGCGAGCCAGGACGGCACGCCGTCCCGTTCGAGACCGGCCGCCCACTCCGGCACCGGCGCGGCCACCCACTCCACCGGCGAGCTCAGCGCGTTATCCCTCGTCGAACGCCCCGAGGGCCCGGAACTTCTCGTAGCGGCGCGCGATCAGCTCTTTGGTCGAGAGGCGCTGCAGATCGTTGAGCGCCCGCTCGACGACGTCGCCCACCCGCCGGCACGCGGCATCCGGATCGGTATGGGCGCCGCCCGGGGGCTCGGGGATGATCTCGTCGATGACGCCGAGAGCCAAAAGATCGGGCGCCGTGATCTTCATCGCCTCGGCGGCCTCGTTCTTCCGGTCCTGGTCCTTCCAGAGAATGGCGGCGCACCCCTCGGGCGAGATCACCGAGTAGGTGGCGTACTCCAGCATGTAGACCCGGTCGCCCACCCCGAGCGCCAGCGCGCCGCCGCTCCCCCCCTCGCCGGTGACGGTGACGACGATCGGCACCTCCAGCACGGCCATCTCGATGAGGTTGCGGGCGATCGCCTCGGCCTGCCCGCGCTCCTCGGCGTCAAGGCCGGGATAAGCGCCGGCGGTATCGATGAAGGTGAGCACGGGGCGGCCGAACCGCTCCGCCATCTTCATCACCCGCAGCGCCTTGCGGTACCCCTCGGGGCGCGGCTGGCCGAAGTTGCGCAGGATCCGCTCCCGGGTATCCCGCCCCTTCTGGTGGCCGATCACCGCGACACTCCGGCCGCGGAACGTGGCGAACCCGGAGACGATGGCAGGATCGTCCCCGAAGGCGCGGTCGCCGTGGATCTCCACCCAGTCGGTCATCAGCGCCTGGACGTACTCGAGGGTATAGGGGCGGTCCTGATGGCGGGCCACCAGGGTCTTCTGCCAGCGGTTGAGGCCGCCGTAGACGTCGGAGGTGCTCTTGCGCAGCGTATGGCGCAGGCGGTCGAGCTCCTTCTCCTGTCCGCTTCCCGGGGGGAAGCCTTCCAGCTCCTGGATCTGGCGGCGGAGCTCGTTCAGGGGCTCGTCGAATGTGGAGTCGGAGGTTGCCATGCCGTCCGGCAAACTAGCATAAAGCGGGGGGCGGAGGTCAACGCGGCCGAAGCTGAGGATCTACCTTAGATGTATCGCTTGATGTTTTGTCGGCGCGCCGACATGGGCTCGAAGGGGTGTCTCGAAAGGGAGCGCACTGTAGAGACGCCCCGTGGGGCGTCTCGGAGGCGGCAACCGCGACCGTGTTCTCAGGACGCCTGCCGCGGCGCGCTGTGGCAGTTGGGATGGTTACTCTCCGCCCTGGAGACGCCCCACGGGGGCGTCTCTACAGTGAACTACCAGATGGATTGGGCCGCAAAGTAAGCTGTCTCTCACCACAGAGTCGGCATCTCCAGGACAGAGTGGGCTTATCCACAGCTAAGTAAGCTTCTCCAAGACAAAGTCTCCGCCGGAGGGGCAGGCCGTCCTTTCTAAGCCCCGCAGGAGCGGCCGTTGGACGGCCTGGGTTCAACCCCAAGTAGGCGCCCACGAAAGGATCCCCACCCCGAAGATGCAGTGCTCCAGCGGGGAGGTTCCGGTCATCATCGTCGTGCCCAAGAGACCCAAAGCGCCACCGGAGCCGCCGCACCGTCGCCGACCCGCACCGCCGGCTCCTACAACAACAGGGGCTCATCCGACGCGAGCGCGGGAGATGGAGGCCACCGTGGCCTCGTACGAGGCCCTAACGCTGGCACCGCCTAGGACCGGGCTGCCGACTCCGATCCAAGGGAGCGCGGCGCTGTCGCCTTCGCGCCCACCCCTTACCGGGCCATATATCTCGCCATCGCGGTGGAGAGCACTTTGTCAAAAAATCCAACCAGCGGCAATTAGTATGCAGGCTTTGGTGATTCGGGACTCTCAAATCAGATTCGGAGAAGGGACGGATCCTTGGGCATGTTCGAGGATTGGGTACGATTCTATCGGCTGTCCCTCTTTTTGAGCGCCCGCGCACCCTATAAGGCATGAGCATACTCCTGCATGCATTTATGGGGTATGCATCTATGCAGATCAAGGGTTTGTCAGCGGCAAACCCCGGTAAAAAATTGCTCTTGTAGGAAAAGAGCTACAAAAATTCTATTGACTCTGCTAATGTTCTTTGATAGTGTGGGAAGAGAATAAGGCCAACGAAGCGATATAACTAGTGGACAAGCCCCTCCCCCTCTTTGATCTCTCTCTTCTAATGGGTGGGCTAAACGCTTTAGGCTTACGCCATGTCTAGAAGCGCAATACCCAGTCGCTGGCGCAGCTTGTGCCCAGCACTTATGGAAAGGGGGATGAAGAAACGTGACTTGGCTTCTGCTCCTCGTGCTCAGGTTCTATTTATCTTGGATTCCTGTTCAACCCCAACCCTTATTGAAGACGCAGCAAGCAATGCCCACGCAAAACATCCCAACTCCCCCAAGTGGTGAAAATGGGGGCACGTCACTCGATCCTACTGGATAGACGTAGACCTACAAGGAGGAGAATGCAATGAGCACGCAAGAATTGGACGGCGGTACTGGCCTTGACCCAACGGGCCTTATGCTCCTCTAATATTTAGGTACTCGTCTTCTGGACCCGTTTCTTTTGGAGAGAGGCCACATAGTTTGTGGCCTCGTTTTTATGGCGGTCGCTAAGTTTTTCGCTCAAGAGGCCAGAGCTAATGCGATAAGCTCTCTCAATTGCTTCTGGGTCGTCGCTAAAAATTAATATGGCCCTGCAATACGTTAACAGGCCCTCAATAAATGGCTCGGGCAAATTATCTCTGCTGAATAGCCTTAATTCTTCTGCTCTTTCGAGTAGGTGATCTTTCTTGTATATTTTGTTACCTAGCGAGCACGAATAATAGATAATGTTATTGAGGGCCGTCCATTGCGATTTGCTCCCAACTTCTTTTAAAGCGGCGTACGCCTGTTCTGAGTGTGTTATCGATTCGGCCAGATAATCAAGCCGCTCATCTTCGGATTGTTGTCCTGGCGTTGAATGCATAACTCCTAGCATTAGACCAATCGAAGAAGAAACTCTCCCCCGAAGCTCTTTGTCCAGCTCTTTAATCTGTCTCTGGATGTTCTCTTGAACTTCAGTCGCAGTGTCTCTCCTGAGGTAGTCATATCCAAAAAATGCAACTACGCCGATTACGAGTGAAAAAATAATTAAAGCTACCGAGGACGCACCAAATAGAAGAGCTTCAAAATCACCAGGAGTTGCGGCCCTAACTGGGGGAATAGACTTTCCGCTAAGTGCATTCATTGTTATCCAAATCGCCACGGACCAAATGAGGGCGGCAATTCCGCCCATATGAAAAATCCGTTTTAGCCAGCGTTTTGCTTTTCCCTCTCTGGCTACATTTGGCACAACCTTGACTCTAAGGTCTAGCCCCAAGCCAAGAACGCTGTTCAACCAACGCTTTACTTTTACCCCGGCAGTGTCATCGGGTACAACAGCCATTTTGTCCATGGGATGCCTCCTACCATGACTAGACTGGGAAGGCAATACAAAATATGTCTTGGAGTGCTTGGGTGAAAGTAGCCCCGGACACTCTCGGGCTGTCAAACCTTTGAGAGACGTCTCTACCGCCTCCGCTGGGGGGATGTATTTAGAGGAGAGGTTGCCCCCTCCACCGGTCAGAACGGAAACCGGAGGCCCGGTTCGTGGCGGGCCTGGAAGAGGTACCGGAGCACCCGGCGAGCCAGCCCGGTCGTGGCTTGCTCTGCTCGGGCGGCTCCTGGTGATCCGCGATCCTCGCCTCCAGCCGGGCCAGGATCTCCGCAACGGAAAACGCCGTGCTCCACCTTCGTCTCCTCGCCCACCCTTTGACCTATCGATAGGTCGGCTTGACGATCGATAGGTCGGTCTGGATATCGATACAGCGAGCTGGATATCGATAGGACGAGCGGACCCATCGATACATCGGCCCGGCTATCGATACGTCGGGCCGACTCATGGCCAGGTCGCGCCGGCTATCGATAGGTCGGGCCGGCGGATCGATGCGACGGCCTGGCTATCGATAGGTCGGGTCGACCTATGGATAGGCTGGCCGGCTACCGATAGGCCGGCCTGGATATCGATAGGTCCGGTCGGCCTATGGATAGGCTGGGCCGGCTATCGATAAGCCAGGCCGGCTACCGATAGGCCAGGCTGGATATCGATAGATCGGCCAGGATATCGATAGGTCGGGCCGAACTATGGATAGGCTGGGCCGGCTACCGATAAGCCAGTCTGACTATGGATAGGTCGAAGCGTCCTATCGATCGTCAAGACGAATATCGATAAGCCGGGAGGGCTTCGAGAATCGAGGGGATGCTGACCTCTCCCTAGAGAAGCTGCTGCGGATCGACGTCGATCACCAGGTCGTAGCCGGGATTCTTCGGCAGGACTTCCTTGAGCATGCGGTGGAGGCCGCGGCCGTCGGCGGAACGGGCGAGGAGCTGGAAGCGCCATTCGCCGCGCAGGCGCTCCAGCGGCGCGGGGGCCGGGCCGGAGAGGCGGACGGAACGGGCGAAGGGGTGGGCGGCGAGGTCGGCGGCCAGATCGGAGATCAGCTTCCAGGCGCGGTCGCGGTTCTTGTCGCGAACCAGGAGCTGCACCATGCGCGTGTAGGGCGGATAGTGGAAGACCCGCCGGAAGTGCAGCTCTTCGCGGGCGAAGCCTTCGTCGTCTCCGCGCAGGGCGGCCTGGATGGCGTAGTGGTCCGGATGGTAGGTCTGGATCACCACCCGGCCGGGGCGCTCTCCCCTCCCCGCCCGCCCCGCCACCTGCACGAGCAGGTTGTAGGTGCGCTCGACCGCCCGGAAATCGGGAAAGCTCAGGTAGGCGTCCGCCGCCAGCACGGCGGTCAGCGCCACGTTCGGGAAGTGATGCCCCTTGGAGACCATCTGGGTGCCGATCAAGACCTGGATCTCGCCGCGGTCGAAGCGCTCCAGCACGGCGGCGGGACCGCCGGGCCGGCGGGCGGTGTCGCGGTCGAGCACGTCGACGCTCACCTCCGGGAACAGCTCCTTGAAATCCTCTTCCACCCGCTCGGTGCCGGCGCCGATCGCCTCCAGCGCCTCCTCTTTGCAGTTCGGGCAGACCTTGGGCGCCGGGAGCATCGAGCCGCAGTAGTGGCAGACGAGCCGCCGGTCGCGGCGATGGTAGGTGCGCGGCAGGCCGCAGTCCTCGCAGCGCATGTCCTCGCCACAGGCGCGGCAGAGCAGCATCGGCGAGTAGCCGCGGCGGTTGCGCAGCAGGATCACCTGGTCGCCGTCCGCCAGGGCCTGCCGGATCTCGTGGCGCAGGCGCTCGGAGAAATGGATCTCCCCGGGCCGGCGGGAGACCCCCTCCTCGCGCAGGTCGACCAGGATCCCTTCGGGGAGCGTCCCCTGGCCGGCGCGCTCGGTCAGGCGCAGAAGGTCGAGCTTCCCGCGCTCGGCGTTGTAGCGGCTTTCGAGGCTCGGGGTGGCGGAGACGAGCAGGGCCGCGGCGCCGGCGTCCCGGGCGCGGACGAGCGCGAGGTCGCGGGCGTTGTAGCGCGGCGAGAGCTCCTGCTTGTAGGAGGAGTCCTGCTCTTCGTCCACCACGATCAGGCCGAGGTCGGCGACCGGCGCGAACAGGGCCGAGCGGGGGCCGAGCACCACGCGCGCCTCGCCGCGGCGCACCCGCTCCCACTCCTGGTGGCGCTCGCCGACGCCCATCCCCGAATGCAGGATGGCGAGGTTGTCGCCGAAGCGCAGCTCGACGGCGCGGGCGAGGGCCGGCACCAGCGCGATCTCGGGCACCAGCAGGATCGTCGACCGCCCGCGGGCGAGCGCCTCCTCGGCGGCCCGCAGATAGACCTCGGTCTTGCCGGAGCCGGTCATCCCCTGGAGCAGGAGCGGCGCGAACTGGCCGGCCTCGACGACGGCGGTCAGCCGGTCGAGGGCGAACGCCTGATCCTCGCGCAGGAGGATCTCGGGGCGCTTGCCGGGCGCTCCCATCATGTGGCGGTCGAGGGAGAGGCGCTCGACCTGGGTGAACCGGCGCAGCACGCCGAGGGAGACGAGCCGCCGCACCACGGCCGGCGTGCACTCGATGGCCGCCGTGACCTCGGCCGTGGTGGCCGGCCGGCCCAGCGCGGCCAGGTAGTTGATCACCTCGCGCCCGGCGACGGAGCGCCCGGCCTTGGCGAGATGGTCCGCGACCTCCCCCGGCGCCAGCTCGACGGCATTGATGTAGCGCGCCGAACGGGCCCGGTGCTCGGCGGTGTTGACACGCCCCCCTTCGGCCAGGGTGGCGAGCGTCGCGTCGAGGTCCGGCAGCGCGCCGACCCGGGACTGCAGCTCGGCGACGGTCATCCGCCCCCCCTCGCGCAGCGCCTCGATCACGGCGGCCTCGGAAGCTCCGCGCGGTAGCGAGAGCGCGCCGGCGTCGGTCAGCCAGACCTTGCGGTCCCCCCAGGGTGGCAGATCCGCCGGCAGCATGGAGCGGACGACCTCGCCCAGCGGGGCCATGTAGTAGTCGGCGGTGAAGCGCGCGAGCTCGAGCAGGTCCTTGGGCACCACGGGCTCGCGGTCGAGGATCTCGACGAGCGGCCGCAGGTTCACCCCCTCGGGGCGGCGTTCGTGGACGTCGACGATCAACCCGACCAGCCGGCGCCGGCCGATGAGGACGCGGGCGCGCATGCCGGGCTGGGCCTGGGCATCCCAGGCGGCCGGGATCTCGTAGGTGAGGGGGTCCGGCAGCGGGAGCGGGAGGGCGACGTCGGCCAGGCGGGGCATTTCCATGCGGGGCTCATCGTCGCACAACCAGGGGAGCGGCGGGTGTCTTGTTCCTCCCCCTTCAGGGGGAGGTTAGGAGGGGGCGCCCCAGAAAAGGAGCGGTCCCGGACTCCGGAAAGCCCCCCTCCTGGCCTCCCCCCGTTCCGGGTGGAGGAAAAAAGCTCGCCTACCCCGCCCCCCGCCGCCGGCACTCCTCCGAGCAGAACACCTCATCCCCTTTCCTGAACCCCCGGCTGGCCACGATGTACGTGCCGCAGGCGGCGCAGGGCACCAGGGTTTCGGTGGCGACGGCGCGGGGGGGCGGCGGCGCCTTGGGGAGGGGCGGGGGACCGAAGACCGCCGCCTTGAGCTGGGCGCTGAAGTTCTTCACGGCCATCCGGAGGATGACCAGCAGAAGGATGATGCCGATGATCTTTGTCATGAAAAACGGGGGGCCACGAAAAACAGGGTCAGGTGGGCTGCTTGGCCAGGGCCTCCGCCAGCTTCGCCACGTCGGGGTTGGCCGGCTGCAACTGCCGGAGCTGCCCCATGACCTGGTTGGCCTGCGCGGTCTTCTTGAGGTCGAAGGCGAGGACCACCACCTCGTTGTAATAAGCCTGCCAGTGGCCGGGCTCCAGCTTCTTCGCCTGATTGAACAGGTCGATCGCCTTGTCGTATTGCTGCAGGCCCCGGTAGGTGATGCCGAGGTCGGTGATGACGTCGGGGTCGTTGGGCTTGAGCTCCAGGTAATGGCTGTAGAGCTCCTGCGCCCGCTGCCAGTTCTGGATGTCGAAGTTCAGGTCGGCGAGTTTGCGGACGGCCTGGAGGTCGTTCGGGTTCTTCTCCACGAATTCGCGGAGCTGCTGGATCTCGGCCATGGCGGGGGCACCCTGCCCCGCGCCCGGGGGAGCTTCCCCGGCGCCCATCGCGCCGCCACCGCCCGCCGCCTCGTCGCCCATGGCGATCTGGGACCGCAGCGCCGCGGTCAGGCGCGGCGGCTGGCGGCTGGCCATGGCCTCGAACATCAGAAAGGCGAAGACGAAGCCGAGGACCAGTCCGCCCAGCAGGAAGAGCAGATTGTCTTTGTTCAAGTTATTGCCCACTTTCCCGGACCGCGGTCCATTGCCCACGACTGGGCTGCCCCGTCACGAGCTCATTGGCCGTCCAGATTCCAGTGATGCGCCCATTGGCGACCGTGCCTTCCCAGGTGCTGTCGAAGCCGCCCCGGGCGTCGAATCGCTGCATGCGCAGGAAGTTGCCGGCCAGATTACCGCGGAACGAGCCGGCGGTGGAACCGTTGACCTGATACACCCCGGTGACCAGGGTGCCGTCGAGACGGAGATCGAAGGTGGCGGAGAGGTTCTGGGAGGGGATGCTCACCCGCCAGTGCCCGCTCAGGATATCGGCGGCCCGTGTGGCGGCCGTGCCGTTTTCGGTCATCAGGGCGATCCGCCGCAGCCGCTCCCCCATCCGTTCGAGCTGGCTGTTGAGCTTGTCCTCGGCGGCGTGGGCCGCTCCGCGGGCGATCTCCAGCTCGGCCTGGAGCGCTTCGAGGGTGCCGAGGGAGACCGCGTCGGCGGCGAGCGCCTGGTCGAGCCGGCCGAGGACGTCGGTCACCCGCTGGCGGGCTAGCCCTTCGCGCTGGCGGGTCTCCTTGTAGGCGACGAGGTCGAGGGAGAGGAGCCGCTGCTCGAGGCGGAGCTCGGGGGAGCTCGCGCTCGGCGCGGCGGCGGCACCACCGGCGTTGGCCGGCGGCGCGGCGGGCGCCTGGGCCCCGGCCGCGAGCGGCAGGAGCAGAAGGATGAGGATGGACCAGCCTGCGATCGAGCGGATCATGAGGGTGGAGATTCTAGCAGGGTCGGAGGGAACCACCCCCCAAAGAAAAAGGCCGCTCCGAAGAGCGGCCCTTTCCTCTACCCTCTGGATCGATGAGACTGGATCAGCTCGCTACCTTCCGCTGCCGCTTCTCCAGGCTGGAGTTGAGCGACTGCTCGACCAGTTCCTCGGCCTCACGCTCGATGATGCCCTTGACGTGGGCAACTTCGCTGACGATGAAATACTTGGCGCGCTCGTACATCTTCTTCTCACGGAACGAGAGGCTCTTGCGCTGTGAAACGAGACGCAGGTTCTTGAGCACCTCGGCCACGTCAGTGAGGCGTCCGGTCTTCATCTTGTCGAGGTTCTGCTTGTACCGCCCCTTCCAATCCTTGTAGGTGTCGATGTTGCCGTCTTCGAGGATGTCGAAAAGCGCTCGCACGTCACGGGTGTGGCAGAGCGGACGCAGACCCACGAGCTCGATGTTGGACTTCGGCACCATCACTTTGGAGTTGTTGGCTAAGAGACGGAGATGAAAGTAGAGCTGCTCCACCCCATCGATGTGACCTGGCTCGATCTTCTCGACCAGGCTGACGCCGTGGTTGGGGTAAACCACCTTCTGACCGACTTTCAATGTCACGTCGAGACCCCCTTGGATTGATGCAAAACGAATGGAGCTGTGGTAAGTAAGTCGCTGAGGGACTTCCGCTTACGTCGCTTGTTATACACCGGAACAAGCTCCCCGTCAACTCCAGGGGGCGGAGACAGGGCGTTACCGTCGTGTGACGAAGCGAAAAACAGGGCGGAAGAAATCCGCGGTTGACACCCCGGGGGGGACCCCCTAGGATTCCCTCTCTGCAAGGCCGGAGTGGCGGAATGGCAGACGCAGCGGACTCAAAATCCGCCGCTCGCAAGGGCGTGTGGGTTCGACTCCCATCTCCGGCACCAGCTTCAATTCCGCGCGAACGAACGTAGGGGAGGGGCTTGTCCCCTCCCGCGCCCTGAAAGGGCGAAATTTGAATAGCCTGGCGCTTCAGCGCCAGGTTGGGCAGTCCCCCCACGCCCATTCCGCCCCGAGGGGGCGGTGCCTTTCAGCGACAGACCTCAGTCAAGGAAACGTTGGGTTCCGCCCCTTCGGGGCGCGGGAGGGGGCAAGCCCCTCCCCTACGAAAGGCACCCCCCCCGGCAAGACCCTACTCGTAGCGCAGGGCTTCGATCGGATCGAGCCGCGAGGCCTTGGCGGCGGGATAGATGCCGAAGAAGATGCCGACCCCGGCCGAGAAGCCGATGGCGAGGCCGACCGCCCAGAGGGGGACGTGGGCGGGCGGGAAGCCGGGGATCAGCTTGGACACCATCGCTCCCAGCCCGAAGCCGAGGGCGAGGCCGATGCCGCCGCCGATCAGCGACAGGGTGACGGCCTCGATCAGGAACTGGAGGAGGACGTCCTGGCGGCGCGCTCCGACCGCCTTGCGCACGCCGATCTCGCGGGTGCGCTCGGTCACCGACACCAGCATGATGTTCATGATGCCGATGCCGCCCACCAGCAGGGCGATGCCGACCACGCCGCCGACCACGGCGGTGACGCTGCCGAGGACGCTGTTGACCGTCTTGAGGATCTCGTCCTGGGTCTGGATCTCGAAATCGTCCGGCTCGCTGGTGGGGATCTTGTGGCGCTGCCGGAGCAGCCGGGTGATGCCGTCCTTGACCTGCGGCACGCCCTCCGCGCTGGCCGCCTGGAGGCGGACCTGCACCTGGTCGGCGGCGTTGCGGCCGAACAGGTTGACCGCCGAGCTGAACGGGACGTAGACGATGTCGTCGAAGTCCATCCCCAGGTTCTGCCCCTTCTTCTCCATGATGCCGATCACGGTCGCCGGATAGACGTCGATGTAGATCTCTTTGCCCAGCGGATCGGGCCCCAGGTTCAGCTCGTCGGCGATCTTGGGGCCGATCACGGTCACCTTGCGGTGGTTGTCGAGGTCGACCTGGGAGAAGAAGCGGCCGCGGTCGACGGTCTGGTTGGTGACGTCCTGGTAGTTCTCGGTCGCCCCGATGATCATGAAGGGGTTGTGCTTGCGGTCCTTGTACTTGATGGCGGCGCGGCCGAGGATGAACGGCGACATCATCTTGACGCCGGGGACCCGCTCCTCGATCGCCTGGGCGTCCTCGGGGGTGAGCTTGACCTGCCGCGCGGCGAGGCCGGGGATGTTGCTGCGGTCGTTCTTCGCCGAGACGGCGATGAAGGTGGCGCCCACCCCCTGGAGCTGCTGGGTGATGGTGTACTGGAGCCCCTGGACGATCGAGACCACGCCGATCACGGCGGCGACGCCGATGATGATGCCGAGGGTGGTCAGGATCGAGCGCATCAGGTTGGCGCGGAGCGCCCCCAAAGCGATGCGGAAGTTTTCCAGGAAGACCATGGCGGCGGCGTCCTTCAGGAGGCCGGGACGGCCGCGGCGGCGGCGGCTTCGGCCCGCGCCGTGATCTGGTCGGAGGTGACCTTGCCGTCGCGCAGCGTCACCTTGCGCCAGGCGTGCTCGGCGATGTCCGGCTCGTGGGTGACCAGCACCACGGTGTTGCCCGCCTGGTGGAGCTCGTCGAAGAGATGCATGATCTCCTCGGAGGTGGCGGAGTCGAGGTTGCCGGTCGGCTCGTCGGCGAGCAGGATCGACGGATCGTTGACCAGGGCGCGGGCGATGGCGACGCGCTGGCGCTGGCCGCCGGACAGCTCGTTGGGCTGGTGGGTCATGCGCGAGCCGAGGCCCACCCGCTCCAGCGCCTTGCGCGCCCGCTCCCGCCGCTCGGCGCGCGAGAGGCCGGCGTAGATCAGCGGCAGCTCGACGTTGTGCAGGGCGTCGGTGCGCGCCAGCAGGTTGAAGGTCTGGAAGACGAAGCCGATCTCCTTGTTGCGGATGGCCGCCAGCTCGCTGTCGTCGAGCTCCTGGACGGCCGTGCCGTTGAGGATGTAGCTGCCGGAGCTGGGCGTGTCGAGGCAGCCGAGCAGGTTCATCAGCGTCGACTTGCCGCTGCCCGACGAGCCCATGATCGCCACGTACTCCCCCCGCTGCACCTCGAGGTCGACGCCGTTGAGGGCGTGGACCTTCTCCGCTCCCATGTCGTAGACCTTGTAGATCTCGCGCAGATCGATCAGCGCCATTGGGTTGTCCTCACCTAGTTGCCCTCGCCCTTCTTGTCCGCATCTTTGTCCCCCTTGCGGTCCTCGGCCTCCGAGGTCTTGCTGATCTGGACCGGATCCCCCTCCTGGAGATCGCGCAGCACGCGGTAGGGTCCGGTGATCACCTGCTCGCCGGGCTTGGCCCCGGAGGTCAGCTCGACGTGGGTCTCGTCGGAAAGCCCGGTCGCCACCGGCCGCAGGCTCGCCTTGCCGCCGGCCACGACGAAGATGACCTTGCGCTCCTTGCCCCCTTTCTCCCCCTCGCGCTCGACGACCGCCTGGATCGGCACGGTCAGCGCGTCGGCGTGGGAGTCGGTGCGGATCTCGGCGCGCACCGACATCCGGGCCCGCAGGTTTTCGTCGGGGTGGTCGAGCAGGATCTTGACCTTGAAGAAGGTGACGTCCGGCTGGTTGGCGCGGTTGTAGCCGGAGCTCCCCACCTCGACCACCTTGCCGGTGTACTCGCGCCCCGGCAGCGCGTCGACCCGCAGCACGGCCTGCTGGCCGAGCCGGACGTTGACGATCTCGGTCTCGTCGACGTCGACCTCGGCCATGATCTCGGCGAGATCGGCGATCGTGCCGATGATCGAGCCGGGGGTGTTCATGACGCCGGAGACGACGACCTCCCCCTCCTTGGCGTTGAGGGCGATCACCCGGCCGGTCAGCGGGGAGTAGATGGTGGTCTTGGTGAGGTCGTCCTGGGCCTTGACCAGGTTGGCCCGGGTCTGGCGGACGGCGTCCTGCGCCGAGTCGAGCTGCAGCCGGGAGGAGGTCTCGGCGAGCTGCGCCGCCTCGAGGTCCTGCTGGGTGGAGATCCCCTCCCCTTTCAGCATCTTGGAGCGGGCGAGCTTGACCCGCGCGTCGGCGAGGGAGACCTCGGCCTGCCGCACCGCCGTCTGGGCGCTGCGGAGCTGGGCGGCCCACTGGTCGCGCTGGGCGAGGAAGGCCTGCTGCTCGAGGCGCAGGAAGGGCTGCCCCTTGCGGATCAGGTCCCCCTCCTGCACGTAGAGCTGTTCGATCTTGCCGATGACATGGGCGGAGATGTTCACCTGGACGCGCGGCTGCAGCTCGCCGGTCGCCTTGACGACCTGCGCCAGGTTGCGCCGCGCCACCGGCTCGGCGTAGACGCTCTCCCCCTCGTCGCCACCCTTGGCGCGGATGCTGGCGAAGACGATGCCGGCGAGGGCCAGCACCACCACGAGCCCGATGACGAATTTCTTCACGAAGAGAGGCTCCTATGACCTACTGGAAAAGCGCCGCCATTCCGACCTTGAAGGCGATGTAGAGAACCCAGAGCGTCAGCACTACAGCCGTCGCGGCGGTCGTCGAGACCTTCGCCGCGATGCGGTAGCCGATGATCATCAGGCAGACGGTCCAGATCGAGAAGAAGTCGACGCTCGACAGCAGCGCCCGCGCGGCGGGGCCCATGCTTTCCGGGGCGAAGGCGCCGAGGTTGGAGGCCAGGATGCCGCCCCCCTGCGCCTCCTTCATGGTGATGCTCTTGCGGTTCAGGATCAGCGGCAGCGTGAGCAGCGCCCCCACCAGCGCCGGCATGTAGGTGTGCAGCGCCACCGCGAAGCTCATCTTGTAGGAGATCTGGCTGGCGGCGAAGAAGCGGAGCGCCGCGAAGAAGAGGAGGGCCACGATCAGGTCGACCACCACGATGAACACGGGGACCAGCCAGCGGGTGACGGAGCTGATCTTCTCCCCCATCTCCACGCCGCGCTCGATCTGCTCCGGGGTGGCCTGCCCCCCTTGTCTCTTCTCCATCTGCGCCTTGACCGTCTTGCGCATGTCCTCCTTGTCCATGCGCTGGCTGGTCAGAACGCTGACCGCGGTGGCGGCGATCAGCAGGACGATCAGGGCCGCCCCCCAGGTGGGGCGCCCGGCGATCGACCGGAAGGTCTTGCCGGGCGAGACCAGGACGCCGATCAGCCGGCCGAAGCCGGAATCCTCGAGGGCGGCCATGGTCCTACCGCGCCTCTCCCGGCAGCGGCGCGCGGCTGAAGCTGAAGCGGTGGTCGAACTCGTCCCCCTGCGCGGGATCCTCGAGGGCGACCCCCTGCTGGTCGAGCAGCCGGCCGACCGACCGGTAGTACTCGGCGAGCGCGGTGCGGTAGTTGACGGTCGCCGTGACCTCGTCGCTGCGGGCCTGCGTCAACTGGTCCTGGATCTGGGTGATCTGGAACGCGGTCGACAGGCCGTTCTCGTACTTCTTCTTCTCGGCGTCCAGGTTCTTGTCCTGGAACTCGCGCGCCCTGCGGGCGGCCTCGATCGACTTGAACGCGGTGTCGACGGCGCGGGCGGCGCGGCGCACCTCGGTCTCGATCACCAGCCGCTGCTGGTCGTACTGCGCCTGGAGGCGGTCGACGGAGATGTTGGCGCTGGCGCTCTGCGCCCGGGCGGTGCGGTTCTGGATCGGATAGGCGAAGTTGAGCTGCGCCGTCCAGCCGCGGAAGTCGAGCCCGGTGATCTGGCTGAGGGTGGAACTGTAGCCGGTGTCCAGGGCGCGGTAGCCGTAGTTGACGCTGAGGTCGAGGGTCGGCTTGAGCTGGCCGCGGAAGTACTCGGCGTCGCGCCGGGCCTGCGCGAGCTGGATCTCCTGGCTGCGCAGCTCGGGGCGCTGGGCGGTGGCGATGCGGAGCGCCTCCTCGATGTTGACGGTGACCTTCTCGTCGGTCTTCGGATCGCTGGTCGGCACGATCCCGGTCGCCCAGAGGGGGCCGGCCGGCAGGTTGAGCAGCCGCCGGAGCTCGTCCTCGGCGTCGCCGACGGCGGAGGTGGCGCGGATGATCCCCGCCTCGCGGGTGGCGATGGCGGCGTCGCTCTGCGTCAGATCGAGCGGCGGCAGGGTGCCCACCTCGACCTGGATCTTGTTGCGCGCATGGAGGTCGCGGGCGAGCTGCAGGCTCTGCTCGGCGACGCCGAGCTGCTCGCGGGCGTTGACCAGGTTCCAGTAGGCGTTGACCACCTGCTGGGTGATATTGGTCACCTGCAGCTCGAAGTCCTGGCGGCTGAGCTGGCTGTTGACCTGAGCGATCAGGATGCTGCGCTCGTTGCCGTAGCGGCCGAAGTTGCGCAGCAGCGGCTGGGTGAAGGCGAAGATCAAGCCCGAGGTGTAGAAAGAGGGGTTGGTCGACTGCGGGTTGTTGTTGGCGGAGCGGGTGTTGCTCCAGCCGACGGAGAACTGGCCCCCCTGCGGGGTGCGCTGGCGGACGCCGAAGTCGATCTCCTGATCCTCGGACTGCGAGGCCTGGAAGCGGGTGGCCGCCGGCTGATTGTTGTTGCTGGCGATCGCGTCGATGGTCGCGTTGAGGTCGTACAGGCCGAGCGCCTCGATGATCGCCAGGCGCTGCTGGACGCGGGTGTAGCGCTGGATGACGATCGCCAGGTTGCGCTGCAGGGCGATGTCGATGGCGCGGTCGACCGAGAGCTGGATGGCGTTGTTCCGGATGTCGAGCGCCGGCGGCTCCGGCGAGGGCGGTGGCTGCAGGATGGTGCCGACGCGCTTCGGGGCGGTCTGCCCCGAGGCGCCGGTCACCGATGCCGCGGCGAGAAGGAACCCGGCGAGCAGGAGAGCTCCCCGGCGGTGCCATGAAACGGTTCGCGAGAACGTTGTATTCATTGGATCAGACCCCTGAAAATAGACCCCTCAACCTGGTGATCGATATACCCTGGCGCGGCGGTCCCACGCCGAGATGTACGCGCCGACCGCTCAAAAGTTCTCCAAGGCCTCTTACGAAGCAACTGTATCCTTCTTACTCCCCGGCATGGGAAGCTCTCCGGGATAAAAGCACGCCACCGCGCGCCCCCATTCCCCGCCGGTACCTTCCGTGCCGGGCGGCGCCAGCGGCGGCCGCTCGGCCGCGCAGCGCGGCCGGGCGCTCGGGCAGCGCGGGTGGAACGGGCACCCCGGAGGGACGCTGAGCGGGCTCGGCGGCTCCCCCGGCAGCACGATCCGCCGCCGCCCCCTGCGCGGCGCCGCCACCGGCACCGCCGACAGCAGGCTCGCCGTATACGGATGGAGCGGCCGCGCCAGCAGCTCGCGCGCCGGGGCCAGCTCCACGATCCGCCCGAGGTACATCACCGCCACCCGGTCCGCCAGCCGCTCGACCGCCGCCATGTCGTGCGCGATCAGCAGCATGGTAAGCCCAAGACGCTCGCGCAGCCCGCTCAGCAGGTCGAGGATCTGGCCGCGCACCGAGACGTCGAGCGACGACACCGGCTCGTCCGCCACCAGCAGGTCGGGCTCCGGCGCCAGCGCCCGCGCGATCCCCACCCGCTGCCGCTGCCCGCCCGACAGCTCGTGCGGGAAGCGGCCGGCGAGCGCCGGCGCGAGCCCGACGGCGGCCAGCAGCTCCGCCGCCCGCCGCCCGCGGCCGGCGCGGTCGAGCGCGGTGTGGATGCCGAGCGGCTCGGCCACGATCGATCCCACCCGCTGCCGCGGGTCGAGGGAGCCGTAGGGGTCCTGGAATACCATCTGGAAGCGGCGGCGGCGGGCGCGCAGCGCTCCCCCCTCGAGGGCGAGCAGGTCCTCGCCGTCGAAGCTCACCCGGCCGGCCGTCGGCTCGATCAGGCGCAGGGCGCAGCGGCCGAGCGTCGTCTTGCCGCTCCCCGACTCCCCCACCAGCGCCAGGCATTCGCCGCGCCGCACCCGCAGGTCGACGCCGGCCAGCGCGTGCACGGAGCCCCGCCGGCGCCGCAGCAGGCCGCGCCGCACCGGGTACTCCTTGCGCAGGCCCTCGACCTGGAGGAGATCGCTCACGGCGCCTCCGCCGCGAGCCGCGGCAGCGCCGCCAGCAGCTCGCGGGTGTAGGGGTGGGCCGGAGCGCGGAACAGCTCCTCGACCGCCGCCGTCTCCACCACCCGGCCGTCCCGCATCACCCCCACGCGGTCGCAGGTCTCGGCCACCACCCCCAGATCGTGGGTGATCAGCAGCACCGAGAGCCCGAGGTCGCGGCGCAGCTCGTCGAGCAGCTCGAGGATCTGCGCCTGCAGCGTCACGTCGAGCGCCGTCGTCGGCTCGTCGGCCAGCAGCAGGTCCGGCCGGCCGGCGAGGGCCATGGCGATCATCGCGCGCTGGCGCTGGCCGCCCGAGAGCTGATGGGGGTAGTCGCCGAGGCGCCGCCGCGCGTCGGCGAGCGCCACCCGGTCGAGCAGCCTCGCCGCCTCGTCCTCGGCCTCCCGCCGCGAGGCGCGCCCGTGGGCCCGCACCGCCTCGGCGATCTGGAAGCCGATCGAATAGACCGGGTTGAACGCCGTCGCCGGCTCCTGGAAGACCATGGCGACGCGGGCGCCGCGCACCGCCCGCAGCTCGCGCTCGCCGAGCGTCAGCAGATCCGTGCCCCCCCTACCGCCGCCGCCGGCCGGCCCGTCGAGCAGGATGCTCCCCCGCGTCACCCGGCCGGGCGGCGGCACCAGGCCGAGCACGGCGAGGGCGGTGAGGGTCTTGCCCGAGCCCGATTCCCCCACCAGCCCGACCATCTCGCCGCGGCCGACCGTCAGCGCGGCGCCGCGCACCACGGGGGTCCAGCCCCCCGGGGCTGGAAACGAGATCTCGAGATCGCGGATTTCGAGGATGGGATCGTGCACAGGGTGGGGGGTTATCCGGCGAGGTGGCGGAGCCAGTTTACCGCCAGGGCGATGCCGAAGCCGGTGGCGCCGCCGCAGGAGCCGCCATGGTCGGACTTGACGTTGGAGACGCCGGCGATGTCGAGGTGCGCCCAGCGCTTCACGCCGCCGACGAACTGCGACAGGAAGGCCGCCGCGGTGTTGGCGCTGCCGGCGCGGCCGGCGGAGTTGCGGAGATCGGCGTGCGAGCCCTTCATCTCCTCCAGGTACTCGGGGTAGAGGGGGAGGCGCCAGAGGCGTTCGCCGGCCTCCTCGGCGGCGGCGGCCAGCTCGCCGGCCAGCCCGTCGTCGGGGGTGTAGAGGCCCGCCGCCTGGTAGCCCAGCGCGATGATGACGCCGCCGGTCAGGGTCGAGAGCTCCAGGATCGCCTCCGGCTCCTCCTCGGCGGCCCAGGCGAGGGCGTCGGCGAGGATCATGCGGCCCTCGGCGTCGGTGTTGGTGATCTCCACCGTCTTGCCGTTGTAACAGCGCACGATGTCGCTCGGCCGGTAGGCGCTGCCGCTCAGCATGTTCTCCGCCAGGGGAGCGTAGACCGACAGGCGCACCGGCAGCTCGAGGTCGGCCACCGCGCGGGCGATGGCCAGCACGTCGCAGGCGCCGCTCTTGTCGTACTTCATGTCCTCCATGTCGGCCGCCGGCTTGATCGAGATGCCGCCGCTGTCGAAGGTCACCCCCTTGCCGACCAGGGCGATGCGGGGGCCGCGGTCCCCCCACTGCAGGCGCACCATGCGCGGCTCGTGGGCGGAACCGGAGCCGACGGCCAGCAGGCCGCCCATGCCGCGGGCGCGCAGCTCGCCGGCGCCCAGCACGGTGATGTCGAGGGCGCGGCTGGCGGCGAGCTCGCGGGCGCGCTCCTCCATCCAGGTGGGGGTGGCCTCGTTGGCCGGCGAGTTGGCGAGGTCGCGGGCGAAGGCGATGGCGCCCGTCACCGCCTCGACGCCGGGCAGGGCCTCACGGTAGGCCGCCTCCTCGCCCGCCGGCGGTACCACGGCGAACCGCTCGATCCGGCCGGCCTTCTCGGCATCGCTCAGGAAGCGGTCGAACCGGTAGCTGGAGAGCGCCAGGACGCGCAGGATGCGGCGGGCGGCCGCCAGGCCGGAGGTCTCGGCATGGGCCGGCAGGGCCACGGTCAGCCGCCGCGCGCCGTCCTTGCGGGCGTCCTCGGCGACCCTGAAGAGCCAGCGGGAGAGCTTGACGGCGGTGAGGTCCTGGCGGCAGCCGAGGCTGCGGAGGGAGACCACCGGGCCGCCGGCGCCCGCGTCGGTCTGCGCCGACTGGTCCTCCTTGCCCCGCCATCCGGGACGCCCGCCCAGGCGTTCGACCGCCCGCCGGATCCCCTCCTCCATGCCGTCCACCGGGGGGGGTTCTCCCTCGAAACAACCCACCACCAGCAGATCGGCTTCCGGCCTGCCTGCCGGGACGACGTGAATCGATCCGAGTTCCCCCATGAGCTACTCTCCTCAACTCCAGTTCGACAGTGTTCGATCTTACCAGGACGGCCACGGACGGCCGGCCGGGGGAGGCAAAGGAATGCCTTCCCGGCGGATGTGTGCCGGCATCGCGGTGATTCCCATGGCCCCCTTCGCCAGCCGTATGGTATACGTAATCGCTCCTTTTCCAGTTGAAAGCAACGCCGTCCGATAGGCACGAGCATGAACCCGACGTCTTTTCTTCAGATGCTGCAAGGGCCGTTCAACTTCCTCTCTTCCGATCCGGAGGAGGGGCGGCGGCTGATGCCCGATCTCCTGCGGGTGCTGCCGACGCCGCGCCCGATCTTCCTGGAGGACGAGAGCGCCACGCCGCTCCAGGGCTTCCCGGTCATGCTCTCCTCCGGCCTCTACGACCTGCGCGCCGCCCTGCGCGAGCACATCGAGGCCGAGGAGGCCGTGCAGGTCGCCGGGCTGCGCCGCGCCGGGCACGACGTCAAGAGCCATACCCAGGGCTGGGAGCGCTACTCGACCCTGCTCTGCCGGGCGCTCGAGAACGCCACCATCTCCAGCTACGGCCGGCAATATCCGGCCGTCTTCTGGCTCCATCATTCCCTCGACGTGGCGCGTCTCCTCAAAGATGTGCCGAAACGTATCCTCAGGCGGGACAGCGAGATTGGCCGCCGTCACGGCGACGCGATCAAATACCGCATCCTTGACCGCTTCCTCGATCGCGTGCTGTCGGCGACCTTCGACCTCATGCAGCGGCTCGCCCTCGCCACCGAGGAGGTCGAGGAGGAGCTCTTCCCCCGCCTGCTGACCCACATGCGCGACAACGTCCTGCTGTTCACCGAGGACTACATCGGCCGCGATCTCGGCGAGCTGACCAGCTACTTCACGGGCTCGCTGGGCATCGACGGCCGCGATCTGCGCAAGCGTCTCGACGAGCTGGCGCGCTGGCACTTCGAGCAGCTCGCCACCGACCCCGGCCTGCGCGCCGCCGTCCGCCACCTGCTCAAGGCCGACCCGCGCAACGACTCCCGCGACCTGCTGACGCGCCCCGGCTACCTCTCCTATCTGGCGACCCTGAAAGCCTACGACCCCGCGCGGCTGCTGCCGCCGCCGCTGGTCGCGGTCTGGGAGAGCCTGCTGGTCAAGCTCAAGGAGTTCGAGCTGGTGCACTCCCTGCGGCGCATGATCGTGCCGGTCGAGGTCAAGGACGGCGTCATGCTGGGCCGCGAGCTCCCCCCCAACCGCGCGGCGGCCGCCGGCGGCGAGGTGCGCTTCTCCGCCGCCACCCGGCCGCTCGACTTCATGGCCCCCTGGGTGGTCGACCCGCTGGTCGAGCGCTACGGGATGATCTACGACATCAGCGACTTCTCGGCGACGCTGTCGGTGCTCCACCGCGCCGGCAACGCGAGCCAGGAAGGCGCCTTCCTCACCATGTTCCGCTTTCAGCGGCGGATCAACCGCCTGGCGCTGTCGCACCGCGCCAAGCTCGAGAAGTACCTGGGCGACGGCGCCTTCTACTCCAGCCGCGAGGCCACCAACCTGCTGCTCTGCTCGATCCAGCTCCAGCGCTACTACGTGGAGGCGGTGCGCGAGGGGCTGCCGTTCGACCGCGGCATGCGCATCGCCCTCAACTTCGGCCCCTACCGCCTGATCCCGATGGGCGGCCAGGCCGGCGGGGAGGGGGAGCGCTACGAGTTCTTCGGCCCCGGTCTCGTCGAGCTCTCCCGCCTGACCACCGGCAAGGCGACCCAGGAGATCGACGAGGTGAAGACCATGCTGATCAACCAGGGGTATCCGGAGGCGACCGTGCACCGCTTCTTCGCCCCGCTGGCGCACAAGAACGTCGACGTGGTGGACAAGAAAGAGGAGGCGCGGACCTTCTACGCCTACATCAACCGCAACGGCACCCTGCACAACAACGGCATGGTGGCCACCGGCCCCTTCCTCACCCAGCTCGACCAGGAGACCGCCGGCATCCGCCTCTTCCGCGGCAGCGAGGGGGACCGCTCCTATATCGTCTGCATGTTCGAGGATTCCGGCGAGCGCCTGGCGGTCGGCTTCCGCAAGCTCGGCATCGCGCACCTCAAGGGCCTCGACCAGCTCTCCGTCTACGAGATCGTGGACGCCGCGGCGATCCCTCCCGAAGGGCTGAAGGAGATCCCCAGCGAGCCGCTGCTCGCGGCCGTCAACCGTGAATCGACCAGCATCCTCGAGAGCATCGAGAGCTGGCCGAGCCATGGCTGAGCCGCCGAGCTGTGATAAGACGGTACGCCATGGAAGTCCTCTGGCAGAGCGAGATCCCCGGGCTGCCGCCGCCGCGCCGGGGCAAGGTGAGGGACGTCTACGATCTCGGCGACACGCTGCTGATCGTGGCCAGCGACCGGCTGTCGGCCTACGACCACGTGCTGCGGCCGGGGATCCCCGGCAAGGGGAAGATCCTCAATCAGCTCTCGAACTTCTGGTTCCAGCGGCTGTCGGCGATCGTCCCCAACCACCTGCTGGCGACCGATCCGGCGGACTTCCCCGCCGCGCTCCACCCCCACCGCGACCGGCTGCGGGGGAGGTCCGTGCTGGCGCGCAAGGCGCGGGTGGTCCCCTTCGAATGCGTGGCCCGCGGCTTCCTCGCCGGCAGCGGCTACCGGGAGTACGTACAGACGGGCACCGTCTGCGGCATCCCCCTCCCCCCCGGCCTCCAGCGGGCGAGCCAGCTCCCCGCGCCGGTGTTCACCCCGGCGACCAAGGCCGAGGAGGGGCACGACGAGAACGTCGATTTCGCCACCGTCGAGCGCGCCCTGGGGACGGAGCTCGCCACCGCCCTGCGCGACCTCACGATCGCCCTCTACCAGGCGGGCGCGGAGCACGCGACCGGCCGCAACCTGATCCTCGCCGACACCAAGTTCGAGTTCGGCCATGCGGTCGACACGGGCGAGTTGCTGCTGATCGACGAGGTCCTCACTCCCGACTCCTCGCGCTACTGGGACATCGCCCACTGGCTGCCCGGCGAGGAGCCCGCCTCGTTCGACAAGCAGTTCGTCCGCAACTGGCTCGACGAGTCCGGCTGGGACAAGGAGTCCCCCCCGCCGGAGCTCCCCGCCGACGTGGTGCGCGGGACGCTCGAGCGGTATGTGGAGGCTTTCCGGCGGATCACGGGGGTGGAGCCGGAGCTTTAGGGGCACGTCACCAAACTCGGAAACCGCGTTGCGCCTTCCAGGGCTGATATCATCGCTTCCCATGAGCTCCGACCTCCGGCTCGCCGACCTCCCCGCCACCCTTCACCTGCTGCCGCTCGTCCCCTGGCTCCTGCTGCCGGAGACGGTTCTTCCGGTCACGGTCACCGATCCTCACGACCACGACGTGCTCGCGGCCGCCCTGGCGGCGGGCGGCTATGTGGGCGTCGTCCAGGCCTGCGGAGAGGAGGAGGGCGGGAGCCCATCGGGCTACTACTCCGTCGGCTGCCTCGCCCGCATCCATGAGGAGGGGCGGTCGGCGGACGGGCTCCAGGTCCGGCTGGAAGGGCTCGTCCGCTTCCGCGTCCGCGAGGAGCTGCCGCCGGAGGCGGGCGTGCCGCGGGCGGCGGTCGAGTATGGGGAGTTCGCCGCCGACCTCGCCGGCGGCGGCCCCGATCCCGAGGGGTGGAAGCTGGAGGTGTTCAAGGACCGCATCGTCGAGTTCGGCCGCCGGCAGTTCGGCTCCGCCGGCGTGCTGGAGACGATGTCCCCCCGGCAGGTCGTCCTGTTCATGGCGCAGACCGCTCCCTTCTCCCCCGCCGAGCGGCAGGCCCTGCTCGAGGCGAGGGGCTTCCAGGACCTGATCGACACCCTTGCTCAGCTCCTCTCGCTCAACTACCTGACGACGACCCCGGACACCTCGCCGCCTTCGCAGGTGAACTGAAGACATTGCGGTCGGGCGGCCGGTCTGTGATCATAGGCCCACGTGAAACCCGAAGAGCTGCCGACCACTCTCCCCCTGTTCCCTCTGGACCAGCCGCTGCTGCTGCCCGGCACCGTCGTCCCTTTCGCCGCCGCCGAGCCCGGCGAGCGCAATCTCGTGGACGACGCCATGGCGGCGGACCGCTATGTCGCCATCGTGCAGCCGCTGGAGGACGACTCCCCCGCCGCCCGCGGCCTGGAGGGGCGGCCGCCGGTCTACCAGGTCGGCTGCCTGGGCTACATCGGCGAGCTCCACGAGCCCGAGGAGGACCGCTACCTCGTGCTCGCCGGCGGCGTGATCCGCTTTCGCGTGATCGGCGAGGTCCCCTGCGACCGCGGGTACCGCCGCGTGGTGGTGAGCTATGGCGAGTTCCTCGACGATCCCGATCAGGTGGAGGACGAGCTCGAGTTCCCCGTCCTGCGCAATCTGGTGCGCCAGCGCGTCGAGGCCAACGATTCCGAGATGGACCTCTCGATCATGGAGAACATGGCGGGCACCGAGATCGTCACCGCCATCGCCCACGCCATCCCCCTCTCCCCCGCCGAGCGCCAGGTGCTGATGGAGACCCCGAGCCTGCGCGAGCTCGAGACCGTCCTGCTCAGCCTGATGACCGGCCCCGGGGGGCTGCCGAGCTTTGATTTTCCGATTTTGCAGACGAGCTGAGGAAGAAAAGAAGGCACAGACTCACACGGACTGACACGGACGAACAGGGACCGCCGCAATTACGGCACCTCGTCCGTGTTTGTCCTTGTTAGTCCGTGTTCGTCTGTGTTACCGCCCATCGAACCGCACCACCCGGTTGTAGTCCCTGTCCGCCACATACAGGTTCCCCGCCGCGTCGAAGGCCACGCTCGACGGGCGTAGCAGGCGCGCCGCGGTCGGCGGCGGAACGTTGCCCAGGTATTCCGGGCTCGGCTGCAGCACTCCGCCGGCCGTGAAATCGAGCTGCCCGAAGGGGCGGTCCGCCGTGTCGTCCCGCAGCGGATCCGCGAACGCCAGCACGCGGTCGTTCGGCGTGTCCGCCGCGTAGAGATCTCCGCCGGGCCCGATCGCGAGGCCGCTGGGGCCGAAGGTGCTGTCGACGAAACCGGGCCCGGCGAAGCGCCGCGCGCCGGTGCCCCGCAGCGCCGTCCCGAAGCGCCCGTCCTGCCCGAGGACGGCGTCCGCCCGGCCGCTGGAGCGCAGGGCGTTCCGGAAGGCGAGCACCCGGGCGTTCTCCGGGTCCGCCACGTAGAGGGTCCCCTGGGCGTCCACCGCCAGGCCGCTGGCGGCCAGGAAGTAGGTGTTGATGTCCCCCTCCTCGTGCCCGAGGCAGAGGGTGGCGGCCGCGGGGTGGGCCAGGCCCCGGTTGCATTCGCCGTGCTGGAAGTCGCCCTGGCCGAAGACCTTGGCCGCGGTCCCGCGCCGGAGGGGGTCGAGGAACAGCAGCACCCGGTGGTTGCCGAGATCGGCGACGTACAAGTTGTCCGCGCCGTCGAATGCCAGTGCCCCGGGGAAACAGAGGCTGCCGGCGCCGATCCCCCCCTGGTTGCAGCCGTTGGTGGTGAACGATCCCCTCTGCCCCAGCACCCGGTCGGCGACCCCGTCGCTCTCGAACGGCCGGTTGAATTCCAGCACCCGGTGGTTGGTGACGTCGGAGAGCCAGAGGTTGCCGTGGGAATCGACCGCCATGCCCCCCTGGATGAAGCTGTCGCCAACGCAGAAGCGGCGGGCGTTGACGACGACGCTGATCGACGTGCAGAAGTCCCCCGAATCCCTCCGGCCGGTGCCGTAGCCGTCGAGGATCAGATCGGGGGGAGCGCCATTGGCGAAACCGGCCGCATCCCGCCAGCCGAACACCTTGTTGGTGGCGTCGACGGCGTACAGACGGTTCGGGGAGGAGCCGCGGTCGACCGCCACCAGGGAGGGGTGGAAGAGCGAGCCGTCGTTCCCCGGCTTGATCCGCCCGAGCCGCTGGGGCCTCGCCTGGAACGGCGGCTGGAACGCGTAGACGAAGTTGGTGCTCGCCTGGAACGTCGGCCCCCCGTAATGCGCGGTGTAGACGTTCCCCGCGGAGTCGACGTCCAGCCGGCCCGAGATGTCGGTCGTGGTCCCCGGGAAGACGGTCTCGAATCGCGTGCCCGGCCCGACCGGCGCGGGGAAGCGGTCGAGCGCCGTGCCCGAGGTGAAGTAGAGGTTGCCGGCCGGGTCGAACCCCAGCCCTGGGAACCCGGCCGGGGAGAGCTCGAAGTCGGGCGTGAGATCCGTCGCCAGCGGCTGGCGGAAGACGCGCAGGAGCGTCAGGCCGCCGAAGAGCGCGGCGTCCTGCACGTAGAGATCCCCCTGCGGGCTGATCGCCAGCTCGTAGGGGAGGCAGAGACGGTCCTGGGGGTGGCGCCGGTCGCAATCCTCCGCCGACGCCGGCTCGATCACCCGGTCGGGCAGGGTGTCGTGCGTCAGCGGGTTGTCGAATTCCAGAAGGCGGCGCGACCTGCTGGGATCGGCCATCCAGACGTTGCCCGCGCCGTCGGCCGCCACGTCGAGGAGATCGCGGGAGATGTCGAACTCCTCGCCGTCCGGCCGGTCGCGGGAGGTGAAGTCAGGCTGCCCGAAGACGCGGTCCGCCATCCGGTCCGTCGCGAACGGGCGGTCGAACTCCAGCACCCGGTAGTTGAAGGAGTCCACCACATAGACATTGCCGCCGGGATCCACGGCGACCCGGTTCGGCCGGCAGAAGCTCACCGGGCTGGGAGGAGCCGGACATTCGTCCAGGGTGCTGACGAACGACCCGATGACCAGCGACCCCTGCCCGAGCACCAGGTCGGCGGAGGCCCCGGCGCGGAAGCGGGCGGCGTCGGACCAGCCGAGCACCCGGTTGAGATCGACGTCCGCCAGGTAGATCCGGTTGGGCGTCACGGAGCGGTCGACGGCGACGTCGGAGGCGCTGAACAGGCGTCCGTCCACCAGGAACGGCAGCGAGGTGTTCAGCCGGCGCTGCCCGAGGACCCGGTCGGCGATCGTGTCCCCGGTGGCGGCGCCGGCGGCCCCGGCGAGGATCAGCGTGATCAGAAAGGCCGGGGCGATTTTTCTATCCATGACCAGCCATGCGCTGTCGGAGGCGAATTCCCGTCAGCCGCCTTCCAGGAAGGAGACCCAGCCGGCGACCGCCTCGCGGAGCGCCTTCAGCGAAAACGGGCGCGGTTTCGAATCCCCGGCGTTCTCGTCCTGGATCGTGGCCCCCGCGGGCGAGAGGGTCAGGGTGTAGGCGTTGCCGGTGCGCTCCCAGGAGGGCTCGCGGCCGGATTCCACGGCGTCGAGGGCGCGCAGAACCTCGCGGGCGGCGGCGGGGCTGTCCTGGAGATCGCTCTCCAGGAAGCCGGCGGCCAGCCGGCCGTGACCCCGGCCGCGGGCGCGGGGATCGCCGGCGGCATCCCGGTAGTATTCGAGCTTCATGGCCGGTCGCTCCTCCCTCTCAGTTCCGGGTGTAGATGGGATAGGCCGTGTTGATCCGGCCCCCCTGGAAATAGCCTTCGATGGTGAAGCCCCGCCCGGAAGGGCCGCGGAACTTCTCGCCGTTCCCCTCGCGGTTGCGGAACGCGTTGAGGACCGCCTGGATCACCGCCTCCCGGTCCATGCGGTCCGGGTAGAGCGTCGAGCGCTTGGCGAGCCAGCCGGAATTCGAGCGGATCTCGACCTCGGCCGTGTAGACCCCGGCGCGGTTGGGGCGCTCGACGATCCGTGTCACGCGGGCGTTTCCGGGGTCCTGGCCGCCCGGCCGCGAGTGGAAGCCGACCGGCTTGCCGCGCCGGTTGATCTCCCCCTCGAAGATGTGGGTCATGTTGACCGGCGGCGAGGTGCGGCTCCATTCCTCGCTCGTCCTGCCCGGGGCCTCTCGTGACCGCGAGCGCGACCGCGGCAAGGCCACTCCCTGGACGAGCGCGAGCGCCGCCAGGACGAGGACGGCGATCAGCGGCAGCCTGCGAAATCTCTGCATGGGTCTCCTTCTCAGCGCTGCGTCTTGCGCCAGACCCGCCAGTCGTCGTTGAGGAAGACGGTGAGGATCAGCACGAACCCGCAGGCCGCCGCCAGCAGGAAGAGCAGCATGGCGAGGCCGGGGTAGCCGAAGATGCGGAAGCGGGTGTTCACCTGCATCATCAGCGCCGCGCCCACGATCAGCGCCGCCAGCACCAGGCCGAGCGCGATGCGGTTGGCGATCTTCTGCAGGTTGTCCATCAGCCGGGTCTCGTCGAAGGCGTCGACCTTGAGCTGCACCTTGTTGGCGGCCAGGTTGTCCAGCACCGAGTTCAGCCGGCGGGGCAGGTGCTGCACGAAGTCCTGCATCTCCAGCGCCGAGGCGAAGACGTTGGCCGGCGAGAGCTTCTTCAGCATGTGGCGGCGCATGATCGAGTCGCTGTGCTGCCGCACGATCTGGTTGGGGTCGAAATCGGCGTCGAGGGCGCGCGCGGTCTCGTCGAGCTGCAGGAGGGCGCGCCCCATCATGGTCAGCTCCGGGGCGGGACGGATGCCGTTCTCGGCCGCCAGGCGGGCGAGGTGGATGACGGCGCGGCCGACCTGCATCTGCTGCCCCACGACGTTCTGGTAGCTCCCCACGAGATCGGCCACCTCGCGCCGGTAGCGGGCCTCGTCGCAGATCTCCAGCGGCGTGCCGATCTGGAGGGTGACCTGGGCCGCCTCCTGCCCCTGCCCGGAGGTGACGGCGAGAATCAGCTTGAGGAGCTGCTCCTGCATACCCGGATCGATCCGCGCCACCATGCCGAGGTCGAGCAGGGCGAGCCGGCCGTCGTCGGCGATCAGCAGGTTTCCCGGATGCGGATCGGCGTGGAAGAAGCCGTCGATCAGGATCTGGTCCAGATAGGCCTTGCAGAGGTCCGAGGCCAGCGCCTGGTTGTCGAGGTCGATGCGGGCCAGCGGGGAGAGATCGGTGATCTTCGTCCCTTTGACGAAATCCATCGTCAGCACGCGCGAGGTCGTGTAATCGTCCACCGGCCGCGGGATGAACAGCCGCTGGTACTCCCGCAGGTTGTTGGCGAGGGTGACGAGGTTCAGGGCCTCGCGCCGGTAGTCGAGCTCGCGCAGCAGGGTCTTGCGGAACTCCTCCAGCATCCCCTGGAAGGCGAAGCGGCGGCCGATCTCGGTGTGCTTGTCGACCATCGCGGCGATCTGGGCGAAGGCGTCGAGGTCCTCCAGGATCACCTGCCGGATGCCGGGGCGCTGCACCTTGACGGCGACCGGCCGGCCGTCGCGCAGCGCCGCCCGGTGGACCTGCCCCAGCGAGGCGGCGGCGAGCGGGCGCGGGTCGAAATCCGAGAACGCCTTGGAGATCCGCACCCCGAGCTCGGTCGAGACGATCTCCTCGACCTGCTCGAAGGGGAACGGCTCGACGCGGTCCTGCAGGCGCGCCAGCGCGGTCAGGTAGGGCTCGGGCAGGAGGTCGGAGCGGGTGGAGAGCAGCTGGCCGAGCTTGATGAAGGTCGGCCCGAGCGATTCAAGATCCTTGGCGAGCTTCTCCGGATCCCCGCCGACGGCCTCCTGCGCCATCTCGTCGTCTGGCAGATCGACGTCGACCGCCTTGACCAGATCCGCCCGCCCGTGCTGGATCAGCAGGCGTGCGATGTCCGCATAGCGTTTCAAATGCTCCGGCTTGAGCGAGAGCGCCATAGTGATATCCCCAATCGAAAAAGGTCCAACAGCTTCGATTGCGGATTATGCACGGCGGGTGCCAGCAGGCCTCAATCCTCTCCCACCAGCAGCCCCAGCAGGTCCGAGGTGGTGATGATGCCGACCGCCCGGTCCTCGCGGGTGACGAGGAGGCGGTGGATGTGCCCCTTGAGCATCAGCGAGGCGATCTCGGAGACGGTGGCGTCCTCTTTCACCGAGTAGATCTTGGGATTCATGATGTCGGCGACGCGCAGGCCTTCCTGGACGATCGGGAGCTCCTCGACGTCTTCCTCGTCGGGCCCCTCCCCCCACTCGTCGTCGATGAAGAAGGCCGAGCCGTCGCGCGAGAGGCGGTCCCCCTCGCCCGAGGCGACGGCGGCGATGTCCACCAGGGAAACGACGCCGACCAGGCGCCCCTGGGGGTCCTCCACGGGCGCGCCGCTGATCTCGTTCTCGATCAGGTAAGCCGCCAGATCCTGTACGGTCATGTCGTCGCGGACCGTGAGAACCTCCGGGTTCATCAGGTCACTGGCGGTGATAGGTCGCATCCGTCCTCCCCCTTGTTTCGGCCTTCCACGATACCTGAAATCGCCTAGCCGCGGACGAACGATTCGAACGCCTCGGGGTGGCTCGCCCGCATCCGCCCCTCCTCGACGTCGATCGCCGCCTGCCGGACGAGCAGCGCCAGCGACTCCTCGAGCGAGATCATCCCCTGCCGCTTGCCGAGGGTGATCTCGTTGTACAGCTTCTGCAGGTTGTCGCTGCGAATATGGTGCCGCACGGGGTAATTGGCGAGC